>ERZ773202.245-NODE-245-length-56743-cov-27.147121_pt1 | contig 56743 bp, 79 predicted proteins | sample MGYA00580998_ERZ773202 | MGnify/ENA primary metagenome ERZ773202 (study PRJEB29015, sample SAMEA2737803) | human gut metagenome | biome: human gut; feature: human-associated habitat; material: faeces | place: China | collected 2012 ...
TTTCGTGTGATGTAAAATCGCAGCCCAACCTTAATATCTTCTTTCTTAATCATAAAGCTATTCCTCCTTATCTTTTAGTTCAATAAAATTACCAATGCCCAAACGAGCCTTGTTGATGCAAGACGCAATCCAACCAATCAAGTAGGCAGAAGGTTCGCCGCCGTGTTCCATACCAATATCATCCTCGATGTTATCGCAAGCATGAGAAGCTTCATTGCAACAAACCCCCATCTTCATAGAATCCTTGCTTGCAAAATTAATAAATGAACAAAGCTTCTTATCCGCCTTTTCTCTAACGATATCGTAGGTTATTGCGTCATAATTAGAAAAATCAACTTTCAAAACCTCGCCATTTCTACCTTCAAAACACTTATTAGCGTCTTCTTGGCTCATGCCAATAGCGACACATAACAATCTCGGATAGATAACAGGGTCGTATTCGTAATATCCTTTCTTCTTCATATTCTCAACTATTTCTGTTTTGATACAATCTCGATAGCAGACAATAATGTCTTTTCGCTGATACCATTTCCACTACCAACACCATCTTTCTCTATTCTTTCGAGAGATTTCTCAATAGAGCAAAAATCATCCTGAGAATTACTTATAAAGCCATTAAGTTCATCACTTACACTACTGATACTATCGTTGGCTTTTTCAACAATAGCATCAAGACGATCGAAACGCTTGTCTATATAATCCTTCAACCTTTCTTCGTGCTCTATAATATCAACGCAGCTGACGACTTTTGGATGTCCCCAGCTATCTTCTACGCACGCATAATAATCTCCTTTTTCATCGCTGTGTCTTTTGTCGGCCACAACTCTTAGACACACAAAATCGTCTCCATTCATTACAGCGTAAATACCCTCTCCGAATGGATATAGTTCGGCTTTTTCAATATCCGACATACTTTTAGCTGCTATGAAAGCGACCTTTCCTAAAACATTAACTCTAATCTCCATATCTAAACTATTTATGTTTTAAAATATTACCACAAGCTAAGTTAGTTTTAAAAAGGAAATCTCTTGCAGGAATAACGATAGCTCCATCATCCCGAAAGCCTTCCGATTTACTTATCTGGGTATTGAATGGCCTCAGTATCGCATCCTGATCCTTTATCTCTACCAAAAACGGTGTTGGAGTATCATCCAATGTCTTCCACCATATATTCTTAAATTCATGAAGAAAGCATCCGGAATCTACCGATATAACCTCGTCAATAAGAAAGAACAAAAGGCCTTCCTCGATCATGTCACACATAGACCTGATTCTTTTTTCATATTTCCAAGAGTATCTACCTTTCATAAGCTCATTGTTTATGTAATCTACCAATATGCCACTTTGAACAAACCTTGCATAAGTAAGGATGCCACCCAAGTACCTTCAACTTCGGATTCTGGTTAAGAAACTCCCAAGCATCATCCTCTGTCTCGTATGCGACCTTAGCCTTCCAGGAATGAACCTTCCTGGTCCAATGCTCGGGGTTTGGCTTAAGCGGAGGAACTTTATTAGGATTGTAATGTCTTCTCATAGGCACTTGAATGAAACGCTGTTCAACGTCTTGTTCGCTACAACCTCCTTTGTGCCGTACATTGTTCTCAGGCACTCCAGAACGTCATCACGAACGGAAGCCATGACCTCCTGCATCGAAGCGGCGGCCGGAACAATACTCCCGTCTGACTTCTTCTTGACAATACGGGAGATAACCTCCTTGACATATTCCTTGTCTATCATATTCATATAAGCATTTAATCGTCACCTTTGATAAAACTCTCGGGTTCATCATTATCCTCCTCGCCCTTACAAACCTCATTGATGAGGATGTCCTGCTTCAGGTCCGCCTCCGTGACACCAAACATCTGATAGGCATTGCCCTCCTTCGTGCGCTTCTTGAAGAAACCGTACTTGGCCCACATGTCCCTACCAAACTTGTTCATTGACGGAATATCCTTCTCGTCAACGTCATTGATAGCGCAAAACCTGCGCATACACTCATAAAGCATGGTGGAATTGAAGAGATTGGACACTTCGCCCTTTGCTTGGGCATCACTCCTTATACCGTAAGCGCGTATCCAGGCGTATATAGGCTGAGAGCCGAGAAGAGACAGGAGAAGTTGTTTGGCACTTCCTTCGGCGGCAGGGAAACGGTACTTACGCTTCCTCAACTCCTGCGCACCCCGCATGACCCAGTTGAACACTCCGCTAAGCTCCCTCCTTATAATCTTACTCGAAAGCTCCGGGTCCTGGCGCTCCTTGGGTACGGTAACGTCAAAGCTTACATACTGCAAACGTCTGATAAAGCCAAGCGACGCGTCCTCCGGGAACGGAAGCTCATTGAGGTTAAAGATGAGGTACGGGATATTGTTGGCCTCAAGAACATTCCTGCCAAGCTCTCGCATGGGGACAGGCTCTCCGCTGACAAGCCTCTTGAACATACCGGTGTTCTTTCTTCCGAACTTCCGCGGATCAGAGTCCGAAGACCAGTTGAAGATGGCGTTCCTTATCGGATATCTGCCCCTCATTCCTTCATCGCCCTCTGCGGTAAGGTCTGCATAATCCATCTTGCTTATCCTGTCCTTGCCAAAGAGGTTACAAGCCACATCGAAAATAACGCTCTTTCCGTTAGCTCCCGTACCTATGAGAAGCAGACACAGCTCTATCTTCGACGATTCCTTTCCCTCATACGGGTTGTAAGCAGTTCCGCGCTGTATCAAACCCAAACCAAGGAACATCTGTAGTATCATCCTCGATGTCCTGTCAGGGAGTACCTCATGGATAAAGTTCATCCACCTGTCACACTTGGCCTTCGGATTGAAGTCGTAAGGATGATAGTAGGTCACATGATAGTCAGGAGAAAACGGCATAACGGCAGGATTCTGCAAGCCTCTACCGAAATCCACAACACCGTTACTGAAAGCCACGATGTCAAAGGACGGATGAAGAATATTGTAGCACTCTATGACGTCAATGAAAGACTTGTTCATTACAGTGCTGACGCCAATCATCGGACTTATGGCGAGGTCAAGAAGCAACAGCTGGTAGGTCTGCTCCAGGACAATCCTTGGAACAGACTCGTATATCTTTCCATTGAAGATGTAATAGCTGCCCTTGTAATACTTTACAGGAGCTTTCTTGGCAAGCTGACGCATAGACCTCACGAACTGAGACTTCAGGATGTTGTAAGTGTCCGAATTCACCCTGCCCCAAGAGGTAGAACGCAATGCGTCAAAACCAAACTCGCTTTGCCTCGTCAGGTCCAGTAGCTGCGTGTGTAAAGTGTCTATAGCTAAACCATTTTCCATCTGTGTATAATAATTTTTTAGTTTCTGCGTTATTTTAACATGAAAGAACCCCTGTAAACAAAGGGGCCTCGGTGGATTACGCACCACAAGTGGGCCTCCCCTATATGCCCTATATAATAATAGGAATAATGCAAAAATAAGAAATAACTACATAATTATGCTAAAATACATTGTTTATGCGGTATGTTTATACATTATTAACATTCAAAAGGTGGAGGATAAATATACATTTCACACTTCCAATAATAAGGGTAAGACCATAAAGTAAATTATCCTGACAAGTCGCAAACAAAGGTGTTTGAATAAATATGCAATACTGAATAAAAGTAAACAAACTTGACAGATTGAGTTAAAAAAAAGAAAAAAAAATTTGTGTGAGGTGACTACGCCCCACGGCTGCGCTCCAGCAAGGGGGTGGTGGAGTGCTTTGGTAAAATATCATTACATATTCTTTTGGTTTACTCCATATAAACCAAACCAAATTTTGCATTTTTGTTTCACGTATGTTAATTTCTGTTAATTTATAATATTGTCTTGTAACTCATTCATTTCCAACAACTTACACCCGTGTAATTATACACCTTTTGCATTTTTATTCATTCTGTGAAACAATGTATGTTTACAAATATCTTTACAAACATATTGACTTCATTTATCTTTGCAATGTATATTTATGCAAGGCTTTAACCTTTGAAAGATATTTTAACGCAAAAATAATTTATCTTTACATTTATAGTTAAATAATGTATAAAAATTATGACAGATTGGCAGTTGTAACGTATTGAAATACAGATAGTTAGGTTCTTTAACGTTTCATTTGCATTTATGTTAAATCCTTTATCATATCGTGCCACTCGTAATTTGTAAATACTTGGTTTTCAGTAAGTTAGAAACGTGTCACTTTGTCACACCCGTATTTTTAAACACTATTTTGCGAATACTGACAACATTTGGAATTATTGTAAAGTCTGTAAGTAACTATAAATCAACCACTTACAAAACGTTAAACGTATTTTTATACTATTTTTCAACTGGGCACGTGGCACGGCGTTTGCAATTATATAGGTACAAGGGGACGCAAGACAGCACACAACATGCAGCGAGTCCCCAACATTGTATAACTATAAAGCATTTGCCCGTGTCGCTCATGTGTGGAGAAATGGGAAACAACATGACTAACAACAAGTCTAACGTATCTGCATACGTAGCAGAATGTAAGGAAAACGCTACAATTGTAGCAAGTCTTGAGGTATTGAACGACTACAGAAAGGCGTTACTTTCAGAGTGCACAAACAAAGAAGTTGTCGCAGCACGTAAGGCATTGGAAGAAGCAAGAAGCAAGTACAACAAGTTAGCAACCGCTTACGTGTTGGATGATACGAGCTACTGCAACCTACAAACAGAATGCGTGCGTGCAGCCGTTAGCGAGTTTAGCCACACGCACAACGTGCCACGTTTCTTCCAGTGGTTCAACGACAACGGAAAAGACGAGCAAACAAGCATTATCGATTCCGTGCAGCGTTTGGGCTCAAAACTCGCTTCTTTGCATACTTCCTTTGCGAGTGGTTCAAAGGTTGCACGCAAACAGAAAGCAAACGAAGAAGACCTAACGGAACGTATTGCAGAATTACAAGCACAACTCGCAGCCTTGAGAGGCGAGAAGTAACAAGATAGGGCGAAAGCCCTATCTTTACACCCACAATCTTTCCCCACGGTGGACACAATAAAGCCACCGTGGGATATTATACACCAAGTCCAGAGATTTGGCGCGGGCTGCCATGCCCTTATTTTTCCCACACTTTTTGGTAAACCTTGTCGTGGTGTGTGGGCTTACTCAGAGAGAGAAGAATTTCTCCCTCAGGGGACTAATTGCCAAAAATTCAGAGAGCTATCCGGCAAACAAACCTGTAGCGATACAGGAAGGCGGGCGAGAAATCCCGTCGAGGGTAGCGAGAGAGCACAGAGCCGACACGATACCGAATGAGATGAGGCACGTGGACCAGAGCGAGAGCCGTAGCTGTGCAGTTATCGAGAGAGATGACGGACGGAAAAATCATAATTCATATTCTATCGTTTGGCACACGTGGACGAGTTCCTAAAGTGCTGCGCACATTCATTACAGGGCGCGGGTGGTACAAATCTGTAATCGTGAGTAGTTATCGTTTATCTCACGTGAGGTATATCCAAAAGGTCTACGATACGTAAGTAGTTGTACGTATAGCTATATCGCTACACAAGTAGCGGACGTGTGGGAATTATTCCCATGAAAACGTGCGGAGAACGCTGAGGGGTTATCCGCTGGTGTCTTTCGAGATGCCGACAAGTCCTCAGAGGGTGACGAAGCGACACAATACGGTGTCGTGGGTGACAAGCGTGCGCAATGAAAGTGTATCATCCTGGCAATGGCTGCGCATGGAGAGATCCGTGCGTGGCTCCTATTACGAACCAATAAAATTAGAATTATGAAACAGAGAATCAAGGAATTTTGCGATGAGTACATGTGGTTTATCCTTCCTGCTTGCAGCGTTCTGACTATAATGTTGGGTGTTGTTCTGGAGAAGCATTTTCCACTGAGTGAAATTCTGTAGCCTAATCTCCCTACGCTTGTAGGGAACAATAACCATAAAATTTTAGAGTTATGAGTACAATGAGAATAAAGTGCCTTTCCATGCGAGAGGTCGAGAGTGTCATTGCGGATGCTCAGGAGATTTTGAGTCATGTTGAATTCGGGTCACTGAAGAATGGTGTGCTTACATTATTCTGTGTGGCTTGAGCCTAAAAATCCGTAGCCAGTACGATAATTGTCGTGCGTGTGCTACGGAACAATCACTAACAATTTTAGAATTATGACAGCAAGACAGATTATTTATTCAAGTACGATAATTCTGCTTGGATTTTTTCAGGCGCTTCCTGCGCTGTTGTGTTTGGCAAGTACGAATATTCCTGTAATTCTGCTTGGAATTATTTGGGGTGTTCTGCTTGGTAAGTTCTGGAGCAGTACGATAATTGGCAAGTGGTATTTCCGCGAGCTTTGGCGTGCTACGCTCCGCTTGGAAAATCTCATGTTCCCTGAGGTGTGAGAGAGTTGGCAAGTACGAAAATTCTGCTTGGAAACATTTGGCTAAATTCTGCTTGGAGAAATTCAGGCAGTACGATAATTGACCAAGTTACAGAATTATGAGAAAGACAGAACTAAAGAACGTAAAGCGAGGAGAGTTTTTCCGCTTGAAGAATTCAGAGAGCGCTCCCGTGTGGGTACGTGACGAATACAACAGAAGTAGCCGCAAATACGAGGGTTACAAATATGATGACGTGTGTCACTGGAGGGAGTTCGGCGGCACACGTATTGTTTACGTGGATTTCTGCTTTTGAAATCCTATAGCCTAAATGCTGCCTGTTCCGTGGGCAGTACGATAATAACCAAAATATTAGAAATATGAACTTTAAGACATTTAATTTAGTCGACAAGATTAACGCTACAGGGTTGGATAATACAAAGTGGAATATTTATATACACTTGGATGAAACAGACACGAAGGAATTTTACGGAACAAGAGAGAGCTACAGGCTCCATCCTGGAATTTGGATTAGCGTTGTTGAGGAAAAGAACTGTGATTTTCCTTTCCGTGACCTTTGCAAGCCCGATCATGTTGTAGACATTGACGAGCGCTATGTTATCTTATTCTACGAGGTCGATTAGCCAAAATGTGCTCAGGCATTTCCCTGGGCATACTATGTAAAACCAATTTAATGTTAGAATTATGCAAGACAGGAAATCACAGAAGAATTTTGAGCGTGCTCTTATGCACGAGATGGAAAAGATCAAGATTGCAGCACGTCAGTGGTACAGCAACAACGCGAAGGGCTACAGGGATTATCGTAGCCGTGAGTCTATCTCAAAGAGTTTTAACGAGATAGCCATTTTGTGTATGAGCTAAAATTGAGCGTGGCGGTTGTCACGCATACTACAAACCAAAAAATGTTAGAATTATGAAACAGAAGAGAAGACTGACGGGGTATGTACTCGTTGATCCGTTCGATGGTGCTATCCTGTGCCAGTATCCTGTAGGATCGGGATTTGACGGAGATTGTGTTTCTGCGAAGATTGAGGCTATCCATGATGCAGAAGAGAGAAAAATAAAAGGTTGTCCCATGGAGGTTTACGGCTGTATCAACAACACGTATTCTGACGGAACAAGAATTTATCCGCACGATTAGCCAAAACTGGGCAGTACGATAATGTGCTGCCTACTATTAACCAAAACAGAATAAATTATGAACACATTTAACACAAAGGAAGATGGTACGCATTTGTACCGGTTCCATTACGTAGAGCCTATCATTGACATCTACGCTTACGACTTGGATCAAGCAATGGAGCGTTATCTCGTGTATTGTCAAAAGAATGAGTTGTACGGATTGTACGATTACGAGGCTGACGACGATGATGAAATGCGCTGCTACACAGACCCAACAATGGAGGATCCTGATTGTTATCCTGCGTATATACGCATTGACTACCTATCTGTTAAGGAAATTGAGGCGTGCGTTGATGCCGGAGGTCATCCGTTTCAGGGAGGTTGGAAAAAGATAGCCTAATCAAATGTAGTCCTCCTATAGGGCTACACTTCTATTATTAACCAAATACATTAGAATTATGACACAAGCAGATGTTAATTTTCTACAGGCACTTGTAGAGTCTCACGAGCAAGTTATTGCAGCAGACTGCAAGAGACGTAAATTAAGCAGAGAAGTTTATAACAAGCGTGTATCTCAGAGCGAGAAGAGAGCGAATAAGATACTTCGTGAGATGATGTGTCGCTAAACAGGGTAGAGCTATTGTTCTACCTACATAATAACCAATTAACGAAAGAATTATGGAATATTTAAAGACACAAGAGTATCATACACGTATTGATGTGTATTTTGATGGAGAAAAGTATGTATTCATCAACGCATTCCACGGATGTGTGGCAGTTGCGAAAAGAGAAGGACTCGTTGAGTTCACTAATGACGGATACAAGGCTCACGTCAAGTTCAAGGTCGAGAAAACGAGATGCACCATCAGTAAGAGAACTATAGATGGCGCAATCAGTAAGATGGAGAACAGATACATGAGCACTATCGTTGAGTATGAATGGGAGGAGGTTGACAGAGATGACTTGCCTTATGCCGTGAGCGTGAAAGTAGAGGAGCGTTAATCCAAAAATCCTGCGTGGAGACACGTAGGAGCAATTATTAACTAAATATTCAAAGGATATGGAAAGTATTGAAGCTATGCTGTGGGATTTTATTGTTGATAACAATATCGCCACAGATGACGAGGTTAGACTTGTCACGGATATAAATGGATTGAGCGAGAACACGATGACTGACATTATTTATGCCAAGACAGGGCTACGCAGTTACGAGCAGTGTACAGAAGAAGGCTACTCCGGCACAGATGAGCTTGACAGCTATTATTGTCTTGACGAAGAAGACAATGAAGATGAGTAGTATTTGCCTAAAAAAGGTGCGCCCATGTTTGAGTGTGCCTTCTATTGTTTAACCAAATAAATTATTTGAATTATGGCAAGAAAAGGCAAGACACTGGAGCAGCAGTGTAAATATTACAACTGCGATGATTTCGTTCGTGATGTAATGTTGTATCATTACATCTGCGGAAACAAGAAAGGTATGGTAGAGGACTACAAGGAACTCAACATGAAGGCAAGACAGATTGCTGTTCAGCAGATTTTTGAGTACGGCCACCACCCGTCTGTTCTACAGGATATCATTACACATCTTATGTTCGGTTAGCCAACCAATCCTCACTCCCACGGGTGGGGATTTCTATTAACCAAATATTAGAATTATGATAACGGATTACTACACAGCCGTACACTGGCTAAAAAGTGCGTTCATCCTCTGTAACGAGATTGTAGAGAATGACGAATCAGTGATTGAAAACATCGAGTATCCAGAGTGGGCGAATGAAGACGAAGACGGCAGGAACGGAATCGAGATATTCCAGTGGTTCCTCACTAACATGAGCGGTGAAGACAAGGAATGGATGCAGAAGAATTTCCCAGACCTTATCTTCTCTTACTCAGACAAGCTTGACTTGTGGATTCTTTGCGTAGATCATTTTGGAACGATGTGGAAGGGAGTCCCAACGACTACCAACTGCGAGAATGCGGCAAAGGCTAGCCAGCTGCCGTAGCCAAACCAATCCTCACTCTTACGGGTGGGGATTTCTATTAACCAATATTACATAACTATGAGTGAATTAGATAAAATCTTAAATGACGATTTACTAAAATGTGAAATCGTAGAGTCTGTAGAGAATGCAACAAGACGTGTGGATCTTATCAAGTGGACGCACGACGGTTTATTTTCCGTTGCCGACTTGCGCAAGGACACCGGAAAGCTTGAAATATCAGAAGTTCCAGAGACGAACGAGCTTGAAGCGTACAAGTATTTCTACAAAACCTATTGGAGTTTTGTTGTTTCTGCCTAAAACTCCCCACATCATCGTGGGGAACCATTATAAACCAACAATTAGAATTATGAAAAGAATAGAGATTACAAGGGCAGGCATGGGCGAAAAGTGCCCAAACCCTAATTTTAAAAAGCTGTTGGCAGTCGGTATGATTACCGCTTGCCAGAGATGTCCCTACTTCGTAAGATACGATGGAGATACTATTTTGTGTGACTATTAAAAAGTAAATTATGGCAAAGAAAGTTTATGCGCTCTATCGCACAGACAACTGGCTTACATACGCAAGCCGCGAATTACTTGTTGTAGCAGGTAGCATCAGAAGATGCTGTAAGGTAGCCAAGGACGACGGAGCAACAAAAAAGCAGGTTGAGGGTTTGCGTGGTTATCACCACCAATCCCAGTGTACCAATGGAACCGATCACGAGTACGACATTGATACGTACACGCTCAATGAGAGTTTAATCAGCTAAAATCCCCACAATAATGTGGGGAACCATTACGAACCAAAAACAATTAGATTATGGAATCAAGGATTAATGCAGCAAGGAAACTACTTCCACTCTACAACAGCATGGAGGTAAGGAAAGTGAAACTATCCACGCTTTACAGACGCTTATACAGGTTTGGTGACGCATGGAGATGTAGTGGTACGGGTTACGACTACACCGTTTGAGTCTAAATTTCTCCCCTCGCATGGGGAGATGCCATTATTAACCAATTAAACAGATTAGATTATGGAGAATGTATTTCCTTTTGTAGAAAATCCAGCAAGCGAGGATGTTGTAAGATATTCACGTGCCGGAGAACTTAGAGCCAAATTAAATCGAGGCGAAAAGCTAACAGCGGATGAGAAACTTTGGGTAACAAAAAAAGTCATAGACTGTCGCATGTGGTCAGGAACCGGCATAGCTATTGTTGGATATATCGTAAGTTTCGAAGATGTCTTAAAGAGATTTCTGTATTGCCAATACGGAAACTGGGTGGAGACTTACGCTTGTAACAAGACTTGCTTGAGAAAATCTGTATATGGTAGAATTGACGAGATTGTTGAGTTAGCCTAAAACGGAGGGAGTAATCCCTCTGACATTATTAACCAATAAATTATTAAGAATATGGCATTACAATGGAATTGGAAAGACAAGATGGGTAAACTCACCATCAGACAGAAAGGAAAGAAATTCAACGTAAACATTTACTCCGGAAATGCTCTTGCTGTATTTGTATATGAATATACAGACGGCGGAAAGGAGATGTACTCGTTGTATGATTTCTTTGCTGACAAGAAACACGTCAGTAAAATTATCAGTAATCGTAAGAAGTTGATAGACGACGATGTTGTCAAGATTGAGTTGAATCTCTGGTACAAATCAGCGAGACAGCTTCTTCCGTATCTCGTCAAGAACGGGTACAAGGTTGTGTGTTATTACAAAGAAACTAAATCCGAATAATTATGAAGAGATATTACGTATCAGTCACAGAGACTTTAAACAAGGTAGTGAGCGTTGATGCCGAGAGTGAGGCTGACGCACTGGAACAAGTGGAAACGGCCTACAACGATTCCGTTATCGTTCTCGATTCTGACAATTACTGCGGCAAAACAGTAGAGGTTGAAGATGATCAGCAGTTCTACGCAGATTACGAGAAAGATTACGGCGAGACTTATCAGCACATCGACTAAGCCAAACGGGGAGAGTAATCTCCCTACCAATAACCAAAACATAAGAATTATGAACAACGTAAGATTTATCCCAGGATACTATGAATGGCATCTCGTTGATGAGAAAGACAACGTGCTTCTCAACATTCCAGATGGTATCATTGACGATTGCGAGACAAAGGCTGATTTGGATTTCGTTATAAGAGACATTCCAAGACAGGCATTGAGAGCAGTCGAAGAAGGGGAAGAGCTCTATGGATGTGACGTAAGCAAATACGTCAGCGACATAGATGATGACTGCGTAGCCAAGCTTATGGCAGATACCCTATCAGAATATCTTGGTTTAACAGCCTAAAAGCCGTCTGAAGACGGCACTACAAACCAAAACAATTAGAATTATGAATGAAGACAAAATCCTAAGTATGTTCTTTGAGCCTGAGCGGTGGCAGTACGCTATCAGCAAAGGCATTGACAAGGACATGAACAAAGCAACCCTGTATCAGCTCACAACACCAGAGGCTCGTCTTATTATGTATGAGAGGATTAAGAGCGGAAATTACAAGATAATGCCGCCACATACAGCCAAAATTCCAAAAGACAACGGAGATTTCCGTACTGTCTATGTGAATGAGCCTGTAGACAGAATCCTTTTGAGCATAGCAAACGACCTCTTGTTCGAGCTGATGCCAGAGATGGTGCATCCACGCTGTACGTCGTATCAGAAAGGTATCGGCTGCGGTCGTGTGGTGCAAGATGTGTCTCGGATAATATACTCAGCAGAGGGAAAAGTCATCGGATGGAAAGGTGACTTCTCCAAATACTTCGACAGCGTACCTATTCGGTTCATCGACTGGGCGTTTGATAAGGTAGAGGAGAAGTACGGAAAATCTGCGCTGATAGATGTCATTCGTGACTACTATCACACAGACCTATATTTCGATGAGGACAACAACCTCTGCGAGAAGTATCAGTCCCTCAAGCAGGGATGCTCTGTTGCGGCATGGTTGGCTGACGTCATCCTCTATCATCTTGACGACAAGCTGTCTAAGCTTAACGGATATTACGTCCGCTATTCCGACGATACGCTGTTTGTCGGTGAAGACTACGAGAAAGCCATGGATATCATGAAGAGCGAACTGGAGATGATGCAAATGACTCTTAACCCTAAAAAGGTTGAGTATCTTGACGCTAATCACTGGTTCAAGTTCCTCGGATATTCCATCAAGGGCCACAACATCTCTCTGTCGTCTACTCGCATCAAGACCTTCCAAAAAGAGATTGAGAAGAGGACGATAAAGAAGCGTGACACCACGATGACGAAAGCCATCAATGCCGTAAACAGGTATCTCTACAAGGGGTACTGCGATTATTCCTGGGCTACTCAGGTTCTTCCAGTCATAAACGTGAAAGAGGACATCAACAAGCTCAACACCTTCGTCATGGACTGCATCCGTGCGGTCAAGACAGGTAAGAGAAAGGTCGGTGGACTCGGATACGTGAAGACTCAGAATGTCGGTTGTATAGACAGAGGCAGAGGGAGAAACGTGAAAGCCAACAGGAGTAAGACAGAGAGCGAAATCAAGGGGTATCTATCGATAGGTTGTGCTCAGAATGCCTTGCGGACGAGCAGGGCAGCGTACAACACATTGGTGAATACTCTGTAGATGTAGCACCCAGCGCAAAGGTTTTGCCGGAATGAAGAGCAATTTAAACATCCGGTCTCGAAGATCATAGGACCTATCTCAGAATCCGAGATGGTCCTATGATCCTCTCCACCAGGATATTATCAAGTCAATATAGCTATGCGCAGTATCTTCTGACCGGCAGACTCTGTAACCGAGCACACGGACGTGAGAGAAGGACGGACAGATTTAAGAAACGCCTCGAAGACATCATCCGAAGGTTTCGAGGCACACAAGTCTATGACTCGCTTGCCTCGAGACTTTCTTATGACGCACAAGGCGTAGCTCATCAACGAAGTACAGAAATGTGCCAGTCCGTATGACTCCCACAGGTGGCGCACACCACCACTCCCTGATGAATGGCAGAAGTTTATGCAACAGGTCTCTTAACCAGAGTTCTGGATCCTGGTAACCGTCATAACTATGAGCGGTGACCTGGATCCTGAATTCTGGCGAATCCTGTGTCAAATCAGAATCATAAAGTATTGTGCCGAGCCATCGGTCAAGGAATTACCCGAGTACGAGGGTTGTCTTCGGTTGGGGAATAAGTTTAAGCGAAGTCTTAATCCATCACGCGTTTCCTGCCAATATCAAGCCGTCAACGCGTGTCATCAAGACTCCTTTATCAGAACATTACATTGCCGTACAAAATTCCCATGTCGAAGACAACGTTATTGCCAAACGAGGTACACAAGGAGGCGGTACGATTTAATACCACGTGATAAAAGCAGATCACTGACACTGGGTTATACCCAGGTAAGTGATCTCCTCTCTCACGGGGTTATATCAAAATCATACAGCTATGGCAACGAGCCTTTAAGTGTACCTACAAACAACCAAAAGTGAATTGCATCACGACTTATCAAGAGTATGAGGTTTACACACCAGCGTTCAATTTGATTCAGGCGCCGCACAATATTGCGGCGCCTGCATCATTATGACGCTGGTATCATCATAAAACTATATTCATGCAACATAATACATGAGATAAGTCATTCGCATTGCAGCGGTGTCCGACAAGGTTTGACAATTCATCCTACATCCCTTCGTCGAGAACTCGCAGAGGTGGAGCTTACGCTCCATGAGGGCGACTTCTTGCGAAGTTATGTAGCTAATCGAATGCTTAAAGTCATGCAGCATATCAAATTGAGTCGGAATAGGTTATTGTGAGCCGAATTGTACGCAAGAAGGAAAGATTTAGACAAACAGTCCGTATCTTCCTGAGTCTGTCCAGTTATTACCTGGACGACTCAGGATTCACTCGACTGTTTACATCGAGCGAATACAGCAACACAACAAATCCTTTGAGCGTACTGCTATTAACCAATACTTTAATGAATATGACTTACAAAGAAGTTATCCAAGCTGTTGAGAATGGTGCGAAGTTCACCATCAACTTTCAGAAGAGAACATGTAGAGTGAACGGAAAAGTCGTAATGTCCGAGGAAGACAAACCGAACGACACACCTTGCCTTACACTCGAAGATGTGATTACCGGCATCGAGCAGAGGTATGCGGTATATAAGCACTCTGTGCCTTCTGAACGCTCCGAATCGCATCGACACTACTACTTCAAGGCTTTGTATGAGAAAGAGCTCTCAGACGAAGATATGATGTACGGAGAGCGACGAGAACAGGCGAGATGCAAGCTGGAGCTGTACGTACTGATTCAGCTTCTTGCGGGGAACCTATATTGGGACAACTCATGGGGAACGTGGTTCTGGCGTTCTAAAGATGACAATGACCTAATCATTCTCAGAGACTGGATTGAGCCAAACAAGGGTGGGGCGTAAGCCTCATCCACAAGATTTAATTAACATTTTAATAACCATTAACAAAATTAGAATTATGAAACAAATTGTAACAATCACTGGTGAGAACTTGAACATCGTAACTAACAGCGTAGAGGCCACAGAAGCTACTGGCAAGAAGACCAAGGCGCAGATGCGAATGGAAGCATTGAAGAGTGCCGGCGTTGATGTAAGTAACTACTACACTCTTGGTGCTGACAAGCTTGTCAGAATCGAGAAAGGCGAGGCTATACCTGTTGATCTTGACGATGTTGCCGTTGATGCTGTTGGCAAGAAGATTGTCGAGGGTGGATACGTGAACAACTGGAAGCTTTTCCGTCGCTGGGTAACCGCTCAGATTTTCGGTATGCTCCGTGACATGAAGTCCGGCAAGATGTCTTTCAACGAGCTTTTACAGCGCAAGGGTTACGAGTATCAGTGGCGTATGCTTGAAAACGAGTTTTACGCTCAGGCCAAGATGCAGGAGCACGGTGACACAGAGAACCTTTCGAAGCGAGGGATTTTCTTCAACGAATGCACATTCTCAGGTATGGTGGACGACTATATTGAGAAACTTAAGGCGTACGTTAACGATAATCTTATCTTCCGCAAGGACAAGAACGGATGCAACACAAAAGAGTACAAGCACAGATGCAAGGGTGTTCCTTATGTTCGTCTGAACAACAAGAACATCTTTGTTGCAGACTTGATGAAAAAAGTGTATGTTCCTCTGTACAAAATTGCTCGCGACGGATTTGACACAACGAACAGACGAGAACTCTACAACCTCGTTAAGAAGTTCAACAAGATTCGCAAGCACCTCGCATGGGAAACCAAGCAGTCCGACACGTTCATCAGCGCCTACAAGGGTGCGGGTTCTTACTTCGCAATGCGTAACCTCATTATGTTCAGCGAGGCTCGCTTTACAGGCAAGTCCGAAGCGGCATCTCTCCGCAAGATAGATACCGATGCTGCCAAGTATGGCGCAGATGAAGAGGGATGGAGAATGCTTGGTGTGCTCAAGCAGCTCATCAAGGACTCAAACATCTCTATCGACGGAAAGCTGTGCGTTTGGGCAGAGGAGTCCGCTTTCAGAAAGGCGATCAACAAGGCTTGTAAGGAGTCTGGTAAGTAACAAACACCTAAGGTCTGTCACCTTCGCACGTCGGTCTGACACTACGATTTACAAGAGCTTCTTGTATCGCCTTCCGAGTCCGGCAGAATCAGCCGGCATCTGAAGGCGAGCATAAAGCTCTCCGGATCACGAAGCTAAAGCAAGACACCACGTCAGAGAATGCGCGAGTTTAAAGCCAAAATGGTCGGCTGTTCTGCAAAGGATAGCCGACTGCAATTCATTAACCATTAAACTTTTAAAATTATGAGTAAGTATTTTGTAGGTATCAGCGAGACAACGAAGGGTTGGGTAGAAGTAGAGGCGGACAACGTAGAACAAGCCAAGGCTTACGCTTATGAGGCATGGAGTAACGGAGAGGCTTTTATGGACGAGAAGAACTCTGAATGTTCCGCTGAGTGTACCTATCTGAAAAGCCTGTAAACGGTTCTCTGTGCCCGACAAGCACAGAAACCACTATTATTAACCAAAAAACTATAAAGATATGAATACAGTTAAAGATGGATATGATGTTATCAAAAGTCTGCGCCCTGCGCCTATCGACCAGACGAACGTCATGGAAGACAGTCTACTTGACTTGCTGTTCGATGGCAGCAGATACATACAGGAGGGCCACAAGGCTGTTGGCTTTATCAACAACCTTCCTTCTATCGTTTCTGTTTACGACAACTGCCTTGCTGTATCACTCATCCCGAACAACTCTCCCGAAGAGGAGGTTGACGAATGGGCTGTCCGGGTTGTAACCCCTTTCTCTACCCAGCGCTTAGACGAAGTGAGAAAGTTCGAGTATGTGAGCCTGTTCAATTTCAACGATGGACTTGTCTGTACCTATATGGTTACGCGAGGTGTTGTTGAGTTGCAGTTTCATTTCACAGACTAAGCCAAAAGCCTCGTCACAAGGTTGATGAGGCACATTATTAACCAATAAACAAAAAAAGAATTATGAAAGAAATCAACGTAAATCCGAGAAGATACGTAAAGGCTATCGTTGAAGGAAATGATATCGTCGAGAAATCAATTCTCGATGTAATCTTTGATAAGCCGTATATCAGCAACAAATTCCATCTTGGTTTTGTTGAAGATGTACCTACGATGATAGAAATCAACGGGAATTACATGTACATCAGAAAGCTGCATTGTTACGACCCTGTTAAATGGGGAAGGGAGATTGTCAAACGATTGACTGGGTATGCAGAAAACAACATAAATATTGGTCATACAAAGCAGTATCTCGAAGAAACTATGGCAAATCCTTTAATCTACACGCTCTTCCTTGGTAACGATTTTTTAACTGTAAAACTGAACTATAATGTAGAAGTAGATACAGACTAAGCCAAAACCGGGCTGTGAGTTATACAACTCCAGCCTTCCATTGTCTAACCATTTAAATATTTTGAATTATGACAACAGTAAGAAAAGCAACGGTAATACTCGACGCTTCCAGTATCATGAAGAAAAAGGGTATCGTACAGAAGAAACTGAAAACGGGAGAACTTAACAAGATTGTTGAGGACTTCTTTATGACTCACGAGGCAAAAGATACGATTCTTCTTACTCCGAAGAGATTCATAGAGATGGATAACCCGCCAGAGGGAGATTTTATCGAAGACTATCTCGACGAGAGCATCTGGAAGAGAAAATGCGAGGATCCTGACGATGATTTCGACTTTGTTGATTACCAGTCCATGAACAAGAAAGGATTGATTCGCCCGATTCTTATAGTCGACGAACCTGTAATAAGGGATGCTGTGATATGGCTGAGAGATTACTGTCACTTCGATGTCAAGAGCAGAACACGAAAGAAGAAGAAAGAATACATCGTGTCTCTGCCGGTGTAAAAGCCAAACAGGGCGTGGAACATCATTGTTTCACGCTACTATTATTAACCAATTAAAATAGAAATTATGGAAGAAAAAATCGAAAAATTCAAGGAATTGATGGAAGCAAAGCATAACTGCCAGTTTTGCCTTAACAATGTTACAGGAAGTGCGGACATGCACGGGTTAGTGTATTGGGCAGAGAGAGTCGAGAAATTGAGAGAGGAGGTGTCAGAGCTGTTGTAGCCAAACAAAACCGTTACATATCGTAGCGGTTTCTACAAACCAAAACATTAAGAATTATGGATAAGAAAGAATTGAAAGACAAGATTTACAGTATGCGCAGTTATGATCTAATTGAGCTTGCGTGTACCATCAGGGAAATCATGAAAGAATACGGTGTCTTTAATATAAAACTCAAACAGCCGGTTCTTTGTTACAGAGAACTCTATGAGGCAACCTCGATTGCTATAAGCGATACTTATACCGCTATACCAGTCATTACTCTAACCTTGAGAACCTGCAATAGAGTTAAGAAAGAAGTCCTTGCAGCAGACTACCCCTGGATGGATTTTGAATCACTCGCAAGAATAGTCTCAGAGCTTAACGATGAGCTTGAAGGTTAAATTAGCGTTAAAAACGGCAAAGGTTTGGTTTATACTGAAAAATATCAATAACTTTGCTGTCAATCTAACCAAAATATTTTAGAATTATGAAAGAGATTCATTTAAAAACAAGAGACTGGGAGAGGCTTCTCACCTACGAACAGCAGCAGAAGTACAAGTATGCGATAAAACAGGGGTGGTTCTCAGACTATCACGGTTCTTCGTGGAGGCATGATACCTTTTATGGCGCATATATCTGGAAACACCCTAAGTATATCAATGTTGTACGCACATTTTCCGATCTTGTTGGGCACAAGCCATTGTGGTCCGATGTTACAGACGACAATCTTCGTGACTTGACCGAAAAAATACAGGAACTATACGCGCCCAACTCTTCAAGAACGATATGCGCTACAATAAAAGCTGTCATAAGGGAGAACGACGAGAAGGGCATACGGAGCAGCAAGTTCGACTCCATACTTAGGGTTAAACGAGTCCCCGTTCAGGCTGTATATCTTGATGATAACGAGATACAGAGCCTTATCGACTATATCCCTCATGGATCTGTTGAGCGGTACGTTAAGCGAATGTTTATACTTGAGTGTTTGTGCGGTGCCCGCCTGAGCGATTGCCACAACATCACGCCCGAGAATATCGATGATACAGGGAAATATATCGTATATGTCGCTCAGAAAACAAAAGCGGAGGTGAGAGTTCCTCTTCATAAGAAGCTGCGGCCATTCCTTGTATGTGGAACAGCAGACGAGCCTGTTGGCGGAGTTGTTGACGTTTACTTCAACAAGGTCCTTCGGGAAATATGTAGCAACTGCGGAATCGATACTCGTGTCAAGGTATTCAAATGCGGTAAATACGAATCTGGGCCAAAGTTCAAGTTCGTGTCTTCGCATACGGGCAGGCGCTCGTTTGCTACTAATTTATCAAAGAAGGGCGTACCGGTCGAGCAGATTGCAATCATGATGGGGCACGCCAACGGAGGAAAGCCAAATATCGAAATGACGCAGCGTTACATTGTGGGAAAGACAAATATTGACACAAGAACCTTGCGCGTTTTCGGTATTTACGACGATGATTACAATAGCGTCGGCGATGAATGCTAAACAGAGAGGAGGGTAGAACCTCCCTCGCTATTAACTAAAACTTTACAAATATGGATTACGGAGAAGAATACAAAGAGAAGTTGGCCAATTTGCGTGGCTGGAATCTCTTAAAAGAAGCAAACAAAATGAGGAAAAAGCTTTTGGCTTTTTCTAAGTTCGGTGATGTTGAAGAAGCGTACAGATGTATCAAAGAAAACTCAAACTTAAGAAATTCTATTGACGCAAAGAACAGACAGATCGGCATTGCAAGAAGTTTAATAATGGACGAGCTCAAAAAGAGGGGTATTGATACAGGAGGTAAGTATCTTACAATGCTTACGGCCCTGAAAATCCTTCTTGGCATCGAGCAGTTCAGAGATAATAACCACAAATAATTAAGAATTATGAAAAAAGAAGAAGCTATAGCTTATAGAGAAAGCCTAAAAAACATGACAAAAGGGGAACTTATCAAGAACTCTATGTCATTGAAGAGGCGACTCGACAAACTATCTGGCATCTGTGACGTAGAAGATACATACAGAGCTATGATAGAGCAGGGACAGGCAGAGCGCAAGGCAGAGAAACTTGAAAAGGAAGCATCTTGTGTATCTGACCTCATCAAGAATGAACTAATAAAGAGAGGGGTGCGCTTCGAACCTTGGTTTTCGGCCACCCATCTCACAAATTTACTGATAGATAGTATTAACCACAAATAATTTAGAATTATGTTAGAAGGAGTAGAAAAGGAAACGCTCGAAAAGTGGGCCAAGGAGTGCAATGAGAAGTATCATAAACTTTTCATACAAACTCTTCAAAAGCCTTTGTTGGGCGAGATTGGGACGAACGGACAGATGATCAAAGAGCTGAAAGACCTAAATATGAGCTACTTTGAGGAAATGAGCGACTACACAGATGGGGTTATCGATGACCTTGATGGCGGTTTTATCGAACTCTTCGAGAAAGCAGAGGAGAATGGAACAAACGTCATACAGGAAGCGAAAGAGTGTCTTTTTACCCTTAAAGCCGTAGACGATATGCTTAATGCTAAACATTGGGTCAACGAAGATGGCCATATATGCGACGAAGAAGGCAATAGACTTTCCGAAGACAGAGAGCATCGCGTGTTCGAGGTTATCAAGGGAGGCAAGCATGATGATTAGCTAAACCAAGGAGCTTCGGCTCCTACAATTAATAACCAAGCCCTATGTGCATCACGGTTAAGCGCAGTTTTATGAAGATTAAGACATCAAAGTACAACGAAGTAAGATTATCTGATGTTGCTCAATACATCAAAGTTCCTGCACAGATTGTAAAGCCATCTACCCCAAATGGAGTATTGATTGGTGACGTTCAATACGAAGACGGAAAGAAAGAACGAGTATATTCAGACTACGAAGTCCGAATTAATAACGTTCAGTTGCCTTTTGCGGCTGGAGAAGACAACTACTTCAATAGCGAGATTGAAATTAACTAACCAATTCAGCCCTACCGCAACACGGCCAAGCGGATTTAATATGAAGAAGTTTGTTTTGCAATTAGGAAAAGATAACGCGGTGTGCAACAATGTAGAAGAAGCTAAGAAGTTTATTAGCAGATTTGGACATCTAACGAGTGCAGGCGAAAAGCGAATTAAAGGTTTATTCGATGGTACGATAAAGGTAACCAGGGACTTTGCATGGATGATGCCAAAACATATACCAGAACTTATACTATATCCCGAGCAGTCTTGCAGAATGTGGGTAAAGCCGATTTCTATATTAGAAGAGAACGGATATTCGCTTGAACAGAGCATAGGTGGGTCCTGGAGATTGATGAGAGATGACGTTCTTATATACGACGATCCTGCTTGCGAAGACCTCAACGAAGACGAGGCTACAGCAGTAGCGTTCTTCACTGGATACTTTAAGGAATACGTGAAGTCATACTCCATGGATTACGAAAACTATCACGTTAATATTACAGAGGATAGTGAGTATTATCATATTGATTTCCGTACAGGTTTAGGCGAGGCGCATTACCTCAAGAGTGATTGGACTCTCGAAGAAGCGCTCAAAGATCAAGCCGAGATGTAATATAATATTTTCTTAAAATATTAACAAACTTTACAAATTATGAAGAAGATTTTATTTGCACTTGCTTTCATCATGTCGTGTGGCTTCTGTTTCTCGCAGAATACAGTTGCAGACATAGAGTTTGGGAAGACGTCATACGAAGAAGCAGTGCCGAAGCTGACTTATAGATTTGGTGAACCCGCTTTCGAGGATACGGATAACAGAATCATAATTTTTGCCGGTCTTCGATATTCTGGATTTTGGTTCGATAGGGCATGGTTCTTCTTCGAGAGCACCACATCGCACAATGTATTCAATAAATGCTGGATGATTGCTAATTTTAATAATGCTAAAGAGGCAAAGGACTTTAGGGATAATATTGCATCGAAAGTTGGTGAGAAATACAATGTTGAGGCAAAAATAGATCCAGAGACGAAGTTTAAAGACTATTACGTAGGGACATCACCCACAGATTCAACCAAGCCCTATATGAAAATATCGACTCGAAGCGACGGTAATGGCACATATACAACAGGCATTGACTATGGACCATTCGAGTATATAAACGAAAATTTCTAACAACAGTTTCAGCCCTCGACATCACGGTTAAGTCTATAGATATGAAGAAATTATTATTGGCTTTTATTCTCGGACTCTCTTGTTTTGTGTCCAGAGCACAAGAAGTGTTTGTCAACGGAGTGCCTATCGGAAATGGTAAATTATTGTATTCGACTACAAACGTCAGTATTTTCCATGGGCATGAACTTAATTTTGGAAAATATTCCGAAATCAGTATCGGTCTTTCATGCGAATACACGCCAAAGACAAAAGCTAAAAGATGGCTTGTGAATTTATATTTGACAACTGATGGAAAGTTTATCATCAAGGAAGGTATGGTAATTCTGTTTAAAGATTCCAATGGTGCTATAATAACACTGAAGAACATTACTGAGCATTTGCCTAAGTATTGGGCAGAACGTGATATGTATCGTACTGCGGGTGATTATCCCACATTCGCAAAACAACTTCAATCGCTGAGAACAAAGCAGACAAAGAAAATAAGGATCGTATCCTCAATCATGAAGCTCGATTACGAACTTAAAGGAGACGAAGTTAGTTCCGCTTTGAGTTCATGCTACGAAGCATTAAATAGAGCTTTGTCTGGCTCACACTCTGGAGTATATGACAATTTCTAAACTCGGTAGCCTTTGATAGCCGCTTATCTACTTACGGATCACTTCGTTATCCGAAAGATGGCATCTTCTCCAGAGGAAGCAAAACAAGATCTTCGCTTCGACACAGATAAATAACTTAAACAAATAATAATTATGAATAAAACATTGATTTTGTGTTTCATGGCGCTATTATGCTGTACCATGAGCGCAAGGAAAAAGGACTATTTAGCAATTAAGGTTATAGAGCCTGTATCAAATTCATCGCAACCACATGTCTTTGTAAACGACTCCATAAGCGTCACCTTTTTCCCAGAGGAATTTTTTTGTACTATACGAGTACATAACAAATTAAATGAAAGAATATATGTAGAGTGGAGTAATTTTAGATGGGATGGAGATCCTATAGTTTTTGGCGATGATAATCGTTTTACCATGAACTATAAAAAAGAGGATGAAACGATTATAGGCAACGAATATTCATCAAAAGACATTATCAATAAAAATTTAGCCGATTACTCAATACTGTGGGTTAAAAAGAAGGAGCTAAGGAAAACCAAGACACAGGACACTAATTTCATATTACCTATTCGCTTTTCAAGTGGCAAAATAGTTGACTACAGAATCAAGTGTCTGGTCTTCTTGGAAGAAGATGAGTAATACAATCCATTTTACATGTTTCTCCCCATCTACTCGGTAGGTGGGGATTTTTTATTAAAAATCGCAAAAATATAACGAGGATACAGAAAATTTTCGTATCTTTGCAACGTTCAATAAATCAAATGTGGCGAGGTTGGAAGCTCTGCCACAAACGGTAGAGCATTTTTTATGCTCGCTATTTTACGGAGATTAGATATACTAACATATCAAAGATATTAGGTGTATCGCCCCTTGGGTGCATTGTAATGGTGCATCCGTGCCCTTCCACATTTGAGGCATTGAACAAAGGGTAGCGGTACATCTTTTTTTTATCAACCCACATTTGTTTCACGTTCAATAAATCAAATGTAAAATGAACAGTTTAAGAATTTTTGAGAGCCCAGACTTTGGGTCAGTCCGTATCACCGAAGATGCGGAGAGTAATCAACTTTTATTCTGCGCTATGGATGTATGCACTGCTCTTGGATATTCCAATGGTCGAGATGCAGTCTACAAACATGTAGAAAAAGATGACGTCGCAAAATGCGACACCACCGATTCTATTGGTAGGACACAGCAGCTCACCTATGTTACCGAGAGCGGCTTGTATTCCCTCATCTTTGGCAGTAAACAGGAACGTGCCAAGAAGTTTAAACACTGGGTAACAAGCGAAGTACTACCTTCTATTCGAAAGACAGGTCAGTACAATGCAAATGTATCAAAAGCAACATTAATGGAGCAGGTTCAGTCAAAGTGTATATTTGCTGACTGGGCTATCAAAACACTCAACCTCAATGAGGCAAGCAAGTTAGGCATGGCGCAGAAGATTGGGAAAATGGTAGACTTGGATGATGCCCTTCCTCTGTCTGTGAACGCAGGAACGGAAAAGCCGATCACCCACGCTGCCACAGACTTATTGAAGTCACACAACGTTGGCATCTCTGCACAAGCATTTAATCGTATGCTCGAGCTCAAAGGAGTGGTAAGGCACGCTACTCGCCCAGGTAAGCGCGGAAAGACTCATAGCTGGTATGTTATTACTCCTGCCTTCGACAAGTACGGACAGAACCAGCAAGACCCGAAGTTCCAACAGCAGACGCAGATACGTTGGTATGACGCAACATTCAACGAATTACTTACAATCGTTGGACTTAACAGACAAACATTATTAAACTTAAAGTAAAAGGAGATTAAACTATGAATGAGAATAACGTAGATTACGACATGCTTGAGAATGTAAAACAGCCAAGACTCGCCAAGACACTAATCAAACTGAGTGAGGTATACAGAGAGTATATGAAAGAGACAAACATGGCGTGTGAGAAATTAGGAGTTCCATGCGACAGACAGCAGAACAACTTTATCATAAGCTACAATAAGTTGACAGCCATCATCACAGGGACAATAGCTTCAATAATGGACGTCGAGGTAAACGAGGCTGTCAGTATATCAGACTAAGATAGCTCACGTATTTCTGCTTCACCTCGCTTGGCACAAGTGGTCGAGCGAGGTTTTTTCATTGAAAAAAAACTAAAAATGTTAAAATCTTACTTTTTTCGAAAAGCCCCGTAAATATACCTAAATATCAAATACGAAACTTATCTATGTCTAAACCTTGTTAATGCAAAAATTGCCAAATTTGGCGATAAAAAATCTATTGCATACCTTTGCAGTGCTTGTTAGTAGTTGCGCACTAAACAGCTGACATACGAGTATAATTAAGTGATTATTCACTTCCCTATACGACCCTATCCAGAGTTCGGAGCGCAACACGAACAAAGGATAGGGGTTTTCACTTTACCCTATTCCTTTTTCGGTCTGGCAAGTAGTCTTGGTAGCTTGTCGGCTAAATACACTCGGCTACGCAGACTTTAAACCCACGTCACAAGAGGATGCACGGTGACACCGCAGGAACTGAAAGCAGAAGGCGGGCAGGGCTGGGCGTACCCAGAAAGCTGCTTAGATTAGGTGCTGTACGATTTGGCAACCGATCCGACCGAAGGGGCTCATTATACTGGGTTCATGTAACTTCGAGTGGAATATTCCTTCCAAGCTCTCATTGTTTCAATGAATGATGGGGGTAAGGGGGAGAACCACTTTCTCAGAGGTCTATTGCCTGTTTCATATAACCTTTTTAAAAAGGAAAATATTAATTTTAAATAAGTAAATATAGGGAAGATGATTACAAATCAAGTAATGAAGAGACCAATGGGCAACTTTTTGGTCGAGCAAAGAACAAAAGATTGTATGTTCAATGCTACAAACTTGCTCAAACAGTGGAACAAGTTCGTTGAGGACAACAAAGAAGATGCCCAGAAATTTGGGTATGTTAAGAAAGAGCTGAAAGATTATCTTGACAACAAGACAACCCAAGAGTTTGTTAAAGCCCTTGCAAATGAGGAAAATCTAAATAGGGAGAAAAGTCCCTATTTAGCTTCAAGGGGTAAAAATGGTGGAACATGGATGCACCCACTTATGTTTGTAGATTTAGCCATGTGGCTAAATCCTGTATTCAAGGTTAAGGTGCTAAAGTTTGTGTACGACCAAATGTTGAAGTACAGAAATGATGCGGGCGATGCGTACAAAGAGCTTGGGGAAGCTATCAGTAAAATTGTCAGCAAGAAGTTTATGCATGTCGCTATGTGCAAAGTAGCCAAAGCAATAAACTATGTTGTTTTTAACGAGCATGAGCACGAAATGCGCAACAAGCACGGAGAAGAGTCAAAGCAATACGAGTTGTTCAATATGGAACGCCAAGTTGCTATGCTCATCAATGATGGATTTCTTCACTCGTATGATCAGGTAATAGAGTATTTGAGAAAGAAGTATTCTGAGAAATATTTGCCATCGGTATTACAGACAAAATAATACATTCACGGATTGTAAACGAAATGTGACCGAAAATCGCATTTGCATAAAAATATTGAGATTATGAATGTAAAAAACATTATTTTGGCATCAGTACTCGCAATAGTAGTACTCGCCGCAGGTTCAGTTATCGGTTGTTATTTCCATTACAACAACCAGGAAATCTCACTTCGCCAGCAGTCAGAGGCTCAGCGTGGCAAGATTGAGGGTGTTCACGACAAGATGTGGAAGGTTCTTCAGCAGAAGGCACAGGTTACTGATGAGTACAAGTCCGCATTCGAGTCCATCTATCCGAAACTTATCGAGGGAAGATACTCAAAGGGAGACGGCTCGCTTATGAAATGGATCAAGGAAAGTAATCCTAACTTCGACGTTTCGCTATACAAGGACCTCATGCAGTCTATAGAGATTCAGCGCTCCGAGTTTCAGACATCACAGGAGAGGATGCTCGATATCATCCGTGAGCACGAGACGCTCGTGAAGACATATCCGGCGAAGTGGTTCGTATCTGACACCAAGCCTATCGAATACAAGGTTATCTCCTCATCCAAGACAAAGATGATCATGCAACTTGGAGAGGATAACGACGTAGACCTGTTCAAGAAATAACGGCTTATGGAAATATTCATATTTCTAATCCCATTCGTGGTTGCTGCTTTCCTGTTGATTTTCTTCAGGAAGCAGACCACCTGGTGGGAATACGCAGTACTCATTGTTCCATCCATCCTCATAGGCGTCCTCATGGAGTTCGTGTTCAAGCAGTCCAATGCTGCCGACACGGAGTATCTCGGAAGCTACGTGACAAGAATCCGTCATTACGATGCCTGGAATGAGTACATACACCGCACGTGTACAAGGACCGTTGGAAGCGGAAAGTATCAACGTACGGAAACGTATGATTGCTCGTATGTTGACAATCACCCTGAACGTTGGACTTATTTCGATGCCAGAAACAAGGAGGAATACTTTATGACCGACAATGAGTTCAATGCAGTCAGAAAGATTCTTGGAACCCAAAGCGTGTTTGTCGACATGCACAGGCATTACTACACCAAGGATGGTGATGCGCAGGAATGGGCGTGGGATGGCTCCATTGAAAACTCGTACACATTATCTTCCGAGCATGATTATAAGAATAAAGTGAAAGCCTCCCGTTCTATTTTCAAGTTTGAGGATATAGATTATCAGCAGGCACGCAAGCTTGGACTGTTCGAGTATCCGGATATCGTTCTTTATGACCAGAACCCAGTGCTTGGACTGAAGATTCCGAAGAATCAGGAGAAGGCCATGAGGTGGCTGAACGGATACTATGGCGAGCGGAAGCAGTTTAGGGTGTTCGTCCTGTTCTTTACGAACAAGCCGGAGGAAATCGTTGAAAAGCAGCGCTCATACTGGCAGGGCGGAAACAAGAATGAGCTTGTCGTGTGCGTCGGTATTGACAAAAACAAGAATGTCAAGTGGTGCAACGCATTTTCATGGTGTGATAGCCCGGTCGTAGGCGTGAAGAGTAGAGATTGGTTTATGAGCAATCCTGTAAATCTCGAAAAGTACGCAGAGTATATCGGTCCGATTGTAGAAAAGGAATGGCATAGAAAGAACTTCGAGGATTTTGATTATCTTACCATCGAGCTTACCGACGGGCAGTACTGGGCCATCATTATTCTCTTGCTGATATTCAATATTGTAATGAGCTCCTGGATTATTTCTAACGATTATAAAAACGATTTGTAACGTATGATGGAAAAATAAAAATCTACATAGGCAGAATTTCCCTATGTACTTAGAAAAATTATTCAGATATGAATATAAGAGTAAATAATAGGACTAATCGTCTGGAAATCAGAACCAGGAAGAGGATAATAGCATTCAGTTGCGATATTCTGAAAGGCTCTTATTATATAGTTCCGACTATAAGGCTTGACATCAGAAGTGCATACGGAAATAAGAGCATCTGGTTCTTGTTCCTTGGTGCTTTTGTGTTGATTGATATTTTTAAAATTAAATAGGTAAAACGAAGAATACAAATGCCTATGTGGTGTAGACGAAAACATAGATGAAGCCTGCGATAAAGTAAAAAGTATGGTTCAATCTTAAACAATCAACAAGAACGATTATGAGAACAATGACAAGAAACAAGGCGGCAGAAGCGCTTGGCGTAACTCCGCAGACTATAAGCAACTATGTGAAAGAGGGTATCCTTGGCGGCTTCATCGGCATCAAGAATACCCTGTACGTAAATGCCGAAGACGTAGATAAGTATCTCAAGAAATACAGGTTTATCGCTGTCAAGGAGGAGATGATCGACCGCAAGCTCCGGGAACAGAAAGACAGGGAGAACGAGATCAACGACCGACTGGCAGACACAAGGAAAGAACTTCTTGGAGCGAAAAGCTACAAAACACCAAGTGCCATCATACTCGCAAAGGCGCTGTTCCGTGCAGCAATGATACCGCGCCTGTCAACTCGTGAAATGGATATTATTGATATGTACATCGAGGGGGAGAGCCTACAGGAAATCGCAGACGTCTTCTCTCTTACAAGCACACGTGTCAACCAGATTCTCGCAAAGGCGCTGCGAAAGTTCACGGAACAGACTGGTGAGATAACCGCAAATCTCAGAGAAAACAGTGAGCTTGAGGCTGAAATTCACTCTTTGAAGCTTTCAGTCGCAGCACTCAAGAAGGAATACAACGACTACCGCCTCAGTCACGGCGACACAGAGGACGAGAACCCGTCCTGTCCTCCAGAAATCCTTTTGAAGTCAATAGACGACTGCGGATTTTCAATAAGGATAGTCATAGCGCTCAAATGGACCGATATCTACGATGTCAACGGTCTTGTCACGAGGTTTTATCGTTTTGAAGATATACTGAAAATACGCAATATCGGCAGGGGAAGCCTGTGCGAGATTAGAAACTTTATGGATGAGCACAACCTTGTGTTTATCAGACCTGGTGAGAGTTTGTCACAATTCTATCGCCGCCTGGATCTCAACATCACCATGAGTGCGAACAGCACAAGTATCAACTAAAAAAAAGTATTGTTGAAATAAAATAAGTTAGTTTTTAAGGTAAATAAGGTTGTTTGTTGGGGGTATGCCGGTTTTCCTGCATACCCCCAGTTTTTTTATTTTATTGCGTCCAGCACCTTCCTGTTGGCCTCATCCACCTTCCTTGTGTCATATTTGATGTACGTCGAAGTTATCGCATTGTCCCAAAGCGAATGACCCAGAGAACGGCCTATAACCTCCATTGGAATATCCATCTCGCTTGCGATCGTTGCCCAGGTGTGTCTGCTCCAGTAGCTTGTTATATCCTTCTCGACAGGGTGTATTGTGACATAATAGCTGTGTCGCTCCTTTTCTCCTATTGTACGAAGGTGTCTTGTCATGTTGTTGGCGAAGGTGTTTGTAAGAGTCGTTCCAGCCTCCTCCAGGAAACTGAGAAGATAGTCCTTCTTTCTGCTTTTATGCCGGCTTATTATCTCCATCGCCTCAGGCTCAACCTTTATGTCGTACAATTTTCCTGTCTTGTTGCGCTTGTAGCTTATACGGCCATTCTTTAAAGCCGTCTTTGGAAGGAACAGCAGGTCGCTTATGTTGATACCGATGAGGTAGAAACACAGCATGAAGCAATCTCTGTACATGGCCTTCTTCCCGGTCAGCCTGAAATCCCTTATCGCACGCAGCTGTTCAAGGGTCAGGCAGCGCTTTTTGGTCTGCTCCTTTCTCAGCGTGATACCACGGAACGGATACTTGTCTGTCAGTTCGTCGTCTATTGCCTTGTTGAAGGCGAACTTCATAATCTGAATGTCGGTAGATATTCCATTCACAGACCTTCCCTTACTCTTCTCGTGGTCGATATAAGAAAGTACCCACTTCTTGTCAATAGTGTTAAAGTTACAGTTCTTGTCGTAAGCCTCAATCGTTCTCGCCACTCGCTCGTAGTTTCTTCTCGTGTTGTATTTACACTTCGTTTCTGCAACTTTAAGTATATACCCAACAAACGAACCTTGATCCGTCTTCTTTGCGCCCTTGACGATTTCCGTTACATGACATTTTAGCTCATCTGCCGTCTCGTCCTTGTGGTTTAAAATGTAATCCTCCACGTCCGCATAGAGATTCGCAAGCCTTGCGGTCTTCGCCTTTGCGTTTCGGTCCGACTTCGGGAATATCAACCCGGAAAACTTTTCAGTTGTTTGCAAACCTGTGTAGACATAGAACCTCTTGTACTTAAAGGTTATAGAAAAGAACACCTTTAGATCCCTTTTGTTTACATAAATCTTCATTGCATGATTTCCTTTCGTTATCTAACGCTTCAGTCCAATCAGCCTGTTTGATTTTTGTTTGCATATTGTTTGCATTTTATAATATATTTGGGCGTATTTACGGGGCTTTTCGGGCTGTTTTTTACATTTTTAGCGTATCAGTTTTAATGTTTATACTGTTGAAAATCAGTGAGTTAAGTAGCGCTGTCGCCCAATACGTTACAGTTATCATTAACTTAAAAGTTTATTGTATGTTATTTTCAAATTTGGATGCAAAGGTACAAAAAATATTTGTAAATCAGAAATTTAGTGATGAAAAGGACTTAATATTTAGTTAAAAACATAGATATTTTTTGTCAATCGAACAAAAAGGCATAAATTTGTAGACCAAAAACGATTTACAACTGATATGCGACAAGAAAACAATAAGTGGCAGAAGCGCGCTGACAGGGGAGGGTTTGGAGTCCCCAATGAGTATGACCATTATGTGGTCAGCAAGCCTGCGCCTCTGTTGGAATGGCTGTTGGAAAACGTCAAGAGTTCGAGCAAGACCAAAATCAAGCAGATACTGCAAGGCCGTGGCATCCGTGTGGACGGCAAGACGATCACCAAGTTCGACTATCCTCTGAGACCCGGCATGAAGATTGCCGTCAGCAAGTCGAAGAAGAACCAGGAAACCTTCAAGAGCAAGTATCTCAAGATTGTTTACGAAGACCGGTATTTGGTGGTGGTGGAAAAGCAGATCGGCATACTGAGTATGGCGGCAGGACATTCATCGCTCAATGTGAAGACCGTGCTCGACGACTACTTCCACAAAACCCGTCAGAACTGTCAGGCTCATGTGGTGCATCGACTCGACCGTGATACCAGCGGATTGATGATTTATGCCAAGGACAAGCAGACCGAACTTGCCTTGGAGGATGACTGGCATCACAACGTGTACGACCGCCGCTATGTGGCTTTGGTGTCGGGCGAGATGGAGGAAGATGAAGGAACTATAGCCAACTGGCTGAAGGACAATAAGGCATATATTACTTATAGCAGTGATACGGACAATGGCGGCAAATATGCTGTCACTCACTATCATACGCTTCAGCGCTCAACTGATTATTCTCTTGTAGAATTTAAATTGGAGACGGGGCGTAAGAACCAGATACGTGTTCATACTGCCGATATGGGACATCCTGTATGTGGCGATATCAAATATGGAAATGGAGATGATCCTTGTCATCGCTTGTGTCTTCATGCCTATGTGCTTTGCTTCTATCATCCCGTTACGCATCAGCCCATGGAGTTTGAAACTCCTATCCCACCAGAATTTCGCCGAGCTTTGAAATCATAACATCTAAAGAAAAGACATGAATCATTTTGAATATTACGTTTTTGCTCTCATCGTGCTGATTGTGGGCTTCCTGATAGTGAAGAAAGTTGCTACCTGCTTGTTCAAGACAGTAGTAACTGTCATCGTGCTTGCCATCTTGGCCGGCATTTATTTCCTGACAAGCTGAAAAAACGAAGCCGGCTTCGTTCGCCAACGAAGTAGCTTGCGATAGTCAACGAAGCTGCTTGCGATGGTCAACGAAGCCGGCTTCGTTTTTTCCTTTTACTACAACTACTTACTTCCGAAGTATAAGAAGAGCATACCGATGAGCACCAACAACAGGTCGACAAACTTGGCCTTGAGGTTTTTCTCGTGGAAGAGGGCAGCTCCGAAGAGGAAGCTTACGATGACGCTTCCTCGTCTCACCATGCTCACGATGCTGATCATGGCTCCCGGCAGACTCAGCGCATAGAAGTACACGAAGTCGGCAGCACTCAGGAAGATGCTGATAAAGATGATGGACCAGTGCCAGCGGAAAGGGGTTGTCTTGTGGCGTGCCGGCCACCATAGAATCATCATCATGAATCCCATCATGACTAACTGGTAGATGTTGTACCAGCTCTGCACAATCATGCGGTCAAGTCCCACACCTCCGTTCTCGGGCGGAGCCATGAGGTATTTGTCATACAGTCCGCTGATGGCTCCCAATACGGCAGCCAGGACGATAAAGTATATCCATTTGTCGTGCTTGAAGTCGATACCTTCCTTTTTTCCGCTTTTCGACAGCATGAGGAATGAAACTACTGCTAAGATGACACCTATCCATTGGTACAGGTTGAGTACCTCGCCATATACAAGCATGGCTCCCACGAGTGTCATCACAGGACGTGTGGCGTTGATAGGTCCCACAATGGTAAGGGGCAGATGCTTCATACCGAAGTAGCCGAAAGTCCAGCTGCTCAGCACGATAAAGCTTTTCAGAATGATGTATTTGTGTACTTCCCATCCGCCAGAGGCGACATGGAAGATTGTTCCGTCGAGTGCATTCGTCGTATAGCTCGTCACGATAAAAGGAATGAAGATGAGCGACGAGAAGAGCGTGTTGAGAAACAGTACCGGAATAACTGCGTTACCTGAAAGAGCCTTTTTCTTGAAGGCGTCATAAAATCCCAGCAAGGTGGCTGAGAGAAATGCTAAAATTAACCACATATTATATCATGAATTCTTTTTACCCTTTTGTCTTTACAAGTCGTATCTCACCTCCTCCAAGAAGAGGGCGTGTCCTGGCATACTCTCGCCTGCATCGCTGCGGGTTCCGTTGTGCAGGATGTCGAGAAACTGACTTTCGCTTATTTTCCCTCTTCCCACATCAATCAGCGTACCCACTACTGCACGCACCATGTTGCGGAGAAAGCGGTTGGCGGTTATCTCAAAATACCAGGTAGAGGGTGAGGTCTGTACCCATTGGGCTTGTGTCACCTCGCAGAGGGTTGTCTTGTTGTCGCCACCCGCCTTGCAGAAGGCAGCATAGTCTTTGTGGTGCAGAAAGTGGCGTGCCGCCTGGTTCATCCTGTCGAAGTCGAGCGGAAAGTTCATCTGCAACGAGTAGTGGCGCTCGAAGGGATCCTTGCACGTATGTATATAATAATGATAGGTACGCGAGGAGGCAGAGAAGCGCGCATGCATGTCGTCGGCTACCCGTTTGATGTCTTTTACGGCAATATCTCTTGGCAGAATGCGGTTCAGACGATAGGTGAGCTGTGGGGTGTCAAGTTCTTCGCCTTCCCAGTCGAAGTGGGCAGCCATCTTTCTGGCGTGTACTCCCGTGTCTGTTCGTCCTGCACCCACAACCTCCATGTCGCGTCGTAAAAGAGTAGACAGAGCTTTTTGCAACTCCTGCTGTACAGAGTTGGCGTTGGGTTGGATCTGCCAACCATGATAATTGGTTCCGTCGTAACCGAAGAAAATAAAGTATCTCATTTTACTGCCCTTGAATTCTCACATGCATTTTTTGCTTCAATCGGCTGCAAAATTAATAAAAAACTACGAAATATGCGAAAATAGTACCGATTATTTTGCAAAATGATATAATCTTGAAAGAAAAACACAAATTTGTTTTGCAAATTGACAATTAAATTGTATTTTTGCCAACGATTTTGTATTAATAGATTATGGCACAGAATATATTCAAAGGCTTAGGTATAGCCCTGATTACCCCATTCAAGACCGACGGAACGGTTGACTATCAGTCGCTGAAGAAACTGGTTGAGTTTCAAATAGACAATGGTGCAGACTTCCTCTGTATCCTTGCAACTACAGGTGAGGCTCCTTGTCTCACCCAGGATGAGAAAAATAAGATTACCGAGTTGGTGAAAGAGGTGAACCATGGACGAGTTAAGATATTGAAATATTGCGGTGGCAACAATACTGCAGCCGTGGTGGAAGAAATCAAGTCTACTGACTGGAGTGGTATTGATGGTATCTTGAGCATTTGTCCTTATTACAACAAGCCTTCTCAGGAAGGACTCTATCAGCATTTCAAGGCTATTGCGCAGGTTAGTCCATTGCCTATCGTTCTTTATAATGTGCCTGGTCGCACAGGCATCAATATGAAGCCGGAGACAACCTGTCGCATCGCCCGTGACTTCCCCAACGTAGTAGCCATCAAGGAGGCCAGTGGAAGTTTGGAGCAGGTGGATGAGATTATCAAGAACAAGCCTGATAACTTTGATGTCATCAGTGGCGATGATGCACTTACCTTCTCTATGGTGGCAAGCGGTGCTGCAGGTGTTATCTCGGTTATCGGTAATGCGCTGCCCAAGGCCTTCAGCCGTATGATACGGCTCGAGTTCCGTGGCGAGTATGAGCCAGCGCGCAAGATTCATCATGCCTTTACCGAGTTGTACAGTCTGCTCTTTGTGGATGGCAACCCTGCCGGTGTAAAGGCGCTGCTCAATGATATGGGTTTTATCGAGAACGAACTGCGCCTGCCGTTGGTTCCTACCCGTATTGCTACCAAGCAGAAGATGAGTGACATATTGAAAGACCTTCGCATTTAAGCGATGAGATATTCTCAAAACGCGGGTCTGATGTTGTGACTGGCCGCATGATGGAGCTTCTCACAACATCAGACTCGTACTTTTTCCTACTTTACCGCACTTAAATCCAAATCTATTATTTAAAATATGCCAGAAGAAAGAAGAATCATTCATGAAATCACGCCTTTGATGGGTAAGGATGTCCTCTACATTGCAGACAGGCACAAGAAGGAGTTTACTTATCCCATTCATAATCATTCAGTTTTTGAGCTCAACTTTGTGGAGAATGCTCAGGGAGTGCGCCGTATCGTAGGCGACTCGCAGGAGGTAATAGGCGAGTACGACCTTTGTCTTATCACCTCTGCCGAACTGGAACATGTATGGGAGCAGAATGAGTGCAAGAGCGAGGATATTCGCGAGATAACCATACAGTTCGATTTCAGTATGGGCGATGAGACCCTCTTTGGCCGCAATCCTTACTCCAGCATTACCCGTATGATGCAGCAGGCACGCAAGGGTTTGGTGTTCCCCATGAAGGCTATTATGAAGGTTTACAGTCTTCTCGACACTCTCAGCAGCATTACGGATGGATTTTATGCCGTGCAGCAGTTTCTTACCATTCTCTATGAACTGTCACGTTGTGACAATGCACGCACGTTGGCTTCCAGCAGCTTTGCCAAGGTGACGGTAGAGGACGACAGCCGTCGCATCCTGAAGGTAAAGAACTATATATCCAAGAACTATATGGACGACCTGCGCTTGCCGATGCTCGCCGATTTGGCTGGTATGAGTCCAAGCGCTTTCAGCCGGTTCTTCAAGCTGCATACAGGGCGTAACATCAGCGAGTATATCATCGACCTTCGTCTGGGTTATGCTGCCCGTATGCTGGTTGATACTGCCAAGTCGATCAGTGAGATTGGCTTCGATTGCGGTTTCAACAATCTCAGCAATTTCAACCGTATTTTCAAGAAGAAGAAAGGCTGCTCGCCTACTGAGTTCCGCGAAAACTATCACAAGACCAGAATTATTGTTTAGTTGAGAAGTTAGAGAAGTTAGAGAAGTTAAAGAAGTTATCACTCCCTTTGGTCGTTAGAAGTTAAAGCCAACAGCCTTTAAGGGATGTATATTTAGCTGTAAAGCATATGGCTTTAACTTCTTTAACTTCTATAACTTCTCTAATTTCTTTAACACCTCCATTTGCGGTACCCTGTTATCATAAGAGGATAAAAAAATGATGCCTGTCTCGACAAACGAGGCAGGCATCATGCTTTTTTAGTAGGGTTACTACTTATTAATAGAACTTGAAGTAGTTGCGTGCGTTGTTGTAAGAGATATCCTCTACCATGCGTGAGAGGCTCTCCATATCGTTAGGCAGCAAGCCCTTCTCAACATCGTTGCCAAGCAGGTTGCAGAGCAAACGACGGAAGTACTCGTGACGTGGATAGCTCAGGAAAGAGCGAGAGTCGGTCAGCATACCTACGAATCGGCTCAACAGACCGAGAACAGAGAGGGCGTTCATCTGGCGTGTCATACCATCGAGCTGATCGTTGAACCACCAACCTGAACCAAACTGAATCTTGCCTGGGCAAGAACCGTCCTGGAAGTTGCCAAGCATTGTGGCAATCACCTCGTTGGCACATGGGTTCAGTGTATAGAGGATAGTACGTGTGAGCTTGCCTTCCATGTTCAACTCGTTGAGGAAGTGGCTCATAGCCTTGGCTGTAGTGAACTCACCGATAGAGTCGAAACCGGTATCAGCACCCAGCTTGTTGTACATCAATGTATTGTTGTCGCGGATAGCACCATAGTGGTACTGCTGTGTCCAGTCGGCAGCATAGTCCATCTCGGCACATACCTTCAGGAAGGCGTGCTTGTACTGGCGAATCTCGATAGCAGAAAGCTGCTGACCGCGCATAGCCTTGGCGAAGATGGTCTCAATCTGAGAGTCTGTATATGGCTCATCGTAGAACTCCTCGATACCATGGTCGCTCAACTTGCAGCCATTCTCGGTGAAGAAGTCGTGACGCTTCTGCAGAGCATCAACCATATCCTGGAAGGTAGTAACGGTAACACCTGCTACCTCGCCCAACTTGTTCATGTACTCAGCGTAGTCTGGCTTTTCGATGTTCATGGCCTTGTCAGGACGCCATGCAGGAATCATCTTGATCTCGAAACCGCTCTCGCGAGTTTGCTTGTGATAACGCAAGTCATCAATTGGATCGTCTGTAGTACATACGCACTCTACATGGTAGCGGCGCATAAAGCCACGTGCTGTATACTCTGGCTGCTGCAACTTCTCGTTACACTCGTCGTAGATTTCGCGTGCTGTCTTAGGGCTCAACTGCTTGTCGATACCGAAAGCTGTCTTGAGCTCAAGGTGTGTCCAGTGGTACAAAGGATTACGGAATGTATAAGGTACTGTCTCTGCCCACTTCTCAAACTTCTCCCAGTCGCTTGTATCAGTACCTGTGCAGAAACGCTCATCTACACCATTGGTACGCATGGCACGCCACTTGTAGTGGTCGCCGCCCAACCAAAGCTCTGTGATGCTCTTGAACTGATGATCATTGGCAACCATCTCAGGGATGAGGTGACAGTGATAGTCGATGATAGGCATTTTAGCCGCATGATTGTGATACAAATCCTGCGCAGTTTTGGTGTCGAGCAGGAAGTTTTCATCCATAAATTGTTTCATAATTGTAATTTAGTTTTTAAAGATTTGCTCATTCGACTTGCAAATATACATTATTTTTTTGCAATCCACCAAAAAAATACGTAATTATTAGGTTTATTTTACTAAAACGATTACGTATGTACGTGAGTGGTGTTGAGAAGAGGAGTCTTTCAATCACACCGGTCTGCGTAGTTTTTGTTTCTATTTTCTATCATTCCGGGTTTCTCTTTGCTTGTAAGCCCAAAAATATAGTCATAATCCTTCAGTATATTTATTCATCTATAGGCATTACTTAACTGTGAAAAAAATATTTCCCAGTTAGGAAATTTTTTTTTCTCAGTTGGGTAGATTCTTTTTTCCAGTTAGTCCATGGTTTTGGGGCAATTATTGAATAAATATGCTGTATAATTATTCTTTTGTTTGCTTGGTTACTTAACATACTTACGATAGTTAAGTAATGAGCCCACTTTAAAAAGTCATTTTTACGAAAATCAGCTATTGATTCTCAAAAAGTTACAAAGACATAAAATGCGATTTTCGACTTTTTCAAGTGGGCTCAGTTCGGTAATAATAAAAAAAAGGTAGCTTTATTGAAAACTGTTGATAGTTTCCGCTATATACTTAGTCTCTTCCGAAGTCATCATCTGATGGCAGGGCAGACTGAGTTCCTGTTGGTGGATGCGTTCGGTGATGGGCAGGGAAAGCCTGTTCCATGATTTGTAGCAGGCTTGCTGATGGGGCGGGATGGGGTAATGAATCATCGTACCTATGCCATGCTGGCTTAGGTAAGTCTGTAGTTCGTTGCGCTTCTCGCAGAAGACGGGGAAGATGTGAACCACGTTTCGACTCCAGTCGTCATACATCTGATGGGGAACCTTGACCTTGGGATTGTTGATGAGCGAGAGATACTCTTTGGCACGTTGGCGGCGAGCCTCGTTGAGTAAGTCGAGGTGGCGAAGCTTTGCCGTAAGGACGGCAGCCTGCATCTCGTCCATGCGCGAGTTGGTGCCCACGTACGGAAAGACATATTTACGGCTGCTGCCATAGTTGCCCAAGGCTCTCACAACCTCAGCCAACTCATGGTCGTCGGTAGTCACAGCTCCTGCATCGCCCAAGGCACCAAGGTTCTTGCCTGGATAGAAACTGTGGGCTGCCGCATTGCCTAAAGAACCTGTCTTTCTGTTGCCATACATGCATCCATGCGCCTGTGCGTTGTCCTCGAAGAGCAACAGGTTATGCTGCTGACAGAAACGCTCTATCGCCTCGGTCATGGCACATCTGCCGTACAGATGGACTGTCATTACCGCCTTGGTGCGAGGTGTAAGAACCTGATGGAGCAGACGGTCATCAATCTGTAAGGTCTCCCATCTTGGTTCTATGAGTATGGGTTTCAACCGGCATTCTGTGATGGCAAGAATGGTGGCGATATAGGTGTTGGCAGGTACGATGATCTCGTCGCCCTCATGCAGTCGGCCCAGTTCCATTTCGCCTCTGAGCATCAGTTTCAGAGCATCCAGTCCGTTTCCGCACGGTATGCAGTACTGCGTGCCGATGTACTGGGCGTAAGCCTCAGCAAACTGCTGGTTGGCTTTGCCCTGCAGATACCATCCGCTCTCCACCACCTGATGGATGGCATCAAGGATGTCTTGTTGTAAAGGACTGTTGATGTCCTTGAGGTTGAGATAATCGATGTGTTGCATAGATATTTTTGTTGACTTTGCAAAGATATTGCAAAGATACATATTTTCTTTGAGTTGCGGGCATTGTTTGCCATAAAAAATCAGATGTTTTTATGGCTTGTGTATGGCTGGTTGAAAACTTTTGCTTATCTTTGCGCCTATGAAGCATAAAAATCTTTTCAGCCTCTTGTGCCGTATGGTGTGGCTATGGGTGGCAGGTGTGATAGCCATGCCAGTCGTGGCACAGCGTCATGTGATTTATAATCAGCGTATTGCCAGTCTGCAGGTAGTGGCAGGACAGCGATGGCAGGAAATGCCCGTTGCCCAGCTTGGTGAGCCTGTGCACATCGATTTCGATGACATGACCCACGACTATGAGCGTTATTCCTACAAGATAGAACATTGTGAAGCCGACTGGTCGGAGTCGCGTGAGATCTTTACCAGCGATTTCCTACAGGGATTCAATGGCGAACTCACCATCGACAACTACGAACAGTCGCTCAACACCAATCATCTCTATACGCACTACAGTCTTACCATTCCCAACGAGCATTGCCGGCTGACGATGAGCGGCAACTACAAGCTGTCGGTCTTTGCCGATGATGATGACAGCCATCCTGTCTTCACTGCCTGCTTTATGTTGGTGGACCCACAGATGAAGGTTTCCATGTCGGTGACGGGAAACACAGATATTGATATTTATCACAGTCATCAGCAGGTGGCGATGGCGATAGACTATGGTGAGGTGAGAGTGACCGATCCTGCCCGACAGCTGAAGACCATCGTACTGCAGAACGGCAGATGGGATAATGCAGTGACAGCACCGCGTGCGGAGTATGTGAATACCGAAGGGCAGAGTTGGAAGCATTGCCGACAGTTGATATTCGACGGTGGCAACGAGTATCACAAGTTCGAGATGCTGGACCTCAGTCATACCACCATGGGGCTTGACAGCATCTTCTGGGACGGAAGCGAGGCACATGCCTATGTGATGGCAGACCTGCCGCGTCCTAACTATGTATACGACGAATCGGCGAACGGAGCTTTCTATATTCGCAACAGCGACAACATTGACAACACTTTTACTTCGGATTACGCCTGGGTGCACTTCTTGTTGCAGGCGCCTCGTCAGCAGGGTGATGTGTATCTGAACGGAGCTTGGACTCAGGACAGTTTTCTGCCTCCTTACCGAATGGAATACAACGAAGCAGCTAAGGCATACGAGGGTGCCGTCCTGTTGAAGCAGGGCTACTACAGTTATCGCTATGTAGTGGTGAATGCCGATGGTACTACAAAACCCGTAACCACTGAGGGCAGTTTCTATCAAACGAGAAACAAGTATCAGGTGTTAGTATATTATAAAGGTGTAGGCGACCGTACCGACCGCTTGTTAGGATACGGCGAAGTAATGGTAAAAGTAGAAAGTTAAAGGAGATTTCTTAGAAGTCAAAGGAGTTAAAGGAGTTAACTCCTTTGACTTCTATTACTCCTTGTCTTTAGTTCTTGAAACTGTGGATAGGTGCAGGAATGCGTCCGACACGATTGACGAATGCAGAACAGCTGAACGAGTTGACAGGCATGATAGGTGCATGACCTAACAAACCCCCAAAGTCAACACAGTCGCCCACCTTCATTCCTATGACAGGAATGACACGTACGGCAGTAGTCTTCTGGTTGATCATACCGATGGCAGCCTCGTCGGCGATAATTCCTGAAATCGTTGTAGCAGGCGTGTCGCCAGGAATAGCTATCATGTCAAGACCCACAGAGCAGACACAAGTCATCGCCTCCAGTTTCTCGATGGTAAGGGCACCAGCCTCTACAGCATCGATCATACCCTGATCCTCGCTGACAGGGATAAAGGCACCGCTCAGACCGCCTACGTACGAAGATGCCATGATGCCACCCTTCTTCACCTGGTCGTTGAGCAGGGCAAGAGCAGCAGTAGTGCCAGGAGCACCAGGATGCTCAAGACCAATCTCCTTCAGAATATCTGCCACGCTGTCGCCAATGGCAGGAGTAGGAGCCAATGAGAGGTCGATGATGCCGAAAGGAACCCCCAGTCGATGAGAAGCCTCTTTGGCTACTAATTGTCCTACACGTGTAATCTTGAAGGCAGTTCGCTTGATGGTTTCGCAAAGCACCTCGAAACTCTCACCACGAACACTCTCCAATGCATATTTCACTACACCAGGTCCGCTGACTCCCACGCTTACTACAGCATCAGCCTCGCTCACGCCGTGGAAGGCACCAGCCATAAAGGGGTTGTCGTCTGGAGCATTGCAGAGTACAACGAGTTTGGCACAACCCAAAGAACCCTTTTCCTTGGTATTCTCGGCAGTATCCTTTACGATTTCACCCATTAGGCGAACCGCATCCATATTAATACCGGTCTTGGTAGAGCCCACATTGATAGAACTGCATACAAAATCGGTCTGCGCCAAAGCCTGAGGAATAGAGCGTATCAAGAGTTCATCGCTCTTGCTCATTCCCTTGGAAACGATGGCAGAGTAACCACCCAGGAAGTTGACACCCAACTCTTTGGCACACTTGTCCAAAGTCTTGGCAATCTTCACGTAGTCGTCTGTTGTCTTGCAGGCAGAGCCACCCACCAAGGCAATAGGAGTAACAGAGATGCGCTTGTTGACGATAGGCACACCAAACTCCTTGGAAATATCCTCGCCCGTCTTCACCAAGTTCTTGGCCAGTCGGGTAATCTTCTTGTATATGTTGTCACAGAGTACGTCCACCTCAGTTGCAGCACAGTCCAACAGGTTGATACCCATTGTGATGGTGCGCACGTCGAGATTTTCCTTCTCTATCATCTTGTTGGTTTCAATAACCTCAGAAATATTGATCATCTTAATTTATAGTCTTATTTCACTTAGATACATTAAATTTTCCTTTGACGAAGAAAAGTCCTTTCTTCACAGAATAGTCAGTCGTCTTACCGCTTAGCATCGGCAGACTTAGATAGCAATTAGATTCTGTGCATCATGTCGAAGATTTCCTCGCGCTGGCATTTCACCTGAACGCCCATGTCTTCGCCAATCTTTTTGAGTTCGTCGGCAATGTCTTCGAAAGATTTCTTCATTTTAGCCATATCGACAATCATCATCATGTTGAAATAATCCTGCACGATGGTCTGTGAGATGTCGAGAATGTTGATGTCGTTTTCTGCAAGATAAGTACACACTTTGGCAATGATACCTACTGTATCCTTACCTACCACTGTAATAATCGTTCTGTTCATGAATGAATTCCTTTTTAAAAATGGGTTTAAATTGTCTGGCAAAAGTACAATATTCTTGCCAAATAACCAAATAAATGGTAGAAAATCAATAAAAACGAGCTCGTTTTGCCATAAAAAATGTTTTTATCTTCGTCAAATCGGATATTTCATTTATCTTTGCAGAATCTATGCATTAAGATTATGAAACGACGACTATACATATTCTCCATTTGGATTGCCACGATGGGTATGCTTCTCTCGACGGTGATGCTTCATCATCATCATTATGAGCGTATCTGTATGGTTGTGGAGGTGTGTAGTCAGGACGGAAGTCTGAATGATGAGCATACTGAGCATCATGATACTGAGCACGAAGGCTGCCAGGTGAAGCAGATGCATCATTTCATAGTCAAGAACCGGGTGGTGGAGTCTGCCGTCAAAAAGCTTCTTGATGCCCATCATCTGCAGGTCTTTGTTCTTCCTGCAGAAGCGCGTTTCTTCTGTCTTTCTGCCTGTGTGGCAACAGAGTGGCAGGCTCTCACCTTGCCTTTGTCCGAAGAATCGTGTTCTGCTTTCAGCAGGCGCGGACCTCCCTTGTTCTCTTAATTGTTTTTTATATCCAGACCCATGTTGCCCTTTGCTGTTTGAAGTAAAGGTATGATAGGGGCTTGTGTTGATGTCTTTGCTGCATGCAAGGGCATATTAAAGTTCAATAATTAACAAGCAATTCAAGAGAAATGATAAAAAGAATTTTGATAGTAGTGGCAGCAACCGCTGTCGCCATCTTGTGCTTCACCCTATGGCAGAAGTCGCAAGTAGAGAATCCACATGCCGACGAGCATGAACATGAGGAACATGTGGATGTGGAAAATATCCTGTTGAACGAGAAACAGATCAAGGCCGTCGACCTGAAGTGGGGGAATGTGGAAACACGAGAGCTTGATGCCACGATACAGGTCAATGGAGCCCTGGTGCTTCGTGCTCAAAACATCGGAATGGTTACCTCACTGATGGGTGGCGTGGTGAAGAATGTTTACGTGAAGGAAGGACAGCAAGTCGCTAAAGGCCAAATTGTTGCTGCGATAGAGAATACAGATGTTCTTTCTTTGCAGCGGGAATACTTTACCACTTATCAGGAGTGTGAGTCTGCCCGACAGGAGATGGAACGCCAGAAGTTGTTGGCTTCCAATGGCGCTGGGGTGAAGAAGAATATGCAGATGGCACGGAAAGATTATCAAGTGGCTCGTGCCAGTATGGTGGGTATTGCCCGTCAGTTGCAGCAGATTGGCATTTCTGCACCATCGGTAGCCAAGGGCCATTTCACTTCTGTCTTCCCCTTGCGTGCTCCGGTGAGCGGTACGGTGAGTGAGCTGACAGCCTCGTTGGGAAGTTATGCCGACATGCAGACTCCTCTGATGAAGATCAGCAACAACAAGGCTGTGGAATGCGACCTCAACGTATTTGAAAAAGACCTGGGCAAGATAAAGAATGGCAACCGCGTGTTCCTTTCCCTTACCAATCAGCCAGGAGTGAAGTTGACAGGCAAGGTATACGGCATGAACGAAAACTTCAACAAGGGCACGAAGAGTGTGGCGGTGCATGTAAAACTCGATGCGGCACCAGGCGCCAAACTCTTTGACGGCATGTATGTGTCGGGACAGATAGCCACCGGGCGACAGATGTGTTTTGCCCTGCCCAATAAAGCTATCGTGAGTGCAGAAGGCAAGCAGTATGTTTTTGCCCTCAATCATGAACCTAAGAACGGAGAGTACAGTTTCTCGCGCCATGAGGTGACGACAGGTGTCAGCACGGATGGATATACAGAGGTAGCCCTCTGCAAGCATATCAAGGAAGGACTGAAGATTGTTACCGACAATGCTTTCTATCTGGCTTCGATGACGGGTGAGCATGGTGATGAACACTAAGTATGATAGAATAAACACACATCACTATGTTTCAGAAACTTATCACATATTCGATACACCATAAGATGGTGGTCGGAATCCTGACTGTAGCTTTGGCAGTATGGGGCATCTGGTCGTTGGTGCATCTGCCTTTCGACTCTACCCCCGATATTACCAATAATCAGGTGCAGGTCATCACGCAGGCCCCTTCGCTTGGAGCCCAGGAAGTGGAACAGTATATAACCAGTCCGATAGAGATGGCGCTTGCCAACATTCCTCGTCAGGAAGAACGCAGAAGTATTTCGCGCAGCGGCTTGTCGGTAGTGACACTTGTCTTTGATGATGGTGCCGATATCTATTGGGCGCGTTCGCAAATCAGTCAGGTGCTCGAGGCTGTTGCCAAGGAGTTGCCTGCCAATGCCGATACCGAATTAGGGCCTATAGCTACAGGTTTGGGTGAGATATTCCACTATACTGTACGCCCCGAGAAAGGTTATGAGGACCGCTATTCTCTCACCCAGTTGCGCACCATTCAGGACTGGATAGTACGCAAGCAGTTGGCAGGAACGCCAGGTGTGGCAGAGGTCAGCGGATGGGGAGGCTACGTCAAGCAGTATGAGGTGGCTGTAGACACAGACCAGTTGAATGCCAACGGCCTTACTATCAGCGACCTGTTTGATGCCCTGCAGCGCAACAATGCCAATACCGGCGGAAGCTATATCGAGCAGAACTCCAATCAGTATTACATCCGTGGACTGGGTGTGGTAAAATCGTTCGACGATATAGCCAACATTACCGTCAAGACAATAGAAGGAACTCCTGTCAGAATCAAGGATGTGGCAAAGGTGCAGGAAGGACACGCCACCCGTTTCGGAGCCGTGACAAGAAACGGCGAGGGTGAAGTGGTGGCAGGTATCGCCATCATGCTGAAGGGTGAGAACTTCCAGCAGGTCATCAAGAACGTGAAGGAGCGTATCAATCAGATACAGAAGTCTCTGCCCGAAGGTGTGGTGATAGAACCCTTTATCGACCGCACCAACTTGGTGGAGCGAGTGGAGGGAACCATTGCCCATAACCTGATAGCAGGCGGACTCATTGTCATCTTCGTATTGGTTCTCTTCTTGGGCAACTGGCGTGCCGGTCTGGTTGTGGCGAGTGTCATTCCGCTGAGTATGCTCTTTGCCTTTGCTCTGATGAAAGCCTTCGGTGTGGATGGCAACCTGATGAGTCTGGGAGCCATCGACTTCGGAATGATAGTCGATTCGGCGGTTATCATCGTCGAGGCTGTGGTGACACATATCAACAGGGGCGATTTCTCGCAGCCTGGTGTGCGTGCTGCCTATATAGCCCGACATACGGCAGGAGGTGGTTTCGCCCTTACCCAGGCAGAGATGGATGCAGAGGTGCATTATTCCGCCTCGCGTATCAGACAGAGTGCAGCTTTTGGTGAGATTATCATCATGATCGTGTACATTCCGCTGATGACGCTTGTCGGTATCGAGGGAAAGATGTTCCGTCCCATGGCGTTCACCGTGTTCTTTGCCATCTTGGGTGCTTTCATCCTTTCGCTTACCTATGTGCCCATGGCGAGCAGTCTGTTCCTGAGCCGTAAGGTACACACGAAGGCTACTTTCTCCGACCGGATGGTCAGCCGGCTTCAGACCTGGTATCGTCCTGTGTTGGAATGGGTGTTGCGCCGTCGCAAGGATGTGATTACCGCTGCCGTGTCACTTTGTTGCGTGAGTGTGGTGGGACTCAAGTTCCTGGGAGGTGAGTTTATGCCAAGTCTCGACGAGGGTGACTTTGCTGTGGAGATGAGTATGGCGCAGGGTACGTCGCTATCTCAGATGGTGGAAACCTGTACCAAGGCAGAGAAACTCCTGAAGTCTGAATATCCCGAGGTGAAGCAGGTGGTGAGTCGAATCGGTAGTGCGGAGATTCCTACCGACCCGATGCCAGTGGAGCGTGCCGACATCATGGTGGCTCTGAAGCCCAAGGCAGAATGGACTTCGGCAACGACCACCAGCGACCTGATGGAGAAGATGGAGGCTACGCTGAAGAATATTCCCGGTATGGAGGCTGAGTTCTCACAACCCATACAGATGCGTAACAATGAGCTGCTTACGGGTATCAAGCAAGATGTGGCCATCAAGATTTTCGGCGACGACCTCAACACACTTATCCAGCAGGCAGAGAAGGTGGGTAAGATGATCAGTAATGTGAGAGGTGTGAGCGGAGTCATGGTGGAACAGGTGGCAGGCTTGCCTCAGATACAGGTGAGGTGCAACCATGAGCGCATGGCGGAGTATGGTGTCAGCGTGGACGATGTGAACCAGGTGCTTGAGACTGCTTTTGCCGGTGGAACAGCAGGAGTTGTGTTTGAGGGCGAGAGAAAGTTTGACATCGTGTTGCGACTCGACAAGGATGTGCGCACCATAGAGGCATTGCAGACGCTTGCCATCCCCGTGAGTGCGGGTCAACAGGAAGGCCCGGCTGCTGTGACTGTTCCTTTGAACCAATTGGCTGATATCGTCTACGAAACGGCCCCAGCCCAGGTGTCGCATGAGGACGGTGCCCGTCGCATCTATGTGGGATTCAATGTGAAGGGACGCGATGTTCAGAGTACAGTCAATGAGATTCAGCACTTACTCGACAGCAAGTTGCAGTTGCCTGACGGTTATTATTACACCTATGGCGGAGAGTTCAAGAACCTGCAGAGTGCCGTCAACCGTCTGATGATAGTTGTACCTTTGGCGCTTGTCATCATTCTCTTGCTGCTCTATGCCACGGTGAAGAGTGTCCGCGAGTCGCTCTTTGTTTTCTCTGCCATTCCTTTTGCAGCCATTGGTGGTGTGTGGGCGCTGTGGTTGCGCGACATGCCTTTCTCTATCTCGGCAGGAGTAGGCTTTATAGCGCTCTTTGGCGTGTCGGTGCTCAACGGCATCGTACTTATCGGACAGATGAATCAGATGCAACGGGAGGGCGTGACCGATGTTCAGAAGCGCATCATAGACAGTTGTATGATTCGTCTTCGTCCTGTACTCATGACGGCGCTGGTGGCTTCCATGGGTTTCCTGCCTATGGCGCTCTCGCATGGTGATGGAGCTGAGGTGCAGAGACCTTTGGCTACTGTGGTCATAGGTGGACTTATCACCTCCACTTTGCTCACTCTCCTTGTCCTGCCTGCCATCTATAAGACGTTTACGAAGGGAAGTGAAGAATTAATGAAATGAAGAGTGAAAACTTCTAAACCCAGCGAAACTTGAGTAAAAATAAAAAATATGAAACGAATAAATATGATGATAATAGGACTCTGTGGTTTGGCTTTGCTGCCACAGACAGTCCTTTCGCAGACCCGAAAGGTGAGTCTGCAGGAATGTATTAATATGGCTCTGGAGAAGAATCCGCAGATGCAGGTTGCCAATAAATCAGTAGAACGTGCCAAGGCTCTGCAGGGGACAGCATGGGAGATAGACAAGACCGAACTCTCGCTGTCGCAAGATCCCACATCGGGCGGCAGTCCTGACAATGCTCTTTCCCTGTCGCAGAGTATCGAGTTTCCTACTTATTATATAGCACGCCACAAACAGTTGAAGGCCGAGACGCAAGCAGAGAGAAGTAAGGCTGCTGTGGTTCGCCTGTCGCTCGAGAATGATGTGAAGGCAGCTTATTATCAGGCTGTCTATCAGGCAGAAAGACTTCGTGTGTTGGAGAGTCAGGACAGTTTGTTGGCACAGTATCGCACGTTGGCAGAGAAGCGATACAAGGCAGGAGAGACCCGACAGTTGGAACTGCTTTCGGCAGAACGCCTGCAGCGCGAGAACAAGATGGAAGTGTTGGCGGCTCACAACGAGTTGGAGACAGCCCAGCTCTTGCTCTCACGTCTTGTGGGAAGCGTCGAGACGGTGGAGCCAAAGGAAGATTCGTTGCTTCCGCTCGACTGGAAGCAGGCCTCCTATAACTATAGTCAGACCCCCGACGGACAATATTCAGCCGACCGTCTGAAAGCTTCCGAACAGGCTGTACGTGTGGCAAAGAATGGTTTTGCCCCATCGCTCAGTCTTTCATTGCGCAACCAGCTCGTCATCAGTTCCTGGAATCCCTATGACCAGGACAGAAGCCGCTTTGACGGAGGCAACTTCATGGGCTTTGAGGTGGGAGTGGGCATCCCGCTCTTCTATGGTGCCACCCGTGCCAAGGTGAAGGCAGCCAGGAAGGAGCGCGAGATGATAGCTTTGGAGATAAAAGAACAGGAACAACTTCGCCAGCAGGAATATCTCTCAGCTTTGAGCCGAATGAATGCAGCCTATGTGAGATACACCTATTATAATGAGGAAGGCAGAGAGAGGTCGGACAAGATGGCAGAGCAGGGACTCTTGGAATACAGCCAGGGTGAGATTTCCTATCTGGAATACATGAATGTCCTGCAGGAAAGCATCGACCTGCGGCTCAAGCGTGCCTCAGCCCTCAACGATTACAACCAGTGTGTCCTGGTCATGGAGAAACTCTGTGGCAGACAGTGACACGCTTTGTGCCAAAATAGTGCAGCAAAACGTACTTCGTGGGGTTGTTTATCGTTCAATCGTGTGACGCTTATCGTGTAATATGATGAAAAATCCATTGAAATGCGATAAAAATTTGGTTGTTACGAAATCTTTTATTACTTTTGCCCTCAGAAATGTTTTGAAAAAATCAGCAAAAAACAATAGCGATGAAACAAACAATTTTGGTGACTGGTGGTACAGGCTTTATCGGAAGCCACACCACAGTGGAGTTGCAGCAGGCAGGCTACAACGTAGTGATAGTAGACAATCTGTCCAATTCTAAGATAGAAGTACTGGACGGTATTGAGAAGATAACAGGTGTGCGTCCTGCTTTCGAGCAGGTAGACTTGCGCGACAAGGCTGCCACAGAGGCTGTGTTCCAGAAATATCCCGATATACAAGGCATCATCCACTTTGCTGCCAGCAAGGCAGTAGGAGAGAGTGTGCAGAAACCATTGCTCTATTATCGCAACAATGTGGTTTCGCTCGTCAATCTGCTTGAGCTTATGCCTCAGTATCATGTCAAGGGCATCATCTTCTCGTCTTCCTGCACGGTATATGGACAGCCCAAGCCAGAGAACCTGCCTGTCACCGAGGATGCTCCTCACCAGAAGGCTACTTCTCCTTATGGCAACACCAAGGAAATCAACGAGCAGATTATTGCCGACTATATCCACAGTGGAGCCAATGTGAAGAGTATCGTGCTGAGATATTTCAACCCTATAGGTGCACATCCCAGTGCAGAGATTGGCGAACTTCCTAACGGAGTGCCCAACAATCTCATTCCTTACGTCACACAGACAGCCATGGGCATCCGCAAGGAGTTGACCATCTTCGGTAATGACTATGATACTCCCGATGGTACATGTATACGCGACTATATTTATGTAGTCGACCTTGCCAAGGCTCATGTGGCAGCCATGGCTCGTGTGCTCGATCAGGAGACCGAACCAATGGAGTATTTCAACATCGGTACAGGCAAGGGTAACTCTACACTCGAAATCGTAGAGACCTTTGAGCGTGCCACAGGTGTGAAGCTCAACTGGAAGTATGGTCCTCGCCGTGAGGGCGATATCGAGAAGATATGGGGCGACTGTACCAAGGCCAATAAGGTGTTGGGATGGAAGGCTGAGGCCAACCTCGATGAGGTGCTTGCCTCTGCGTGGAAATGGCAGCAAAAACTGAGAGCTGACGGCATCATGTAATGCATAAGCGTTAAATATTCTGAAAAGTGAGAACTTTGGTCGGTGATAAAGGCCATAGTTCTCACTTTTTTATTAATTTTGCAAAAAGGAATATTTAAACACGTATACGTATATGAGAAGAATCTTACTTACTTTTTTGTTTGCACTAAGCTTGATGGCTGTCTTGCCACAGCGTATGAGCGCAGCTGCAAATATTGAAATTATAGATAATGACTTCCAGCAGATTACCGTAACGGTAACCAGCGCAGGGGTGTTGCATGTCACAGGAGCCAACGGTTATGTGCTGCAGGTTTATAATGTGCTTGGCGTAAGGGTTGCTTCTATCAAGGTGGAAGGCAACGACAAGCGTATAGACTTGCCGCTGAAGTCGGGCTGTTACATTGTCAAGGTAGGCAATGTGGTACGCAAGATTTCTATCAACCGATAGGTCTTTCTTCCTGGCATTGCTGTGGGCTATTGCCGTTTTTGCCCTTATTGGATGCCAGGAACATGAGCCTAATTCCAACAGGTGGGTGACTGTTGAGTCGTTCAGAGAGTTCTCTGAACCAGGACAGACCATCAATTCGCACCGTATACGTAATTTTATCGACAGCCTGATGAGGGCAGACAAGGATGCTACGACGGCAGATCATCGTACCCGCAGCTATTATATGAATGAAGGAAAGTTCTTGTGGATTGACCGCAAGGGCGTGGATGGTCGTGCCGATACCTTGCTCCACTGGCTTAGGGGAGTAGGCGATATGGGATTCTCTACCCGCCGTTTCTGTGTGGGGAGTCTGGAACAAGACCTTCGTTCTGTCCGCACGCTTCAGCTCGACAGTACGCAGCAGGGTAATGTCAATGCCGTATTGGCACGACTGGAATATCGGCTCACCAAGGCTTACTTCCGTTATGTGGCTGGTCAGCGTTTCGGTTTTACCAATCCCTCTTATCTCTTGAATCGGCTTGACACGATAGAGCCAAGTCGTTACGACTCTGTGAAACGTCCGGTTCGCTATCGTGGTCTCTTCGATATTCCTGTGGATCGTGTAGGTCGCGACTTCTTTCTCATGGCAGTACGCAAGGTGGAAGTCGACTCTTTGGGCGTTTTCCTCTCTGAGGTGCAGCCTCGCAGTGAGTTCTATCGAGCCCTGCAGAAACGGCTGACGGAGGTGCGGGGTGACAAGAACCTGCGTGCCAAGATACTCTGCAACATGGAACGTTGCCGGTGGAGGGAGAAAGATCCCATGCAGAACCATAGCAAGTATGTAGTGGTCAATATTCCTTCGATGCACCTCATGGCCATCGATCATCACGACACACTCTCCATGCGCATTGGTTTTGGCAGTCTGAAGACCAAGACTCCGCTGCTTACCAGCCGTATCAAGTATATGGAGGTGAACCCGCAATGGGTGATTCCACGAAGCATCATCGACAAGGATGTGGCGCATCATGCGGGCGACTGGCATTATTTCCACAGCCGCAACTACTATGTGGTGGACCGCAAGACGGGTAAGCCTGTTGACTTCTCACAGGTCAGCTTCTCTATGTTGCGCAATCATAACTACAGCGTAGTACAGCGAGGAGGCAAGGGCAACAGCTTGGGCCGGCTCATATTCCGGTTTGACAATAATTTCTCAGTCTTCCTTCACGATACCTCAAGTAAGGGAGTCTTCAGCCGTGAAGACCGCAGTGTGTCGCATGGTTGTGTGAGGGTAGAGAAACCCTACGAGCTTGGTGTCTTCCTGATGCACGAGAAGAACCAGCAACTCATGGACAAGTTGAAGTACTCGATGACAGCCGACAGTCTTGCCAACAGACGTATGATAGTGAGGAACATCAAGGTGGACCCTCAGGTGCCACTTTATATCACCTACCTCACCCTTTATCCGATGGCAGGTGGGCGCATGGCAGAGTATGCCGATATCTATGGTTTTGACAAGGTGATATACTCAGCATTGCAGCCTTATCTATAATAAAAAACAAACAGAATGATGATAAGTGACAAGGAAATGACCGACATGATAGCTGATGCCCGCACCCGGCGTGAGGGGTTTGAGGCTCTTGTGCGCCAGTATAGCGAACCGCTGTACTGGAAGATTCGTCATATTGTCATCACTCATGAAGATGCCGATGATGTGCTGCAGAATGCTTTTCTGAAAATATGGAAGAGTCTTGATTCCTTTCAGGGCAAGTCTTCTCTTTCCACCTGGCTTTATCGCATCGCCATCAACGAGGCCTTGGATTTTCTGCGCCATCAGCGCCAGTCAGCCATGTCGAGTGTCGACGACAATAAGAAAGTTGCCAATCAACTGATGGCAGACGACTATTTTGATGGCGACCGAATGCATGCTTGGTTGCAGGAGGCTGTGGCTCAGTTGCCAGAAGTGCAGCGCACGGTGTTTGTCATGAAATATTTCGACGAGATGAAGTATTCCGAGATTAGTGAGGTCTTAGGAACGAGCGAAGGCGCCCTCAAGGCTTCTTACCACCTGGCAGTGAAAAAAATAACAGAATATTTGAAGCGGTTTAATTAAACCAAATGTTTTTTGAATCGTCTATATATAATAAGGAGAAAAAATATGATAAAAGAAGAACAGATATTGAAATCCAGGTATGGCACCCAGAGTTCGTTCCGTGTGCCTGAAGGCTATTTTGACGAGCTTGCATCGCGTGTCATGGCTTCGGTTCCAGAATCGCAGCCTGCTCTCGATATGCGGTCTGAGTCTGCCTTTAAGGGTGCCCGTATTGTTCCGATGTGGCGTCGTGCAGTAGTGCGCAAGGTGGCAGTTATAGCCGGTGTGGTTCTTTTGTTGGGAGGAGCTTCCATAGGTATCGGTACTTCTCTTTCTTCACGACAGGCAGGCAAGTCTGTGGCAAGTGGGGGATGGGCTTCGGTCATGCATTCGGAGGATAACTCCTTTGATGAGGCTGCCGACTATGCTATGCTTGACAATCAGGACATCTATGCCTCTCTGCTGTCAGAATCGTCAGGTTTTTAAATGATCAGTTTTAATGGTAAGAGCAAAATGAAATCTAAGATGATAATCACCTTTTTGAAGCGAACCGTTCTTGTGACTATGCTGTTGGTCTTCGGACTTTCTACAGCTACTGCGCAGCATAAGAAACGTCCTCATTTCGACCCGAAACGTTTCGAGGCGGAGTTGGAGCAGTTTATCACTACCAATGCTTGTCTTACGCCAGGAGAGTCGGCAAAGTTTTTCCCCGTTTATCGACAGATGATGAAGCGTCAGCGTATGATATTTGACGAGATGCGCCGTTTGCATCACATAGATACTCGTGACAATGAGACTTGCGCCAATGCCATCCGTCGTCAGGATGAGTTGGATGTGGAGATCAAATTGTTGCAACAGGAGTATCATTCCCGTTTTATGCTCATCCTTCCTGCTGGCAAGGTGATGCGCATCATCAAGGCAGAGGAAAAATTCCATCGGCAGATGTTCAAGCGTATGTGTCCGAAATGATGCAGAGGAAAGAAGCTTCTTCATGAAGCGTTTACCGTCATATAAAGAAAAGGCTATGCCGCAGGATTTGTCCTGTAAGGCATAGCCTTTTTTCTGTCATTATCAAAGTTTTCTTATTTAAAGTTTTGTTGTCTCAGAAATAAATTATAACTTTGCACGTCAGAAAAGAAAATTATATAATTTATATATTTATGTACAGGACAAACACTTGTGGAGAGCTTCGACTCTCTGATGCCGGCAAGGAAGTGACTCTTGCCGGATGGGTACAGCGCACAAGAAAGATGGGTGGTATGACATTCGTAGACTTGCGCGACAGATATGGCATCACTCAGTTGGTTTTCAATGAGGCCGATGATAAGTCATTATGTGATGCAGCCAACAAGTTGGGACGCGAATACTGCATCCAGGTGAAGGGTGTGGTAAGCGAGCGTCAGAGCAAGAACCCAAAGATGGATACTGGCGACATCGAGATTTTGGTAAAGAGTCTGCAGGTGCTCTCTGAGAGTGCCACACCTCCTTTCACTATCGAGGACAATACCGATGGCGGTGATGATATTCGTATGAAATATCGTTATCTCGACTTGCGCCGTCCTGCTGTTCGCAAGAATTTGGAGTTGCGTCACCGTATGACAATTCTTATCCGCAACTTCCTCGACAATTATAACTTCATGGAGGTGGAGACACCTATTCTTATTGGTAGTACACCAGAGGGTGCACGCGACTTTGTTGTGCCTTCACGCATGAATCCAGGCCAGTTCTATGCTTTACCTCAGAGTCCTCAGACACTGAAGCAGCTCCTGATGGTGGCTGGCTTCGACCGCTATTTCCAGATAGCCAAGTGCTTCCGCGATGAGGACCTTCGTGCAGACCGTCAGCCAGAGTTTACACAGATAGACTGCGAGATGAGTTTCGTCGATCAGGATGACGTTATCGACCTCTTCGAGGAAATGGCTCGTCATCTCTTCCGCGAGATTCGAGGTGTAGAGTTGCCTAAGCTTCAGCAGATGACATGGCATGAGGCTATGAAGCGCTTCGGTAGTGATAAACCCGATTTGCGTTTCGGTATGGAGTTCGTAGAGCTCAAGGAGGCATTTGCCGGTAAGGGCAGTTTCTCTGTGTTCGATGAGGCTAAGTATATTGGCGGCATCTGTGTGCCAGGTTGTGCCGACTATAGTCGCAAGCAGCTCAACGAGCTGACCGATTTCGTAAAGCGTCCACAGGTAGGAGCCAAGGGCCTGGTTTACATCAAGTATAATGCCGACGGCACCGTGAAGAGCAGCATCGACAAGTTCTATTCTTCTGAGGAGTTGGCAGAGATCAAGACCGTGATGGGAGCCAAAGATGGCGACTTGGTATTGATTCTCAGTGGTGACAATGCCAACAAGACCCGTATCCAGCTCTGTTCTCTTCGTCTTGAGATGGGCGATCGTCTTGGTCTTCGTGATAAGAATGTATTCAAGTGCCTCTGGATTATTGACTTCCCTCTCTTTGAGTGGAGCGACGAGGAGCAGCGTCTTATGGCTACCCACCATCCATTCACTATGCCTAATCCTGATGACATCCCATTGCTGGATGAGCATCCCGAGCAGGTACGTGCCAAGGCTTACGACTTCGTATGTAATGGTATCGAGGTTGGCGGCGGCTCACTCCGTATCCACGATACCAAGTTGCAGGAGAAGATGTTTGAGGTTCTCGGCTTCACTCCCGAACGTGCAGAGGCTCAGTTTGGCTTCTTGATGAATGCCTTTAAGTATGGTGCGCCACCTCATGCAGGTCTGGCATTTGGTCTCGACCGCTTCGTCAGCATCATGGCCGGTCTCGACAGTATTCGCGACTGTATTGCTTTCCCAAAGAACAATTCAGGTCGTGACGTGATGCTCGATGCGCCTTCAGCCATTGATCAGAAGCAGCTTGATGAGCTGCAGATCAGTGTTGATGTTAAAGAGTAATAATTCTTATAAAAATTCTGCTATAGATACCGCATTTGCTTGATATATATCAAAAAATGCGGTATTTTCTTTGAAACAATGACAGATTTAGCTTGAAAATCGTGATATAATCGAATAAAAGTATTAAATTTGCAAAAAAATATAATACAAAACTCCTGATTAGAGCGAGATTTATTAAATTTTTACTAAGAACATGGCAGAAAAGAAAACAACAAAGACAGCTGTTAAGAAGACAACTACCGCTACAGCTGCAAAGAAGGCTCCAGCAACCAAGAAGGCTACTGCAGCAAAGAAAGAGGTTCTTTACTTGAATGAGGAGAACGCAGGTTTCAAGGCTGGTGATGTTTATCAGGCATTGGCAGCAGCAGGTAAGGCTCTCTCGCTTGCAGAGATTGCTAAGGCTGCTAAGATTACCGCAGAGGATGCACTCTTGGGTATAGGATGGCTCCTGAAAGAGGGTAAGATTAAGAATGAGGACAACAAGTTGGTTCTCGCTTAAATAGAACACTACAGGAAGGACCGCACCTCTATCAAAAATAGTTGGGTGCGGTCTTTTTTTTTTGCCTTTGGCGTTAATGGTTATTTCAAATATAATTCTGTTTTCATGAACTATGATCGTGAGATTCTTGCTGTGCTGACTCAGGCAGGAGAGAAGGGTCTCAAATTGGAACATATAGTACGGCACGTGTACAATGCCTGTAATTCAATGTTTACTCCGTTGAATTACAAGGATGTCTATGCATATGTGTCGCAGTATTTGGTGAAGAGCAGTAAGCTGCAGGGCTCGTGTGTTCAGAAGGCAGGTTACGGTGTTTATCGGCTTAATCTTGCCACGACGGAGGCGCAGCAGCTCATGTTGCAGTTTGGCAGTCATCCTGTACCGGAAGAGGTGTCGGAGAAGAGTTCTGTTGACTCTTCGCTTTCTCTCTTTGGAGATGATGATTTTTAGAAGGATATGGCATTGCTCATCAAGGCAATGCTTTTTTTATATATTGAACTTTAGCAAGTTTAGAAGTTATCACTCCCTTCGGTCGTTAGAAGTTATAGAAGTTAAATGGAAACAAAAAAAGTCTATGTCAAGAAGACATAGACTTCAATTTTGTACACCCTTAGGGGTTCGAACCCTAGACCCACTGATTAAGAGTCAGTTGCTCTACCAACTGAGCTAAGG
>ERZ773202.256-NODE-256-length-54907-cov-4.977558_pt1 | contig 54907 bp, 48 predicted proteins | sample MGYA00580998_ERZ773202 | MGnify/ENA primary metagenome ERZ773202 (study PRJEB29015, sample SAMEA2737803) | human gut metagenome | biome: human gut; feature: human-associated habitat; material: faeces | place: China | collected 2012 ...
GTCCCTGCGGAATGTTACGGTTTGACTTCATCAGTGTAAGCCAGTCCTCAATGGATAAACTGCCTTCGTGCCATACAACATCACTCGGACAGCCAAACAAAAAGCGTGAGGCATCCAGTGCATTTCCGTCAAAGACTGGCAGTTCCTTATGGATTTTCTGCTTTATCGCCTTGTGGGAATTTGCATCGTTGCAGGGTGCTGTCGGGAAAAATACGTGAAAACGTGGTCTTGCGGATTTATTCCCTTTTGCCAGCATATGATGACGGCTGTATGTAATCGCAAACGCAACATCGCAAAGGTTATCAGCTAAAAACTGCGGTGTGATCCATTCGTCAGGATTATCGCTGTGGTCATTGTCGCAGTCCATTGGAACAACATCAGATGCGATAAAATTTGCATCGCTGCGTGTATCGTTCTGATACTTTGCACACACATGGTCAGCAGTAATGGATTTCTTAAGGTCTCCCTCACAGGTAATCACTCTCTGATTCGAATATAGGGTGTTTTTCTCATTGCCTGTACAATTCGCTGTGTAAATGGTAAATTTCATTCCTTTTCCTCCAGTTCTTCCGTAAAATATCGGATCTTCATATGCTTTCTTTCTGCTCGTTCAATTTCAGCTTTCATACCTGCGGAAATCGTATCTCCGAACACCCACAGTTCCACGCACTTGCTCATCAGTACAAGATTCATGAAGATTGCAGTTTCACGCTCTTCAAAAACAGTATCGTCCATAAACTGCGTGAAATAAATGTGGGGAGTAATCGGCAGATAATGCCTGTCCACTGCAAAACGGCTGTATTTCCGTGCATTTTCAATGTTGGTGTTAATGCAGCCGTGAGAATATGGGGAACAGATATATACAAGCGGACGATATCTTGCAACTCTCTCTTCCCTTTCAATGCGAGATAATGCTTCATAGGTTGTTGGATCATAATAGCCTTCACTGTTATATTTGCTGGCTGTCATATAAATCTCTCCTTCCCTGATTAATTTAAGGAATTCTTCCTCTGATAATTATGTATTTGAATTTAGGCTTTTTCCGTTTTAGAAAGAAAAATCCCGTTTACAGATTAAAAAACTGTAAAGCGGGATTTTTTCATAGAAATCTGTCTGTAAAACGGAAAAACAGCTTTTTCAAATACATAACCGACAGAAAGGGATAAAACCTTTCGGAAACGGAGGTGTTTCAGATGCAGAAAAAAGAAACCTGCACAATGGATGATGAACTCATTGATGTGTTAATTGCCATCAGTGTCATATCCAAGCGACTGGCAGAAAAACTGAAAAGTCAAACAGAAGATGAGGAGTAAAGACTATGAGCAAAATGAGCGAATTATCGCAGGTTCTTGATGAAATGGTATCCTGCGGTGAAAATCTGATTCATGCTGCAAAAGCCTTAAAAGACATCTTCTCTTCCACTGAAGAAGAAAAGAAATCAGTATCTTTGGAAGATGTCAGAGCCGTTTTGGCAGAAAAATCAAGAAGAGGCTTTACAGAAGAAGTCAAAGAAATTATTTCAAAACATGGGGCAGACAGACTTTCCGGCATTGATCCGTCCGAATATGAATCCTTACTTTCAGAAGCTGAGGTGATTGGAAATGCCTGATATACATTCTCCCCTTTCACCATCATCAGCATTTCGTTGGATAAAGTGTACTCCCTCAGCAAAACTAAATGCCGCACTGCCGGACAGTACTTCAGAATATGCCCTGCAAGGCACAGCAGCACACACACTTTGTGAATACAAATTACAAAAACTGCTCGGCAAAGATGCTAAAGACCCAACTGAAAATCTTACGTACTTTGATGCTGAAATGGCTGACTGCACAGACAGCTATCAGCAGTATGTATCAGAACGAATTGAAAAAGCAAAGCAATTTTGCAAAGACCCTATCGTCCTTGTGGAACAGAAACTGGATTTTTCAAAATGGGTACCGCAGGGATTCGGTACGGGCGACTGCGTTATTGTTGCGGACAACATTCTTACAGTGATTGACTTTAAATATGGAGTCGGTATATTGGTGGAAGCAGAGCAAAATCCGCAGATGATGTGTTATGCACTTGGTGCTTTGGCACTGTTTGACAGCATTTATGATATTGAAAATGTTGTAATGACAATCTTTCAGCCAAGACGTGACAATATCAGTACTTATGAACTTTCTAAAAAAGAACTTCTGCAATGGGCAGATGAAATTCTCTCCCCGGCGGCACAACTTGCTGCAAAAGGTGAAGGAGAATTCAAAGCCGGAAAGCATTGCAGATTCTGTAAAGTAAAAGCTACCTGCCGCAAACGTGCGGAATACAATCTGGAACTGGCTCGTTATGATTTTGAAATGCCTGCCAATCTTGAGGATACAGAAATAGAGGTCATTCTTTCAAAAGCAGATGAGTTAGCTGCATGGTGTTCGGATATTAAAGAATATGCATTTCAGCAGGCATTAAACGGTAAACAGTGGAACGGCTGGAAATTAGTTGAAGGTCGTTCTGTCCGCAAGTACATCAATGAAGATGCAGTTGCAGAAACCGTAAAAAATGCAGGTTATGACCCATATGAACATAAAGTCCTGGGGATTACAGCTATGACCAGAATGCTTGGAAAAGCCAAGTTTGAGAATCTTCTCAGTTCTTTTATCGAAAAACCAACAGGCAAACCTGCATTAGTTCCAAAATCGGACAAACGTCCGTCAATTAACAAAGCGGTACAAGCCGCAGATGATTTCAAGGAGGAAAATGAATCATGACAAAAAAATTCGTAAACCCGACAAAGGTAATTACAGGTCCTAAAACAAGATGGTCTTACTGCAATGTATGGCAGGCTAAGAGCATTTCCGGCGGTACACCGAAATTCAGTGTTTCCCTCATCATTCCGAAGAGCGATACAGTAACAATAAACAAAATCAAAGTTGCAATTCAGGCAGCATACACCGAAGGAGAATCTAAACTGAAAGGCAACGGCAAGACCGTCCCTCCTCTCTCCGTTCTTAAAACTCCGCTTCGTGATGGTGATACAGAACGTCCGGATGACCCTGCATATGCTGACAGTTACTTCATCAATGCAAACTCTGCAACAGCACCGGGAATCGTTGATGCTGATCGTCAGACAATCATTGATCACAGTGAAGTTTACAGCGGTGTTTATGGTCGTGCCAGCATTAATCTTTATGCTTTTAATTCTAATGGAAACCGTGGTATTGCCTGCGGTTTGAATAACCTCCAGAAAATTGCAGATGGTGAACCTTTAGGCAGCAAATCAAGTGCTGAAGACGATTTTGCAGATATTGAAGAAGATGATTTTCTTGACTAAAAACTAAAATAGCTGGGTGGGCAGTTAGGCTTTATGCTTGGGTGGGATATTGAAAGGATGATTTAAAATGAATGAACTGATTAAGGTAAACTATGATAACCCTGAAAAGCCTGTCGTTTCAGGACGTGAACTTCATGAAGCACTTGATATTACAACAAGATACAATGACTGGTTTGCTCGTATGTGTGAGTATGGATTTACTGAAGATAAAGACTTTTACTCATTTTTGAGTAAAAGTAATGGTGGCAGACCTTCAACTGACCATATGCTTACAATTCCAATGGCAAAGGAACTCTGTATGATTCAGCGTACCGACATAGGCAGAAAATTCCGTCAATACTTCATTTCTGTCGAAGAAGCCTGGAACAGCCCTGAAATGGTGATGCAGAGAGCATTGTCTATTGCAAATGAACGTGTTAAGGCCTTGCAGCTTTCTGTTTCTCAGCTTACTGTTGACAATCAGATTATGCAGCCAAAGGCAGAATATTTTGATGAACTGGTTGATAGAAGATTACTTACCAATTTCCGTGATACCGCAAAAGAACTCCATATCGGGCAGAAAGAATTTATTCAGTTTCTGCTTGACCACAAGTATGTCTATCGTGACCGTAAAAGCAAACTAAAGGCGTATATGCCTTATGTGGAAGACGGACTTTTTGAACTGAAAGAATTTACAAATACCAAAACAGGTTTTACGGATACGCAAACATTAGTTACACCGAAGGGCAAAGAAACTTTCAGGCTACTTGGAATATAAGAAATTCAGACGGGTGGGCGTTTGGCAGAAATGCTGGGTGGGTTTGAGGTTTTATGATAACAATCGATATTGAAACAAAATCCGATAAGGACATATCAAAATGCGGCGTTTATGCTTACACAGACACCCCATATTTTGATATTCTGCTGTTTGCATACTCCATAGACGGACAGCCTGTTCAGGTAGTGGATACGGCAAACGGTGAAGAAATTCCGGAAAATGTTCTCGCTGCTCTTGCAGATGAAAATGTAGTTAAAAGAGCATTTAACTGTAACTTTGAACGAGTATGTTTATCAAAATATCTTCGTGAAAATCACCCTCAATATTTTCAGAGTTACAGCATTGACGAAGATACTGTCGGAGATTTCTTAAATCCCGAAAGCTGGCATTGTTCTATGATTCATGCAAGAACACTCGGGCTGCCGTCATCACTTGCAGAAGTCGGAAAGGTTCTGGGCATTGAACAGCAGAAAATGACAGAGGGCAAGGCTCTCGTCAAATTCTTTTGTGTGCCATACGACACAGTTGACGGTGTCCCACAGTTCCACTCCCCTACTGATTATCCCGATAAATGGGAGATTTTTAAAGCATACAACAAGCGAGATGTTGAGGCTGAATTGGAAATTGACAGAAGACTGTCACGTTTCCCTGTGCCTGATTTTCTGTGGAAGGAATTTTATCTTGACCAGGAAATCAACGACAGAGGTATTCTCGTAGATATGCAGCTTGCAGATAAGGCAATTGGCCTTGATGCAAAGGCAAAAGAAGAACTGACAGCTGAAGTGCAAAAGCTGACAGGCGTAGAAAATCCGAATTCTATATATCAGTTGCTGGATTGGCTTGAAACACAGGGATACAAGTCGGATTCACTTGGCAAAACACAGGTGCAGGAACAACTGCAAAAGAACCTGTGAAATCCGTGCTTCAGATGCGTTTGCAACTGTCAAAATCCTCTGTGAAAAAATATACCGCTATGAAAAATACAGCTTGCAGCGATAATCGTGCAAGAGGGATGTTCAGCTTTTATGGGGCATCAAGAACGGGGCGTTGGGCTGGCAGAAATGTGCAATTGCAAAATCTTCCGCAGAATTACTTGCCGGATTTATCAGAAGCCCGTGAACTTGTAAAGTACGGTTCTTTTGAAGATATTCAGATGCTGTATGATGATGTTCCTGATACACTGTCACAGCTTATCCGTACCGCTTTTATCCCAAGACAGGGTATGAAGTTTATTGTTGCAGACTTCTCTGCCATTGAAGCAAGAGTGATCGCGTGGCTTGCAGGTGAAGAATGGCGAATGAAGGCTTTTGCAAACGGTGAGGACATTTACTGTGCATCGGCATCAAAGATGTTTGGTGTGCCTGTTGTAAAGCATGGTGAAAACGGACATTTAAGGCAAAAAGGCAAGGTTGCGGAATTGGCGTGTATTGCTGAAGGGCAGCTTGTTCTTACAAATCATGGATTGAAACCAATAGAAAGAGTTTCTGTTTCCGATAAAGTATGGGACGGCGTGAAATGGATACCGCATCAGGGCGTGATCTATAAAGGAAAATGCAATGTCATTTCTTATGACGGACTTACGGCAACCCCCGACCACCTTGTGTGGGTTGAAGGCAGGATAACACCCATTCCATTCGGTATTGCCGCTGCAACAGGTTCTCAGCTTGTTAGCACAGGAAACGGTGCAATTGCACTGCAATATTCATGGAAGAACCACATTTTCGCAAATGAGAAAACAGCAGATGAGGTCTTTATCAGTAAAAGCCAGTCACGTGTATATGATTTAAAGAATGCAGGTCCTAATCACAGATTTACGGTTTCAGGAAAACTCGTCCACAACTGTGGCTACGGCGGATCAGTCGGTGCTATGAAGGCTATGGGAGCGGATTCTCTCGGTTTGTCTGATGCGGAACTAAAGCAAATCGTAACCGACTGGCGTGAAGCTTCACCGCATATTACAGAACTTTGGTGGACGGTAGATAAGGCTGTAAAAAAGGCGATCAAAGAAAAAACGTCAACAGAAACACACGGATTAAAATTCTCGTATGAGGCAGGTTTTCTGTTTATTGAACTTCCAAGCGGCAGACGGCTTGCTTACGCAAAGCCACGCATTGGAGAGAATCAGTTTGGCGGTGAATCTGTTACATATATGGGCATTAACGCTCAAAAGAAATGGGACAGGCTTGAAAGCTATGGACCGAAATTTGTAGAAAACATCGTTCAGGGAATTGCAAGAGATCTGCTGATGTATTCCATGCAGACACTCTCCCACTGCTTCATTGTTGCTCATGTACACGATGAAATGATTATCGAAGCACCAAAGGATATGTCCCTTGAAGAAGTTTGTCAGCAAATGGCAAGAACGCCAAAATGGGCAAAATGTCTGATTCTCCGTGCTGACGGATATGAATGTGAATTTTATAAGAAAGATTAAAAAAAGCAGCAGAACTGACCACTTGCATAGTCAGAACTGCTGCTTTTTTAAGCATTGTACATTTTTAACAGAGCATCAAGCAAACGATAGGCCTCTTCACGATAATAGGCCGTATTCTTCGACTTCTTAGAGTGAATACCATTGATATCAATATTAACAAGACCACACCTTAAAAAGTCCTCTGCTTGTTTGCGAACTGTATTTGCTGCATCATGTCCAAGATGCATTTTTTCATGAAACTCCTTCCCCTTAATATTATTGATAAGAAGCAAGGCAGCAAAACCGTGCTTTGGAGATTGTTCAATTAACTGATGAATCAAATCTGTGATAAGTTTTGTAATTTCACGCTTTTCTTCTTTTTCCATAATTTCATCTTCCGGTGAAGGTGAAGCTTCCATTTCAAGTTCATAGGCATCTTCCAATTTATTGACGGATACAGAATTTCTTACTGTGTAATGACCCAATTGTTCATTTACAGCTAAATTGAATGAGTTTCGTGCGTATTTAGCGATTTCTTTGGGAACAGCAACATACATGACCTTAAATTGTCTGCCACCTACAGAAATAGTTTTAACACATTCCTGATTCGTACAGTAAGATTCAGCAAAATCGCTGTACATAATTGGCACAAGAATCTCTCCGGATTTAATTTCTTCTCCATTGTAGTTGCGTTTGATATGATTTTTCATAGGTTGTCCTTTCTGCCTGTGACAGCAAGGGCAACGCAGATACAAAAAAGTCAGGTTCGTGTAGCCTGACTATCCTTTTGCCTGAAAAAAGGTATAAGGAAGAAAGGGTACACATTTCAGCTTTTTGAAAAAAGCTTTTTATGTATCCAGACATTGCCCTATACGTAATCAGGCACAGTATGAATTTTTCGGAGATGTTGCTCTCCATTGAATTATCAGAAATAACATCAACGATGTATGTGTATTTCAGCCAAATACTAACTCTCCAAAGCGACTTCTTTTAGCTGTTCATACAAAATTTACGTCTTACCACTGGTAAAGTGTGTGTATTTCTGATATAATAAGTTTTAATATGATTTGATGTGGATTTTTACTTCATCTAATAAAAAGAATATCGTTAATCCGGTTAATTGCAATAGCATTTTCCGTTAATCGAGTTAATATTTGAAAATCAGAGGCAACCTATGGCAAGTGAATCAATTCCCTATCTCTGTGGCGGTACATTTTTTACACAACTGCTAAGAGCAAGACCTGTTCTTACAACCTCTACAGAGCATACAAAAGGATACAAAGAAAGCCTCTCTGAACAAGAAACGTTCAGGAGGCTTATTTCAGTTTATCAAATGAAAGATTTTATGAACTGTTCCAGTTTAAAGACTTATACCAGTCAATTCAAAACCTGCACCAACTCACTGGAAGCTTTTACATCTTTTTCTGATGCGGATATGAAATGGTCATTTGATAAAGATATAAAAAGTTCCGATTCATCTGCTTTGATATTGATGTCTGAGTTTGTACAAGAATTTACAGACTCTAATAAGTATATCCAGCTTACACGTTGTTTGCTTGGTATGATTAAAAGTGACTACACCATTGAATCCGATACTCCTTTTTACATATTTGAAAATGGTGCTTTTGTTACCAAAGAAAAATTGATTGAAATGGAATCTTTTGTGATAGAACCTTTTCTTCTGGGAATCTGGCACTTTATTATTATGCGTCGCTCCGATTGTAATGAAAGAGGTGCAGCAACATATCAGCAGTGGTATCCAAACCGTGGAAAGTATGCAGGAACAGTAAGTGATTGTATTACACAGGAAATTTTCGTAGAATCCATCCCAAAAGCTGCTGAAGACAATATCTTTGAAGATAAAAATCAAAAAGCAACAACACAATATATCAATCATGCAACTATTGTAAATCAGTACGGTGAGAAAAATGTACACATCGACCACGTTGATATATTGAATCTATGAAACTAAAAAGGAGGTTCTGCGATGTCAAATGACATACAACCCAATCAGCCTGTAACTTTAAGCCTTCATCCGGATACTCAAACAATTCAGCAAACGGGTGAAAAAAATGTATTTGCAAATCATGTTGATAATTTGAATGTCACATTGCAAACGCTTAATACACCACCTCAGCTTGTAATACAAGCTCCGAAACTTGCAACGCTCTCTCTTAATAACGAATATTATAATCTGATCGTTAGAGATGAGATAGATCTTTATAACACACAGCCTTTCACATTAAGCATTGACCGTTCCTTGAAAGAGTATATGGGCGATGAATTAGTAAAAGAATTTCCGATTTCATCATCAGAAACACAAAAAAGAGTACTTACTTTTCCATCTATCTTTGCAAATGAAAATGTCAGTTATGGGCATACAAATGAAAAGCAGCTTCTTGGATTGGGCTATATCCGTCAGTTAAAAGTTCGTCACGAGGCAGTGAAGATATATCCGCATATTATTTATCTTCTGCCACAGCAGCGACTGAATGAATCTTTATTTGACTTAGATATACAAGGCAATTCATTTTTCAATGAGTTCAACAGAACGCACTGGTGTATAAAGAAAGTAAATCTGATAGCAGAATTACGTGAATTAGGATTTCAATTATAAGTTGGAGGTACATAATGAACGGCGAAAACAATGTGGTAGAGAAATGGGTCAATTTAGATGACATTGCGAATCATCTCAGCGTGAGTAAGGATACCATTCGTGCATGGATAAAGGCAAATAAGATTCCCTACTACAAAGCAGGAAAACAGTATAAATTTAAAATCTCAGAAATTGATGACTATGTGAGAAACGGGAAGATTACAGAGTAACGAAACAGTTTGTAATTTAAAAAATGATAATTCTATATCACACTATTTTTTGTAAGTATCCTCAAGTAAAGGAGTTGAAGACATGGCATATCAAAGTGAAGCTGCTCTTGAACAGCAATTTATAGAACAACTGAATAAACAGGAATACAGCACTGTAGCAATTCCGGATTATGATGCATTGGTTGAAAATTTCAAGGTGCAATTTGAAACTTTTAATGCATCAAAGCTTAGTACACCGCTAACCGAAAAAGAATGGGAACGCATTTTTAATCTCATGCTTGGAAAATCTATTTTTCAAAGTGCAAAAATTCTTAGAGACAAATTTGTATTGGAACGGGAAAATGGAGATAAAATATACCTTTCTTTCTTTGATACAGATCATACAAAGAATATTTTTCAAGTAGCCAACCAAACAACTGTTACTGGTAAATACGTAAACCGTTATGATGTTACAATTTTAGTGAATGGTCTTCCATTAATCCAAGTAGAATTGAAACGCCGTGGTATTGATATTCGTGAAGCAGTCAATCAAGTAATGCGATACAAAAAACATTCCTACAATGGGTTATATCATTTTATACAGCTTTTTATTGTATCTAACGGAGTAGATACTAAATATTTTGCTAATTCTGACCGTGATTTGATGTACAGTCTCGCTTTTTTCTGGACTGATTTTAATAATATCCGTATTACTAATCTAAAGGATTTCTCACTTTCTTTTCTTGCGAGAGACCATATCATTAAGATGCTGACACGCTATACAATTTTAAATGACACAGATAAAATCTTAATGGTAATGCGACCTTACCAAGTATATGCTGTAGAAGCCCTAATTCGTCAGGCCACACTTACAAACAGAAACGCATATATCTGGCATACAACAGGTGCAGGAAAAACATTGACATCATTTAAAACAGCACAAATTCTTGCTTCCAATCCAAATATTAAAAAAGTAATATTCCTTGTAGACAGAAAAGACTTGGATTCTCAGACTACTGAAGAATTCAACAAATTTGAAGCCGGTTCTGTCGATGTAACAGATCGTACAGATGTTCTGGTTCGCCAGATGAAAGATAAAAATCGACAGCTTATTGTCACCACAATGCAGAAAATGGCCAATGCTGTCAAACGTCCGCAATATGCAAAAGTAATGGAGGCATACCAAGATGAAAAGGTTATCTTTATCATTGACGAATGTCACCGTAGTCAATTTGGCGATATGCATAAGGATATTGTTCGTCACTTTAGAAAAGCTCAATTCTTTGGTTTTACTGGAACACCTCGTTTTGAAGTTAATGGAAAAACAGAAGGAAAAATCACACAGACAACAGAAATGCTGTTCGGTGAATGTTTGCATAATTACCTAATTAAAGATGCCATCTTTGATAACAATGTTCTTGGCTTCCATATTGAATACATAAAGACTATGGAGGGCGATTTCAACTGGGACGACCCTACTCTTGCTGACGCAATCGATATAGGGGAACTCTATATGTCAGATGAAAGAATGTCTTTAATTGCCAATCATATTGTTCAGAATCATAAATCTAAAACACGAAATGGACAATATACTGCTATTTTTGCCGTTTCTTCTATTGACGCACTTGTAAAATATTATAAAATTTTCAAGCAGATTAAACATGACTTAAATATAAGTGGAATCTTTTCTTATGGTCAAAATGAAGATGCAGAAGGAAAAGATGAGCATAGCAGAGATTCTTTAGAGAAAATCATAGCAGACTATAATGAGATGTATGGTACTAACTTTTCTACTGATACATTCTCTGCCTATCACAAGGATATTTCCGACCGTGTAAAAGGCAAAAAAACGAAGTCATTAGATATTTTATTGGTCGTAAATATGTTCTTAACTGGATTTGACAGCAAACAACTTTCTGTCCTTTATGTAGATAAAGATTTGAAATATCATGATTTGCTACAAGCTTATTCACGTACAAATCGTGTTGAAAAAGAAACCAAGCCATTTGGAATTATCATATGCTATCGAAATCTAAAAAAACGTACTGATGATGCATTAGCTTTATTCTCGAACAGCAAAGACACCACTGGAATTGTTGTTCCTGGGTATCAATATTTTGTTGAGAAGTTCAATGAAATGGTTATAAAGCTGAAAGAAGTTGCATTATTTCCTGAATCCGTAGATACAATGCAAAGCGAAGAAGACCAAAAACTTTTTGTTGTTACCTTCCGAGAACTGACAAAGTATCTACAATCCCTACAGACATTCATTGAATTCAGCTTTGATCAAGATGCACTCATAATGTCTGAGCAGGAATATCAAGACTACAAGAGTAAATATTTGATGCTGTATTCCAGACAAAGCAAAGATCGTGAAGTTGTTTCTGTTTTAAATGATGTGGACTTCTGTATTGAGTTAATGGAAAGCGATCGTATCAATGTTGCCTATATTATGAACTTAATTCGAAACATTCACTTTGACGATGTAAAACAAAAAAATTATGATATTAAGCATATCAAAGATGAGTTGAACAGAACAGATAATCCACAGTTATTACGCAAAGTTGAAATTTTACAAGCGTTTCTGGACAGAGTGGTTATTGGACTGGAAAGTGCTGATGAAATCGATGCTGCTTACAACGATTTTGAAAATGACACAAAACGAGAAGAAATTGTTGCTTTTGCAGAAAAAGAAAGCATTGATTCTTCGATGCTGACAGATATCATCTCAGAATATGAATTTTCCGGCACAATGGATGCAGGAAATATTCGTGACCGCATTGAGAAACCTATGCCACTGTTAAAAAAACGTTCTTTGGTAAATCGCATTGTAGACTTTATAAGACACCACACGGAAAAATATCAATAAGGAGATTTTAGCATGGATAATTCAATTCAGGCACATCAAAAAGAGTTGTGCAATAAATTATGGGCAATGGCAAATGCCCTCAGAGGCAATATGGAAGCGTATGAATTTAAAAATTATATACTGGGCATGATTTTCTACTATTACCTCTCCAACCGTACTGAAAAATATATGGTCAACCTTCTTAAAGACGATGACATAAGTTATGAAGAAGCTTGGGCAGATGAAGAATACAAATCTGCTGTTATTGAAGAAGCTCTTCGTGACCTTGGCTATGTAATTGAACCGCAATACCTTTTCCGCAAAATGGTCAGCATGGTTGAAAACCGCTCCTTTGACATTGAATTTTTGCAGAAAGCAATCAATGCATTGATGGAATCCACTATTGGAAATGATTCTCAGGAAGATTTCGATGGACTGTTCCTGGATATGCAGCTTGATTCCACTAAGCTTGGTCATACCGTTAAAGACAGAAGTGCTGTTATGGCAAAAATCATCTCTTCTTTAGATGAAATCAATTTCAGTGTAGAAGATACAAAAATTGATATTCTTGGTAATGCTTATGAATACTTGATTGGACAGTTTGCTGCTACTGCTGGAAAAAAAGCCGGTGAATTCTATACACCTTCGGGTCCTGCCGAATTACTATGCCGTCTTGCTTGCCTTGGTCTGACAGATGTTAAGGCTGCTGCAGACCCTACCTGTGGTTCTGGCTCACTTCTGCTAAGATTGAAGAAATATGCAAATGTACGTAACTACTATGGTCAGGAATTGACTTCTACCACATATAACCTTGCTCGCATGAACATGATACTGCGTGGTATTCCGTACCGTAATTTCGATATATACAATGGTGACACCTTGGAACATGACGGTTTTGGAGATATGAAGTTCCGTGTTCAGGTGGCGAATCCCCCTTATTCTGCAAAATGGTCTGCCGATGCACATTTTTTGGAAGATGAACGTTTCAATGAATATGGAAAACTTGCACCTAAGAGCAAAGCAGACTTTGCTTTTGTCCAGCACATGGTATACCATATGGACGAGGACGGACGTGCAGTAGTTCTTCTCCCTCACGGTGTTTTATTCCGTGGAGCAGCAGAAGAAGTAATCCGCAAGCATTTGATTCAGAAATTGAATGTTCTGGATGCAGTAATCGGACTTCCTGCGAACCTCTTCTTCGGTACAGGTATTCCGGTTTGTGTTCTGGTTCTGAAAAGAGAACGTAATGGAAATTCTGACAATATTTTGTTTATTGATGCTTCCAGAGACTTTGAAGCAGGAAAAAATCAGAATATTCTCCGTGAATGTGACATTGATAAAATTGTTGAAACATATGAAAAACGTGAAGATGTAGACAAATACGCACACGTTGCAACGATACAGGAAATTGAAGAAAATGGTTTCAATCTTAACATTCCTCGTTATGTAGATACATTCGAGCCAGAAGAGGAAATTGATCTAAATGAAGTAGCTGCTGATATCCGAAAACTGCAAACTGAAATCAAGGGAATTGATGCAGAATTAAAACCGTTTTTTGATGAATTGGGACTTGATTTCCCATTTGACGTGGAGGGCAAATAATATGGCAAATGTATCCTCAAGTAACGGTCTTGAAAATCGTCCGAAACTGAGATTTCCGGGGTTTGATGAGCCGTGGAAAGAAACGACTCTGTCAGCTATTTTCATAAAAAATATAAAAAAGAATACAGATGGGAAAATAACAAATGTGATTTGTAATTCTGCTAAATTTGGGTTGATTTCACAAAGAGAATACTTCGATAAAGATATTGCTAATAGAAATAATATAAATAATTACTATATAATTCATAAAAGTGATTTTGTATACAACCCACGCAAATCAACAGATGCACCTTATGGACCAATAAGCAGTTATAAATATTCCAAAGATGGCATTGTTTCTCCATTATATCTGTGCTTTAGAGCAAAATTTGAAATAAATCCATTGTATTTTGAATGGTATTTTCGTTCTTCCGTTTGGCATAGATACGTCTATATGTCAGGCGATAGTGGGGCACGTCATGATAGAGTAAGTATAAAAGATGATGTTTTCTTTGCTATGCCCATCAATATTCCGTCAGAGCAGGAACAGAGCAAAATTGCATCCTTCCTCCAAAGTCTAGATGAAAGAATAGCTGCACAAGAGAAACTTGTGGCATCCCTCAAGAAGTATAAAAGAGGACTTCTTTCTGCTGTGTTCTCGCAAAACACTTCCTTGTTTTCAACTGCTGATTTCTATGCTTTTTCTGAATTGGCAGTACGTAGAAACGAGAAATACAACCCCAAATGTAATGCTCATGCTACCTGTATCGAACTTGAACATATTGAGCAGGAAACAGGACGCATTATAGGATCAACTTGTGCCGACTATCAAAACAGCGTAAAAACAGTATGCAAGCCCGGAGATGTGATGTTTGGTAAACTTCGCCCGTATTTGAGAAAGTACGCATTCGTTCAGAAAGAGTGCGTTTGTTCCTCAGAAATATGGTCTTTGATTCCAACCGATATTTTGATTCCCAAATATCTTTTCTATCTTATTCAATCAGAGTCATTCATGAAAGTTGCTAATGTAAGCTCTGGAACGAAAATGCCTCGTGCCGAGTGGTCAACAATTGCAAAAGGTGATTTTCTTATTCCATCAAAGGATGACCAGCAAGCGACAATAGACATTCTTGAAGCCACAGATCATATAATTGCATCTCATGTAGCAATTTATGATTGTCTTATAGAATACAAAAAAGGATTGCTTCAATACTTATTTATATAAATAATTTCTGCAATAATGATTTGTGCTGCTTTTGAAGCAACTCAAGTTCTTTGTTGCTTTGATCTATTCGGTCTGAAATTGCTGCCAAAATTGCTACTATTTTCTTTTGAGAGAGTTGGTCTGGATAAGTTACTTCAATCTTGGATATTTCAGTTGCTTGAACGTGAACAATGGACTTACCTTGAGCTATACGAGCAATTTTATCGTTAACTATATGATTTAGAATATAACTCATAATTTGTCCGTCTATTTGTGTGCAGCGATAAATATTAAGATCACCTGCGAGAATGACATCAGGAACCATAACGCAAGAAGCTGTAGAAATTTCTTCTGGTGTCTCACCAGAGGTTGGTATAATCACATCTCCCTTACGACTGTAATACAGATCATCAACATTTGCTTTTGTTTTACGTATTACTTTTGTTATGACTTCATTGTAAGTTGTATATAATTCTCCATATAAAATAAATGGTATACCTTCCGATGATATATCCGATTTTGATAAGGGGGCTCCCTTAATAAAAATTCCAATATCACCAACTCTTGCTGTTGTCCATTTGACATTTTGTAACTTACAATCCTTTGGAGAAAGTAATGCTTGAATGACACCTCTTTTATACTTCTATTCAAGCACCATAGAACAAACAAAATCCCTTGCAGTAGCGGGTAATTCTGCTACCGCAAGGGATTATTTATTTGTTATAAATACTCAATTGAGTGCTTTAAATCCTCCTCAAGTAACGGTCTTGAAAATCGTCCGAAACTGAGATTTCCGGGGTTTGATGAGCCGTGGAACGAAGTAGAATTATCTCATGTACTTTGTGAAAGAAATGAGTATGCTGAAAAAGATGGAGCCTATGATCATGTTACACTATCAAAAGATGGAATATATGCAAAGACAGCACGATATGATAGAGATTTTCTTGTATCAACTGAAAATAAGAAGTATAAAGTAACACATTATAGCGACCTTTGCTATAATCCAGCTAACCTTAAATTTGGTGTAATCTGTTTAAACACATACGGCGATGCTATTTTTTCTCCGATTTACATCACATTTGAAATCAACAAAAATTATGATGCAAATTTTATTGGAGCCAATCTTACACGTTACAATTTTATAAATTATGCATTACGTTTCCAACAGGGAACTGTCTATGAACGAATGGCAGTTTCTCCTGAAGATTTTTTGAGCATAAAATGCTTTTTTCCGAATGAGAGAGAACAAAAGAAAATTTCTTCATTTGTTGGGCTATTAGATAAACGTATTGCAAAACAGCAGCAGTTAATAGATACCCTCAAGAAGTATAAAAGAGGACTATCCAATGTGCTCTTTGACGGATTGCTCGAAGATAGCAACAGTCATCTATGCACCTTTGGAAATGTGATGACAATTCTGCAAAACAACACCTTTTCCAGAGATGACTTGTCTTCCGGTTGCGATGAAATTAGGAATATTCATTATGGAGATGTTCTGATTAAGTATGGTGCGTTAGTTGATTTTCGGAATGCCATTATTCCATCAATTAAAGCCGATCGGGACATTTCAAAATTTTCCGAATCAAGTTATTTACAGAATGGTGATGTAGTTTTTGCCGATACTGCTGAAGATTATACCGTAGGAAAAGCTACTGAAATAATTGGAGCAGAAAATGTTGCTGCTTTATCGGGATTACATACCATTCCTTGCCGTCCTCAAAAGAAATTTGCTCCTATGTATCTCGGTTACTACTTCAATTCTGATTATTTCAAGAGACAACTCTATCCAATGATTCAAGGAACAAAGGTTTCCTCAATCAGTAAAAGCGAAATGGTAAAGTCAAAAATCATCATTCCAAATATGCAATTGCAAAATCGGATTGCATCTATTTTAAAGGCGTTGGATGATCGAATTGATGCCGCAAAATTAACATCTGCTCGAATTATGGAGTTTAGAAAGGGGTTGTTACAACAGCTATTTATATGAAGAGCTGTTGTAATAGTCCAGTGCGAAGACTTTCAATAGCTTGTAATTGTCTTTGAGAGGTTTCATATTTTCTTTGAATGTTTGAGAGAAATTCAGCTATTGCAGTTTGTTCTCTTGTGTCACTTGGCAGACAATGAACAGTATTAAAAAATCCGTCCGTTGGAACATTCAATAAGCCATGGTTTCTTGCTCCTTCTGCACATATCTTGTTTATGCCTTTATGCCATTGTGATGACTCAAAATACCATTTTACAAGGTCACTGTTAAGTTTATCATCTTTGATACAAAAGCATATATACAGTGTAGATACTGCACCCATGGGATATAGTTCAAGCCTCTTAATTGAGCCAAATGGATAATCATTGGAGGTACTACGATTATACGCATATTCGCCGTTCTTCAAAAGATAGTAGCCACTCATATCTGTACTTGCTACTACTTTTGAAAAGAAATCTCTTTGGTCTATTAATCCATATTGAGCTGAAATGGTTAGAGGAATATCAGTTTGTTTTCCGTTCTTTCGAATAACTCTTGTAGCAAATTCGGATATTTTGTAGTGTTTCCAAGGTTTTTGAGCTTTTTGCGGGGCAAGACGCATTTTCTGAGAAAATACAGCTTCAAATACACCTCTTTTATACTTCTTGAGGGTATCAATCAACTGAGATTGTGCAGCTATTCTTTCATCAAGGATTCGGAATATTTCTGATACCTTATTTTGCTCAGAAATAGAGGGAATCTGCACCTTAATAGTTTCTATCTGAGGATATTTCAAATTCCATGTATCTGATGTCATTCCCTGAGAATTTTTTCTGAACTCATTGATTAAGTTTGAATTTTTGAAGAGTGCTGCAAAATAACCATTGTTGATCTCCTGTTTGGGCATTAGAACTGTATAAGCAGGGCTGACAATGCCGTCACATGGAGAAATACCATTTGCTCCTTGCCACATCCGCATAGAATTGTAGACCATATCACCTTTGTGAACAATCTTATAGTTACTTTTATCTTCGCTGGAATTGTCTTTACCTTCAATTTCAGAGCGAGGCATTACACCATCATTCATTGTTACAGATAGTAATTCCATATTGGAGTCTCCACGCTGGCTTCTCTCTGCATATATGTCTCCAATACGGCATTGCTTGTACGGCTCATCAAACCCCGGAAATCTCAGTTTCGGACGATTTTCAAGACCGTTACTTAAGGATTATAATGTCCATCAAACCCTCCGCATGATTGCATTCGTGGAGGTGGTCTAAATGACTAACAATACACAATTCAAGACGCTTGTGAACACTTGGTTAAATCAAAAGAAACCAATGATCACACCGTCAACCCACGCTGGATTTACGCTGATCGCTGAAAATCATCTTATCCCCTATTTCGGTAAGCGTAAAATCGGCAGCATCACAGAAACCGACATCCAGAATTACATTTCGTATCTCTACGAAGCTGGAAGACTGGATAATACTGGAGGGCTTACGGTTAAAACAATCCGTGATGTTATTCTCGTTCTCAGACTTTCAATGGAATACGCATACAAGGAAAGAATTATTCCGTTGCTGAATTGGGATTTGATTGAATACCCGAAGGAACTCGGTGTTAAAAAGGTAATTTCTCTTTCCAGAGAACAGGAACAGGAACTGATTCAGTGCATCTACATGGACTTGAACAGAAAGACAGCTGGCATCCTCATCGCTCTCTTTACAGGTGTGCGAATCGGTGAGCTTTGTGGTTTGCAAATGAAGGATATTTCTTTGACAGAAAAAACTCTCAACATTAACAAAACGGTTCAACGCATTTACGATAAGAAAAAGGGTGAATCCTATATTTACATAGGACCACCTAAAACAAAAACTTCTGCGAGAACCATTCCTGTTCCGTCCCTACTCATGAACATTATCAAAAAGTTCTATACGGATAACCCGAATCACTACTTTCTGACTGGCAAGGCAAAACCGACAGAACCTCGCACCTATCGCCAGTTCTTCTCACGCTTTTTGAAAAGAAACGAACTGGAAAAAGTGAAATTTCACGAAATTCGCCACACTTTTGCTGTCAGAGCAATTGAAATGCCAGAGTTCGACATCAAATCACTCTCTGAAATTCTCGGACATAAAAATGTTTCTTTCACACTGAATGTTTACGGCAGTGCAAATCTCCAGCAAAAGACAAAATGTATGAATCTTCTCAACGACCTGCTTTAATGGTGTATAACCGCTAAATCTACTGAACCCCCTATCGTTATAAAGTGAACCCTTTTGACTGCAAAAAGGGTTCACTTTTTGCAATATTCATAGTGTTTTGTCAACCCTAATCCGTAGATATGTTCCCACGAAGTGAATTTCAGCACAAAAAATAAAGACTTATTCCCTGCTATTGATACCATTTAACGATAGCATTTGAATAAGCCTTAAAAAGCAACACTTTTCTTATTTCTTTGGGTTCACTCTCGACATCAATACTACGCACTCAACGTGCCCCGTCCCCGGGAACAAATCCACCGGCTGCACCTGTTCCACCGCATATCCCAGTTTTCTCAACGCCGCACAATCTCTCGCCGCAGTCGTAGCGTTGCAGGAGATCATCACAATTCGCTCAGGCTGCATCTGTACCATAGCACGAATCGTTGTTTCATCGCAGCCTTTTCTGGGCGGATCAACCACGATCACATCGGGAGCAGTTCCCTCTGCTGCCAACTGTTCCGCAATGCTGCCTGCATCGCCGCAAAAGAATTTCGCATTTCCCACGCCGGCTCTCGCAGCATTTTTCTTGGCATTTTCTACCGCTTCTGGTACAATTTCCACGCCAACCAATTCCGACACCGCATCTGCCATGGACAGCCCAATGGTTCCGGCACCACAGTACAAATCCAGCAATCGTTCCTTTCCCGTCAGCTGTGCAAAAGCCTTTGCCGCACCATAAAGCCGTTCCGCCTGTATCGTGTTCACCTGATAAAACGATTCCGGCGAAAGGTCTACAGCATTGCCGCACATGGTATCTGTAATCGTATCTTTCCCCCACAGCGTTTCTGTAAAATCTCCCAGAATCACGTTGGTTTTCTTCGGGTTGCAATTCATGACAATGCTCTGGATCTGCGGAAACTGCTCCGTCAGCTGCTGCACCAGAGGCAGCAGCTTTTTCCGAATCGGCTTTCGTACAATGAAGCAGACCATCACTTCGCCGGAATGCTGCCCGCACCGCAGGTACAAGTGCCGCAGCTCCCCTTTTCCGCTGGCTTCTTCATACACCGGAATCCGATTTTTTCGCACAAACTCCAGCACGACACCAGCAATTTTTCCAAACAGTTCCGGCTGTAGCAAGCAGTCTTTCACCGGAATAACACGATGACTTCTTCTGGCAAAAAAGCCCAGAACCGGTTCTCCTGCCTTGTCTATTGCAAAAGGATACTGTGCCTTATTGCGGTATCTGGTGCGGGATTCTGCCCCCAGAATCGGCAGAAATGCAGGCGACAGTTTCCCGATTCGTGTAAAAGCGTCCTGCACTGCCTTTTCCTTGACACGCAGTTCTGCCGCATAAGTGATATGCTGAAACAGACAGCCCCCACACTGCGACAACGGGCAGGCAGGCGAAATACGATCCGCCGAAGGTTCCAGCAATTCTTCCACGATGCCAAAACCATAGCTTTTCAGCACTTTCACAATTCGCACCCGAATCCGATCTCCTACTGCTGTATGCGGCACAAATACTGCCATGTTGTCCACCCGACAGACACCGCTGCCCTCTGTGGTCATATCAATGATTTCTGTTTCAAAAATATCGTTCTTTTTCAACTCTCCACCGCCTGATATAGAAGCAACACCGCACAAAATTGCCTTTACATTTGTGCGATGCTGCCCGATTATTTCATTTCTTCCAGATATTTCGCCGGAACTGCTTCCGTCAGCCAGACACCATTTACCGAACGGTAAAAAGCATAGCCGTCCTCTGCCATTTTTCCAGTCTGCACCCGCAGCACCACCGGCTTTCCGTGACGTGCTCCTACTGTCTGTGCAATTTCCGGCGTGGCAGACAGATGCACATACAGCCGGCTCATTCGCCGCAGTCCCTCCTGAAAAATCGCCGGCAAAAACCGTTCTGCCGTTCCATGCCACAAGAATTCCGGCGGCAGCACCTGTTCCAGTTCCACATCTACTGGAATCGAGTGTCCCTGATTACATCGAATCAGCTGCCCGTCTGCACTGAACGAATAGCGACTTTTCGCATCTGTACGAACAATTTCTTCCAGCTGTTCCCGATGCAAAGGGAACCGTTCTGAAATACCGGCAAGGAGTTCGTCCACATCTGCCCAGCCGTGCTCGTCCAGCGTGATGCCGATTTTCTCCGGATGATGCCGCAAAATAAAACAAAGATATTTTCCGATTTTATCAAAGTCCATACATTCTTCTTTCCATTAAAGCTCAGAAGATCGTTTCATAATCTTCTTCCTCCTGCCATGCACCCATACCCTCACAAGGTCCTACATAGAGAATTTTATCTCCACGAATGATCCAGTCCAGTGCATGCTCCGGTTCCCAGACGCAGGCACTGGAAATGCTATATCCGCAAACAGCTTCCTCCGGCGGTTCAATGTACATTTCAGGCGTGGTCAAAAATGCCAGCACTTCTCTCCCGTGCAGTTTCTCCGGAATTTCACGCTGAATGTCTTCTACAATGTCCGGATAGACATCTTCAAATTCTTTCCATTCCTTCCGCATAAATTTACAATACGCAATTGCCATCTCGCAAAATTTGTCGATCATCTGGTCAGAGAGATGATTAAAATGCTCCACGCACTGCTCTGCATATGCCATATCGACTTCCGGATCAATGTGAACGGGGATTGCACGCTGAAATAAAACAGATGCAAAGGTTCCGTTCCGGAAATATTCATCTTGGCTCTGTATACAAATCAAACTCATTTTTCCGCCTCTTGTTCCCGAATCCGCTCGCAGATCTCCCGCACCTGTTCCTTTTTCTGCATCAGCTGATCGAACTGGCGGATATACTCATAGGGGAATTTATAATTGTGAATTCGTGTAATTCTGCCGCAGGGTTCCACCAGCTTGGTAGAAGCTCCGCACCCTGCTCCAAAAATGGACTGGCTCTCGTCCATGATCAGAATATTGTACAGCGACTCTTTCCCTGCACGGGCATAGCCCACATTCTCCTGATTGTCGATCGTATTCTTCTGCCGGTACATATAATACGGGGCATAGCCGTGCTCCGGCAGCAGCCGCATACTTTCCTGCACCATTTGTTCCACCGGATTATGTACCTGCTGCTCACCCTCTGCAAAAAGATTCGCCGCCCGTTTCAGCGTCAGAGCGTGCACCGTGATGCTGTCCGGATCCAATGCCAGAATCTGTTCCAGCGTGTCATGAAATCCTTCCGGCGTATCGTCCGGCAAGCCGGCGATCAGATCCATGTTGATGTTCTCGAAGCCGGCAGCCCGTGCCATGCGGAATGCCTCCACCGTCTGTGCCGTAGTGTGCTTTCTGCCGATCGTTTCCAGCACGTGATCCTGCATAGTCTGAGGATTGACAGAAATGCGGTCTACGCCGAAACGCCGCAGTGTTTCCAGCTTTTCCGAGGTAATGGTGTCCGGTCGTCCTGCTTCGACACAATATTCCCGCAAATGCGAAAGATCAAAGTTTTCCTGCACCGCCGTCAGCACCTGTTCCAACTGTGCCGCCGTCAGCGAAGTGGGCGTACCACCGCCAAAATAGACCGTATCCACCAGCAATTCCTGTTCCCGTACCAGCTGCCCCCAAATTTTCAGTTCCTCGCACAGCTTTTCCAGATATGCCGGAATCAGATTCTGAGCCTGTGCAATGGAATGGGACACAAAAGAACAATAGCTGCACCGTGTAGGACAAAACGGAATCGACACATACAGGCTGATGCCGTGCTTCGGTGTTTTTTCCAGAAGCGGCTGCTGCACCATTGCTGTATCATAGACCAGCGACAGCTTTTCCGGAGCAATCCAGTACTTTTCGTGTAATTTCTCACAGACTTCCGCCTTGGAAAGCCCCTGTCTCAGCAAAGGCTGTACCTTTTTCACCGGACGAATTCCCGTCAGCAGTCCCCATGCAGGGTGCAGATCAGTGATCTCTTCCAACAGCCGGAACAGCATGGCACTGAATCGGTATTCGCAAAGCTGTTTTTCCGTTTCCGGAGAACAGGCTGGAAACTGTTGTTCCTGCTCCATCACCTGCCCCCGATACTGTACCTGTACCCAAAAGCGGCTCTGTTCGCCCAATTCTTCCAGAATCAGAACAGCCCCCTCCTCTGCACCTGCCGGCAGCTGTGTCGTGTCGTAGAGAAAGGTAAACTTCCGCATCGGCAGAAAGATTTTGCAGATACATTCGATTTCGTATTTCAGCGTGTGTCCGGAAAATGCCACCGGAAACGGCTTTATCAGATTGGTTTCAACATTCGACATGAATCAAAGTCCTCGCATGGTTGGATTGTGTGCTTTTTCAAAGGAAAGCGTCGATTCCTCATTGTGCCCCGGCAGTACCCGATACTCCCCTTCCAGAGCTTTCAGTTTCCGGAACGATTCCAGCATCTTGGCATCGTCGCCGTCCGGAAAATCCGTTCTGCCCCGCGACATGCGGAACAGCGTATCACCGGTATACAGCACATCGCCGGATCGCCAGCAAACGCTTCCGGAAGTGTGTCCCGGCGTATGCAGCACCGTGAAAGTACTGTCACCAAATTGCAGCGTGTCGCCGTCCTCGACAGTTTCCCACGCCTGCACCGGCTGGAACGGCTGTGTGGAGATCCAGTCTCCCAGATTGGCATGACCGTCCGTCAGCATATGGGCATCCAGCGTGTGCACATAAACGGGAATGTCATATTTCTCCCGCACCTGCTCCACGCCGGCAATGTGGTCATAGTGTCCGTGAGTCAGCAGAATCGCCGCCGGTTCCAGTCCCAGCATTCCCAGCCGGCGAAACAGCACCGGTGCATCTCCGCCAATATCCACGACAACACATTTTCCATTTCCCACTGGCTGCACATAGCAGTTTGAAGCCAGTTCACCCAGCATTATTTTTGTAATTTCCATTGCATGCCACCTCACTTTTTTGCACGTTCTACCGAGATCACACCGCGAATCTTCCGCAGCTTATCGATGATCGCCTGTAACTGGTCTGTTCCGGCAACCTGTACACTTGCCTCAAAAATCGCATTGCCGTTCCGCAGGTTGCGGGAGGAGGAGTGCACGATCAGAATATGGGACTCCGAGAGAATCTTCGTAATATCGAATACCAGTCCCACACGGTCTGTGGCAATGACTTCAATGCTGGTGGGGATCAGCGTGGAAGTGTTATTGGTCCACTGCACCGGCAGCCACCGAGCCATTTCCTCCGGATCATTCCGTTTCAAAGCTGCCTGATAATTGACACAGTTTTTGGTATGCACCGAAATGCCATGTCCGCGGGTAATGAATCCTACAATGTCATCTCCCGGCAGCGGGTTACAGCACTGGGCAAACTTGAAAACGCAGTCGTCAATGCGATCCAGTACAATACAGTCCTTGCCGCTTGCAGTTTCCGGCGGCACTACCGGTGCTACCGGATTGGCTTCTTCCTCCTCTGCCCCGTGGGATTTCACATATAGTTCTTTCAGACGCGGCATGATCTTGGACAGCATTACACCGCCGTAACCGATAGAGGCATAGAAATCGTCCAGTGTATCACAGTTGTGCCGTTTCAGATCATCTGCCAGAAAAGCTTCCCATTCCGATTCCGGCAAATTGATATGACAGCGTTTGAATTCCTGTTCCAGACTTGCCTTGCCGGTAGTGATATTTTCCTCCCGACATTCCTTTTTGAACCACGAACGGATTTTCGATTTGGCTTCGTTGGTCTTGACAATTCCCAGCCATGCCCGATTCGGGCCCTTGTTGGGGTCTTTGCTGGTGAGGACTTCACAAATTTCTCCGGTTTGCAGCTGATAATCCAGCGGCACCATTTTACCGTCCACCTTGCCGCCAATGGTCTTGTGTCCGATCTCCGTATGGATCCGATAGGCAAAGTCAATTACCGTTGCACCCACCGGCAGGGAAATGGAATCTCCGCGGGGTGTCATGACCACAATATCCTCCGGTGACAGGTCGTTCTTGATCGCACGAACAATTTCTTCTACATCGTCAGAAGTCTGCTGTGCCTCAATGACCTTGCGAACCCATGCAAGGCGTTCTTCCATTTTGTCCTTGCCCTGAATGCCCTCTTTGTATTTCCAGTGGGCAGCGATGCCATATTCCGCAGAAACATGCATATCCCATGTCCGAATCTGAATTTCAAAGGGAATACTCTCCCGTCCCAGAACTGTGGTGTGCAGAGACTGGTACATATTCGACTTCGGCGTGGAAATATAGTCCTTGAACCGGTTCGGCAGCGGGCGGAACATATCATGCACAATACCCAGCACCATATAGCACTCTGCCACAGTAGAAACGATCACACGAACAGCATACTTATCATAAATCTCGTCCATGCTTTTATGATTGACATAAACTTTTTTGTAAATGCCGTAGATGCTCTTGACACGGCCTTCAATAATAGGCTCCTTGGCAAAGTGTTCTTTTTCCAGCCGCTTGCGGATTCGCTCCTTGATCGAGTCAATGAACTTTTCCCGTTCGTCCTTCTTGATCTCCATGATGTGTTCGATTTCTGAATACGCATAGGAGTCCAGATAGTAGAACGACAAGTCCTCCAGTTCTTCCTTGACTGTACGGATTCCCAGACGGTGTGCGATCGGAGCATACACGTTCATGGTTTCCAGTGCGATGCGACGCTGTTTTTCCGGCGGGAGGAATTTCAGTGTCCGCATATTGTGAATGCGGTCTGCCAGCTTGATGATCATCACGCGAATGTCATGGGACATTGCCAGCAGGATTTTCCGAACATTTTCTGCCTGTTGCTGCTCTTTGTCAAATATGGGAATTCGGTTCAGCTTGGTCACACCGTCCACCAGCATTGCCACGTCCTGCCCGAATTTCTTGCGAATATCGTCCAGCGTATAATTCGTATCCTCTACTACATCGTGCAGCAGTCCCACACAAATAGTATCGGTATCCATGCCCAGATCCAGCAGAATATCTGCAACAGCCAGCGGGTGAATGATATATGGTTCTCCGGAAGACCGCTTCTGATCAGCATGGGCTTTTTCTGCCAGCTGGTACGCCGAGAGAATTTTACTTAAGTCATACTGCTTATCTGTCGCCAGAATCTTCTTGGACAGGTCTGCAATGCTAACTTCATGCTGCGGAATCTGCGGTCTGTCCTGTGCAGACGGTGCAGCAGATCGGGTATCCCCATTCGTGTTCTCTTGTGTCATACAACATCCACTCCTCTTTTCTGTAATCCCTGCAGCAGGACTGACTGCTGCAGATCCACCTTTGCCGAAACCGGTTTCCGGTGCACCTGCCGTGTCCAAAGATCCTGCTGTACCAATCCCAATTCTGAAAAAATATCCAGTGCCAGACGGAACTTGCAATAGTTCATCTGCGGCAGATCCTGCATGCCGCCGAACAGTCCGTCAAAAGTGGTATCTGTCTGCGGGATCCGCTGGTAGATCTGCACCAGCACGTCCCGCGTCGGTGTGATCGCCGGATAAAAGCTGGGCTGCAATTCCTCATGCCGGCAATATTGTTCGTATGTATTTTCCGCGGCAAAATACTTTGCCTGTTTCAGCCCACTTTTCCGATAGTCCTTGACAATCACAGAAAGCTGCGGTCTGCCCTGAAAACTGCCGACCTCTATGTTGATCAGAAAATCGCACACATCGCCAGTTTTCAGCATCACTTCTTCCGGTTTTATCCGAAACAGCAGCAGATCCATTGCCATGCCGCCATAGGTGATTTTCAGCTTGGAGTGCGTTCCGCCGGACAGTGGCAGGACACTTTGCAAAACCGCGTGGCAAATGGCAAACACCGGCACCGGATTGCCTTCGCCAAACGGTGCCAGTGCCTCCAGTCCGGTGATGTTCTCCATGGTGATCTCCTGCGGCATCAGCAGCTTATCCGCCTCCAGTGTCAGAACCGGCATGACCGGATTGGACTCCTTGGCGTATTGCTGTACCGCCTGCCGGAATCGCTCTACATGCTCGGTCGGCAAAGAAAATCCGCCTGCACCGGGGTGACCGCCATAGCGTGACAGCAATTCCCGACACGCGTGCAGGCAGCGAAACGCAGAAAACGCACCAAAGGAACGCATGGAGCCGCGGGCACGGTCGCCCTCAAGGGTAATCAGAATCGTTGGCTTTCCGAACTGTTCTTCCAGTCGGGAAGCCGCAATGCCGATGACACCATGATGCCAGCCCTCTCCGGCAAACACCAGCACCCGTTCTTTCAGAAGCCGGGGATTCTCTGCCGCCTGCTCTGCAATTTCTTCCAGAATGCGAACTTCCTCTGCCTTGCGTGCCTGATTACGGCGTTCCAGTTCCTCTGCCAATTCTGCCGCTTCATCTGGGTCTTCACAGAGAAGCAGTTCCACAGCCGTTTTGGGTGAGCCGAACCGTCCGGCAGCATTGATACGCGGTGCAATGCCAAACGCGACTGAGGTGGAAGTGAAACTCTTTCCCAGCAGTCCGCTTTTTTCCAGCAGTGCCAGCAGCCCCACACGTTCCGTATTCGCCAGAAGCCGCAGCCCCAGCTGTACCAGATAGCGGTTTTCGCCGGACAAATTCACCACGTCTGCAATCGTCGCAATTGCCGCCAGTTCGCCGAACTGCTCCAACGCCATTGCCGTATCGCCGCCGTCCAGTGCCGCCACCAGCTTCAATGCCACGCCGGCACCGCACAGATCATGGAACGGAGATGTGTCATCTGCACGGTGTGCATCTACAATTGCCGCCGCTTTCGGCAGCGTTTCCAACGGCTGGTGGTGGTCAGTAATCACCAGCGTCATGCCCAGATCCGCAATCAGTTCCGCTTCCGCAATGGCTGTGATACCGTTGTCCACCGTCACGATCAGTTCCACGCCGTCCTCGTGCATGGCGTGGACAGCGTCCACATTCAGACCGTATCCCTCGTCCCGTTCCGGAATGCGATAGGTCACATCGGCACCCATTTCCAGCAAGTAAGAGTACAGGATCACCGTGGCAGTCACACCGTCACAGTCATAGTCGCCGTAGATGCAGATGCGGCTGCCGTCGTCCAGAGCCGTGTTGATGCATGCCGCGGCAGCCTCCATGTCCGCTGTCAGAAACGGGTCTGCCAGTCCGTCACACTGTAAAAACGCCGCCGCTTCCTGCACATTATGCATACCGCGTGCCGCCAGAACCTGTGCACATAGCATGGACAGATCGCTGCTGCTGCGAATCTGTTTTGCCGCTTCTTCTGACGGCTGATGAATCTGCCACTTCTTCATCTTGTTCCTCCTGCTTCCTGAAACCAAATATCGTACCTTATATTATACCCGAAAAAGTGACAAATTGCAATAGTGCCCGTGAAAAAAATAGGAGAACCTCTACGGTACTTTCCTGTATTTAACGCTGTGTTCACAAAAAGAAACAGCAAAGCCGAAGAAATTGTGCTATACTAAAACTATATTCAAATGATTCCCATATAGGCAACATTGCATAATGCCGCCTATAACAGAAAGGAAGTTCCTGTTATGGAAATTACACCATATACCCGCATGGTCTTTTACCATGAAACAGACCGCATGGACATCGTAAACCACTCCAACTACATTCACATGGCAGAAGAAGCCCGCGTAGACTTTATGGAGAAGATCGGCATCGGCTACAGCCGCATGGAAGAACAGGGCATTATGCTGCCGGTTCTGGGCGTTACCTGTGAGTACAAGCACTCCCTGCACTTCGGCGAACATCTTGCTGTATACTCTTACATCACCAAGTACAACGGCTTTAAGTTGGAACTGCGGTATGACATTGTCTGTATCGAAACCGGACAGCTCTGTGCGGTTGCCACTTCTTCCCACTGCTTCACAGACACGAAGATCAAGCCGATGCGGATTCGGGACAAATTTCCGGAAATGCATGCCTTTTTCCAGAAAGCCATGGAAGTGACTTATCCGGAACACTGAAAAAAGCTGCTGCAAATGCAAAAGCCCGGTGCGTATTTCTTATAACGCACCGGGCTTTTTCTCATGTAATTTAAGGCAATACCGCACAAAGTCGCCAGACGCTCTTTGTGCGGTATTGCCTTAAAAAATATCTTCATACAGCTTTCGATAGAGGGGGATTTTCACGTCCTTACATGTGGGAAATGCCTGCCGGAATTGTTCGGTATCGTCGGCAATGGTCACATAGACAAGCTGTTTCTCGCCGCCGCAGGTACACAGTAGCTCTCCCTCCGGATTCACCAGACAACTTTTCCCGTCGAATGTGTAAGACTGCTGCCGCCCCACGCAGTTGACACCCAGCACATAGACCTGATTTTCGATTGCCCTTGCCCGCAGCAGAATCCGCCAGTGAGCCGTCCGCTGATGCAACCAGTTTGCCGGTACCAACAGCAAGCGGTTTTTCTGTGCTGCCGCCCGAAACACTTCCGGAAACCGCAGGTCATAGCAGATCAGCGTTCCCACGGAAAACTCTCCCAGCACAGCACTGGTAAGCTTCTCGCCGCTGTGGTAGAACCGGTCTTCCCCGCCGTAGGAAAACGGGTGTATCTTCACATAATCTGACAGTACACCACCGTTTTTGTCCAGCAGAGTGTAGTGGTTTTCACCTTTTCCATGCTGCTTCTGTGAAGTCCAACCGTATCCAATCGCAATACCGCACTGCACTGCCAGCTGCCGCATTTTCTCATGAATTTTCGGGGCATATCCCGCAATCTTCTCCACCCGCATGGAAAAGCCTGTAAAACTCATCTCCGGAAAGACAATACAGTCCGCCTGTGCCGCTGCTGCCTGTGCAATCCACGCGGCGGCATTCGCCAGATTTTCCTCCGGCTGCTCAAATATGATCTCTGTTTGTGCAATGGCTATCTTCATGTTATCCCCTACTTCCGGTGAGAACCTGTCAGTTCTTTTTCCCGTTCGTTCTCCTGCGGTGCAGATGTCCGGTCTGTTTGTCTGGACTCCGGACCGTGATAGAATACAGTATCAGAACGTTTCCAGTTCTGCCGCGGACGGTCATGGAATTCGGTTGCATGGGGCACCAGATGAATCGGATCCTCCGGTGTCACGTTTTTCTTGGCACGATAGGAAGCGTAGATACACAAACCGATATACAGGGCAGTCAGCACAAATCCGGCAATGATGCCGTTGCGGAACCACGGTGAATTGGGGAAATTTTTCAGAGCATAGGCGTTAAACTTGGTAAAGGAACGGCTGACATCAGACACTGCCACAAGCGGCACCTCCGCAATGGTTTCTCCAGAAAATTTCAGTTCCATCGTTCCCAGTTCGTCCCCTTTTTTCACTGGTGCCATGACATTTTTGTCCAGATGAATAACGGTCTGTACCGCAGTAATATCCACACTCTTGCACCACAGCAAAACGCAGTCTGTCTTTGGGTGCACCAGCACATAGGAGTTCCCGTCGGAGTTCATCACTTCCACCTCTGCGGTTTCCTCACTGCTCTCCAGCAGCGTGGTATAGGCAAAGGAACGAAATGCCCAGTTCAGCAGCGATGTGGCATCGTCCAAATGATAGTACTGCAATTTTCCGTCCGCATCTTCAAAAGGTGCGTTCAGCAGAATTACCAGATATGTGTTCTCGTCCCGCGTTGCCTCGGTGATAATGCTCCGTCCGGTCTTGCTCAGGTTGCCGGTCTTGATACCCTTGGCACCCTCGTAATAATAGGAGCTGTCCTCCAGCGTCATGGAATTTGCCTGTGTCCAGTTCCATGCGGAAGCGTCAGGGTGATTTGCCGGATTGGCAGTGGTGGGAGTAAATGCAGTGGCTGTTGCAATTTCCTCAAAGCCGTCCAGCGAGAGAGCGTAGTTGGTGATCGTCAGCATATCCCGTGCCGTGGTCTGTTGTCTGGTATCGTACAGTCCGGTAGGGTTGGCGAACGTGGTGGCGGTACAGCCGATTTCAGCGGCGGTGTCGTTCATCTTGGCAACAAACCCGTCAATACTGCCGTCCCCGAACTGGTTCGCCAGAATCAGAGAAGCTTCACAGGACGAAGTCAGCATCATGGCATAGAGGTATTCCCGCACGGTCAATGTATCGCCGTTGTCAATGTCCGCATACCGCAGGTCGTCCGGTTCGTCATAGCTGTACAGCGTTTTATACAGTTCATCACTGGCAGTGATCGTTGTGCCGTCCAGATCAGTGCAGTTTTGCAGCACCACAATGGCAGTCATGATCTGCACCAGATGACCGGGCATCTGCTGCTGGTCAGCATTTTTTTCATAGAGTATCTGTTGGGTATCCCGATTGTACAGGATCGCCGCCTGACTGTGGATCGTTGCGTCTGGTGTAAAGGTATAAGCCTGTACAGAAAGTGCGTTTCCGCACAGCAGTACCGCGGCAACAATGCCGATCGCCAATGCGGCACGCAGTCGTTTTATCAAATGGAACAAGTGCATAAGATGCAATCCTCCCGAAAATTCTTTATTCGTGAAAGTTTTCAAACTCCACATTCTTATTATAACAAAAAAAATCCGATTCGAAAAGACTTTTTTCGAAAATTTATTTACCTTTCACGGAAAATATGATAAAATAATCTATGTAACTGAAAATCATGCAAAAATAAACACCAGAGCATGAAATTTGATTTCACTTTTTAAGGAGGGCTTCCTTTTGGTATATATCACAGGTGACATGCACGGAGATCTGTCCCGTTTCAAAAATCCCATTTTCAAAAAAATGAAAGCCGGCGATGTTCTGATCGTCTGCGGCGACTTCGGGTTTATCTGGGACGGTTCCCGTCAGGAAAAGCAAAATCTGAAAAAGCTGCGGGAAATGCCGTTTACCATTGCCTTTGTAGACGGCTGCCACGAAAACTTTGATATTCTGGAACAAAGCTTCCGGACTGTCCGCTGGCGTGGCGGCAGGGCACATCTCATTGCCCCGAATATTTTCCACATGATGCGTGGCGAGATCTTCACCATTGATGACCGCACCTACTTCACATTCGGCGGCGGACACAGTCAGGACTTCGAGTTCCGGCAGGGTCGGAACTGGTGGCAGCGGGAACAACCCACACATGCAGAGATTCGCCGTGCCATTCACAACCTGAACGAGCACAATGCACAGGTGGACTACATCATCACCCACGAACCGCCGGCTTCTCTGAAAGACTGCCTTGGTGTCGATATGCAGCAGCGTCTGGAAATTCACACGTTTTTTGAGGACATCATCAAACAGTGCAGCTATCGGAAATGGTTCTTCGGCAAGTGCCACATGGACCGCTTTATTCCTATGAAGTTCTATGCCATGTTCGAAGATGTGCTGCCGGTAGAATCGGAAAGCCGCAGACGCAGCCGAAAGCAGACGGCTCCGGAAGAAGATTGATCCTGCACACAAACAGCCCGACAGTTTCTCTTGCTGAAACTGTCGGGCTGTTTAATTCTTATGGCAATACCGCACAAAGCCGTCAGGCGGGCTTTGTGCGGCATTGCTTTATCTCTTTTGGGTATCTTTTTGCTTTCGGGCTTTTTTCACGGGCAGGCGAATCCATTTCCCCTGCGATTTTTCCCGTGAGAAATGCTGCTTCACGTACTGATCCAGCATTTCCCGCACCGGCACACCGCCATGCATGGGAAAGAAGAACCGACGTACATTTTTCTTTTGCAGGGCATCGTGAATGTCCTCCCGCAGTTCTTCCACCCGTACCACGATATTGGTTTCTTTCGCAAATTCGCGGATCTTTACCATCAGGTGTGTGGAATATCCTACATCGATGAGAAAAACCCCATAGAAAAAACCGATGCCGAACGAAAACGCCAGATTTTCTGCCAGCCAGTGCAACGCATTCAAAATGTGCGGGTGGATCAGAAAATAGTACACTGCACTGAGCACCATCCAGAAAAATGTAAACAACGGACAGATAATGCCCTGGATATTGCCCCAACGGTCAGAATAATCCCACAGCTTGATTTTCATGCCGCGGATAAAGATCAGCCCTGCCACATATTCCAGTGCCGTGATCGCCAACGCCATGACCACAAAGAGCAAGACCTTTTTCAACAACGGATTTTCCACCGGCATCAGCGGTTCCAGCATCGCCAGCAGGTACAGCACACACAAACTGGAGCCATACAGCGGCAGATACGGCCCTACCAGAAATCCCGGATTCACCCAGTGGTGTGCTGAAAAGAACCGACGGAATATTACCTCCAGTCCCCAGCCGAGGACACTGCCAATCAAAAATAAAAACGCCAATGTCAAAAATAAATTCATATCAGCCTCCCCTGCATCGACACAAAACACTCACGCAATAGAACTAAGGTCATACAGTGACTGATCTGCCAATGCCTGTTCAATAATGTCATAGTGGGTCTGCAACGCACCCATGCCCATTTTCAGATCACCGATCATCAGGCTCTTATAGATCTTTTCATGAATGGTTGCCTGCTTCTGCCGCAGTTTTTCCGTGCTGTCTGACAAGATCAGGTTGATCTGTGCAGAACAAATATCCCAGATGCCCTGCATCACACATTCCATGAGCCGGTTTCCTGAAGCCTTGATCAGCCAGCGGTGCATTTCTTCATCAGCACGAATACTGTCCAGTCCGTTACCGTATCGGAATTCGTCCAGCAAGTTTTTCAATTCGTCCAGATCCAGCCGTTCCCGTCTGGCAAATACCATAGGAAATGCCGACAACTCCATTGCCCGCCGCATCTGACACACCTCATAGGGTGAAATTTTTTGTATCAGAAACATTACATGCAGCAGTTCCTCCATGCTGTCGGACATATCTTTAGAAAGTGTCATCTCCCCCTCTTTGGAACAGGACAGCACGCCGGTCATTTCCAAATTCTTTAAAATCGGACGCACATCCCGCTTTTTGATAGACAGAGCTTCTGCCCATTCCTGTTCCGAGGGCAGCACATCGCCGGCATGCAGCTGTCCGTTTTGCAGCCGCTTCCGCAATTCCTCGATCAGACACAAATAATGATACTGTTGATTTTTCATTTTCCTCCATCTCCTGTATTCGGTGTTTCCCCAGATCTTACCGCGAAACGCCCCATGCATCCCGCCTTCTTTTTTCTTTATTATAGCATAAAATTATAACGAATTCAACGATATTTATCGTAATTATATAAACGTTTTTGTGCATGTTTTCAAACCAAATCGGAAAAGTCAGAAATATTTTTTGCTGTTGTTCCGCGACTGCGATTTTTTCAGTCAGATTTTCGGATATGACTTGCTTTTTTGTAATCGATATGTTAAAATAGAAAAGACACTTCACGAAAAGCGAAAATTCCAATCGAAAAGGAGCATTGCAGTATGCATAACATCACACTGATCGGAATGCCGGGTTCCGGAAAAACAACATTTGGAAAAACATTGGCGGCGGGGCTTTCCTATCACTTTATCGACACCGACGATGTCATTATCCAAACCTATCACAAACCGCTGATGGAACTGATCGACGAATACGGCACAGAAGGATTCATCACACTGGAGGGAAAAGTTCTCCAGTCGATCTACACCAATCAGGCAGTGATCTCCACCGGCGGCAGTGCTGTTTACAGCGATGATGCCATGCAGTATCTGAAATCCACCGGCATTGTAATCTATCTGCACCACCAGTTGGACGTGTTGGCACAGCGGGTCGGCAATCTGGTCACACGGGGCGTTGTCTGCCACAGCGGCTGCACCACACTGGAAGACCTCTATGAGGAACGCTGCCCGCTGTACGAGAAGTACGCAGACCTCACTGTAGATTTCACCGGCTGCTCTGTAGAGCAGTGCAGTGAAAAACTGCTGAAAACGGTACAGGCATATCTCAAAGAGCACCCGAATTGCTGAGCACAACTTTTATCAATATAAAGGAAACACTGAATAAAGCGGAACGCCGGCTGTAAAAGCTGATGTTCCGCTTTGTTTTGTAATATTTTCTGTTTACGCACGGATTTTCGAGCACAGGCTCTCTTATACAAACTGATTGCGTTCCGGCTTGTATACGAAGCCAACTGCTTCCAGCTTTGCGGTGATCTCTGCCTGTTCCAGACACATAGACTTGCACAGTTCCTCCAGAGAGGCATAGTTGTCCCGCAGCTGGGTATTCAGATAACTCATCAGCATGATCGGATCGTTAGGAATGTTCGGCATTACCGTTCACCTCCCTCTGGTGACAATTCCAGCATATGCTGTACATGTGCCACATAGAGTGCCTGCACCGCCGGATATGCTCCCAGTCCCTGCATTTGCAGTGTGACAGTATAGCCGTGTCTGGTCAATACAGACTTCCACGAATCTTCTTCGTCCCCCGCCATATCGTTCTGGGCGTGGTCACCTGCCACCAGCATCATGGGCACCAGCACCACTTCCTGATACTGCCGTTCTTTCAACTGTTCCAAAAGGGTATCCAGCGTGGGATAGCCCTCTACCGTTCCCACAAAAACATTGTCGAACCCGCACCGTTTCAGCCAGTAGTCAAATGCCGGATACGCCTGATTGATGATGTGCGGCGTGCCGTGTCCCATTAACAGATATGCCTTGGTCAATGCCTTTTCTATTACGCCGTCCTGCTCCATTGCCTGAATCAGTGCCGGATAGTCTTCCGTTTCTGTCAGCAGCGGTCTGCCGATGCGGAACACCGCAAAGGCTCCTGCATACGATGCCGCATCTGCACAAAGGCGGTCGTACTCCTCGCCGGGAATAACGTGAGTCGGCTGAATGTACACATGGGTATACCCTTTCTGTTTCAGCTTCTCCAGTGCCTCCCGCACCGTGTCTACCGCAGTGCCCTGCCGCCGCATCTTCCGAATGATCATGCCGCTGGTAAATGCCCGAAAAACGTCCATTTCCGGAAACGCCTGCTTTACAGCAGATTCCACTGCACCAATGGTCTGCTCTCTGGTGTCCGCATAGCTGGTGCCAAAGCTGACCATGAGCAGTGCGTTCCGGCATGCCGGCAGCTGTTCTTCTGTCAGGCTGGAAGCATATGCCAGATATGCCCCTTTTCCCTTTTCCCGAAACAGCTCCAACGCTTTCGGCTCCGTCAGAATTCGCAGCAGCTGCATGCGGCGAATTTCGTCCGGCATGGTTTCTTTCCATGCCCGCCGCAGGATTCCCAGACAGGTGCAAAGTTCGCTGTACTCTGCCAGCTTCGGTTCCAGTTCCCGACAGATCGCCCCCGCCAGTGACGGAGCATCGCCCTCGGTCGTCACTGCCATGGTAATGTCGCCGTGTTTCCGATGTGCCGGAACAGCAAAGTCCGGCGTGCAGTCCGGCGATACAGTTGCCGACGATGCCAGCTTTCCGGCAGCCTGAGCTTCCCGTACAATGCGGGCATTTTCTGCACTGTCATCAGTTGCAGCAAACACCAGCAGGTTTTCCCCCAGCAGTTCCGGTGCATAGGGCTGCTGTAAATAAGTCAGCTTTGCGTTTTTCCAGCACGCCGGCATAGGCTCCGGTGCTGCCACGGTGACTTCCGCACCAGATTCCAGCAAGCCCCAGACACGCCGCTGTGCCACTTTTCCCGCACCGAACACGATGCACTTTTTCCCCTGTAAATGCAATGCGATAGGATACATATTCTACACCTCGTTTTCTTTCCGAATGCATGCGATCATGCCGGCTATATCCGACTGTACCGCAGTTTCCGCCACAGAAAGTCCTGCCGTTTCCGCTGCCTTTGTGGTAGCATTTCCGATAGAGATCAGCTTCGCCGCAGTTTCTGTTCCCGCCGTCATTTCTGCAAAGGCACGTGCTGCGGAAGCACTGGCAAGAAAAACATAGTCCGTATCTGCCAGTTCCTGCAACAGCAGTTCCCGTTTCCGCAGGTCGGTCTGCACCCGATACAGCGGCACTGTATCGACGGCTTTCCCCGCCTGTTCCAGCAGCTGCGGCAGAATGACGGAGCCGTTTTCCGCCCGCAGCAGAAGCACACGGTCTTGCATGGTCAGCTGCGGGATCAGTGCCTCTGCCAGACTGCGGCTGTCGAAGTGCTCCGGCACACAGTCCACGAAAATGCCGTGTTCCTCCAGTGCCTGTGCCGTGCCGTTTCCAATGGCAGCAAACCGCAGATGCAGCAGCCGCCGGAGGTCTACATGGGATTGCTTCAGCGATGCAAACAGTTGTTCCACGCCGTTGGCACTGGTGAGCACTGCCCACGTATACGACTGCCATGATAATGCTTTCAGCACGTCCGGCGAAGAAGCCTTCGGGTAGATCAGGCTGACTTCCACTGGTTCTGCTCCGCAGGAACGAAGCTGTTCTGCCGCCTTGCGGGTATACGCCGGTGTACCGGTCAGCAGTACCTTTTTGCCGGACAGTTCGCCCTGTCCAAACCACGACAGCTGTTGCCGCAGAGAAACCACATCTCCGATCACAGTCATTGCCGGCGTGTGGATTCCCTGCCGCTGCACTTCTGCTGCGATCTCAGAAAGCGGAGCCGTCACCACACGCTGCCGTGCGGTTGTTCCCTGCTGGATCACTGCCGCCGGTGTATCCGGAGATTTCCCCTGCTGTATCAGCGAAGCGGCAATTGCCGGCAGGTTGCTCAGGCTCATCAGGAACACCAGAGTGCCGTCCAGTTTTGCCAGCGTGGCATAGTCCAGCTCGGTATGCTGTTCCGTTTTGCGGTGTCCCGTGATAACATGAAATGCAGAAGCGTATTCCCGATGTGTCACAGGGATTCCGGCATAAGCCGGCACACTATAGCAGGAGGAAACGCCGGATACGATCTGAAAAGGGATTCCCAGCGATTGCAGCACCTGTGCTTCTTCTCCCCCGCGTCCAAAGACAAAGGGGTCACCGCCCTTGAGCCGTACCACCCGTTTTCCCTGCTGTGCCAACTCTGCCAGCAGCTGATTGGTTTCACTCTGCTTTTTGTGGTGATTTCCCGCCGTCTTTCCCGCGAAGATCAGTTCGCAGTCCGGTCGTGTCAGGTTCAGCACCGACGAACACGCCAGTGCATCATAGACTACCACGTCCGCCTGTTCCAGACAAGCCTTTCCCTGTTCTGTCAGCAGTGCCGGATCTCCCGGACCTGCTCCCACCAGAAATACCGTTCCTGTTTTCATGGGTATTCCTCCTCACTCCGCCGCATGCCGCAGCAATTCTTTTCTTGCACCGGAAATGGTAGAAACCGAAGCATCTACGTCCCAGTGATCCTCCTTATGCAAAATTTCCAGCAAATGCGAAATTCGCGGCAGACGCAGATGATGCTCCCGCAGCAGTTCCGGCTGGGCGAAAATTTCTGCCGGCGTACCATGTGCCACCATGTGTCCCTTGTCCATAACGTCGATCACATCGGCGTAAATGGGTACCACATCAATATCATGGGTAGATAAAATAATGGTGGTGTGCTGCTGCCGGCAGACATCTTGGAGCAGGTGCATCAGTTCACTGATGCCCACAGGGTCCAGTCCTGCCGTGGGCTCGTCCAGAATAATGACTTCCGGCTGCATGACCATAATGCCGGCAAATGCCACCCGCTTTTTCTGCCCGAAGCTCAGGGCGTGAGTAGGACGGTCTTTCAGGTATGTGATCCCCACCTGTTCCATGACCGTTTCCACACGGCGGTGCACCTCCTCCACGGGCAAGCCCATGTTGACTGCCCCGAAAGAAATGTCCTGATATACCGAAGCCGAAAACAGCTGGTCGTCCGGATTCTGAAAGACGATACCCACCTTGGAACGCAGTTGCCGCAAGCCTGCTTTTTTGTAGGAAATCGGCTGCCCGCGAAAGCGAACCTCTCCCTGCTCCGGCTGCAAAATGCCGTTGAGATGCAGAAACAGCGTAGACTTTCCGGCACCGTTTGCTCCCAGAATCGCGGTAGTCTTGCCTTCTTCAAATGCAATGGACAAATCCTCAATGGCGTGACTGCTTTCGTCATAGCCATAGGTGAGATGACTTGCCTCTAAAATAATCCCCATACACTGCCTCCTATTCTGCAAAAGAGCACGGCTCCGGTCAGGAGCACACTGTATCCGACGGCGAGCCCTTTCTGCCAGCCTGTTGTTTCATATGTCAATCCCAGTGTCCGCACTTCATCGGTGTACCCTCTGGACTCCATTGCCGTATAGGTACGGTCTGCCTGCCGGTATGCCCGCAGGAACAGATTGGAGATCAGCTGTCCCATGGAATAAAAGCTTGTCTTTAACGAGCCATACCCCAGACGGCATTCCTGTGCGTTCCGAATCTGCGAAGCCGATTCCATCAGCACAAAGATATACCGATAGACCAATTCCATCATCTCCACCAGAAACGCCGGCAGATGCAGACGGCGTAGTGCCGTAAACAGCTCTGTCATCGGCGTAGTAGCAGAGAGAAAATACAGACAGCTGACTGCCGCCAGACACTGTAAAAATACCTGTCCGAACTGATGCAGGCTCTCTCCGGTGATGCCGAAGTACCAGCTTCCCAGATGCAGCGATACCAGCATGGATTCGCCATGATGTGAGATCTGCAGCAGGATCATGATGCACCCCAGCACAACAAATGCCAGCGGGATCTGCATTAAGTGGATAACATGATGCCACCGGGTTTTCCCGATGGCAGTCATCGCGGTCAGCATGCAGCATAAGATCAGCACGCTCACCGCCCATGTATGTGAGATCAGGCACAGAAGCAGACTATACAGGGACACAAAAATTTTCCAGAACGGAGAAACACGCCGCAATGCAGATGCATAGGCGATCTCATCAATGAGGATTCGTTCTCCGTGACTATGGGAATGTGTATGTCGTTTCATCTGTTGCCTCCTGCGGTCAGGAAGCAGAAGTTTGCTTCTGATCTGTCAATGCAGCATCGTCCTCTGATGCAGATGCTTTCGGTTTCCGGCTGATGCGTCCCAGCACAAAACCGCAGATGCCTGCACCGATCGCCGACTGTACACAGAACAGCAGAGATTCGATCTCTCCCGAAGGCGGTTCCCAGAAGGACTCAAACCACGGGGTGTAGCCGCCGTTGATTTCTTCTACTACAGTAGAACCGGCATCATCAGAACCGCCGAATTCACTGTTGCCCAGCAGCATCAGCGGAACAGTGACCAGCAGGACAACGCCCAGTGCCAGCACCAGATTTCTTGCCCACAATTTGCCGCGGTTGGGGTTGGAAACTGTAATGCCGGACAGTTCCTTCAACTCCTTGACGCAGTTCTTCTGAATGACATTATAGACAATGACAGTCAGAATGCCTTCTGCAATGGCAATGGGGACTTGAGTCGGTGCAAAAACGGCAATGAACTTGCCGAACGATGCCCAGAAGTTATCTCCGGGATAAGCAGCTGCAAGCTGTACCGAAGTCAGGCAGTAAGTTGCCATATCTCCGATCGTTGCCGACAGAAATACTGCCAGTCCCATCGGTGCCTTGCACTTTTTCAGCAGCTGGAACAGTCCGTAGGAAACGAACGGTCCGAAAATCGCCATGGAAAATGTGTTGGCACCCAGTGTGGTCAGACCGCCGTGTGCCAGCAGGATCGCCTGAAACAGCAACACGATGATGCCCAGCACGGACATGATCGACGGTCCGAACAGAATCGCACCCAGTCCGGTACCAGTCGCATGAGAACAGCTTCCGGTAACCGACGGGATCTTCAGGGAAGAAATGATAAAGACGAAGGCTGCACAAAGTGCGATCAGCAGCTTCACTTTTCCCTGATACGCGATTTTCCGCTTCAGGCTGACTGCACCAGCCACCAGAAACGGAATGCAAAGTGCACCCCATGCAATACACCAGCCAGCGGGCAGATAGCCCTCCATGATGTGCATCGCAGATGCACCGAATTTGCCGCTTGCTGCCATATCGGACAGCAGCAGACAAACTGCCAGAGCAGACACCAGCACACGACATCCCGTCATGCCTCTGGTGCTGCGGTTCTGCAAAACAGAGCCATTGTGTTTGTTCATATGAAAACCTCTCCTTTCGGAACCCCTCTCCGTTGGCTCCCGGCTGAGAACAGAAAGAGGTTCTCAGTTTCCGCTGTGTGCAGAGAAAAATGCATCTGCATCACCCAGCGTTTTATCTATCTCACGCAGCGTATGTGCGTTCGATACAAAAATTGCTTCAAACTGGCTGGGGCCGAAATAGTTGCCCCGATCCAGCATGAAATGAAAATATTCCCGAAATCTTGCGATATCCGCCTTTTTGGCATCAGTATAGTTCCGCACCGGTTCCGGTGTAAAATACAGGCAGGACAGCGAACCGATACCGTTGACGGTACAGTTGCCGTGGTGCCGGCGAATAATGTCTTCCAGACCGCTGCGAAGCTGGTGGGACAGGAAGCCTACCTGATGATAAACTTCCGGATGTGCCTGCAAATACCGCAGCTGTGTCAGACCGGCACGCATTGCCACCGGATTGCCGCTGAGCGTACCCGCCTGATAGACAGAGCCCAGCGGAGCCACCAGCTGCATGATCTCCCGTCTGCCGCCGTATGCACCGACCGGCATGCCGCCGCCGATGATCTTGCCATAGGTCACCAGATCCGGTGTGACACCAAAGTGTCCGACAGCACCGTCCAGCTGCAGACGAAATCCGGTAATGACTTCGTCAAGAATCAGCAGAGCACCGTACTGGTCACAGATCTGACGGATTCCCTGCAGGAATCCCTTTTCCGGAACCACAACGCCCATATTGGCAGCCACCGGTTCCACGATCACGCAGGCGATTTCCTTCGGATACTGCTGAAACAGCTGTTCCACGCTGTCCAGATCATTATAGACTGCGGACAGCGTATCCGCGGTACAGCCTTTCGGCACACCGCTGGAATCCGGAATGCCGGCAGTCATCACGCCAGAGCCGGCTTTCACCAGCATGGCATCTGCATGCCCGTGATAGCAGCCCTCAAACTTGACGATCTTGTCCCGTCCGGTAAATCCTCTTGCGGCACGGACAGCACTCATCACTGCCTCTGTGCCGGAGTTTACCATACGCATCATTTCTACGCAGGGAACGATCTGGTGAATCAGTTCTGCCATTTCCACTTCCAGTGCTGTGGCAGCACCGTAACTCAAGCCATTTTCCAGCTGATTCCGGACAGCTTCCAGCACAATGTCCGGATTGTGTCCCAGAATCATTGGCCCCCAGGAGCCGATATAATCGATATAGACGTTGCCGTCCTCATCGTAGAGGTACTGGTCTTTGGCACGCTGAATAAACCGCGGCGTACCGCCCACAGACTGAAACGCCCGCACCGGCGAATTGACACCGCCAGGCATCAGTTCCTTGGCACGGTCGTACAACGCCTCGGAATGAGCAATGTGCATCTGTTCCATTATCCGATCCTCCCCTCGCGAATGTACTTCGCCAGTTCCATTGCAAAGTATGTGATCAAAAGATCTGCACCGGCACGGTACATGCAGACCGCCGATTCGCAAATGACAGCTTCCCGATCAATATAGCCTGCCGCAGCCGCTGCCTGAATCATGGCATATTCGCCGCTGACGCTGTACAGTGCCACCGGCTGACGGAATTGTTCTTTCAGCGATTTCAGCACGTCCAGATACGCCATGCCCGGCTTTACCATGAGAATGTCCGCACCTTCCTGCACGTCCAATTCCGCTTCCAGCAAAGCTTCTCTGGCATTGTGGGGATCCATCTGATAGCTTTTCCGGTCGCCGAACGCCGGTGCAGAACCGGCTGCGTCCCGAAACGGGCCGTAGAACGCCGAAGCATACTTTACGGAGTACGCCATGATCGGCGTGTTGACAAAACCGTTTTCGTCCAGCACCTGCCGGATACGTCCCACTCTGCCGTCCATCATATCCGAGGGGGCAACCATATCCGCACCTGCCTGCACATGGGACAGTGCTGTTTTTGCCAGCACTTCCAGTGTCTTGTCGTTGTCCACATCATGCCCGCAGAGGATGCCGCAGTGTCCGTGCGACGTATACTCACACATGCAGACATCGGTGATGACATACAGCTGCGGGAACCGGCTCTTGATATGCCGCACCGCCTGCTGGACAATGCCGTCCAGCTGCCATGCACTGCTGCCGATCTCATCTTTTTGAGCAGGGATCCCGAAAAGCAGCACGCTTTTTACACCGGAATCCACGACCTGCTGCAAGAGTTCATCTACGCAGTCCAGACTCCAGCGATACTGTCCGGGCATGGAGGGGATCTCTTCCCGAATATGCTCCCCCTCCTGCACGAACATAGGATAGATCAGTGTATCCGCAGAAATACGGGTTTCCCGCACCATGCTGCGAAGCAGAGCACCGTTTCGCAGGCGACGCGGCCGATTGGTCAGATTCATATTGATACCTTCTTACTTATTCCGTAATGGTCAGTTTTGATGCCAGCTGCTGTACCAGCAAGTCCGCATCATTTCGGTTTCCCTGCACGCTGCCGTACCGCGGCACCCCGCCGATACCGGAAAACCCATAAAGGGTCATGTCCGTTCCGTGCAGCTGTGCATGACAGCCCACCGGTGCCGAGCAGTCCCCGCCCAGCAGCGATGCCAGCTGCCGTTCTGTTTTCGCACAAAGTGCCCCGTCGGGGGAATTCAGCCGGGCAAGCAGGTCGGCATATTCGCCGGCACGAATCTGTATCGCCAGAATCCCCTGCCCTGCCGCCGGCACCAGTTCCTCCGGTGAAAAGCGGTAGGCGATCCGGTCAGACAGCCCCAACCGTTTCAGCCCTGCCTCCGCCAGAATCAGTGCACCATACTCACCGCTGTCCAGTTTTTCCAGCCGTGTCAGCACATTGCCACGCACCGGCTGTATCACTGCTTCCGGATACAGCTGTTGAAACTGCATCTTTCTTCGGGCACTGGCACACCCTACCGGCAGTGCCGGATTCCAGTGTGAAGTTCCCTTCGGGAGCACCAGCACATCTGCCGGCAGTTCCCGCACAGAGTATGCCCCAATGGGCAGTGCCGGATTCTCTGTCACCGGCACATCTTTCAGGCTGTGCACACAGATGTCCACCTGTCCGGCGAGAAGTGCCGCGTCCAGTTCTTTCAAAAACAGCCCTTTTCCGCCGATCTTGTCCAGCGTTTTGTGCAGGATCTTGTCCCCAGTGGTTTTCATGGTCACCAGTTCCAAGTCTGCTTCCGGCAGGATCTTCCGGATCTCTGCCATGACCAGTTCGCTCTGTACCACGGCAAGCCGGCTGGCACGGCTGCCGATACGAATTTTTCTTCCCATGGGTTCAAAATCTTCCTCTGTCTTTGATTTTCGCACAGCTTTGCCGCACCAATTCCGGTGTAATTTCCGATTTCATGCTGCCCATGAGCATATCCACCGTTCGTTCCGTCACCAGCCGCACGATTTCCTCCAGCTGAGGCAGTTCTGCATAAGGTTCTGCTGCCGTACTGTGCAGGATTCGCTGTGTCGTCAGTTCTTTCAGCTGCTGCATATAGGGCACCGCGTCCCGATAATTCCGCCACATTTGAAAGGTGTCGGTATACTGTTCCGCGATTTGCCGCAGAGCCGCCAACGCCGTTTCGTCCGGAGCCGTGCTGCTGTGCAGGTCGTCCAGATTCCAGAGCGTGACACCTTCCACTGTGCCGCAGTCTGCTTCCACGTCCCGCGGCATTGCCAGATCCAGAATCCAGACCGGCTTTCGCGAGAGTGCTTCCAGCTGCTTTTTGGTAATGGTGTGATGCGGGCTTCTGGTGGCACTGATGACGATCTCTGCCGCTTCCATTTGCAGGAAACGCTGTTCGTAAGGAACCGGCTGCACCCCGAACGGGATCACCGTTTCCCCGTGATGATAGGAACGCAGTGTCATAAACACCCGACAGCCGTACTGCACCAGCAGAGAAGCTGCCAGCCGTCCCATGCTGCCGTTGCCGATCACCAGACAGGTTTTCCCGTCCAGTGTTCCGGCATGCTGTTCCAGCTGCTGTACCGCACTATAAGAAACCGAAAGCGGTACATTCTGCACGGACACTTGCGTCTGTGCCTCTTTTCCGGCAGAAACTGCCGTTCGGAACAGGGTGTCCAGCACGCCGTCTGTACTGTGACAGGCACGTGCCAGTTCCACCGCATGTCCCACTTGTGTGACGATCTGTTCTTCATGCAGGATCTGCGAATGCAGACCGCAGGCGACTTCCATGATATGCTGTACCGCATCGATTTCCGTCAAAACCCGCCCTGTAAAAGGCTTTTCCGGTGCATGGGCATACTGCCGCAGGAGCTCTGCCGGAGAGATGTCCATTGCCGGCTGGCTGACAGCATCGTCTTCTGCGGAAGACCGGCGTTCCTGTACGGAGAGATACAGTTCCGTCCGATTGCAGGTTGCAAGCAATACTGCTCCGCTGATGCCGTCTTTCTGCACCAGTTCTGTCAGAATCTGCCTGACCTGTTCTTCCGAAAATGCAAACTGTTCCCTTGCGGAAACGTCTGCGGAATGCACGTCCACTCCTGCCATATAAATGCACATCTCGTTGTTTCAACTCCCTGATGCAGCAAGCCGCAGGGGGGATAAAGTCACCACCCTGCAAAAAACCGGCGTACAAGGTTTTACCTGCCATGAAAAATACGCTTTCTGCTGTTGTTCCAATGCAGAAAGCACCGCCATAATTGTGCCTCCGTGTACTACTGCTGCGATATGAGATTCCTGCCGGCTTTGCAGTGCCGTTTCCAACGCCGCACAGCATCGCCGCACAAATTCCTCTCTGGATTCGCCCTCCGGAAATGCCAGCGTACCGCCGCTGTCGATCCACGCCTGATAGGACGTGTCACCGGACAACTCCTGATAGTTTTTTCCTTCGAACGCTCCGAAATCGCACTCCTGTAGTCCCCATACGATTTTCTGCGGCATATGGGGAAACAAGATCTCTGCCGTCTGCCGGCAACGCTGCATCGGGCTGACCAGCACCAGTTCCGGTGCCGGAAACGACCGGCGAAATTCCACCGATTTCTGCTGTGCCAGAGCAATTCCCGCTTCGCAAAGCGGTTCGTCTGTTCGGCAGCCGATATAGCGATGTTCCAGATTGCCGGCTGTGATGCTGTGCCGAATCAAGAGCAGCTGCATAAGTTTCCTCCAATGTCAAAAAAGCCCGTGTTTCCAGAAGAACACGGGATACAACACACAAGCCTTGTGTGATTGTCTTGGGAAATACCGATCATATTTCCTTCGTATGGGTGCAAAAAACAGAGCCTTGCAGTTATGCAAAGCACAGAATACACATGCACCAACAATTTCCTCTATTCTCGTAGATGGGATCTATTCCAAAGCAGCAGACCGGTATCCCGACTTCGGCTCTCCGCGGACCATACGCCTTCCCGGAACGGAACATTCCAGTGGCATGTGTATGGTGCTCCCCGACACGGTAGCGGAACTGTGCAGGATTCTCACCTGCTTCCCTGACATCTGCTGCCAATTGTTCGATAAAAAGGGCTTTTCAAATGCCCACGTACTACTATACCACATTTTTCGCAGATTGGCAAGTCTTTTTGCAAAAAAAGCAGTCCTGTACGCATATCATACAGGACTGCCTTCACTCTGCTCCTAATGCTCGCAAATGCATCATCAGTGCTTCGAAATTTGTTGTTTTTTTGGAAATCTTTTCCCGATAACGGTCAAAATACACGATCACTTCCTGCTCCCGCTGCCGGATTCGCCGCACCTCTGTCACCGGCGTGACGCGAAACAGCGGTTCGGAAACGGTACCCTCTATCAGACTGACCAGCATTCGCGGGTCGTGCAGTATCTCCAATGCACGTTCCTGTATCTGAAACACGCTGGAAACTCTACGGGGAGAACTGTACCTTCCGGCAGATGGTACCTTTGCCGTCACCACGTACAGTTTTTCCCCATTGTACACCCAAGCTGTAAACTGTCTGCGGACTTTTCGGGAAAGCAGGAATCCTGCCACACTCAGATAGATCACTGCCGCAACAAATACCAGAAGCATGATGAGTGCCCATTGTTCCGTTTCCGGAGAAGTCACCTTGCGGACTGCATCACGGTTCCGTGCAGAATCTGCCCCGATGCAGAGAAACAACTTGACCATGACGACCGCCAGGGCGGCAAAGACGATCAAAACATGCCCCAGCATTTTTCCGGCAATCTTGTTGCGGTCTGCCTGCGGCGGCTGGTAGATCTCAAAAACTTCCAACATCAGCATTCCTCCACTTGTTTTATGCACCACAGAAAGCCTTTCGCTGTGCGTGCTGCGTTTTCCTGAAAATGATTGCCGGTATTCCATTCCAGCACTGTATCCACGCTACCCTGCCGGAGCAGTTCTTCCTGTTCTGTTATGCGTTCTTTTACCGTTCGCAGCAGCGGGTTTCTGGTTTTGTGTTCTTTGGTTCCAAGACTAAGGTAGATGTGCGGTGTCTTAGGACGATACAATGCGGCATATTCTGCCCAGCCGTCTATCCAAACTGAGGGGGAACAAGCCGCCACTGCCGCAAAGGCATCGGTCTGGTACGCTGCCCACAAGCTGAACAATCCCGCCAGAGAGTAGCCGCCCAAAATATACGGTATATTTTCCGGCAGATGCAGCTGAGATCGCAGTGCCGGCAGCAGCTTTTCCAGAATCCACTGCAAGGTTGCACCAGCACCGCTGCCAAACGATTCTTCTCCGAATGCCTGTCTTGCATGCCACGGAGAAAGTTCCTGATCCCAGTCTGCGATCGGAAACGACACAAACAACGCCTCACATGAGGCATGCTGTAAGATCTGTCCGGCTTCCTCTGTCAGATGTGCCTGCTCATGTTCCCCTGTGGGCTGGATCAGCACACAGACAGGCGAATCTGCGGCGGCGATCCGGCAGATTTTTCCGGCAATTTCAATGGTTTCCCACGTCATATGAACTCCTCCTGTTCCATTTTTTCTATTATAGCATATCTTCGCAAAAGTTGCAATGCTATTTCAGCTATCTGTATGATATTCAGGGCAATACCGCACAAAGAGCGTCTGGCGACTTTGTGCGGTATTGCCTCAGAATTTCTGCAACAATATAGGAAACAAATTTGCAACAAAACTTTTGCACTTTCCCCGCCTTGACAAATACCCCTTAGGGGTATATAATACTGGTAGGGGGTATATCTCCGATACACCGCAAATACAGAAAGGAGCCTATCCGCTATGGAACATACAGAAAAACAGGGATGTCCCTGTTGTCACAAGACAAAGGAACGCTCGCAGGAGGAATACACCAAACTGATCCACCGTCTGAACCGCATCGAAGGGCAGATTCGGGGCATTCGGGGCATGGTGGAGAAAAACGCCTATTGTCCGGATATTCTGGTACAGGTCGCCGCCGCCAACGCTGCCCTGAACGCCTTCAATAAGGAACTGCTTGCCAACCATATCCGCACCTGTGTGGCAGATGATATTCGTGCCGGCAAGGACGAAGTCATCGACGAATTGGTAATCACCCTGCAAAAATTGATGAAGTAGGAGGTTTTCAATCAATGGAACAATACAATGTTACGGGCATGAGCTGTGCCGCGTGCAGTGCCCGTGTGGAAAAAGCGGTTTCCAAGGTGGATGGTGTCACCAGCTGCTCTGTCAGCCTGCTGACCAACTCCATGGGAGTCGAGGGCACAGCTTCTCCGGAAGCAATTATCGATGCCGTCCAGAAAGCCGGTTACGGTGCTTCCAGCAAGGGCGGCTCTGACGAAGCGGCGGCTCCGGACAGCGATGCCCTCGCCGACCACGAAACACCAGTGCTGAAACGGCGGCTGATCGCCTCTGTGGGATTTCTGGCAGTGCTCATGTATATCTCTATGGGACATATGATGTGGGGATTTCCCCTGCCCTCGTTCTTCAACGGCAACCATGTGGCAATGGGTCTGGTGCAGATGCTGCTTACCATTATCATCATGGTCATCAATCGGAAATTCTTCGTCAGCGGATTCCAGAGCCTGCTCCACCGTGCCCCGAATATGGACACACTGGTGGCACTGGGTTCCGGTGCGGCATTCGTATACAGTACCTACGCCCTGTTTGCCATGACAGATGCCCAGGTCAAGGGCGACATGGACGCAGTGATGAGTTATATGCACGAATTCTACTTTGAATCCGCCGCTATGATTTTGACACTGATTACCGTGGGAAAAATGCTGGAGGCACACTCCAAGGGCAAAACGACCAATGCTCTGAAAGGGCTGATGAACCTCTCCCCGAAAACCGCCGTGCTGCTCCGGAATGGTGAGGAAGTCACGGTTCCGGTGGAGCAGGTGCACCGCGGTGAACAGTTTGTTGTCCGCCCCGGCGAGAGCATTCCGGTGGATGGTGTCATTGTCGAGGGCACCAGTGCCGTCAACGAATCCGCCCTCACCGGTGAGAGCATTCCGGTGGACAAGGCAGTCGGCGACAATGTTTCAGCTGCCACGATCAACCAGTCCGGTTTTCTCCGGTGTGAAGCCACACGTGTGGGAGAAGATACTACGCTTTCCCAGATCATTCGCATGGTCAGCGATGCCGCTGCCACCAAGGCTCCCATTGCCAAGATCGCAGACAAGGTTTCCGGTGTGTTTGTACCGGCTGTCATTGCCATTGCTGTTGTCACAATTGTGGTATGGCTGCTGGCGGGACAGACCGTTGGCTATGCTCTGGCACGGGGCATTTCTGTGCTGGTCATCAGTTGCCCCTGTGCACTGGGACTTGCTACACCGGTTGCCATTATGGTGGGAAACGGTGTCGGAGCCAAACACGGAATCCTGTTCAAAACCGCGGTTTCTCTGGAAGAAGCCGGCAAGGTTCAGATCGTAGCACTGGACAAGACCGGTACGATCACCTGCGGCGAACCCCGCGTTACAGATATTCTCCCTGCGGCAGATGTCACCGAACAGGAACTGCTCTCCGCCGCAACTGCATTAGAGCAGAAAAGCGAACACCCGCTTGCAAAAGCGATCTTACAGTATAGCGAAGAACACCAGATTCCCGCTTCGCCGGTCACTGAATTTCAGGCTCTGGTGGGAAACGGTTTGACAGCAAAGTGGAACGGGCAAGTGCTCTACGGCGGCAATGCCGGCTGTATCGCCCAGGCGACGACCATTCCGGAGGAAGTACAGCAGCAGGCGGAAATGCTGGCGAAAGCCGGAAAAACACCGCTGTTCTTTGCCCGTGATAACCAGCTTCTGGGAATCATCGCCGTGGCAGACGTGCTGAAAGAGGAAAGTCCGGAGGCGATTCGCCAGCTGCAAAGCATGGGCATTCAGGTGGTCATGCTCACCGGCGACAATGAACAGACCGCCAGGGCGATCGGAAAACAGGCTGGTGTCGATCATGTCATTGCCGGCGTACTGCCGGACGGCAAGGAAGCCGTCATTCGGAAGCTGTCCGCACTGGGCAAAGTGGCAATGGTCGGCGACGGCATCAACGATGCACCGGCACTGACACGTGCAGACATCGGCATTGCCATTGGTGCCGGTACCGATGTTGCCATTGATGCAGCAGATGTTGTACTGATGAAAAGTCGGCTGACAGACGTGCCGGCTGCCATTCGTCTGAGCCGTGCGGCACTGCGGAACATTCACGAAAACCTGTTCTGGGCATTTATCTATAATGTGATCGGCATTCCGCTGGCAGCCGGTGTCTGGATCCCGCTGTTGGGCTGGAAGCTGAACCCCATGTTCGGAGCCGCTGCCATGAGCCTGTCCAGCTTCTGCGTTGTCACCAACGCTCTGCGGCTGAACCTGTTCCAACTGAACCGTTCCGACAGGGACAAAAAGCTGAAACACGCTGTGGCAGCCATTCAGCTGGAACAGCAGACTGGGGCAGCGGGAAAGCCCTCCGGCATGCAGGTCACACTGCACATCAAGGGTATGATGTGCAGTCACTGTGAAGCAACGGTGAAAAAGTGTCTGGAGGCATTTCCGGAAGTGGACGAAGCCGTTGTCAGCCACACCGAGGGAACTGCTGTGGTATCTCTGAATGCACCGGCAGATCTGGCTGCCCTGAAAAAAGCTGTGACAGAACAAGGGTATAAGGTGCTGAAATAACGCAGAAAAAAGGACACCGCCGGACGGAGAAGTTCGGCGGTGTCTTTCTGCATTCTATGGAATCAACGAAAATTTCATAAGGCAATACCGCACAAAGAGCGTCTGTCGACTTTGCACGCCATCTGCTTGCAAATTTTCCGTCATATTTCACAAAAATGCTCGTGAATACAGCAAGTATTCACTCCGCTTTTTGTTTCATCTGACGAAAAATTTGACGACGCATCTGCCGCACAATCTTTGTGCGGTATTGCCATAAAAACCTGTCGTAAGAACTTATCGTGCTTTTACGCCCTAGCCCCTACGATTGCCTGCATTTCGATTTCCACCAGCTGTGTGGGACGGTTCAGTTCCTTGATACCGATCCATGTGCAGCAGGGTCTGCTTTCCTTGAAGTACTCGGAATAAGCACGGGTGATCTCGTTGTTGTAGGAAGACTTGGTGGTAAAGATGTTCACCTTCACAACTTCTTCGCGGGAAACGCCGTTTTCTTCCAGCAGACCGACCAGCTTGTTAAAGATGTACTTTGCCTGTTCGTAGGGATCACCCTCACCGTAAACCGTGCCCTCCGGTGTCACCGATGTGGTACCGGAAACGTACACGAACGGACCAGCTTTCACGATACGGGAATAGCCTGCCACGTCCTCATAAGCGGAACCGCCCTTGATGTTCACTCTCTCAAAATCCATTGCAATTTCCTCCTTGCCGGAAACTTTCCGAAACACGCCGTTTTGCGGTTTCACCAGTTCCTTTGATGCTTCTATTGTACCACGGTTTTTTCCGAAATAATTGAACAATTCGGACTTTGCAGCAGGTACGGAAAAAGAAATAACAGCTGGCAACAGATTGACATTTTTCCAGTAATATGTTATAATTTAGGCGTCAACCGCAATTTTCTAAAGGCAGCACCGTGCAAAGCTTGTGCGGTATTGCCTCAAGGGAACTTTCCCTGCAACCAAAGGAGGAAAAAACACCTTTATGCTGGAATTAAAAGGCATCAAAAAAGACTATCTCGCCGGAGAAAACACCGTCCATGCTCTGAAAGGCATTGACCTGCGATTCCGACGAAACGAATTCGTTTCCATTCTGGGACCGTCCGGCTGCGGCAAGACTACCATGCTGAACATTATCGGCGGGCTGGATCAGTACACCGAGGGCGACCTCATTATCAACGGACGCTCCACCAAGGATTTCAAAGACCGCGACTGGGACACCTATCGAAATCACTCGATCGGCTTCGTATTCCAGAGTTATAACCTGATCCCCCACCAGACTGTGCTGCAAAACGTGGAACTGGCTCTGACGCTGTCCGGTGTGTCCAAGGCAGAACGCCGGAAGCGTGCCAAAAAAGCGTTGGAAGATGTGGGGCTGGGCAACCAGCTTTCCAAAAAGCCCAGTGAGATGTCCGGCGGACAGATGCAGCGTGTGGCAATCGCACGGGCACTGGTCAACAATCCGGACATCATTCTGGCAGACGAACCTACCGGTGCTCTGGATACAGAAACCAGTATTCAGGTCATGGAGATCCTCAAGGAGATCTCCAAGTATCGCCTGATCGTCATGGTCACCCACAATCCGGAACTGGCAGAGCAGTATTCCTCCCGTATCATTCGCGTCCTGGACGGCAGGCTGACTGACGACTCCAGACCGCTGACGGAGGAAGAATACCAGCGGGAATTACAGGCAGACAAGGCGGAAAACGAAAACGGCAAAAAGCTGAAAAAGCCCTCTATGTCTTTCGGCACTTCATTCTCCCTGTCCCTGAAAAACCTATTCACCAAAAAAGGCAGAACCATGCTGACTTCTTTCGCGGGAAGCATCGGCATCATTGGCATTGCACTGGTGCTCTCCATTTCGCAGGGCTTCAACACCTATATCAATACCATTCAGGAAGAAACTCTGTCCTCCTATCCCCTGACGATTCAGAAAACCAACACCGACCTGAGTGCCTTGATGGAAACCTTTATGGGCTCTGCCACCTCGGACAACACCCACAGCAATGATGCGGTGTACAAGAAGTCGGCGATCTACGATATGATGGACGCTCTGAACAACATGGAAACTTCCGAAAACGATCTGAAAAGCTTCAAGTCTTATATTGAATCGGAACGGAAAGACAGCGAAAGCGACCTGCACAAGGCAGTCAACGGCGTACAGTATTCCTACGATCTGGACATGCTGATCTACACCAAAAATGTGGACGGCACCATTATCCACTCCGACACCGAAGAACTGATGCAGGAAATGGTACTGGAACACATGGGCATCGATATGCAGGCAATGACCAATGCCAGCACTTCCATGTTCGGCGAAGAAGCCACCTCAATGATGTCCATGGGCATGGGCGGTTCTTCCATGAATCTGTGGCAGGAACTTCTCCCCGGCGACAAAGGAAACCCCATCAACGACCTGCTGAAAAAGCAGTACGATGTGGTCTATGGCTCATGGCCGAACAGCTACGACGAGATCGTACTGGTGCTGGACGAAAACAACGAACTGGACGATATGACATTATACGCCCTCGGTCTGGAACCGAAAGAAGATGTGGACAGCATCATGGAAGCGGCAGTGGACGGCAAGGAACTGCAAAAGGACAACAAAAGCTGGTCCTATGCCGACATTTGCAGCATGGACTTCCGCACGATCCTGAATTCCGACTGCTACCGCTATGACGAAAGCACAGGGCTGTACACCGACCTGCGGGACACCGAAGCCGGCTTGCAGTACCTCTACGACAACGGTCTGAAACTGAAAGTGACTGGCATTATCCGCCCCAATGAAGATACCACTGCTCCGATGCTGTCCGGCTCCATTGCCTATACCAGCGACCTGACCAAGTATATCATTGAACACAGCAAGGAATCCGATGCGATCACTGCCCAGAAGGACAGCAAGAACACCGATATTTTCACCGGTCTGCCGTTCAAGGATACCTCCGGCAGCACCTCTGATGCGGACAAGCAGACTGCCTTTCTGGAATATCTGAATGAACTGGACGACGGCGGAAAAGCACAGGCATATGTACAGATAATGAGCATTCCCACCGAGGAACAGCTGAACGATTCCGTACAGCAGGCAATGCAGGGCATGAGCCGCAGCGATATGGAAGCGGCAATGCTGCAGGGCATGACACAGCAGATGAGCATGAGCGAAAGCGATGTGCAGTCCTATCTGGAATCCATGAGTGACGACGAAATCACCGACACGTTCACCCAGATGATGATGCAGCAAGTCAAGGCACAGTATGCCCAGCAGGTACAGCAGCAAATGGCTGCCATGCAGCCGGCAGAACTGGTAGGAGCTTTGAACCAGCTGCTCCCCACCCTGACCACGGAACAGTGTGCGAATTACTATGACGAAATGATGCAGTTCTCCGATTCCACCTATGAGGACAACCTGAAAGCACTGGGGGATATTGATCTGGACGACCCTGCATCGATCAATCTCTATGCAGCAACCTTTGAGGACAAGGATGTGATCGAAGATGCCATTGCAGACTACAACGAGGGCAAAGACGAAATGGCACAGATCCAGTATACCGACTATGTGGGGCTGATGATGTCCTCTGTGACGAAGATCATCAACACCATTACCTATGTGCTGATCGCATTTGTTGCCATTTCGCTGATCGTTTCCTCCATTATGATCGGCGTTATCACGTTGATCTCCGTACAGGAACGCACCAAGGAAATCGGCATTCTCCGTGCGATCGGTGCATCAAAGCGAGATGTTTCCAGCATGTTCAATGCGGAAACCATTATCATTGGATTTACCTCTGGTTTGCTGGGCATCGTGGTCACATATCTGCTCTGCATTCCGATCAACCTGCTGGTACACCACCTCACCGGCATTCAGAATCTGAGTGCAGTTCTCCCCGTTCCGGCAGCGATCATTCTGATTGCGATCAGTGTTCTGCTGACATTGATTGCCGGATTTATCCCGTCCAAGAGTGCGGCAAAGAAAGACCCTGTTGTGGCACTGCGTTCAGAATAATTCGAGGCAATACCACACAAAGAGCGTCTGGCGACTTTGCACGCCATCTGCTTGCAAATT
>ERZ773202.276-NODE-276-length-52253-cov-8.479846_pt1 | contig 52253 bp, 53 predicted proteins | sample MGYA00580998_ERZ773202 | MGnify/ENA primary metagenome ERZ773202 (study PRJEB29015, sample SAMEA2737803) | human gut metagenome | biome: human gut; feature: human-associated habitat; material: faeces | place: China | collected 2012 ...
GAGCAGGCTCCCGATCGTGTGACCCTTTACCGAATACTGGAGCGGCTAATGCAGGTAAGTATTGTCCAGCGTTATACCGACTCGGCAAGAACTCAGCGTTTCGCTCTGACCCAACGGGCTGCCGTAGGACTTTTTGAATGCGATAACTGCCATCATGTTATTCCTATTGAGCAGGATCCAGCCCTGGAAGCGGCCATTGAACTGGTAAAATCACATCTCACCGGACATGGTATGACCGAACGGAAAATTACCCTTTCCAGTCATGGTATCTGTCCGGACTGTAATCGTACTGTCACCAAATAATTTTTTCTTATTCCGGACGACTGTTAATTAGCACCAGGCGTGTTCGTGTGCTGCTATCTAAAATAATGAGGTAAACGTAATGATTAAACTAACAAACACGCTTGGTATGCAAAAGGAGCTATTAGTTCCGGTTGAAGAGAGCAAATCGGCATGTATGTATGCGGCGTGACGGTTTATGACCTTTGCCATCTGGGGCACGCCAGAACCTTTGTCGCTTTTGATATGATTGTCCGCTATCTGCGTTTTCGCGGATACGATGTGACTTTCGTGCGTAACATTACTGATATAGATGATAAAATTATTCAGCGCGCCCGTGATACGGGAGAGGACTGGCGCAGCCTGACAGAACGGATGGTGCATGAAATGCACATTGATTTTGCAAAGTTAGGCATCCTGCCACCAGACATCGAACCTCGTCCCACAGAGCACATCCCACAAATCATCAGTATGATCGAACGACTTCTGCATCGACAATTTGCTTACATTGCAGAGAATGGTGACGTCATGTTCTCCACTGCATCGGCAAAAGACTATGGAAAGCTTTCGGGACAGGATATTACCATGCTTCGTGCCGGGACCCGCATCGAAGTGAATGAATATAAACGCGACCCGCTGGATTTTGTTCTCTGGAAGCGGGCAAAGCCCGGCGAGCCCGTCTGGCCATCCCCCTGGGGCGAAGGGAGACCTGGCTGGCATATTGAATGTTCCGCCATGAACTGCCATTACCTTGGTACCCATTTCGACATTCATGGCGGTGGTTCGGACCTGATATTTCCCCATCATGAAAATGAGATTGCCCAGTCCACCTCCGCAAATGATGGCCCCTACGTAAATTACTGGCTTCACACCGGCATGGTGACGGTGAATAAAGAGAAGATGTCGAAATCGCTGAATAACTTTTTTACCCTGCGCGATATTCTGCACCGGTTCGATGCCCAGAGTGTGCGCTTCTTCCTGCTAGGCGCACATTATCGCAAGCCGCTGAATTATAGCGAGGAAAATATTCACATTGCGCGCGCCTCGCTGACACGGCTCTACACCGCATGCCAGTTCGCTGACGGGTCTCGATCTGAACAGCACGATGCATGGCGGGCCAGATTCTGTGAGGCAATGGATGATGATTTCAATACACCCTAGGCGCTTGCCATTTTATTTGAACTGACAAGAGAGATTAACAGGCTTTGCGGAATGAATGATGATGAAGCCGCAGCACTTGCCACCACGCTGAAATACCTGGGGAATGTGCTGGGTTTGCTTGAACAATCAGCAGATGCCTTTTTGAAAAACCGCAGTGATCTTCATCCTGCAGAACTGCAACTTATTGAAAGGTTAATTCACCAGCGCAGTAAGGCACGACGTATGGGCGAATGGGACAAGGCCGATCGTTTAAGGAATGAATTAGCGGAGCAAGGCATTGAACTTGAAGATGTCGGCGAAAATACCTCATGGCGTTTCCGATAAGTTGTCCCTCTGGATGTAAGAAATTTCAACATCGATCGTTATGTTATAACGTAATGCAAAGGGTAATTTTATGAACCAACCACGCGAAGTCGTTATTGTCGGTGCGGGTCCGGCCGGGGTGGGTATGGCGGCGCTTCTTCGTCGGAGTGCTATACAGGATATCCTGGTCGTTGACAGTCACGAAGTAGGTGCCTCCTTTATGCGCTGGCCGGAAGAAACCCGTTTTATTACTCCTTCCTTTTTTTCCAATCCGTTTGGACAACCAGATCTGAATGCTATGACCCCTGACAGTTCATTGGCGCTTTTCTGCGGTGAAGAACATCCAGGGGGGAAAACTTATGCCAGTTACCTTAAGGTCGTACTGGATGAGTATCAGATACCCGTCATGGCTCCCGCCAGGATTGCAAAGGTTGCTTTGCTCAGTTCAGGTAATTTTATACTGACAACAGAAGCAGGAGAGAAGTTGGAAACACGCTCTTTAATATGGGCTACAGGCGAATTCCAGTTCCCGGACCGGCTGATTTTTCCTGGGGCAGATATTTGTTGCCATTACGGTGATGTGACCAGTTGGAAGGATTTCAGGAAAGGTGAATACATTGTTATAGGCGGCTATGAAAGCGCAGTGGATGCCGCTGTAAACCTGCTGGAAAATGGCTCATCGGTAAAAATGTTAACCCGCTCAGCCCCTTGGTCAGCTAACCACATCAGCGATCCCAGTCTGTCGCTTTCCCCTTATACCCGTGAGCGTTTGAACAGGGTAATGAATCACCGTCTTTTCGAAATTTATGAAGATGCGGATGTCTGTGAAGTAATCAGAATGCCCGGACCGGGAAGTTCGTACAAAGTCCATACCACAAACGGACGCGCCTGGGCCACTGACGAGGTGCCTGTGCTTGCTACCGGCTTCCAGTGTGGCGGGGGAGCAAGGCAACTGGCTGCTTTTTTCGAATGGAATGATGATGGCTATCCGGTATTAACGGATGAAGACTGTTCAACCTTGTTTCCCGGTTTGTATCTTGTCGGCCCTCATGTGCGGCATGCCGGTAATATTTATTGCTTTATCTATAAGTTCCGCCAACGCTTTCCTGTCGTGGCAGAAAGTATCACCCGTCATCTGGGCCTGTCATCTGAAGGATTGCGTGACTGGTGGATTCTGCCTTCAGAACCCGACTGCTGTGCCGACGATGACTGCGCATGCTGAGGTGGTGTTTATGCAATCATTCGTTTTAACAGGGTTAGAAAGTGCTGGAAAATCAACTCTTTTTAATTTCCTGACGGAAAGTGCAGCCAGTGATGAACGTAATTTCAGGGGATCCACCGTTGTATGTCGGGAGGGGGTCATTAAGGATGCGGATATCAACCTGGTTGATACCCCGGGTATACGCTTTCAGAGCGACAGTGAAACCACGAAACTCGCGCTCAATGCGCTAAACCAGCATGATGGTATTCTTCTGGTGTTGCGGGCCACAAACGCTCAGCAGGAGTGGCAAATGATCTGCAACCTCATACCATCACAGACAAAACGCCTCATTATCCTCCTGACCTTTGCTGATAAGGTTATAGAGGGGCTCGCGGAGGTGGCTGAATACCTGGGTGAAATATCAGGTGCGCCTGTCATGGCAGTTAATGCCAGAGAAGCGGATAGGAATGTTCGCCAGGATGCACTGCAGTTACTTCTGCACGGTAAACCAGCTCCTTCGGTGGACACTTTAACCAGTCAGCAAATACCGGTCATTAATCTGCTGACTGAAGTCCCTCAGCAAACGATATTTGAACATCGTCGGGGTGGTAGGCCTGCTGCGATAATATGTCTTTTCCTGCTTTTTGCCGTTCCGGTATGGTGTGCATGGCTGCTGTCAGATTTCATTCAGCCTGTCATTGACAGTGCGGTTATTCAGCCGCTTGAGAATATAACGACCAACTGGCCCGACTTTCTGAAGGCTCTATTTGTCGGCAATTACGGTCTTTTTAGTCTTGGACTTTATTCGTTTGTATGGGCATTTCCTGTGGTGGTACTGATAGGGTTGTCTCTTTCGCTGACAGACGACAGCGGGCTTAAGGAAAGAATCACCGCGACGCTGGATCCTTGGTTACGAAAAGTGGGCCTCAGCGGACAGGACCTGATCCCGGTTTTAAGTGGTTTCGGCTGTAATGTCGTGGCGGTTTTTCAGAGCCGTTCGTGTTCGCGATGCACCCGGCATGCCTGTATAAGTATGATTAGCTTTGGGTCCGCTTGCAGCTATCAGACCGGGGCGACGCTTTCTCTTTTTAATGCCGCCCATCAACCCTGGCTCTTTGTCCCCTATCTCAGTCTGCTGTTTATCACAGGCGCAATACATACGCGACTCTGGAACGGGTCGTTGAAGCCTAGCGAAGACCAGCGTCTGACAGAGCCCACCTGGCTGCAATGGCCACGCTGGCGAAATGTGACATGGATGCTGAAAAATATCCTCCGTCAGTTCATTACGCAAGCCATGCCGTTATTCCTGATTATCTGCAGTGTTGCGGGGATGCTTGATTACGCAGGGATCACTCGCTGGGTGAGTGAAACGACGGCACCTTTACTTCATCTTTTTAAACTGCCGGCAGAACTGATGCCCGGGATCATTTTTTCACTGCTAAGGAAAGATGGTTTGATGGTGCTCAATCAGGATGGCGGCAGCTTAATACAGTCCCTCAGCACATCTCAGTTACTGCTACTTGTCTGGCTCGCCTCTACGTTGATGGCCTGCCTTGTCACGGTATTTACCATCGCCCGGGAAATAAACTGGCGGTTTGCAGTAGCAGTGGCTGGGAAACAGGTATTAAGTTCTCTGGTGGTGGCTCTGGTGATATCCCAGTTATTTATTCATGAGGCATAAGTATGATCCCCAAGACTTACCAGCAATGGTACCGGTGTATCACAGAAGAATGTGGCATTCCCCTGACGCAGGCATTTATTGCATCCCGCCTGGCTGTTCTTCAGGACCCTGGACACCAGGAAACCAGACGCTTTGTCTCGTTATATGGACAATCTCATCTGAACAGTATTGTACAGTGGTTCAAAAAAGCTGGGGAAGAATTGTTGTAAATCTGCCCCTTTTCGCTTTCATACGAAGGCACCCGGAAAATGCGGGTGCCTTCGATTCACTAATCGAACCACGGCTCAACAGGATCAGGGTAATGTCGCCATTTCAGAGGTCCTTCAGCCATTTCGGTATCCGTTAACAGGGCAGATTCCAGCCTGTTGCGCAGTTCGGATTCATTCATTTCCATTCCAATAAAAACCAGTTCCTGCCGGGCATCACCAATACCATCCATCCAGTGAGACATGATGAATTTGAGTGATTCCGGATCCTCTGGCCAGCGTTCTTTAGGGACACTTGCCCACCACATGCCTCCCAGTCCCTGGCGCGCCACTCCACCCGCCTGCGACCAGGAGCCAGCAAACTCAGGACGACTGGCCAGCCAGAAGTACCCCTTCGATCTGACGACGCCATTCAGTTCATTATCCATCACCTGCCAGAAACGAGCCGGATGAAAAGGCCGGCGGGCACGAAATACAAAGCTGGTGATCCCATACTCTTCTGTCTCCGGCGTATGTTCACCCCGCAATTCTTTAAGCCAGCCAGGTGCCTGAGCGGCTTGATCGAAATCGAACAGTCCGGTATTAAGTACGTTATCAAGTGGAACCTTCCCAAACTGTGAAACAACGATCCTGGCCCGTGGATTAAGCGAACGTAAAACCGCCATCAGTTTGTCTTTTTGCGCTTCACTGATGAGATCAACTTTATTGAGGACCAGCACATCGCAGAATTCAATCTGATCGATCAGCAGGTCTACAACGCTCCTTTCATCACCATCACCGAGCGACTCTCCACGCGACTGAATGCTGTCTTCCGAGCCGTAGTCTTTCAGAAAATTGAACGCATCCACCACGGTCACCATGGTATCAAGGCGCGCTACTGTTGACAGGCTTTCACCGTCATCACCGGCAAAGGTAAAAGTCTCAGCTACGGGCAGAGGCTCTGAAATCCCGGTGGACTCAATGACAAGCTGGTCAAAACGTCCTTCTTTTGCCAGACGATTGACTTCAAGCAGAAGATCTTCCCGCAATGTGCAGCAGATACAACCGTTACTCATTTCTACCAGTTTTTCATCCGTACGGGAGAGCTCTGCACCGCCATCCCTGACCAGCGCAGCATCAATATTCACTTCTGACATATCGTTCACAATAACGGCCACCCGTCGGCCTTCCCGGTTGTTCAGAATATGGTTAAGCAGTGTCGTTTTCCCTGCTCCCAAAAATCCCGAAAGTACGGTAACCGGCAGGCGTTTATCGCCATGAAAATTTGCACTGACTTCAGACATTACCTTACATCTCCTCAGATATTCGTTGTGTTCGGATTAACCAGGATCGTTGAGCACGGTTAGCTCATCGCCTTTAATGGCGTTGTAAAAACAACTCCGCCGACCTGTGTGGCAGGCTCCACCTTTTTGATCCACTAGCAGTAGCACCGCATCTCCGTCACAATCCAGACGGATATCATGTACTTGCTGAACGCAGCCGGAGGTCTCACCTTTTCGCCAAAGGCATGATCGGGATCGCGACCAGTAACAGGCTCTGCCAGTCAATAAGGTTTCATCAAGAGCCTGTTGATTCATCCAGGCAAGCATCAACACCTCTCCAGTGTCATATTGCTGTGCAATCGCAGCGATCAAACCATGAGAATCCCAGGGTATTGACGGCAGGATATCCTCAAGCTGAAACACTGCTCCTGCATGGGCTTTTTCCAGTAACAGAAACATTGGCACCCCACCTTTTTGATGTTACGTTATAACATATCAAGCATAATTGCCAGTTATCACGATTTCACAGGCACTGTACTTCTTGGGTAACATCTGACCGGAAAAAGAAACAAAGCAAATGTGATAGAGGCAGCAGGAGGCAAGATGAATAACAAACTACATTCTGAATTGATTAAGAAAGCTATGTTCCCGGATCTAGGCTGTTCAGAATTTAGGGAACTGACTGCCCGTAAGGCGATGCGAATTACTCCGATGCGGATGATGGTGTATCACTTCATCAGGTGTGCTGAAGACAAAGGTATCAGTGCATACCAAATCCTTGACCAGTTAAAATCATATAACCCAAATGCAAAACCAACTACTGTTTATCGTACTCTGGATTATCTACAACAGGCTGGAGTCATTGTAAAAATAGAAAGCTGTAGCAAGTTTGTAAAAAAGAATAGCTTTCCCCATGAAGGATTAACACTTTTTATGATTTGTTCAAACTGCGGTACAATCATTCAGCATACAGACAGCAAAATACAATATTACGTTGAGGATAAATCACATGAATATGGGTATATTATGCAAAGAAAGGACATAGAAATCAGTATAATTTGTCCCGGTTGTCAGGCTAATGAAAAAATGGCGCAATCTGGGTGAATTGTGCTCAATAAGCATACGATTAGTAACTTCCCATATTATATGTGAAACAGAAAAAATATTATTACGGTCGATAAAATTAAGAATAATATAAATTAGCACTCCCACAAATATTGATTGAAATAATGCTGAATTATTTTCAATAAATAATACAAATAATGCAATTTGAAAAATACCCACCTATCATGTTTAGCAAAGCATGACTATTTAGGATCATAAAAACAAAAAAGGAAATTTATAATTTATTTATTTTAACCGTTTTATTTGCACTCCATGTAAATGCATGCTTAAATTCCCATGCATTTCCTAAACAATATTACTAATGACCTTTATATACAATAATACAGAAATCCTAAATAACTGATCCTAATACCGCTACAGTTTAGCCAACCCATGTTTTCCACCGGGGAATGGGCTGACGGTATTCATAAAGTGACGAACCTTTTTCAACAGTTTCCACATTGAGTGGCACTGATGATTTCGGGTTATTGTCTCGTGAAGCGCCTGCCACAACCGTTCGACATGATTGACCCGCGGCGAGTAAACCGGCTGATAAATTACCCTGAACTTCGGGTTTGCTTTCAGCCAACGCAACGTTTCACGGCTTTTGTGGATGATGTGGTTATCGACAATGAGCGTAATCGTTTTTGCCCGCCGGTATGTCGCCTTCAGATGTTTTAAGTCTGATAAATAAGGAAGAACCTTTACTGTTTCCACTAACGTAGCTGGCTTTTCCTGTATCGCTGTGCAGCGCACCGGCAAGATAGTACTTTTCATTCTGGCCCAGCGTGACTACGCGCTTTTGCTGCCCGCGCAGATGCCAGTCAGCACCAATTTTGGGATTGAGGTGAATATCCACTTCATCTTCGTAAAATACGGGGTTTTCCGCACTGCATTCGCCAGTGCTTCATGGATAGCGACCATTTTTTCTTCTTTGTGTGGGGCACGGATACGCAGTGTCGGCGCTGCTCTCCGCCATACCAGTCCGGCAGCAGGTAACCATCGCCGGATGGTTGAAGCATGTAGCGGACAACCGATAACATCACGGACTTTTATCGCCAGCAGTTCGGTGCTCCAGCGGGAACGCTGATAACTGAAATCGCCGGGAGAATGCTTAACAAGCTCAAGCAGCAATGCGCAAATATGTTCGAACGGCCAGCGCCTCCCACGTCCTGACGGCAATGATTTCAGGCCTTCAGTACCAGACAGCGTGAACCAGTTAATCCAGCGACCAATCGATGAGCGGGCACAGCAGAGCGTTCTGGCAACATGACTGACGGTGTCACCATGATGCAGCATCAGCATGGCGGTGAGCCGCCGGGCGAGGTTTTTGTCCTTTGTTTTATTGATATTTTTATCCATCAGGCGTCACTGGCTCTTGCCCGCATATCAGCTGCATTATAGTACGGCATCAGGTAATTCCTTGATGGTTGTTATCCGCGATATCAGACCTGACGTCTATTTATTGGGCTGAATTTCCCGGATGCTGCTTAAATCACGGTGACGTGAACTCCAGACGCCGCTTCCGACCGCGGCACCGGTGGATTTTCTGAAGCGCAGGCCGCACTCACTGACCCACTGGGAACTGGTTTCCCGCAGCCTGACTAAACGGGGTTGGTAGCATTCAGTAACGGTCCCGGTGTGAGTCATCTTCTTCTGCTTTTTCGTTTCATGGACATGGGTGACCTTATCTGACGAACCATTCACCGCCCGGTCACGGTATTCAGTAGGGATCTCCATAGACAGGCGCAGAGGCAGGGCCCTGCCCTGCCCCGGGACGGGTAACAGACTGTCCGCCGTGGCTTTCAGCCAGCCATACAGCTTATGACCATTACCCGGAATGCCATCAAGCGTCAGTTTACGCGCGGTGAAGCTCCCGTCCTGCCTTCGGACCTTCCGCAGGAAGGTACCCAGAGGCTTACCAGACTCAACCGGCTCCGCCACAATCTAGTCATACCCTGGAAACTGATCGAGCATCAGGTCGATATACTCCCAGTCGAGGACGACAATGACGTGGCCATGAATGTCAGGGCCGTCATTCCACTGTATGGCAATGACATAAGGGAACAGCATGTCGTCGTGAACTCAGAGATACTGAACTAGGCTCTAGCTGGCCAGTTCACAACTGCCGGCCGGAAATGGCTTCAGCCAGTCACGCCAGAGGGAAGGTACCGGCTCACCGGACCGTTCTCCGGCGGCCAGCTCCAGCGCCCGACGGAAGGCCTTCACACGGGCCCAGGTTTCCGCATTCATTTCTTTGCCTTCCCATCAGCACGCGCTAGGATCAGCAGGCTGAACGCGTCACGAATAACAACTCACTAGATACCATAGCCACCTGACTGCACAGGTAAATCAATGAATTCTGGCGGCCCGGCCAGTACCTTTGTCAGATCCAGCGGTAGATGTATGACATTGGTCATTCACCGGCTAGGTTCACAAAGGTGATCTGGTGTGGGAAAGCGGAGCGTTTTACCAGAAAATCAAATATAGTTGACAGGCAGGATATTACATATGGTCAACTCATGTGATCTGTATCTTATTATACGAAAAATGGAACTCATCTTAATATGTTGATATAAAATCACTTTATATTGAAAACCTCATATTATGGCACACTGCCTGCGGTAGATAGTGCTAACGAAAAGCAGCCACTGATGATTGGCTCCCATATTGACACCGTTGTAAACGCCGGCGCTTTCGATGGTTGTTACGGTGTCCTGTCCGGCCTGGCTGTCGTCAGGGCTTTCAGAAAAGCCGGGATCAAACCTTCCCGCCCGATTACTGTCGGCGCATTCACAAACGAAGAGGGTATCCGTTATCAACCCGATATGATGGGATCGCTCGTCTATGCAGGGGGGATCTCGCTGAAGAAAATCCTGGACACTGTCGGCACTGATGGCACACGTCTGGGTGATGAGCTGCAGCGTATTGGCTATGCGGGAGACCTGGAGCCCGGCTCGATCGTCCCTCATGAATACATTGAACTGCACATCGAACAGGGACCTGTTCTTGAAGCCGAAGGGATCCAGATCGGTGCTGTCGAAAATCTTCAGGGAATTTCCTGGCAGGAAATCACCATCAAAGGCACGGCAAACCATGCAGGCACCACGCCGACACGGCTACCCGTTCTTACGATCCGGCAGTCTAGGAAATGCTTGAAAAACGGATGCGTGTTATCTGTAATTCTGTTTGCGCAATGCACGAAGCAGAATGTGAATTCATTTACACACATGAGTTTTCACCTACAGTCGATCATCCGCGGGAAACTGCATATGCAATTGACGCAGCGGTTCGCGTATTCGGCGAAAAAAATGTGGATTCCACGGTGACGTGTTCATACTCAAATCTCCTGCAATATGGGAGATTTGAGTATGGTTGTACCTTGTGAGCGAACAGCGGGAATTCGCAAATGTTTCACATCTGATCAAGGCATTACTTAAAGGATGCTGTGGTAGCCAACGGGGAGCAGGTCAAAGCAATTACAAATTGGTTTGAATTGCAACATCATGCAAATAAATGTTATGTTATCACATTACTTAAGTGGCATATACAGTGACATGAACAACAATCTTCCTTATCCAATACCTGTGCTTGATGTTAAAAGCGTCAGCATTTCTACGGGCCATTCTGCTCTGGTTAGCGATGTCAGCTTTCGGCTCCAACAAGGCGAGCGGGTCTGTATTATCGGCTCATCAGGGTCAGGTAAGTCTCTGACGGCAAAAGCCATTATAGGTACATTGTCTGCCGGGCTGTTATTACAAGGAAGCATTCGTATAAACGGTGCGGATGTCGTTGGCCTTCATCCCACCCGGCGCCCTCAGCATGCGCTGGTATCCGCCATCTTTCAGGACTCTTCCACCGCGCTGAACCCGCTGATGCCGGTGGGGCGACAGCTTGCTCTGGCGTTGAAAACAGGTGATAACGCGATGCTGGGCTCTTTGCTGGATGCGCTACAGCTCAGCGATATCCCTCAATTGCTCTCCCGCTACCCGGCAGAGCTTTCCGGTGGGCAGCGTCAGCGGATTTGCATCGCGCTGGCGTTGCTGGGGAATAATCGCCTGCTGGTTGCTGATGAACCGACGACGGCACTGGATGTGATTAGCCAGCAGCAGGTTTTGCAGATATTAGTTCAGGGTTCCACGATGAGAGCTCCGCCTGCGTTGCTCTTCATCACACATGATATTGCCGTTGCCACACAGTTGTGCCAGCGAGGTATCGTGATGGAAAAAGGCAGGATTGTGGAGTCAGGCACAATGGACCAGCTCCTGAACGAGCCGGAGCATCCTTACACCCGCAAATTGGTACGGGCCGCGCGAGCCGCTGAACAGACGTTGTTAACACACACCCGTGAGGTGCTCGCCGGATGAGTATTCCCCTGCAGATGGCATCCGACTCCTTCATTCAGGTCGACAGGATTTCCCGCTACCGGAGTCACCCCGGACTCCCTTGGCAGAAGACCCTGCCAGTGAATGCCATTCTTAAAGATTTTTCGCTCACACTGCGTCAGCATGAGCGTGTTGGCCTGTTAGGATGTTCGGGCTGTGGAAAATCGACGTTACTGAAAGCTATCTTGGCCCTCGACCCGGTAGATGACGGTGAGGTGTATTGTGATGGAAAGGTGGTCAGGCCCGGCTCTGCCCGAATATTGCGCTGGTATCGCCGCAGGGTTCAGTACCTTCCTCAGGAACCCGCCAGTACGTTGCCGCCGTCAATGCGTGTCAGAGAGATTCTCAACGAGCCGCTAAGACATTTAGGCTGCAACCGTGATGCGTCACCTAATCTTGCCGCCGCGCTTGAACAGGTCGAACTCAGCGCAAAAGTTCTCGATCAGCGTGCAGGCTCGCTTTCAGGGGGGCAGGCTCAGCGCGTTGCGCTGGCAAGAGCGCTGATCATACAGCCCGATTTTTTGCTGGCCGATGAGCCGGTCAGCGGGCTGGATCTTCCCCTGCGTGAGCAAATCAAATTGCTACTTTTGCGTATAGCAGAAGAAAACCGCATGGGGCTGCTGATTGTCTCTCATGACATTTCTATGCTGGCAGGGTTGTGCGACAGAACGCTGGTCATGGTGGCTGGAAAAATCATTGAAGATCGCCCGACGTTTGAAATGTTGCATTTACCTCATCATCCGCATACGCGTCAGCTTCTGGACGCGGTACCGGCTCTTGTAACTCATGCCCCGTCGCTGGCACGTGGCTGAATACACTTTTAACGAATAATCTCATTATGACTGAATTGATTTCAGGGAAGAAAGCGAACACCTCCCCTTCATTGCTGCTTGTCAGCCAGTTTATTTTTAATACCGGTTTTTATGCGGTAGTGCCTTTTCTCGCTATTTTTCTGCGCGATGACATGCTGTTGTCCGGTGCCGCGATTGGCCTGGTGCTCGGTCTCAGGACCTTCTCGCAGCAGGGTATGTTTCTGGTTGGAGGGGCACTGACTGACAGGTTTGGCGGACGTGCCATCATTCTGTGCGGCTGCGTGGTCCGAATCAGTGGCTACCTGCTGCTCGCCATCAGCGCCTCGTTATGGGGCGTTATTCTGGGAGCCTGCCTGACAGGGATTGGCGGTGCGCTCTTCTCGCCTGCAATCGAGTCGCTGATGGCTCAGGCGGGGACGCAAAGTGAAAGGGAAGGCAAGCGCAGCCGTTCAGAATGGTTCGCGTTGTTCTCTGTTTGTGGTGAGCTGGGTTCAGTCATCGGTCCTTTGCTGGGAGCATTGCTGACAGGGTACAGCTTTCAGAGTGTGGCCCTTGGCGGGGCAGGCGTCTTCTTGTTTGCGCTGATTATGCTCTATTTCATGCTACCGACAGGCACCAGCCATCATGGCACGCTTAAAATTTCCCCTTGGTGGACGGCATTTCACCAGCGCCGCTTTGTTGCCTTTATCGTTGCTTACAGCGCGTATTTATTCAGCTATAACCAGCTCTATCTGGCGTTACCCGTTGAACTACGCCGCTCCGGGGGAAGTGAGGCCGAGCTCGGCCCGCTGTTTATGCTGGCCTCAGTCATGATCATTTTCCTGCAATTGCCTCTGGCACGGTTTGCCCGAAAACGCGGCGCATCACAGATTTTGCCTGTGGGATTTTTGCTGCTGGCACTGTCATTCTTTAGCGTCGCTCTGTTCGCCGGTACCACAGCGCCAGACACTCTGTGGCGGCTGCTTCCCGCGGTTTCACTAGTCACGCTGCTGACGCTTGGCCAGATGCTTATTGTGCCTGTGGGCATGGACATGATCCCTGTTTTTGCCCGGGATAAAAATCTTGGGGCGCACTACGGAGCACTCTCCTCCATGGGCGGCGCCACCGTGCTGGCCGGCAATTTTGCCCTCGGCGGGCTGCTGGATCGCGCACTCATCCCTTCTTCGCAGGCTTTTGTGCCATGGCTACTTATGGGCTGCATTCCGTTATGCAGCGCGGTTGCCATGCTGTTTATTTTACGATCGTTTAAAACGACCTCTGGAAATCAATAAGGACAGATAAATGAATACGGGTAAATCATTATGGCCTGTTTATGGGCTCTTGTCAGCCACCTTATTACTGACTGGCTGCTTTAATGAACCGCAGGACGAATCGGTCAGCGCCAGCGAGGGCAGAATTAAAGTGGCGCACCTTCTTCCACCGCGTTCCGGCCTGACGCCGCTCAGTGATGATGCATTTAAATTATCGCGCTGGAGCACGGCTGAAACCCTGGTCGTACTCAACAGCGCCAGTGATGCACAGCCTGCGCTGGCAACCAGCTGGGAGCAAATCAATGACACAACCTGGCGTTTTGAATTGCGCCCGAACGTCAAGTTTCATGACAATACCGATCTAACCGCGCAGTCGGTGGTTAACGCGCTGAGCGTTGCCGCTAGCGCCAAACCAAAGCCCCGTATTCTGGATGGCATAACGCTCACAGCCAAAGTAGACGGCGATAATGCCGTACTGATCACGACTGAAAAACGCGATCCTCTTCTGCCTCAGCGTCTTTCCAGCCCTCAGCTGGCCATTTTGTCGCTGAATGCTTACAAAGAAAATGGCGTGGTGAACCCAGTTAATGCAGGAACCGGGCCATTCATTCTGCGCAGCGTGAATGGCACCAGCAGTGCCGCGCTCGATCGCTTTGATGGCTACTGGGGCGAGAAGGCGAAAGCTAGCGGTATTGACGCAAGCTTTGTTCCGGACGGGGCCGCGCGCGCAGCCGCATTACGTACTGGCACGGCGGATATCATTGAGGCAATTCCTGTGTCTCAGGCCCCGCTTCTGGATCAATCACTGGTTCATGAAGTCCCGATGCCGAGAACCAATACGCTTTATCTCAATACGGCGCAGGGCGTGATGAAAGATCCAGCTATGCGAGCCGCAGTCCGTGACGTGATTAATCGTCAGCAGATTGTTGATAATGTCTATGAGAAACGTGCCGACGTCGCGCAGGGGCTTCTGGGGCCAGCCTTGCCATGGGCCGCACCACTGCGCAAACCGGTGACCAACCCCGTTGCAGCGGGAAAACCAGACGGGGCCACAATCACTCTGGCAACGTTCAGCGATCGTGCGGAATTGCCTGAAGTCGCGGTCTATCTTGCACAGCAGCTCATTGCCGCCGGGTTTACCGTGAAACAAGTGGTCCGCGAGTATTCGCAGATTGAAGCTGATGCGCTGGCCGGAAAGTTTGATGCCTTTATTCTGTCGCGTGCAACCGTGCTGGATTCCGGTGACCCGGTTGCCTACATGTACAGCGATTTCGCCTGCGAAGGGTCGTTCAATATATCCCAGCTGTGCCGCCCGGAAATTGATGCAGCGCTGAAAAAAGCCCGTGAAACGCCAGCGGGTGAAACCCGACGTCAGGCCATTATGGACGCTGAAAACATGATCCTTGCCAGTGATGCTGCGATCCCAATACTACATGAGCGCGTCATTCAGGGAGAAAGTGCGGTAGTGAAAAATGCGCTCCGTGACCCTCGCGAGCGCACGCTCATCGACAGCCAGACCCAATTAGTCGCTGGCGAACATACTACTGCTGCGCAGTAAAACAGGGGTTATTGATCAATGAGCGAATCGCTGTACTGCCGGACCTGCGCCAGGATCCATCGGGCAGGTAACCTGCCAAAAGGCTTAGTGGCAACGTTGCTGTCGCGGATAATTACGCTGACCGGTATTGTCGTGCTGATCGGGATGCTGCCTTGGGTATCGGGCCAGGATCCCGCCATGGCGCTGCTGAGAGCGCGTTCTGCCGAACAGGAAGCAACCCCGGAAGCATTAGCAGCGATTCGCCAGTCGCTGGGGTTCGATCAGGGCCCTGTGCAACTCCTGCTGCACTGGCTCAGCGGCCTCTTGCAGGGGGATGCAGGTAACTCTTGGATATCAGGGCGCCCGGTGCTGCCTGACATGATCCAGGCAGCCCAGGTGTCACTGACGCTGATGCTGATGTCCGCCGTGGTGGCACTGCTGCTGGCGGCGATGATTTGCCTGCCGACATTCCGACGAGGCCTGCAGGGGCGGTCGTTTCGTTCGACGGGCTTTTTCGCGTCAGTATTCACCGCATTACCTGAATTTCTTCTGGCGTCATTCTTACTGGTCGTTGGGGCCGTCTGGCTGGAGTGGTTTCCTCCTTACGGCTGGAACGGCCTGCACTATGCGGTGCTGCCCGCGCTGGCAATGGGGATCCCGGCAGGTGGCTATCTGGGGCGGATATTCTCGGATGCTTTAGCGGCAACCTTTAGTGAAAACTGGATAATCACCTGGACCGTCTCCGGGATATCGCGTTGGCACATTACCTGCGCGGTACTTAAGCGAACGCTCTCCACCGTTATGCCGTTAATTGGCCTGGTTTTGGTGTCATTGACGGGCAGTGCAGTGGCCGTGGAAAAGGTCTTCGCCATTCCGGGGCTCGGCAGGGCAACGCTCGGTGCCGTAGTTGCACAGGATCTTCCGGCGCTGCAAATGGGCGTGCTCTTCCTGCTCATCATTGCATTTATGTTCGGAATGCTGTGTGCGGGGATCAGATACCTCATTCTGGGGCGGGCGTTACGCACGTCCTCTCTGCCGGTCACCAATGAACCTGACGGAAAAAGCGGGAAATTGTCGCTGTTGCTTCCGTTCGCCTGTGGCGTTGCGTTGGTCGTGCTTCTGCTTATTGGTCTGCCCCGTGATCCTTACTCGTCTGAGTTTATGCGACTGGCTCATCCTTCCTTTTCGCTGCCCTTTGGGGCCGATGCCATGGGGCGTGATTTGCTGGCCAGAGTGGCCTACGGCACAGTGCATACCTGCATGCTGGCGCTGATGGTGTCGCTTATTTGTCTGCTACTGGGGCTGGTTATTGGTCTTTTCCCCAGGGTATTTGTGGGACCGACAGAGATGGCAAATGCGCTGCCTCCGGTGATTGCGGGCTTACTGGTGGTTTCCATCAGTGGCCCCGGCAGTTTAGGTGCGGCCATTGCGATTGCAGCAGTAGGCTGGGCGCCTCTTGCCACACATACCGCGGCGCTGGCGACAGAAATTCGCGCCAGACCTTATATCAACATGCTTCCTGTTCTGGGGGTTGGCTGGCTACGTCAGAATCTGTTTTACATTTTTCCGGCACTAATTGGCCCTCTCTTTCGTCATGCTATGCTGCGCTTACCGGGGATCGCCCTAGCTTTGGCTTCACTGGGTTTTCTCGGGCTGGGCGCATCACCGCCGGAGCCGGAATGGGGAAGGGTACTTGCGGAAGGAATGCCTTATCTGGAGCGCGCCTATTGGGTCGTTCTGGCACCTGCAGTCGCCCTTGCCGTTTTGTCGGTGATGGGCGTGAGTCTGGCCGGTCTGACGGGTCAAAAAAAGTAAAAGCGTTCCATACGTTGCTATCACTATGACTGCAATGTCGAACACCTTTAAACACGTGATTCTGTTACCAGGATTAAGTCGAGATTATTTTGAAATAACTCTGCACACTTTTTCACCGAAATTATGCTGGTGCCCATCGTCGGGCGAAGTTAGACTGAAATGTTGAGTTAAACAAGGGGGCAAAAATGAAAGTGTTAAGTATTGTCGGGGCAACGCTGTTGGTCACGTCATTCCATGCTGCCGCATTTGTTTCTGTATCGCCGGTGCCTGCGGGGCAAAATGCGAACGTCAGTCCTGCTGCAAACAACGGACACGCTATTCCTTCTGAAGCGGTCAATGCTGACATAACAAAGATCATTCCGATCGCTGGCTGTCACTGCGCTTTCTGCAACTCGTTGCGCGCCGCTAACCTTTGACCCCTTCTTCAGGCCTGGGTTTATCAACATTCAGGCCCTGAGTCCGCTCCTGACGTGCCGTAGGCCATGAGTATGATGGCCTGCTCCTGCCTTTCACCTGTACCCCACCTTACCGCCCAGTCGTTTATTTCACCCTTTACGGGCTGACTTGCCGCGAAAAAGCTTCCCGTACATTCCATTAACACATCCCACGCAGCGTAGATTCAAAGAGAACTCTGTAGGAGATGTTAACAATGCCATATAAGAAAGCCTCTGTATTTGAAGATCCCCGTTTACCTGTCCCCGCTCTCTGATTTCACCCAGTCGGCGGATAAAGACTGCACGCGCAAGGGCATTGCGGGCCTCACCTTTATTCAACCCTGCCTGTACGCGTCGACGCAGGGAAGGCTCCCGGAACCAGTAATGGCCGTGAAGCGACTGTGCAATGCGCTGTTTGGCAGAACGGGCAGCCAGTGGCTGATTGTGGAAGTTTTTGGGGAGAAAGGGCGACAGCACCGCAGTACGGACAGTAACCCGGAGGCCGTTGAAAAGATGGTCAGGCATGTGATAAACCCAGTAACACCTGATAATCTGGAGGATACAGGATGAAAAAATATAAAGTTGTCACTGCAGGACTTCTCCTGGCAGGCCTTATTGCTACCGGTATCACCTGGGCAGCAGGCCAGTCCAACGGAGAGAAGAATGCGCAATGGCGAAAACCCCTGAACGAGAGCATCACGCTTCGGTTCGGTGAAAAAGCCTATAGCGTGGATTTGTATGATAATCCCACGACTCACGACCTGCTAAAAAAGCTGCCCCTTAACGTTCAGGCCACGGATTACCCGGGGTATGACGAGAAAGTGTTGCGCTTAGCAACACCATTATCGATGGAAAATGCGCCGCGGGGTGATGAACCAGAAATTCCTGAAGTGGGCTACTATGCTCCCGGGCAGTGGATTGCTGTTTACTTCGGTCCTATTGGTTACTGGTCTGGTAAGGTGCCGCTTGGCCGTATTCATGCTTCAGTCGATGAAATCAGTGCCATTCCGGAGAATACGCCAGTCACCATTGAGAAAGCGAAATGACCACTGACAGCATACTGCTTAACGACGGCTATTATATGCCCCGGCCAGGTTGTGGCCTCTGGCTGATTGACAACAGGGACGTTGACTCTCTGATCCGACAGGCATTGAAAGCAGGCTTCCGGCACTTTGACACGGCCCAGGCATATTTTAATGAAGATGGGGTAGGCCGTGCGTTACGGTATACCGAAGTACCGCGTGAGCAGTTGTTTATTACTTCTAAAATTCGCGGCAGGGATATGGGCTATGCACGTACGCTTGTCTCCTTTAACGAAACACTGGAGCGTCTGGGCGTCGAATACCTTGAGCTTTTTCTCATTCACTGGCCGATACCCGCAAAAAATTTGTATGTGGAAACCTGGGAAGCATCAATCGAGCTGGAGGCCAGCGGTCTGATTCGTTCCATTGGTGTGTCCAATTTCACCTGCCAGCATATAGAGCGGCTTATAGAGGATACTGGTGTGGTGCCGGCTGTGAATCAGCTTGAACTGCATCCGCATTTTCAACAGTGTGATGTCCGTGATTATCATCATGAAGCCGGAATAGCCATTCAGAGTTACAGCCCTTTTGGTAGTAATGGTGCAGCAGTTTTACGCAATGCGGTGGTAATGGTTTTGGCAAGACGACATGACCATTCACCGGCTCAGATTGTACTTCGCTGGCATCTTCAACAAGGACTCACGCCTCTGCCCAGAACAACCAATGGTGCACGATTTAGTGAAAACGTTGATGTCTGGGATTTTGAACTTTCAGAGGAAGAAATGAAACTTCTGGCGAGCCTCAACACACGAACCGGTAATACTCAACCCCTGCCCGATGCTATGAATATGTCGTTCTGATGCTGAATGTATTACCACCGCTGAAGTAGTTTGTAGAGGGGCGCTAATGTCATTGGCATTACGTCCGCTCTTCGTTCACAGCGGACCGTCATGCCAGCTCAAAAAACAGGCTTAACGTAGGATATTTTCCGTTTTCCAAGCGGACCCCTTACTATAAATTTTAAGCGATCACCTGACCTTCCCTGCTGCGGACTAAGTTCTAAGTGAAGAAATCCTTGTGATCTTTTTATCTACTGTCAGACGAACCACGATAATGCGTGTCGATGAGAAAAAAAACCACCTTATAAAGGTGGTTTTATATAGCTACGGAAAATTGTTTAGATCAGGAAATCTTCGAGAGTTTTTCCTGAATCCAACTGAGCTTTAATTGGTGCCGGGGTACGACCCTGACCTGTCCAAGTTTTTTGCTCACCAGCTTCGTCTATATAAGCATATTTCGCCGGACGAGGTTCACGCTTTTTTCGTACTTTAATGTTAACGGCCGCGTCCATCAGTTCATTCGGATCTATACCATCAGCGATCATCATTTCCCGGTACTGAGAGAGTTTTTCTAAACGCTCTCGATTAGCTGCTTCGGCCGCCTTTTCTTCTTCACTGCGTTCAGTGACTACAACAGTGAACTTTTCTAATACTTCTTCGAGCACTTCTAATGGCAGCTCTCGTGCCTGAGCGCGAAGTGTACGGATGTTATTGAGAACCTGTAATGTCTCGCTCATAGTTACCTCTTTAAGCACATTGTTATGCAGTTACATAACAACATTAAATTAATTAAAAATTTTCAGCAAGTGGCTTCGCAAGTTAAATTATTTCAATCGAAAAACATATTAAAAAGGAATAGCTCTCATGCTGATTCTATCTTCCTTAGACAGGATACTTCCCAGTTTGTAAATTCACAATCTTGAAAAAAACACCTCAAAAAATCTGTCTCTTTGGTTATGAATTAATCGTTGAATTCAATGTAAAGAGGTGTTGTAATTGTAAAAGTCACCAGGCAAATAATCAATACAATTTAGTTCGATATAGTGAAGATCTAAATGTCATTCCTTATGTATTTATTTATTCGCTTTGCGCCATTGACGTGGTTCAATCGAGTTCGGGTCCGACCACAGACCTTTACCTGCATTGCGAGCGTTCTGCTCAAGAGTCCCATATTCAGGTACAGTTAATCGACCCTGATAGCGATATGCCCAGGCCATGCCTTCTGCAACCATGATGGAATTAATATCCTGGCTTTTAAGATAGATTGTACCAAGCATACGTCCATAGGCGTCCTGCCCATGGTCCTGAATATTTACAATCTGGTTTGCGACCAACTGGATCATTGTCTGCTTAGCCTTCTGCCCGAAGGCTTGCTTACTTTCAGGGGCATCAATTCCATAGAGCCGTATTCTTGTATTTATTGCACCGTCATAAGCCTGTACAGTATCACCATCAATTACTCTGACAACTTTTGCCGAGAAAGTTTTGGCAATTGAAGTCAGCGGTGTTGTTAAAAGAAAAACAGCCAGCGGGAAAATGGCTAACTTGGTCATCCGGATGTTTATCATTGGTTGTCTCTGGGTGATAATCATAAAATGTGAGTTGAGGGTGAAATCACAACGATTTTGAAAATTTACTTTCAAAGTATTTGTTACTTTATTAACTACATGCTATTGTGTCAATGTATATGAAAATTATTGCCAGAGGTGAATGACAACGCATCTCAGCTCAGTAAAGGGGGGGGGATGTCGACTGTTAATGATGTGATTATATCTTTTGGGGATGACAGTAAAAGGTACTCAAGAGACTTCCAGACAAAAGACGAATTTAAAAAGAGCTGGTACGCAGTTTTGTCCCGGGCGCATGCTTCTGTAGAAGCTAAGGTTAGCTGCTCGTGTAAAGGCAAAGGACAGAAATCACTTTCCGTAAAATATAACTCTGGCGGTGATACTTATTTCCTGGCACGGTACCCAAATACGGGTAGTCAACATTCTCCCGACTCATGTATTTAATTGTAGGTGCATACCCTTCAACACCTCAGGTGATGAAAAATATAAAAATGACATCAGATGCTCTGAAGAAAAAGGAGAGTTTGATTTGTCTCAATGTTCTATCGAAATACAACCCTGAAAAACATTCGAATACATCAAAACGACTTCCTGTCAAGTTCTTTTCTGGTGTTCTGATCGTGCTGATGAATACTGATAACTGGGCATCACTGGAGAAGAGATTCAGCTCTGAAATAGCAAATTGGCGTTCAGGAGGCAACGTCATCTGTATTGCTATAGGCGAGCTAGGTAAATTTAAGGGGAATGATACATACTATCTTAAAACACTTCAGATTGCTTTGATGAATGTTGATGATAACTGGATCCCGGCAGACTCGAGCTATGAACTGACCATGCTAAATTATCTTCATAAGCATGAGCGATCATTTATAAAACCTCTGAGATATGATGCTTCTAATAATGATGTATTCCCGGATTTCTGCCTGACGGATATAGGGAGTACTGAACTTTTTCCTATTGAGGTATTTGGTATGGATACTGCTTCATATTTGGCACGTAAGGTGATCAAAGAAAGTTACTATAATGAACGATATGGAAAGGATGGTTGGGCTTCATGGGAAGCACCGGCTGGCCCCCTCCCCATCTGCCCGATAAGGCCAGCAGTTAACTACCAAATGCTTCTGTAAGGGCTTCGGCCCTATTAAAAATATCAGCCATTTTTTAACACATAGTAATAGAATCCGATTCAAAGTGATTCTCACATGGTCTCAGAAAGTAACTTTTTTAGGTTAATCTTTGTTATAGAGCTATTAAACCATAACTTCTGAAAATATCTTTTATTCTTATCTTTCAGTTATCATAATGACTTTTTAGATTAAGCCCCTAGTTTGAATGTGTTTGTTTGAAAAAATATTTTATAAAACATATTATGGTTAATTATTTGGTTGATGTTTTATTTCAAACATATCTACTTTACTCCTGCATGGATAGGTCTGCACATCTTGCCGCAAGATCATAAAATAAAAGTACAATTATGCGTTCTATTGAAAACAGGACCTGATATCATGGACGATTCCACTCCCCTGCTCGTTCCCCCAACCAAAAGATAAAAGTAACTTTTGAGGCTTAAAGGGTTTCATCCCTGATGTTCTTCATCCAGCGATTTTAATACTGCCCCATTAACCGGACAGAAATCATCCGAATATTTTCTTTTACATTGCCGCGCGCTACGTGAAATCTGACGTACTCACCCCTCCGATTTTCTTCAGATTTCGCGTAGCGCAACCTGGGCGGAAACCACTCGAAAAGTAACTTTTGGACAGATTTAGAAGCCGGTTACCCCCACTATTGTTATTAACATAATATTAACACAAGGAATAATCGTTATTATTCGAACTGTAACTAGGATGTTGCATACCTCTTGAAGCGATGAAAATATGAGCATATTTCTCATTATTCCTGAATCCATACATTTTTATTGTTTTTATAGCGACATATTGAAACTCTGTTTTATTTAATAAGTATCAATTTTATAATCAATTTCTGTTATTTTATCGCTATTGACATTTACTATTGTGACTATATCCAATGATATTAGATCACTTACATCTGAAAGTGACAGTGTCACGGATTGTGCACCCAGAGAGGCCCTTTTCGTGAAAAAAGTAGTTCACTCCCATAACGAAACGTGGGCTTCTTTTTTGCAGATCGTATGTGGATGTCTTCAGGTAGCAGGAAGGAAAGTGATGCAGGCATGAAAGGATGACAAACCGGCAAAGGGGCTGCTACTGCTCCATATTCAACAAACCACCCCTGGTTAGTTGAATCCTTTGCCGGTTTTCCTGACAATACCAGACAGGTAAACTTTTTCCATCAGATTTTCTCGTCAACATGTTGCATTCATAGTTTTTCCATAATTGGATGCTTTTGCAGGACAACTACGGTTTTTATCCTTTCGTGCCCGGTAAAAAAAATAGTTAAATAGCGATTTCACCCTTTTAAAGGAAAAATTGTCCTCAGGCTCACAGTACTATAAAAGTATCAATAATCAGGAGCCGGTAATGACTCCAACTTATTGATAGTGTTTTATGTTCAGATAATGCCCGATGACTTTGTCATGCAGCTCCACCGATTTTGAGAACGACAGCGACTTCCGTCCCAGCCGTGCCAGGTGCTGCCTCAGATTCAGGTTATGCCGCTCAATTCGCTGCGTATATCGCTTGCTGATTACGTGCAGCTTTCCCTTCAGGCGGGATTCATACAGCGGCCAGCCATCCGTCATCCATATCACCACGTCAAAGGGTGACAGCAGGCTCATAAGACGCCCCAGCGTCGCCATAGTGCGTTCACCGAATACGTGCGCAACAACCGTCTTCCGGAGCCTGTCATACGCGTAAAACAGCCAGCGCTGGCGCGATTTAGCCCCGACATAGCCCCACTGTTCGTCCATTTCCGCGCAGACGATGACGTCACTGCCCGGCTGTATGCGCGAGGTTACCGACTGCGGCCTGAGTTTTTTAAGTGACGTAAAATCGTGTTGAGGCCAACGCCCATAATGCGGGCGGTTGCCCGGCATCCAACGCCATTCATGGCCATATCAATGATTTTCTGGTGCGTACCGGGTTGAGAAGCGGTGTAAGTGAACTGCAGTTGCCATGTTTTACGGCAGTGAGAGCAGAGATAGCGCTGATGTCCGGCAGTGCTTTTGCCGTTACGCACCACCCCGTCAGTAGCTGAACAGGAGGGACAGCTGATAGAAACAGAAGCCACTGGAGCACCTCAAAAACACCATCATACACTAAATCAGTAAGTTGGCAGCATCACCCAGCATGAGAAGGGTTGCAATTCATTGTTTCATCGTGATGAGTACGGCATAAAAAGTTACTTTTCTGCTTTGCTCATCCCATAAACTTCCAATGTTTACGGAATGTGATATTATTTCTGTCACTCAATCGCAGTTAGTAAACGCCCAATGTTTTTCAATTCGGACAAGCCTGTCCGAGTCCAGCCTGAGCAATAGCACATATTTCTTTTTCTGATTGTTTACCTTCTTTGGCTTTCCCCAAAAATTCAATTAGTTGGCCGACAATTGCGAAAAGATATATTTTTAGTTCGATGTATAGACACTTCCCAAAGGCATCCCGCCGCTGGTGGTTTTTATGTGACACCGGGCAGGAGCGCCAGGCATCATGACAGCGCCCTATCCTCTCTTGCTTCACTTCCTGTCAGGTTTAAGACGACTATCAAACCGGAACGGTATCTGTTGAGCCTTCTGCACGATCCCGTAAAACTCAGGGTGCTCAGGATTTAACAGATAGTTGAACTCTACCGGCGATAAGGCTGAGGGAACACGCAGTGCAACCGAGCTCCTGGTAAATGACCAGGCATCTCCGTAATCAGCCAGTTCCTGAGGCGCATCCTCATCAGCCCAGTTGCCCGGTAATTCATCCATGTTTGCGCTTTGGATCAGTTCATCAGGCACATCGATACTCAGTAGCGTGAAAGAGTCCATTATCTGTGCCGCATGCAGGTGTACCAGCGTCTCCAGCATCGTTAGTGATGCCGTTTCGGAGACATATACCATTGACACCCCCACGCTATTCCAACGCCCACCAGCCTCTTTCGCACCATATCCGGTCCAGGCCGTAGAAAGATACTTTGTTTTCGTCAGCCTGTAGAGGATCACGAGTACACCCCATGCTCCAGACGCGTAATCAGCTTAATGACCTCATACGCTCCTGTCTCGGATGCCATCAGGTCTGCTGGCACTTTCCAGCTCAATGCCCGGTTAGGTTCGTTCAACCACTTCTGTGCGGCTTCCTTGTCGCCTTCAAACAAATCTACCGCCCGATCAATGACGCGGATAATCCGTACCAGACGTTCACTTTGTTCCGGGTTAAAACGTGCCTTCACACTGCGGCTAAACGTGGTCGACGGGATACCGGACATTTTTCTCAGGTCATTCTGGGTTATTCTGGCCCAGTCAGTGATCCGATTCGCCACCTTCCCGTCCAGGCCTTCATTGATTTGGCCCAGAAGCGCTACGCCATCAGCATTATTTAACCCGGCAACCTGCCAGAGGCGCTGTGGTCTGGCTGGAGTTGAGGACAAACTAAATGTTTTCATAGCTAACCTCCATTTGGTTCTTACATTATACCCAAATGGTAACACTAGAGCAAATATCAACCACCAGCAGACGGAAGGCATTTTTCCTGATTGCGATACCTCAGAGGGTAGCGATCGGTATCGAGTCCCACCTCGTTGTGTAGGCTGGAGAGAGCATATCTCTCTTCATTGACCACGCCGGTGCGATGCCACGACCGGCAAACCATACTTTGCCTTTGCCTGAGTTGTTTATCGTATCCAGTACGTTCATGAGCGCGTCACTGTTTGCATACGACCTCCCTTCATCAAATAACGATAGCTGGGTAACTCCGCAGGGACGGAAATCGTTGAGCATGACACCTGCCTTTGCATAGTTATGTCCGTCTTTCCAGATTTTATCCAGAGCCCGGCCCGCCGCCGCGATAATGTCCCGCGTATCACGTGATGGAATGCAGAGCTGTTCGCTGGAGACTTTGCTGTAATAGGGTTCATGTTTTGAAAAAGGCGAGGTTTTTATGAAAGCTGATACCTGACCGCAGTACTGACGTTCCTGGCGCAATTTTTCCGCAGCACGTTCAGCATACTGGCAAATTGCCTAGCGCATGGATTCATACGTTGTTATACGCCCCGAAACATCAAGAAAAAGATTGTGCTCATTAAAAGCTTTCTATTGAAATTGATAGAAAAAAGAGGCTGCATAGCCTCTTTTTTTTCCTCACTTCTCATCCTTTAGGGGGGAATGGATCTTTTCCATAGGAGTCTCTATCCCTGATTTGTCCATTTGGTCGATGAATAACCAGTTCACTTTCCTGATTGCGGGAGATTGAACGAGCCGCATCTATTGCTTCCTGTTGTGTACGATGGGTAGATGTTACCCGTTCATTACCCTCTCCACGTACAGCCCACTCACCATTGTGCGGTACAACATGTTGGTTCTTTCCCATGAGGTTTCCTGACAAGTGTTCGACACCATGTGGTGCCATATTAAATAATAAACACTATATATTGCGTTTCATTTGTGATGAGTCACATTTCCTGTTTTCAACAAAAATACAGAAACATCTTGCTGAGGCGCTGCCCTCCGTTGGTTAAATTAATGCAATTAATATCAGTATGTTAAGGAAAATCCGCAGTGGTGTTTTATCAAACGTAAAGGTGCCATTTTCGTCCTGAACCGTGGCGGAAAAAGCGTGGCTGGTGACCAGCAGCAGAGCTGCGAAAAGTGTACGTAATGGTGTGTACATATGAATTGCCTGTATCGGGTGGTGCTTCGCTTACCCGACCTGCAAAAACAGAATACAGGCCGGGCAACCGGGGTTTAGAACTTCAACGCCCCCTGCATATACAGCGTGCGCGGCTGACCTGCGTAGATGCCTTTGTTGTTGTCGTCGTAAGAGCGGATGAAATAATCCTGGTCGAAGATATTTTTCACGCCGAACGCAAGGTTCAGGTCTGCCATCTGCGGACCAAAGTCATACGCCACGCTCGCGCCCCAGAGCATGAATCCGGGGATGCGGCCGGTACTGCCATCGGCGCTCTCTTTAACAGTGTTGGCGTTATCCGCAAACTGGCTGGACTGGAAATCGCTGTTCAGGTTGAACGTCCAACTGCCTAGCTTGTAATCCACGCCCAGCGTGCCTTTGTGTTTCGGCGAGAACGGTACTTGGTTGCCATAGGTGTCGCCTTTCTCGCGGATCTCGGCATTTACGTACGCATAGCTTGCATAGACGGAGACGTTATCGAGCGTGGGCGTCAGCGTGCCGAGGTCATAGCGGACCAGGGTTTCCAACCCGGTATGGCGCGTTTTACCCCGTGCGGTCACGGTGTCGTTGGTCTGGTTGGAGTGGTACTGATTATTAAAGTTAATCAGGAACAGCCCCATTTCTGCCGTCAGCGCGCCATCGTCATATCGGGTTCCGAGCTCCCAAGTTCGTGCTTTTTCCGGTTCCACATTGCCGCTTTGCACAGCCTTGCCAATTTGGCTGTACTGTACGGTGCCGAACGAGCCTTCGGTGTTTGCATAAAGATTCCAGCTGTCAGTGAGGTGATAGAGAACGTTTAACGCCGGAAGTGGGGCGTTGTAGCTCACTTCCTTATGCGTGCCTTTGATGGCGTTGTTCTGGTATGACTCGATATGTTCAAAGCGCATACCTAGGGTGATCGACCAGTTGCCAATGTCGATTTCGTCATCCAGATACCAGGCATGCGCTTCGGTACCGGAACGGGTGTCACGATTGTACGGGCTTGAGCTGGACGGTAGCTGCCCGCTGCTGGTGGCGGTGTAGTAACGCATTTCGTGCGTGGATTCATTCACATACCGGTAACCGACGCCCACCTCGTGTGCGCTCGGGCCGACCATAAAACTCTGGCTGTAGCGCGGTTCAATGCCGCGTACCCAGTAGTTACGCGGTGAAAGGGTGATGTGTTTGCCCTGTTCTAGGTAGCCACTGCGCAGGGTTTCGGTGTAGAAGCCCTGAATATTGAATTTATGCTGGCTGTCCGGCTGGAACTGATAGCCGAGGCTTGCCAGCTTGCGACGCCCCCAGAAACGATCGTAATGGCGCGTGGACAGCCAGCGGTCGGCGTTGTAATCCGCGCGAGACAGGCCGCCGGGCATGTCGGCTTCACCGTCGTAGTATTGCAGCAGGCTGTTGAAGGTATGCACCTCGTTCGGCGCATATTTGCTTTTCAGCATCAGGTCGTCGATGCGCGTTGCGCTGTGCTCGCGCCAGTCGCTGCCGCGAGTGCCGGAGTAAAGCAGGGCGGTACCAAAACCGTTATCCGCCGTGCCGCCCACCATCAGATTGTGAGTCTCTTTTGGGTTATTTTGTGAGGACGTCGGGCTGAGCTGGCCTTCCACGCCGGCTTCGATGCCGAAGTCTTGCGGAATGGTGCGGGTGACAAAGTTCACCACACCGCCCACGCTCTGCGGCCCGTAACGCACCGCACCACCGCCGCGTACCACGTCGATGGCGTCCATATTCCCGAGTGAGACAGGCGCCAGTGAAAGCTGTGGCTGGCCGTAAGGGGCAAACGGTACGGGAATACCGTCCATCAGTACGGTTGAACGGCTGGCAAGGCGCGGAGTCAGGCCGCGAATACCAAAGTTCATCGCCAGATCGTGGCTGCCGGTGCCGTTGTTTTCCGGGGCAGTGACACCAGGGATGCGATTCAGCACATCGCGAATGGTCGTCGCGCCGGTTTTGGCGGAATCCTCACGGCGGATAACGTCACGCGCGCCAGCATGTTCGAAGACGTCGTTTTCGCGCGCATCCCCTAGCCAGTCGCCCACCACGGTCAGGACATCTTCTTTGTCGAGCGAACCCGGTGCGATATCAACCTGCGTTGCGAAGGCGGATAACGATAACCCGGCCAGCGGCAGCAGGCTCAGGCGAATTGTGTAAACCAAAGGTGTTGTTTTGCGAAAAACACGTAAAGTCGTCATACCTTCTCCATCATCATTTTTGTTGTGTTTATCTATTAGTCGAACGAGAAGGGGAAAAAGGACAATGGAAATGAGAATTATTTTTCTTATACGGCAGAAATATTGACCAAGCATTGCGTAACCAACTGAATTTTAACTGTAAGTGTCTTAGCGATAACATTCAGGATGGCATCAGTATTTTTCAGCGGGAAGGTTCCACTCAGGCGCAGTCCGGCCACTGCTGGATCACAGCGTAGCACGCCATTGCGATAACGGCTCAGCGTGGCAATCATCTCACCCAGTGGTTTGTCGCTGAAGCTCAGAACACCCTGCGTCCATGCGGCGCTTTCCTCATCCGTTGAGGTTATGGCACCAAATTCCGACGCGCTAAACTGCAGGCTCTCGCCAGCGCTAACAATGCTTTTTTCCTGCGGACGGTTTGCCAGTAAGACTTCAACAGCGTGTTGTTGAACGGCAACGCGCGTGACGTTGTCCTGCTAGTAGACGGTAAATTCTGTGCCTAACGCGGTGAGTTGACCCTAGCGGGTCATCACGCGGAAAGGTCGCTGCTGAGCATCTTTTGCGGTGGTGATAGCAATTTCGCCGTACCAGAGGTGGACAGCGCGCTGATGTACATCAAAAGGAACGTCAGCTGCACTTTGTGTGTTGAGCGTCAGCTGCGAATCATCTTCTAGCAGCTGATGGCTGACCGCGCCTTTGTCGGTGCGGTAGTCCGCGCGAAGACCTTCGCCAGTTTCGGATTGCCAGAGCTGCCAGCCGCCGCCCACGCCGAGCAGCAACAGCAGTCCTTTCAAAACGTGACGACGGGTAAGGTGCGTATCGTGCAGCACCCGGCTGGCGACATTGGCCGGTACATGGCTGAGCTGGCTGCGCAGGTTTGCAACCTGTTGCCAGGCCCACTGATGCTCCTTATCCTCTTCATACCACTGTTGCCAGCGTGCTTCCTGCTGCGGACTGACGCGCTCGCCGCTCAATACGGCATACCAGTGTGATGCCGAGCGCAATGCCTGGCGGCGAGAATTGGTGATAGACGCGTTCACAGGCCGTGCTCCAGACGAAACAGCAGACAATGTTCGATTGCCTTTGCCACATACTTTTTTACTGAACTGACGGAGACACCGAGCTTCAGTGCGATCTCGCTATATGTCAGACCATCCAGTTGTGAAAGCAAAAACGCTTCACGTGTTTTTCCTTTTAACCCGTCAAGCATCCTGTCGATGAGTTGCAGGGTTTCGAGCTGGCTTTCGTGTTCCTCGGGCGAAGGCGCCAGCCTCTCCGGCATAAGGGCCAGCATCTCTAGATAGGCTTTTTCCAGCGAGTTTCGGCGGAACAAATCGACCATCACGCGTTTGGCGATGGTGCACAGGAATGAGCGGGGATCGCGGATCGTCGAGAGCGTGTTGTTGCCCATTACCCGCAGAAAAGTGTCTTGGGCAATGTCATCTGCATCAAAGGCCGACTGGAGTTTGCGCGTCAGCCAGCTTTTCAGCCAGTCGTGATGTGAGCCATAAAGCGACTCGAGCGTCAAGGAAGCAATGGTAGTGGCGCTGTCAGACATGCGGAGTGCATCAAAAGTTAATTATCACGCGCCTATATTAATATGAGAATGGTTATCATTACAATTGGAGATAAAATTGCATGTTTTTGATTTTTTTTAATCTGTTGTTTTTTTTAGTAAATGTTATGAGATGGGCAAGGGACTGCTTCACGCCCTGAGACATTAGACAAGCTTTTTATGGCTTCAGTAAGGGCGACTTTCGCGCTTCCAGTGCCAGCAAGTATTTGGATAACTCACCGATGGAACGGGTGTTCAAGAGCCTGAAGAGTGAATGGATACCGGTGGGTGGCTACAGTGATATCCGACAGATGATGCAGGATATCACCGTCTGGATACACTACTACAACCAGCATCGCCCCCACACATTTAATGGCGGGTTATCACCCTATGAATATGAAAATCAATGGAAAGAGGCTATGCAGGTGTCTTGATTTTGTGATCCACTACAATGCACCTCTATAAGCTGGCCCCGAAAATCCCCCACCTTAATGTACTGACAATGTTGTAAAAAACTCATGACCGCATTATAAAAACGGTCATGAGTCAGAAATACCTCATTCGCATCGCTGAGCTGGAAAGGCTGCTCTCTGAGCAGGGTGAAGCCCTCCGTCAGAAAGACCAGAAACTGAGTCAGGTTGAAGAGACGGAGGCCTTTCTGCGCTCTGTGCTGACCCATGCCGAAGAAAAGCCCGAAGAAGATGCACGGGAAGTAGAACATCTGTGGGCCCAGATAGAAAAACTGCGTCTTGAGGTTGAACGGGTTGAGACCCAGCTAAATACTGCGAACATCTGCCACTGTATCACATCAGAATGTTACTCTCTGAGTCTGTTCAGAGAATATATTTCTGCTGTTTTCCGGGGTATACAGCGCTATCTGAGGAGGGGGAATGAACAGTGATTTTTCTGCGGAAAAAATCCTGACGGGTAAGAATGTCCTGTGCGCGGCCATTCGCCGTATTGAGTGGTTGTTTGAGACATTCTCTTCTGTCTGTTTGTCTTTTTCTGGTGGTAAGGATTCCACTGTGCTTCTCCATCTTGTGGCAGAGGTGGCCCGCAGGAGAAAACGCCGTTTCTCTGTACTGTTCATTGACTGGGAAGCCCAGTACCAGTGCACCATTGAACATATTCAGAAGATGCAGGATATGTACCGGGATGTGACGGACACCTTTTACTGGGTGGCTCTTCCCCTGACCACGGTAAACGGTGTCTCTCAGTTTCAGCCGGAGTGGATATGCTGGGAACCCGGTGTGGCGTGGGTTCGTCAGCCACCGGAATATGCCATTACAGATATGGCATATTTTCCCTTTTACCGGTATGCCATGACCTTTGAAGAATTTGTTCCGGCATTTTCTTCTTGGTTTACCGGAAACCGGTGTGCAGTGGCAATACTGATTGGTGTCCGGGCGGATGAATCCCTTAACCGCTTTATGGGACTGGTGTCCCGGCGTAAACTGAGATATGCCGATGATAAACCCTGGACCACGGCGTCGCCTGAAGGTTTTTACTACACTATGTACCCGTTGTATGACTGGAAATCCCGTGATATCTGGATATATAACGCCAAAACCCGTGCCATCTACAATCCTCTGTATGATTTGATGTACCGTGCAGGTGTGCCGTTACGCGACATGCGTGTCTGTGAGCCTTTTGGCCCGGAACAGCGTAAAGGACTGTGGCTTTATCATGTTCTGGAGCCGGAAACCTGGGCTAGGATGTGTGAGCGGGTGTCCGGGGCTGCCAGTGGTGCTCTTTATGCCAATGAAAGCGGTGCTTATTTTGCTCTGCGTAAGCGTATCACAAAGCCAGTTCATCACACCTGGCGCAGTTACGCGATGTTCCTGCTGGATGTGATGCCGGAAAGAACGGCAGAACATTACCGTAACAAAATTGCTGTCTACCTGCGCTGGTATCAGACTAAGGGGTTTCCGGATGACATCCCGGATGAACAGGAGAATGATTTGGGGTGCAGGGATATCCCGTCCTGGCGACGAATCTGTAAGACTCTCATAAAGAATGATTTCTGGTGCCGGTCCCTCTCCTTCAGCCCGAACAAACCTCGGCACTATGAACGTTATCTGCAGCGTATGAAGGAAAGGAGAAAGGAATGGGGGATTCTGTGATACCGGAGGTGGAGGTACTGAGCAACATTATTCGTCAGTACTTCAGTCAGGCACGAAGTGAAGAAGAAACCATACAAGCCCTTAATCATCTGCGCAGGGTGCTGCATGAGGTCAGCCCTTTTGCACAGGAGCCTGTGGACTGTGTGCTGTGGGTGAAAGCGGATGAGGTGGTGGCCAACGATTACAATCCCAATGTCATGGCTCCGGGTGAGAAGAGACTGCTGAAGCAGTCACTGGAGAAAGATGGTTTCACACAACCGGTGGTGGTGTCAGAAGATAAGAGCCATTATCTGGTGGTGGATGGTTTTCATCGTCAGTTACTGGGCAGGGAATCAGATACAGGGAAACGCCTGAAGGGCTGGCTGCCTGTAGCCTGTATTAATCCGGAGAGAAAGGGACAGGCCGCACGCATTGCTGCTACCATTCGACATAACCGGGCCAGGGGGAAGCACCAGATAACCTCAATGTCTGATATTGTAAGAGACCTTTCGCGTCTGGGTTGGACAGATCAACGCATTGGCACTGAGTTGGGCATGGACCAAGATGAAGTGCTGAGGCTGAAACAGATTAGCGGACTGACAGAACTGTTTCAGGAAGAGGATTTCAGTCCGGCATGGACGGTTCGCTGATTCTGTTAAATATGGTTTGTTGTGGTCAAAAAGAGACTGTAATCATTCGCTGGCCGAGAGTCTGCAACAACTCAAACGGGCTAGCAGCGATACTGTCCGTCATTTTATGAATGCTAAAGGTGGTCCTGCTGTTGCATATACCGAACAGCGGCTTGCAAGTATTGCCAGCGCTATTCCCCTGACCACAGATAAAACTGTCATCGAGGCAAATGCATTGATGGCAACGGCACTTGCATCCCAAATAAAACTATTACCATTGCAAAATCAAAACACAAATGATAATCATTATCATCTGTGTTTTTTGGTTTCCTGCCATAGTATACAGGAGCGTTAAAAGAGGGATTTTCTTATGCGTATTTTATTTATAGGTCCTCCTCTCTATGGGCTATTGTATCCTGTGCTATCTCTGGCACAGGCGTTTCGCGTTAACGGCCATGAAGTGCTGATCGCCAGCGGAGGAAAATTCGTCAAAAAAGCAGCAGAGGCGGGATTGGTGGCGTTTGATGCCGCACCAGGCTTAGATTCCGAAGCTGGCTATTGCCGCCATGAAGCTCTGCGGAAAGAAAGTCACATCGGCACCAAAATGGGAAACTTCTCATTCTTCAGCGAAGAGATGGCCGACCACCTGGTGGAGTTCGCCGGACACTGGCGGCCCGATCTCATCATCTACCCTCCGCTCGGAGTCATCGGGCCGCTGATTGCGGCCAAATACGATATCCCGGTCGTGATGCAAACCGTCGGCTTCGGCCATACGCCCTGGCATATCAAAGGCGTAACGCGTTCGCTTGCGGACACGTATCATCGCCACGGCGTCGGGGCCGCACCGCGCGATATGGCCTGGATCGACGTAGCACCGCCGAGCATGAGCATTCTTGAAAACGACGGCGAACCCATTATTCCTATGCAGTACGTCCCGTACAACGGCGGCGCGGTGTGGGAACCATGGTGGGAGAGGAAGCCCGATCGTAAACGTCTGCTGGTGAGTCTCGGCACCGTCAAACCGATGGTCGACGGCCTTGAATTGATCACCTGGGTGTTGGATTCCGCCAGTGAAGTCGATGCCGAGATTATCCTGCATCTTCCGGCCAATGCGCGGTCCGATCTACGCTCGCTACCGTCAAATGTCCGCTTGGTCGACTGGATACCCATGGGGGCCTTCCTGAACGGCGCAGATGGCTTCATTCATCATGGCGGCGCAGGCAATACTCTGACAGCGCTACACGCCGGTATTCCACAGATCGTCTTCGGCCAGGGTGCTGATCGCCCGGTAAATGCCCGCGTTGTTGTCGAGCGTGGCTGCGGGATCATCCCCGGCGACGGCGGCCTGTCAAGCAACATGATCAATGCTTTCCTCGACAATCGCGCACTTCGCGACGCCTCTGAAGAGGTAGCGGCGGAAATGGCGACGCTACCCTGCCCAAGCGAAGTGGCGAAAAACCTGATCGCGATGGTACAGAAAGGGTAGCCACCACACCGTCATGACGATCATACGCCAGCACGCATCCTAGAGTTATACGCCCGTAACAATGCGGGACCGGATCGCGCTGGCGCTTTTTTTTCGGAGCGATCCAGCTCGGATCGTATTTTTTACAGACGGAGGTGGCTTAATGCCTGCGACTCACTCTCCCACACCTGCGCGGTCCTGGATAGTTCGCTTGGCACGCGTGTGCTGGGAACGTAAGAAACTTACCATCATCGTGGTAGTAGCGTCGGTATCGACTATTCTGCTGGCCGCGCTGACACCGCTGCTGACAAGGCAAGCGGTGAACGACGCGCTGGCAGGCAATCCGACCCGTCTGCCGAGGCTGGCCTGCGGGCTACTGCTGATCGCCTTTTTTGATTTCATCGGTAACTACGTGCGCCGCGGTTATGCCGGGGAGCTCTCGCTCTGGGTACAGCACACCCTGCGAGGACGGGCATTCGACAGCATTCAGAAACTTGACGGCGCAGGCCAGGACGCGCTGCGCACCGGGCAAGTGATTTCCCGGACCAACAGCGATCTGCAGCAGGTGCATACCCTGCTGCAGATGTGTCCGGTGCCGCTGGCAGTATTCACTTATTACATCGCCGGCATTGCCGTGATGCTGTGGATGTCACCTGCCATGACACTCATCGTCGTGTGCGTACTGGCGTGCCTAGCGATCACTGCGCTGCGCGCGCGTCGTCGGGTCTTCGCGCAGACCGGTCTAGCCTCGGACCGACTGGCGAATCTCACCGAACATATGCGCGAGGTGCTGGCGCAGATCTCCGTGGTGAAATCCTGCGTGGCGGAGCTGCGTGAAACGCGCTGGCTGGATCGCCAGTCGCGGCAGATTGTGCATGTACGCATCGGCGCAGCCATCTCGCAGGCGATACCAAGTGCCACCATGCTGGCGCTACCGGTGCTCGGGCAAATCGTTCTGCTGTGCTACGGCGGCTGGTCGATCATACATGGGCGGATCAATCTCGGAACCTTCGTGGCATTTGCCAGCTTCCTCGCGATGCTGACCGGGCCAACCCGCGTACTGGCATCGTTTCTGGTTATCGCTCAGCGCACCCAGGCGTCCGTGGAGCGAGTGTTTGCTCTGATCGACACCCGTTCGCAGATGGAAGACGGGACGGAGGTGGTTAACGGTCAGGTTGTCGGGCTGGAACTGGAGAATATGAGCTTCGACTACCGTGGCGGCAGACGCATCCTCAGCGATGTATCCTTTTCCCTGCACGCCGGTGAAACCGTGGCGGTAGTGGGCGCATCGGGTTCCGGGAAATCGACGCTGCTGATGCTGCTGGCGCGTTTTTACGATCCCAGCGCCGGAGATATATGGCTCAACACCAGCGCTGGCCGACATAACCTCCGCGCTCTCAGGCTGGAGGCGCTTCGTCGTCGTATAGGCGTTGTGTTTGAAGATGCTTTTCTGTTTGCCGGTACGGTGGCGGAAAATATCGCCTATGGCCACCCTCAGGCAACGGCGGACGACATTTACCGCGCGGCGACGGCAGCAGGAGCCAGCGATTTTATCAACGCCCTGCCGAAAGGCTTTGATACTTGGTTAACTGAACGCGGTACAAATCTTTCTGGCGGGCAGAGGCAGCGAATCGCGCTGGCGCGGGCGCTCATTACCGCGCCGGAAGTATTGATCCTCGATGACACCACCTCGGCGGTCGATGCCGGTACTGAAGCGGAGATCAACACCGCGCTGAGTCGCTATGCTGACGAAGAGCATATGCTGCTGGTGATTGCCCGACGCCGTTCAACGCTTCAGTTAGCCAGCCGAATTGTGATGCTGGATAAGGGCCGGGTGGTGGATACTGGAACCCAGGCAGAACTTGAAGCGCGCTGTCCGGCGTTCCGTGCGCTTATGACCGGCGATGGCGATTTCCTCGCGCCTTCCCACAGTGAGAATAACGAATTGTGGCCAACCGGACCCGCGGCACAAGACTATGCGCCGGAGACAGGGGATAAAGGCTTTGTTGCCCGTATGACTCGCGTGCCGGAAAATGCAGTACAGCAGGCGCTGGCCGGTAAAGGCCGCAAAGTCACGTCGCTGCTGAAGCCCGTGGCGTGGATGTTCGTCATCGCCGCCCTGTTGATCGCACTCGATTCGGCGGCAGGCGTCGGGGTACTGATACTGCTGCAGCGCGGCATTGACTCCGGCGTCGCCGCAGGCGATATGTCGACTATCGGCCTCTGCGTCCTGCTCGCCCTGTGCCTAGTAGCCGTGAGCTGGAGCTGTTATTCGCTGCAGACGGTCTTCGCCGCAAGGGCGGCGGAGTCAGTCCAGCATACCGTGCGTGTGCGCACCTTCGGCCATATGCTGCGTCTTGGCCTCCCCTGGCATGAAAAGCATGTCGATTCGCGTCTGACCCGCATGACCGTTGATGTGGACTCTCTCGCCCGCTTTCTGCAAAACGGCCTTGCCGGTGCGGCCACCAGCCTCGTGACGATGTTCGCTATCGCCGCCGCCATGTTCTGGCTCGACCCGCTCCTGGCGCTGACGGCATTAAGTGCGGTGCCACAGGTCGCACTGGCAACCTGGATTTATCGCCGACTCAGCTCCCCTGCTTATGCGCAGGCGCGGCTGGAAATAGGCAAAGTTAACAGCACCCTGCAGGAGAAAGTCTCCGGCTTGCGCGTCGTGCAATCGCATGGCCAGCAGGAACAGGAGGCAGCACGGCTGCGTGCGTTATCGGATCGCTTCCGCACGACCCGCGTGCGTGCGCAAAAATACCTTGCCGTCTATTTCCCGTTCCTGACCTTCTGCACCGAGGCCTCCTATGCCGCCGTTCTACTGGTGGGAGCATCGCGGGTCGCCGAAGGTGAAATGACCGCCGGGGTGATGGCGGCTTTCTACCTGCTGCTGGGGCAATTCTACGGACCAGTTCAGCAGTTATCAGGGATTGTCGACGCCTGGCAGCAGGCGACGGCCAGCGGTAAACATATTGATGAACTGCTGGCGACCGAAGGCACTGAGAACGTAACCCCCTCTTCTGCACCGCCCGCCACCGGTGCGCTTCATCTTGATGATGTCACGTTTAGTTATCCCGACAGTTCCGAGCCGGCGTTGACCAAACTTACCCTGACGATCCCCGAGGGAACGGTTGTCGCGGTCGTCGGTCGCAGTGGTGCGGGTAAGTCAACGCTGATTAAACTGATTGCCGGGTTATATTCCCCCACCTACGGCAGTATCAGCATCGGTGATCGGACGATTGATGATGCCTCGCTTGCCGATTACCGTCTCCAGATTGGGGTGGTCGATCAGGATGTGGCGCTGTTTAGTAGTGATATTGCGGAAAACATTCGTTATTCACGGCCATCCAGCACCAATGACGACGTTGAGATTGCTTCACTGCGGGCTGGGCTGTATGAGACGGTACGCAATCTGCCGCAGGGATTCCGGACACCGGTGAGTAACGGCGGTGCCGATCTGTCCGCAGGTCAGCGCCAGCTGATTGCACTGGCTCGCGCGCAATTAGCGAATGCTCACATCCTGCTACTCGATGAAGCTACGTCACGCTTGGATCGCGCATCCGAAGAACGATTGATGTCATCGTTAATAGATGTCGCGCACGCCAGGCAGCACTCGGCGCTGATTGTGGCGCACCGTCTGACCACCGCGCAGCGCTGCGAACTGATTGCCGTTCTCGATAAGGGGCAGCTTACTGAATACGGCACTCACGAACAGCTTTTAGCTGCAGGCGGCCTCTATAACCAGTTATGGCATGACAGTGTCGGCAGTACTGTGCTACATCGACAGCACGACATCGCGGGATAGTTACAGTGCACATTAAACATTAAAAAACACGCTCTGAAACGGCTGCTCCGGGAACAGCCGCTTTAGCTATTTATACTGTTCTCCTTAATTTTCAAAGAGAGTGAATGCTGAACATGCAACAACATCCCTCAGCTATCGCCAGGTTGCGTAGCCAACTGGCAGCAGGCCACATTGCTAACGTTTCTGACTTCTGGCGCGACGCTGAATCGCTGAATGGACCGCTGGTGATGCCGGTCGAAGGGGCGGAAGACGAGCGTGAAGTGACCTTTCTGTGGCGTGCCTGGCACTCTCTGCAGGGCGTATATCTGCGTCTGAATCGGGTAACGGATAAAGAGCACGTAGCAAAAGGCATGATGACCCCCCTTCCCGAGACGGATATCTGGACACTAACGCTGCGTTTACCCGCAAGTTACTGCGGCTCCTATTCGCTGATAGAAATCCCCCTCGGCACTCCGGCCAAGAGGATTGCACAGGCCGGAGGCCGCTTTGCCGCTCTCCCCGGGCACGCCGATCCGCTAAACAAAACGCCAAGAATTAGCGTTCGGGGAAGCTCACAGGAATCGGTGCTGACGCTTGATAAAGCCCCCGCCCAGCCCGAATGGAGCGGCGGCTCACCCACAGGGCAATTGCTTACCTCCTCGCGCATTATCGCCGGGCAATCGCGCCGGGTTCAGCTTTATATGCCGGACGTTGATGTTTTGCAGCCCCTGGGCCTAGTGGTGCTGCCCGATGGTGAAACGTGGTTCGATCATCTAGGAGTATGCGCGGCAATTGACGTTGCTATAAACAACGGACGCATCGTTCCCGTAGCTATAATGGGCATCGACAACATCGATGAACACGAGCGCAATGCGATACTTGGCGGGCGCAGCGAACTGATAACGGATATTGCCAGGCATCTACTGCCGACTATTCGTGCCGAACAACCGCAGCGGCAGTGGGCAGACCGTTCTCGCACAGTGTTAGCCGGGCAGAGCCTCGGCGGAGTCAGCGCGCTAATAGCCGCTCGTCACGCACCAGAAACGTTCGGCCTGGCGCTCAGCCACTCCCCTTCAATGTGGTGGACGCCGGAAGGCGCCTGCCGGCCAAACTTATTCAGAGAAACCGATACGTCATGGGTGAGCGAGCATCTGCTTTCTGCCCCACCGCAGAATGTTCGTATCCGCCTATGCGTGGGATCACTGGAAGGTTCGACGGTACTGCACGTTCAGCAGCTTCATCAGCGTCTGCTGAATGCTGGCGTCGACAGCCATTACGCAATTTACACCGGTGGTCACGATTACGCATGGTGGCGCGGCGCACTGATTGACGGGCTTGGTTTACTAAAAGGTTGACTTGACCCGAGAATACTTTCAGACATCTGTGTAGATATGGCTCATGGCGTAAGGCTATTGTAAGTGTAGAATGACCGCTATATGTAAGCATTAGACAAGATATATAGCCCCCGCAACTTACACGGATGGGGGAAACGATATAAGGACGAGCCTAAAACTGTTGATAGCACGGTATTGCATAATACTGAAATTTCTCGTTTCAATGAAGATATTCATATAGTGCGTCGGGCTAATTCACCCTAAGTGGATATCAGAGCTAGCGGGTACCAGCCCCGTAACTCAGGCCCAGTGCCCCTTATGCCTAATACTTAAATCACAAAGGGTTGAATTTCTTCCCCACAAATGATAATAATTATCATTACTTACGATAGTAACAATAATTACAGTAAAAAATATCTGGCAAGGATGTGAGCTTAACGATCAACCACTTTTAAGTTAAGCATTCATTAGGGAATGGGTATGAGAATTAACAAGATCCTCTGGCCGTCAATTGCGCTCTTGGCAGGGTTGAATAGTCAAGTATCAGTAGCCAAATCCTACGACGATAACGACGAGACCTTGGTGGTGGTAGCCACCGCAGAGCAAGTACTAAAACAGCAGCCTGGCGTGTCGATTATTACCAGCGAAGATATTAAAAAGACCCCTCCGGTCAACGACCTCTCCGATATTATTCGCAAAATGCCAGGTGTCAATCTGACCGGCAATAGCGCCTCGGGTACACGCGGTAATAACCGCCAGATCGATATTCGCGGTATGGGGCCGGAAAACACATTAATTTTAATTGATGGTGTACCGGTGACGTCGCGCAACTCCGTGCGTTATAGCTGGCGTGGGGAGCGTGATACCCGCGGCGACACCAACTGGGTGCCACCGGAACAGGTTGAGCGTATCGAAGTGATCCGTGGCCCTGCGGCGGCGCGCTACGGTTCGGGCGCCGCGGGCGGGGTGGTAAACATCATTACCAAACGTCCCTCCAACGACTGGCACGGTTCGCTGTCGCTATACACCAACCAGCCGGAAAGCAGCGATGAAGGCGCTACGCATCGCACCAACTTCAGCCTTAGTGGGCCACTGGCTGGCGATGCGCTGACCATGCACCTCTACGGTAACCTGAATAAAACCGATGCCGACAGCTGGGATATTAACTCCTCAGCCGGTACGAAAAACGCGGCCGGGCATGAAGGGGTGCGCAACAAAGATATTAACGGCGTTGTTTCGTGGAAATTAAATCCGCAGCAAATTCTCGATTTCGAAGCCGGATATAGCCGTCAGGGGAATATTTATGCGGGCGATACGCAAAACAGTTCTTCCAGTGCTGTTACTGAAAACCTAGCGAAATCCCGCAAAGAGACGAACCGCCTTTACCGGCAGAATTATGGCATTGCGCATAATGGTATTTGGGACTGGGGACAAAGTCGTTTTGGTGTTTATTACGAGAAAACCAATAACAACCGCATGAATGAAGGATTATCCGGCGGCAGTGAAGGGCGTATTTTGGCGGATGAAAAATTCACGACCAATCGCCTGAGCTCTTGGCGAACCAGCGGTGAGATTAATATTCCGCTGAATGAACCGGTCGATCAAACGCTAACAGTTGGTGTGGAGTGGAGTCGAGATAAACTCGACGCCCCTTCCTCTACCAGCCTTACGGTGAATGACAGTGATATAGGCGGCATTTCTGGCTCTGCTGCGGATCGCAGCAGTAAAAACCATTCCCAAATCAGTGCGCTGTATATTGATGATAATATTGAGCCGGTTCCCGGCACGAATATCATTTCCGGCTTGCGCTTTGATTATCTCAACGAGTCCGGCGGTAACTTCAGCCCCAGCCTGAACCTATCGCAGGAATTGGGCGATTACTTCAAAGTCAAAGCGGGGATTGCCCGAACCTTCAAAGCACCAAACTTGTATCAATCCAGCAAAGGTTATCTGCTCTACTCGAAAGGCAACGGTTGTCCAAAAGATATTACATCGGGCGGCTGCTACCTGAAAGGAAATAAAGATCTCGATCCGGAAATCAGTATCAATAAAGAAATTGGGCTGGAGTTCGCCTGGGAAGATTACTACGCCAGCGTGACCTACTTCCGCAATGACTACCAGAATAAGATCGTGGCCGGGGATAATGCTATCGGGCAAACCGCTTCAGGCGCATATATCCTCCAGTGGCAGAATGGAGGGAAAGCGCTGGTTGACGGTATCGAAGCCAGCATGGCGTTCCCGCTGGTGAAAGATCGTCTGAACTGGAATACCAATGCCACCTGGATGATCACCTCGGAGCAAAAAGACACCGGTAACCCACTGTCGATCATCCCGAAATATACAATTAATAACTCGCTTGACTGGACCATCACCCAGGCGTTTTCCGCCAGCGTCAACTGGACGTTATACGGCAGACAAAAACCGCGTACCCATGCGGAAAGTCGAAGTGAAGATACTCGCGGCATGTCAGGTAAAGTCTTGGGGGCTTATTCTCTGGTGGGAACGAACTTCAATTACGATATTAATAAAAATCTTCGTCTTAACATCGGTGTCAGTAATATCCTCGATAAGCAGATCTACCGAACTTCAGAAGGTGCTAGTACCTATAATGAGCCAGGGCGGGCTTATTATGTGGGGGCGGTAGTTTCATTCTGATCGTAATTATTAGGACTAAGCAAGATATAACTGATGTTATATAAAATCTTGAGGATCGATTATGGATAAAAAGCTTTTTCAATACCCTGAGGATGATTTTTTTATTCTTCTTTATAATGAATCTTTGTTGGAATTCAATATACAGAAAGCCAATGCGTTTTTAATCGAAAGTTGCAATTGTTTTCTTGAAGGAAAGGATAATGGGTTTAGGCCGCTGGCATTTTCAAACTCGCGAGATGAGTTACTTGAGATAAAAAAATATTTGAACCGTGCTAGAGGTTAATAAACCTCATCGCATCCGCAAGTTAAATATAACTTAATTTTCCTCTGCGCTAGTTTCAGCGCAGGGAAGCAAATTAGCAGATAACAAATAAATTTAAAAGAACATTATTTTACTTCATAAAATTGTTATCTACACTATATTTTCAGCTATTCATTTTGTTTTTATCAACGACAGTTTTTTTGGGGATAAGTGTGATAAGTATTCCAATGACGAGGGGGATAATCAGTAAGATTGAGTATGTTGATATGGTTTTCCCATATATATAACTTTCCAAGCTTACTGCAATTAGAGGGAAGATGAGAAATACGAGCGAAGCCTGGAAAGCGCTAGCCCTTTTCTGCAGAGAAAAATAGCACAGTATCCCAAAAACTCCAGCAAAACAGCCTAAATACATTGTTGCTAATGTAGAGTGTAAAGATAAAGCTGATAATTGTGGCCTCTCAAAGATACTCCCCACCAGCGAAAGAATAACCCCAGCTATAAAACACGGTAACGCATTAAACGATATAACAGAGACTTTACAGCATCTTTTTTTACATTGAGTATATACTATGGCATGAATTATTACTGCAGAAGAAAGGGCAATAACTCCCGTCCACTGGCTTTCTGTCCTTTCCCGCGCCTCCGTGATGAGGATGAACGAAAGTGAAGCTAATGCGATAATTAGTCCAGTAATCTGTATTGAGTTTGTTTTTTCATTCAAAAATAAAAATGATGCTATTAAAATAGCCACCGGCATATTTGCAAATATAATAGCGGCAAGTCCTGGGTTTACATAAACCTCACCATAAATCATTAGAGAGAAAGGAATGGCAAAATAAAACATACTAATTGCAAGTTGAAATAGACGCTGGCCAACAGGAAATAAAATTGGTATTTTTTTTACCCATGCGATAATGATTAATAATGGAGCGGAAAATAAAAATCTCATCCCGGTAGCAAAGACTGGAGGGATAGTTTCAAGAGCAATCTTCATAGCTAACCACGTGGTTCCCCAAGTTACAGCAACTAACAGGAATAATATAAATATAGTAATTCTACGCATTCATTCCCCTTCATTAATAAAGTATGTAATTTTAAACGCACAAATCTTTGGAAACAAAAAGCTATACCATCCTTAATGAGCCAAATGTATGCCAAGGATGTTTTTTAAAATATTAAGGTGATTATGGTGTTTTACACCGGTCTTATTAAGAATATTTCGTGTGTGAGTTATAAGTGTTTTTTTTCTAATGGCTGTTTTTTCACTTATCTGTGTTAATGATAATCCATCTATATATAATCTAAGAATAAAAGACTCCTTCTTTGTCAAATTTATTGGTTTATAATCAAGCTGCCCCCCCCCATTAAAGAGAGAAATCATTCTATCTTTTAAAATAGTGATAGCCTCGCGTGCGTTAATGATGTTAATTCCGATGAGGGTGGAATTAACATTACAGTTTGTGTTCAGAATAAAAAAAACAGGTAAACCTATTTTTTTTAGATAGCTATACTCTTTTATCGAAACTTTGTGATTCACACCATCCAATAAAATGATTACGTTTGAATTAGGAGTGCATGCATATACATCATAACTCGATATTCTACAAAGACAGCATTGAACCTCTGAGAAAATATGTTCCATGCCGGCAAAGAAATAATTATTATTTGTAACGACACACAATTTCATTATTTCTTACCTTGATCCTTCTTTCTTTATATGTTCTCATTTGCTGGAGATGCATTATAATGTATAGTGACACTATGCTTTGACATATTTGATAGATGTTTTATACATAAATGGTGCATGCAGTATGCGTACTTATCTGCCAACTGAAATTGGCATGAGTTATATATCGCGCTGATATCATTTATTGAACGTGAGTATAGTTCTATAATAGTTTGAATTTTTTTTTGCGTCTATTCATCGCTTTTCTGCGCGAGCGGAAGATTCTTTTTATTTTTCTTCTGTCTGAAATATAAGAATATGAATTATAAACTGACAAAAAAAACAAAAAAAAAGCAATAAATAAATAAAAGAGATCCTTCACATCCCCTCCCCTTTTTTACCTAAATACTTGGCATGAGCCATCTTTCATCAACCATTTCTTTATTAAGGCTGTAAAGATACATAAACCTTATGTACCTTTTGCAGCCAAATTTTCTTGTTATTTTGCTTTGGTAGCATGATAGCGTTTTTTCTTCAATTTTTAGTTGACTTTTTATTTCATTAATGCCCCCATTTTTCAGTAGGCATTGCAGCACTGCTTGTTCCTTTTTTGTTAGCCGTGGATAATGGTTTACAATTCGGCTAACATTTTTCTTTAAGAATGCAAAATATAGTTTTTCAATATTATTTTTTACATTTCCTTGCATGTTAACATAGATGTCATAATCACACCCTTTAGGATAAAACCGCCCCCCCCCCGAAACGTCAAGCCACATCCATTGGCTTATCATATTTAATGATCCCCTTAACATTTTGTACCCTCCCCATTTCCCTGAATAAAAAATCCTGCTGTCAACCAATACTCTTATGTTTCTTTTGTGCTTAATTGCTATTGATTTATTAACTACTCCTTCATATGTAATATGAAACAGAGGTAGTCCAGTTAACTGCTTTAGGCCATAATAAAAAAAATAATCATCAGTCAACACTATGTTTACATCCTTGTTACATATAAAGTAAATATATTTTTCCATAGAAACAGTAACTTTGATCCATCAATATTCATCCAAAAATATTTTATAAGCATTAAAAAAAAAAACAACAGAGAATCATTTCTCTTGAAAGTCGTTGGTTACAATTTTTAATGAATAAAAATTCAATCAATCACGGTAAATAGTCATTTTTTTTGTCTTTGCGTGTTTGCAATTAATTGATCTTTTTTTTAACCCGCCCCCCTTTATTTTGTCAGTTTGCTTAATAATTCACGATTAAAGATGTGTGGGGAGGGGCGAGTTTAGGACTTATTTTAAAATCCTTATCAAATAAATACTTTCGCAAAAAACAATTCGCTTAGTAATACTGTCTGTTTCTATAATAACCATGGTAATTAGATTTCTGAAAAATATGTTCAGATTACCACTAGTGTAACAGTTGGTGCTTGGGAGTTATTTGGCGATTGATCCGACCACATGATCCAGGCTAAATACCCTCAAAGTAAATTAATATATTGTTCTCCTTGATATCCGGCCCATTTTTTGATTTAATTTCAAATGATAACTGTATAAGGTGCAATCAATGAGTAATACTGATAACGGGACGAAGATCTACACTCCATTAACTCTGAAACTATATGACTGGTGGGTGCTTTGCATTTCGAATAGTTACGCATGGAATTGTTCAACAAAGGATATTTTAATTCCTTATTTTTTACAAAACTTAAGTCCTAACCACCTAGATATTGGCGTTGGTACTGGTTATTATCTCACTAAAATCCCTGCTCACTATAATATATCCCTCATGGATCTTAACCCTGCCAGCTTGAAAGCTGCATCGGCAAGAGTAGGGGAAGATAGAATACACTATAAAGTTAGGCATGATGTATTTGAATCTTACCCAGAGGAACTTCATGGAAAATTTGATTCCATATCAATGTATTACCTCATCCATTGTCTACCAGGAACAATGGAAGATAAAAGAATTGTCATAAAAAACGCGAAGGCCGCCTTAACTAAAGGTGGAATACTTTACGGAGCAACCATACTTGGTGATAAGGTAAGGCATAATAGTTTTGCGTTAAAACTGTTGCAAATTTATAACAAAAAAGGTATTTTTTCTAATTTTAGTGATTCAGAAGAAGAACTAAAAAAAATGCTTTCTCATTATTTTAAAAATATTGATGTCATTGTGAAAGGTGCTGTCGCAATGTTCTCTGCGCATGAAAAAAAATAGCTATTTATCATTTTTTCCTGGATTTATCTTTTTTAAAAAACACCTTGTGAACTGATCCCATAGTTTATATTAAGCGACTAACAGGGCTTGGGTTCGGTCCTCTACCGGACTCAGGCCTTTTTGTTTTATTCTTTCATGGTTGTAATAGTGGATGTACTCATCTATAGCCATGCGCAACTAGCTGATATTCTTATGTTCCTTCAGGTAAAAACATTCAATCTTTAGCGTACCGAAGAAGCTTTCCATTACTGCATTGTCGTGACATTTTCTCTTTCTTGACATGCTCTGTTTCAGGCCGCTGCCCTTAAGTCGCTTCTGATAATACGCCATCTGGTAGTGCATCTAATTAGTAGAACATGTATTTTTCAATGAAGGCCCCGATGACTTTTTCATGCAGCTCAACAGAGCGTGAGAAACAGACGGTCGGCGAGCCAGGCGTTTGATTCGGGTTCTCAGCGTCAGATTGTTTCGCTCAATGCGCTGAGTAGAGATTTTGCCGGTCAGATGCTTATCCTTCGGCACCTCTCTGGCGTAACTTCCCAGTCATCGCTGGTTATTATGCTGATATTAAACGGTGTGAGCAGAGCCAGCAGCGCACTGCAGGTTGCATCGGTCCGTGGCCCAAAAGTATAGGCCAGCACACCACCTGTTTTCGTGTTGTACGCGTACCAGAGCCAGTGCTACCGGGCTTTGCTGCCGACCTCCATTGCTCGTGGAGTTCGCAGATGAGCGCCACATCGGCATGAGCAACCGGAGATGTGGTTACTCGTCGTGGCGCGAGTTTTTTAAAGTGCGAATAACGGTGTTAATGCCGATTTTGAGTGTCCTTGCGGTATCACAGACGCCGGCTCCGTTGAATGCCATTTCGGTAATTTTCTCTTTGACGCCGTGCTTGCGTGCTTCATAAGTATAAGTGAGCAGAAACACGCGGTAGCAATCGCGGCAGCGAAACCGGTCACGGCCTTTAGGGCTCTGCCTGTGGCGGAAAACTTGGTCAGACTGACAACGGGGGCAATGAACGGTAACGCTGGTCATGAACAAACCTCAAAAGCACGCATCATACATCAATTCAATTAATTAGAGGCATTGATCTCCTCCCTGAAAACAGTGCCGTCTCCTCGCCTCGTGAGCTCACACCAACAGAAGCACCGGCAGAAATAAGAATCCCTGGTTTCTCCTGATACTATTTAATAATTTCTGACAGGGCCTGACCTGCTTTCTGAATATAAACTGGTTGCGAGACCTCACCCAGCTGATTGGCAACCATCCGGGTTTCATAATGACTGGCAGTTAATACCAGAGCTGGCCCGTGAATACAGGACAATTGTTCAACTACTGCCTTTAACCATTGACCTGAAAATATCTGTTCTTTCGGGTCATCGAACACCTTTGGAAAATCAGCACCGGCGATGGTCAGCTTCATTGAGCCATAGACGTCTGGGGAGAATATTTTCCTGATTGAAATCGTATCGCTGGTTAACCCCAGAGCTTTACATAACCACTCCATTCCGGTCTCTGGGGTACTGGTAATAGAGAGGGTAGCCGACGTCAGTAACGCACTACGCCACTGAGTGCAGTATCTGCCCACATTCATCCCGATAAACGGGTTTACAGCGATCAGGGCTGGTTCACGACGTTTATTGGAAACGCCTACGCCCTTTTGCCCCCGGACAATCCGAGCATATCCCTGCTGTAGATACAGTCAAAGAAAGCTTTCCGGGCCGCTTCATTTTTTATTTTCCGCCCTACCTTTGATAAGGCGTTAAAGCTATTGTCAAACAAGGCAACCGCTGCAGGCGTACTACAAAAATGCAGATCGCCCGCTATCGAAGTCACGTCGTTCATTAACTGGTCGATGACATGCACGCCATTACGTGGAATATGTTCATTGAACGCACTAGTCAACTCTCTGAGGTTGAAGCGCCGCTGTTTCCAGACCTCAAGCATATCTACAAAAATGTCTGCCTCATCAATAATGAGGTACATATTTTCTTTGTCACCGAGGATGCGGTGATTACACATACAGTCGACCATTACCATCGCATGGGTCGTAACAATAAAGTTAGCACTGAGAGCATTCAGGCGAATATCATCAATGTCCTGTATATCATCCCAGATGGAGTAGGTGACCATCTCTGGCGTGATCTGCGCTGGCAGTTCACCATACTCTTCTTCAAACTCAACCAGAGGTTTTGACCAGTTAGCGAGTTTTTCAAGGACCTTAACCGTATCCAGATCGGTAAATTCGTCCATGAGTAACAGTCCACGTACTTTCTCCAGGGATACGTAATTTACTTTCCCCATAAGCCGGGAAAAAGTAACTTTTATGCCGCATTGTTCAGCTATCTGTTCAAGGAGAGGACGATCGCTTCTGAATATCTGGTGCATCAGTGCATGAGAATTCGTGGCAATCACAAATTTTGCCTCAGGGTTTTTCAGCAGAATCAGAAGCGCCGGTACCAGATAGCCCAGCGTTTTTCCTACACCTGTTTCAGCACTAATCAGTGCAACTTTATGATCCTGAGTCAGTGCACCAGCTGCAGCCTCGATATAATCCTGTTGGACCTTACGTAACGACAATCCGGCAGACTCAAATACCGCTGATGTATTCATGACTACTGCCCCGCCAGATGCATGAAACCGCAACCAAATACGCGTTTAGGGCCTACGCCATAAACGATTCCCACTTCAGCTTCCTGTTGATTGCTGATTATGGCGGTACCCTGTACCGTGAATACGGGTAGCGTAAAACCACGTCCAGCATTTCCTTTGTCGATATGGACGAATTTCGGGCCACTGACGACGATTTGACCGGGTTTAAACCCAGCCTTCGCTAATTTGGTGAGGGCCAACTGATAACTAGCCTCTTCAGATGGAGCAAACTGGCGTCGGCCACGGCCTTCTGACTTTGTTCCTTTATGAAAGATGGCCATTAACGTAATGAACTTGATTTCATGGCCCTCAGAGAGAATAAGCTCTCTTTTTTTCTCCCCAGGCAACTCCAGAGCTGTAGCTGTGCGGACCAGGAGTAACGAATCATCCCCGGTACCGGGAAAAATTTTAAAAGAGTACGGCAGCTTCTCTCCCTTACGTTCCTGCATGAAAAAATCCAGGTGCTGGTGGATCTGGTAAACACTTGTGTGACGGATACGCAACCGAAACGCATTATCGTAGTAAATCATGGTTATACCTTTTTCAAGAGGTGCAAAATGCTCAGGCGTTGATGGGGATCAGTCGGCAGAAGCAGCAGTAACGGAATGAGGTTGTTTTTCTTAAACTCATTCGAGGCAGCTTCAGGAGTTATCCGCGAATAGGCCAGCAGGGTTACTGTTCTGATAAAGATGTCTATCTCTTTCTTGAAGTAGTTTTTTATTTCCTGATGGAGTTCTTTAGCCTTTTTTAAATCCAGCATGTAAAGGACTTCGTTCTGCCGGGTCAGTAGTTGATCGGCACAGGTATAAATTGCGTCGGCACTCAGACTGACCCGCAGTGAGCGAACAAGCTCGTAGGTTTTCACGCCGAAGTTTTGAATATAAATCAGCGGGAATTTCAGTTCGGTGTTAAACAGGTATTCCAGGTGCTGACCGCTGGTGGCCGTGATGACTTCTACGTGATCGAAAAAATGCTCAGGTAGTTTATTGACCACTCCCTGAGGGGCTAAAAGAACAGAAGAATTGTCTTCAACGTTAATAACAGCCCCAACACCAGACCACATGCCAAATTTCTGGCCGGTTGTTGGTTTTTTGGGGTTCTCCACGCCCATCAGTTCTGGAGCAGAAACAAAAAATGTCTGGCAAGGACGGCAATGCACAACACGTTCCCTGTAGGCGTTGACCAGCTCGAAGCCTACCCCGTCGAACTCTGAGGGCGCTCTGCCGCAGCATGAGCAATTTCGTTGCACAGGCACAGGCTCACTCATATAGGGCAATAAAATACTCGTCAGAGCGCTATATACTGACTCTACAGGATGATTCAAAGCTCCCCCTCCCCTAAAATAAGCTATGCCATTTTGATGGCAAATTAGTTAAGTGTCCCTGCTCACAGATACAAGGAATTTTCACCCGCCAGCTTAATAAATAATGGTGAAATTTCCTTAGGCAAATTTAACAGAAGCTTCTGATACAAAGACTCATCTTCCGGACGCCCGGTCAAAATCACTTTCCTTCCCGAGGCAAGTGATTGAAGAACGTATTTCAACATATTTCGCACATCAAAAAGAACGACATCATCAATGATGATATCTTTATTTGATAAACTCTGAATAAATTCCTCGTTTGCAATCGGCTCATCTGGTGAAATAAATAAACCATCAATTAATGCACGCTTCGCCAGAAGGGTTTTCCCTGACCCAGAAGGCCCTATTATAACGACAATAAGGTTAGTATCTTTTTCTGAAAAGAAACTCAACACCTTATTGAGACATTTTTCATTTTGATTGTTATTGAATTTCAAATCATGACTCCTTTCCAAGAAGATGCCCTCACCTGTGGTTATTCCGTTAATTCAAGGGATGAAGTGTACCAGTTAACCTATGTCCTAATGCAAGACGGTTTTTGTTTCCGAATTACCCTTGTCGTTGCCATCACCAGACATCTCTTGCAGGTCTTGATGGCCCATCAGATTCACAAACATAGCACGGTAACCTACTGGCAAGCGTGAAAGTAAATCAATGCACAATTCATGGTCTGACGGTTGTCCGATGACCAGAACCTTATGGCCAGAAGCATGCACAGCCAGAATACACTCCAGGACTTTGTCTGCATCAAAACGGAAAATGTCATCAATCACTACATCAAAACCTGTGAACATCTCCGAAATGTGATCACATTCTTCAAATTGCTGAGCGGTAGGGTATAGAGCATCGGGAACCTCAAGTTCAGCCAAACAGGATTTACCAGAACCTGTTTCTCCAATAATAAATACAAGAGCGTTATCTTCTGTTTGCTTGAAATATTTAGTAATGACCCCCATGTTATCCTCAAGATTTTTCATTACTAAAGCAGGTAAGTTTTTATCAAGATTCATGTTAAACCTCTTATTAAATTTACTGTTATAGAAAAATTGACAACATGGTATTTATTCATTCTTCCAGTACGTTACACCATCGTCACAGAGATACCCTGTCTGATCAGGTTCCCCTCCAAGAAATACACCCGCCTGACCTTTTAATGAAATACCCACTCCCGTCGTGGTAGCGCCTTCTCTTTTTTCGATAACTTTACAGTGTTCTTTAGCCCAGTTTCGCCAGTCCTGTTCCTTTTCGTAAATTGGTGATAAAAATAATGCCAGAATATAGACAAATAGTCCTGCCAGTGCCAGACCTATCATAATGTAGCAAAACCATTCAAAAATAGAACCATCCCCAAAAAATATGTCGTATATAAAAACAACCAGAGAAAATGCAACAATATATATTGCAACAGTACCTGTCATAAAAGGTGCGACAGTATTAACAATAGAATAAATAAAATTTGTAAACTGAACCATACCACCCACTCCATTTGTGCCTCTGGTGAAATCAAGCAATATCTCAACTGTAAATCATCGCTGCAAACAGATCGCTACAGCGAAGGTATTCAAACAAAAAGTCCTTCTCTGATTGTTTGAATACATCGCCACAATGCCATATATTATTCATTCTTCCAGTACGTTACACCATCGTCGGCTTTGTTGAATAAATAAGATTTCGTGCGAACGACCCTGTAGCTGGCTGGATT
>ERZ773202.277-NODE-277-length-52208-cov-54.738232_pt1 | contig 52208 bp, 39 predicted proteins | sample MGYA00580998_ERZ773202 | MGnify/ENA primary metagenome ERZ773202 (study PRJEB29015, sample SAMEA2737803) | human gut metagenome | biome: human gut; feature: human-associated habitat; material: faeces | place: China | collected 2012 ...
AAGTAAAAAGGAGCTGTGAAGAAATGAGGATTCATTTCTTCACAGCTCCTTTTTTGATCGGTGATGATAGCAGGTCCTTCTACCTTCTACTCGCCCATTTCCATCCGTAGTACCCGATGACCGTATAGAGGATCACGATCGAGAGATGGCAGGCAAGGAAGAGAAAAAGCGTCGTAGGCGGACGCGCCAGCGAGCGCACAGGAAGGAGCAAGAGGCGGCTGCCCAGCGCATACAGGAAGGAACTGTACACACCCGCTGCAGCAAGGATAAGCGCTGCGGCATGGCTCAAAAAAGAGACTGGCGCGGTATTGGGGATATGCATCGCCCGTTTCATCTTCGCCCAGATCCCCTGCCAGTGGATGCCGAGATGGAGTCCCATCACAAAGAGCATCAGAAAACCGAAGATGCGGTGCAGTCGATGCACCCAGAGCGGCGGGTGGATATTGAAAATCGGCATCGTGTGCGAGAAGGCGAGCCCCGTCAGCATGACGCCCAGGAAAAGGAAGAGCAGAAGCAGATCGATACCGGTCATGACGATGCGCTGCTTTGGCCAGCGCCCACGAAAGAGGGCACGGTACCACCTCGCATTCCAGATCGTGTGGAGAAGAAAGAGCGCGGTAAAGACAAGGGCTAACATCTCGTGACCGAAATTGTGGACGTAGCGGTAGTCCAGCAGCAGAAGAAAAACAAAGAGCATCGAGGTATCGACAAGCATTCGTCTGTTCATGGCCTCCTCCTTTCAGTGATGAGTGACCCTTCACTCCTTCATCCCAAGCATCATATGTGACGTCGCCTCGGCAGCGATCGTCCCGTCTTCTTTTGTGATCTTCGCGCTCATGACGATGAGATGCCCTTTCCGGCGGACCTCCTCGCAGGTGATGAAGACCGTCTCTCCGATCAGGATCGGCTGCCGGAAGCGGCTCTCCATCTTGCCTGTATAGGCGGGGATGCCGTCTTTCAGGAAGAGATAATTACCCATCACCTCATCCATCAGTGTCATGATGAGGCCGCCATGCATGCGGTCATTGTAGCTCTGATGCTCGCGCGAAGGCGTGAAGAGGGAGAGGCATCCCTGCGGCAGCGGGAAGAAATGCAGGTGCAGACCGATGGGATTCTCCGTCCCGCAGGCAAAGCACATATTATACGTCGGATTTCTCGGCCATTCGACGAGCGTGATACCACGCCGTTCCTCTTCCAGGCGGAGCAGCGCTGTCTCTTTTTCATTCAGCGGAAATGGATGGTTCATGATAAAGACCTCCTTTATATGTATTATATTATAACATTATCCCTGTGACAAAAAACAGCTCCACATGCCCGAACATGTATTTTGGCTTCATCCGCATAAAGGGAACGCCCATTCTGCTTATGCGGATTTCTTATGCCGTGATGCGACGCTTACAGCCATCGAAGGCGATTGGAAATAGAATGGATGTTCTGCTATTCTGAATGCATCCGGAAATACAAAAGAGAGCGCGCTCCGGAAAGAGAACGCACATGTTCGACGAAAAACAGAATCAGAAAGACATCTGCCGGGCACTCGCCTGGCAGCACGGGGACAAAGACGCCGCCGAAGCCCTGCTGAAGCAGTACCAGCCCCTCATCCGAAGCATCCGACAGAACTTCTGCCAAGGCCTTTCCTACGAAGACCTTGAGCAGGAGCTCATCCTTCATTTTTTAGAACAGACCGCCTGCTACGACCCGAAGAAGAATCCGAGCTTTGCCGGCTACATCACGCCCCGTCTCAGGTGGCAGCGGATGAACCTCATCCGCAAGGAGATGACACGTGAAGACCACGAAGAGCTCACCCTGGAAGACCAGGCCGAAGGCACTTCCCTTGACGACTACGGCGAGGCGAAGGCCACGCTCGAAGAAGTCGCCCGCCTCGCCCGTCTCACAAAGAAGCAGAAGCCCGTCTTTTTTCTTTGGATGCAGGGGCTGACGCCCATGGAGATCTCCACCCGCACCGGCGACAGCCTCCCGTCCATCACAAGAAAGAAACAACGGATCCAAAGGCAGCTTTCCAAGTATGCTAGGGAGATCAGGGGATTGGTGGCTGGTGACTAGTCACTCGCAGCTCCTAATCCCTAATCCCTTTCTTCAAACTTTTAACGGCGGCTTCGCCGCAAAAAAGGAAGCCACCCCCGCCTCGCTGCGCTCGGCAGCCCCTTCCAAGGGAAGGGGCTCGCGTGGCCACTCCCTTCTTCCTATGGAAGGAGGGAGAATGCCGCTTTCCCGCATTGTCATTTCGAGCGAAAGCGAGAAATCTTTTTTGTTTGCGGTCAGGCAAAGGATGTGAGGATAGCGGCGAGCGGGAAGCACCGTGCTCCCAGCGAATCGGAAGGACGGTGTTTCATGCAGACGGCTTTACGAAAGAAAACGGAAACGGGAAACGAAAAAGATCCCTCGGCTGCGCTCGGGATGACGAAACGAGGAAACGCCTCTTTCCATTCCTTTTCAACCTGCTGCGGAAGCCAACCCCGCCTCGCTGCGCTCGGCAGCCCCTTCCAAGGGAAGGGGCTCGCGTGGATACTCCCTCCTTCCTATGGGGAAGGCTGCGAAACGAGAACACCGCTATCTCCTTTTTGCCGCATTTTTTAGATCTTAGTATCCTTTTTTCTTGTCGACTTCGTTCATGAGTTTGTCTCCGTGGGCGAAGGCGACAAAGTTCATCTGGAGGAGGCTGGTGAGCTTGTCCCAGAAGTCGGGAACCATGGAGGCGATGTGCGGGGTCATGATGACATTGTCCATCTGCCAGAAGGGGTGATCGCCGGGGAGGGGCTCTTTCGAGAAGACGTCCATGCAGGCACCGGCGATTTCTTTCTGCGAGAGGGCGTCAATGAGGGCGGCTTCATCGACGACGGAGGCGCGGGCGATATTGATGAAGAGGGCGGATCTCTTCATGAGGGCGAATTCCTTCTGCCCGAAGAAGTGATCTGTCTCGGGCGTCGCAGGGAGGGCGGCGATGACGATGTCGGCCTCCGGGAGGACTTCAGTGAGCTGGTCTTCGAGGTAGACATGGTCAGCGAACATTTCTGTAGAGAGGTGTTTCTTTACGGCGAGGATGCGGGTCTCGAAGACTTTCGCTCGCTGGGCGATGGCGCGGCCGATGCTGCCGAAGCCTACGATGAGGATGGTCTTGCCAAAGAGGGTGTCGCCGCGGGGGCGTATCCATTCATGGGCGCTCTGGTGGCGGACGGCGTCGGGGATGCGGCGCATCCATGCGAGGAGCAGGGCGAGGGTGTGCTCGGAGACGGCGCGGTCGTGGACGCCGTGGGAATTCGTGAGGTGGATGGGGCGTGAGAGCATGGAGGGGGAAAGGAGGCGCTCGACGCCGTCAGAGAGGGAGTGTACCCAGCGGATGTTTGGCCCGGCGGCGAGGATGGGCTCTGCGTCCTGGAAGCCCCACATGGCGATGGCGTCGGCGTCGGCGACATGGGGAATGGCTTCTTTCGGTGATTTGTAGGATTCGACGATAGCACCGGGGACGGCTTTTTTCAGGGATTTGATTTTGTCTTCGGAGAGGGTATTGATGATGACAAGTTTCATGATGGGGCTCCTTTCATTTTCAAAACTTTTCCTTATTATAGCATGGTTTAGGGTTCATGGTTCAGGGTTCGGGGTTCAGGGTTGTGGTGGCGGCTTCGCCGCAAAAAAGAAAGCCAACCTCCGCCCCTTCGGGGCACCTCCTTCCAGAGGAAGGAGGGAGAATAGTGCTTTTTCGCATCGTCATTTCGAGCGAATGCGAGAAATCTTTTTCGTTCGCGGTGAGGCAAAAGCTGTGAGGGGAGCAGTGAACGGGAAACACCGTGCTTCATGCGACTGGGGAGGACGGTGCTTCATGCAGACGGCTTTATGAAGGAAAACGGAAACGGGAAACGAAAAAGATCCCTCGGCTGCGCTCGGGATGACGAAACGGAGAAAGACCTCTTCCCATTTCTTTTCATCCCGCTACGGAAGCCAACCTCCGCCCCCTTCGGGGCCCCTCCTTCCAGAGGAAGGAGGGAGAATGCCGCCTCACAGACTTCCCATGAAGAAGGCTTACGATACGAGAATACCGCTTTCCCGCATTGTCATTTCGAGCGAAAGCGAGAAATCTTTTTCGGTCGCGGTCAGGCAAAGGATGTGAGGATAGCGGCGAGCGGGAAACACCGTGTTTCCCGCGAATCGGAAGGACGGTGTTTCATGCAGACAGCATTACGAAAGAAAACGGAAACGGGAAACGAAAAAGATCCCTCGGCTGCGCTCGGGATGACGAAACGGAGAAAGGGATATCTTACATTCTTTTTCAACCTATAGCGTGAGCCAACCTCCGCCCCGAAGGGGCGGATAAGGATAAAATGTTCTGCCGCTCTCTGTAAAAGTATTTACGAATCCAGTATAATAAAACAAGTGATATGGACGGGCTGGGGGATAACGTCTTCGGGCGTCACTCCCCTTCAGAACCGTTAGAACCGGCTGCATCTATATTCCTTTTTTCAAGGAGGCACTATGATATCTGACTGGCTTCATTCGAAGCGCATGAAATATATTTCCTTCGCTGTCCTGCTTTTTCTCTTGATGGGGGGCATTTATGTCTATACCCATCGCGGGGGGCAGGGGGTGAAGAAGGCCGAGGTACGTCCGACGGTGAAGGTCGTGACGCTTGTGCGGCAGGATATGATGAAGCGGATCGTGCTCTCGGGGGAGACGGTGCCGAAGGCTTCGGTGGATATTTCTCCGAAGTATGCTGGCCGTATCGCAGAGGTGGCGGTGGACCTGGGGGATGCGGTGTCTCTTGGGGATGTGCTCCTTCGTCAGGATACGAAGGATGTCTCGATCTCTATCGGAGAGAACCGCGCAGGCAGCGCGCAGGCAGCGGCTGAGGCGGTGACGAGCCGTGCAGAGTATGACGCGGGGACGATGAAGGCGCAGAGTGACTATGAGAATGCGCTGACGACGTATGAACGTTACCAGCGTCTTTTCGATGCGGGGGCAGTGTCCCGTCAGGATCGCGATGACAGGTATCGCGCGATGATGGAGGCGAAGGCGGCGCTCGAAGGTCTGACGAGCCAGTCTGTCAGCGGCCGTCCGGCGGTGATCGCCGGCAAGGAGGCGGCTGCGGAGAAGGCGCGTTATGCGGTGGAGGCACTCACGAATCAGCAGGCGGACATGACGCTTCTTTCTCCTCTTTCCGGTATCGTAAGCTATCGGAGGGCAGAAGCGGGCGAGTGGGCGACGGCAGGAGAGAAGCTGCTCACGGTCGTCGATACGAGTGAGCTGTATCTGGACTGTCAGGTCGCGGAGCAGGATGTCGGGATCCTGCAAGAGGGGATGAGTTTGGATGTGTCGATCGATTCGCTCGGGGAGTCGGTGAAGGGGACGATCCGCTATATCAGTCCGGCGATGGATGCGGATACGCATGCGTACAAGGTGCGGCTCGTGCTTACAGATCCCGCAGCGCAGATCCGCGGCGGGATGTTTGGCCGGACGGAGGTGACGGCGATGCAGAAGAAGGATGTGCTCCTCCTTCCGAAGACGGCTGTCATCGATCACAATGGGAAGAAACTGGTCTATGTGGTGGATGACGATGGCCGTGCAGAAGAGGTGCCTGTCACGCTCGGCGTTTCCAATGATGAGATGGTGGAGATCCGGAGCGGTCTGGCAGCTGGCGAGAGGGCAGCTGTGACGAATCTGTCTAAGCTCAAAAATGGAATGGTCGTAGAGGTGAAGGACTAGGGACTAGGGACTAGGGATTAGTAGCTATGGATTAGGGACTAGGAGTGACTAGTGACTGGGGTTCTCTGGTATCGTCATCCCGAGCGCAGCCCTCGATCTTTCTTGCACTCAGGTCAGGATCACATAAGCACTGCAGGGAAACGACGCCTTGCTGCTGCGTATTTCTCCTTTTACACATCCTTCGTTTATCGGTCTGCAAGGAGGATTTCTCGGCAACGCTTTCAATGACGATACGGGAATCTGATGTCTAGTCTCTGGTGACTAATCCCTAATCCTTAGCCCCTAATCCCTAGCCACTAATCCCCAGTTACCAGTCACCAGTCACTCATCCCTGTTTTCAAACTTTTTGAGGATACCCTTTTCCGTATCGTCATCCCGAGCGCAGCCCTCGATCTTTCTTGCACTCAGGTCAGGATCACATAAGCACTGCAGGGAAACGACGCCTTGCTGCTGCGTATTTCTCCTTTTACACATCCTTCGTTTATCGGTCTGCAAGGAAGATTTCTCGGCAACGCTTTCAATGACGATACGGGGATCTGATGTCTCTTGATCTCCTAGTCCCTTCTGACCAATCCCTAATCCCTAGCTACCAGTCACTAGTCACTAGTCACTTAGTTCCCGTTTCCATCGTTATTTCCGGAGGCATGCATGAAGTCATTCAATCTGACCCGGTATTCCGTGACGCACCCGATCGGCATTTTTATGATCGTGCTGTTTTTCGTGGTGCTTGGGCTGTACAGCTATTGGCGCATCGGTGTGGAGCTGTATCCGAATATCAATGTGCCCTATGTCATCGTGTCGGTGCGCTATGATGGCGCGGATGCGGAGTCGGTCGAGCAGCAGATCACGAAGCCTTTGGAGGATGCGTTGTCTTCGGTGTCGAATGTGAAGCACATCACGTCGAAGTCGCGCACGGGGCGTTCGGATGTGACGCTGGAGCTGAATTTCGATGCGGATGCGGATGCGGCGGCGATCGATGCGTCGGAGAAGGTGGATCGTATCCGCAGGAAGCTGCCGGATGATGCGGATGATCCTGTCGTGGAGAAGCGCGATATGGATGCGGCGCCGATCATCGATCTGGCGGTATTGTCGAGCCATCCGCTGGATGAGATGTATTCCATGGCGGATAATACCTTCACGAATGACTTCACGAAGGCAGACGGTGTATCGGATGTGGAGCTGCACGGGGGACGAAGCAAGGAGATCGCGGTGAAGGTGGACCGCGACAAGCTCGCCTACTACGGCATCACGATGAATGATATCATTTCCACTTTGAAGAAGGAGAATAAGCTGGCACCGGCGGGCTCGTCCTACACGGATACGCGCCAGACGCAGATCCGTCTCTCGGCGCAGTATGATACGGTGGAGGATATCCGCAAGATCCATCTCACCTGCGGAAATGGCGTGGCGATCCCGATCTCCGCGGTGGGCGAGGTCGTGCGTCAGGACCAGAGGGTGTCGCGGTTTGCGCGCATCAATGGACAGGATGCCATCGGGATCTCCATCTATAAGAACAGCAATGCCAATCTTGTCTCGACGGCAGATGGTGTGATGAAGGTCTTGGAGAATATGCGGGCGGAGTATCCGGACTATCAGTTCGTCGTAGTGAATGATTCGGCGGACTACGTGCGCACGGCGCTCCATAATACGCTTTCGACGCTCATCGAAGGGCTCATCACGACGGGGCTCGTGCTCTTCTTCTTCCTGCGTGGCTGGCGGTCGACGGCGTCTGTCATCATTGCGATCCCGACGTCGCTCATTTCCACGTTCTTCGTCATGTACATGGCAGGCTTTTCCTTCAATATGATGTCGCTCATGGGGATGACGCTCTGTGTAGGGATCCTTGTCGATGACTCGATCGTTGTTTTGGAGAATATTCACCGCCATCTGGCCAAGGGGGAGGATGCAAAGGAGGCGGCGGTAACAGGGCGTATGGAGATCGGCATGGCCGCCATTGCGATCACGCTCTGCGATGTGGTGGTTTTCCTCCCGATCGCTTTCATGTCGAGCATGACGGGGCAGTTTTTCAAGCAGTTCGGTCTCACGATCGTCTTTGCTTCTCTCTTTTCCCTATTCATCTCCTTCACGCTGACACCGATGCTGGCATCGAAATTTTTCAAGAACGGCGTCAATGTCCCGGATACGAAGCTCTGGCGCACGGTAGAGAAGATCGAGCAGAGGATGGAGGATGCATACGGAGAGGCCATCGCCTGGAGCTTTAGGCATAAGAAGAAGCTCTTCGGCGGTGTCGCCATCGCCTTTTTCCTTTTCATGACGATGGTGCCGCTCGGCTGGATCGGGATGGAGTACATGCCGCGCACGGATGAGAGCGGCTTCAATGTGAAGATCCAGCTCCCGACGGATGCGTCTGTCGAGCGCACGGATGCTGTCACGACTAAGCTCGAGAGCTACCTTGCCGAGGTGCCTGAGGTGAAGTCCTACATGGCGATGGTCGGCGGGGGCAGCGGGGTGAATTCCGGCCGTATCCGCGTCTCTCTTGTCGATCGGCAGGATCGCAGCCGTGATATCTGGTCTATCACAAACGAGATGCGCACATGGATCGATGACAATATCACAGACGGCGATGTCCGCATCAAGGAGGATCAGGCATCTGTTTCCGGTACTGCCGGCGGCGGTCTGGGAAATGGCGGGGGCGCCTTCCGCCTGGAGCTGCGCGGCAATGACATGGCTGATCTTATCCGTGCCTCCGAGATGGCGCAGCAAATGCTGAAGAGCGGCGCCTATGGCGTGACGGATGTCAGCTGTACATATCAGGAGGGGCTGCCGGAGATCTCCCTCATCCCTGACCGTGAGAAATTGAAGCACTATGGCGTCACGGTCGGCTCTCTCTATGACACGCTGTCGTCCGCGATCAGCGGCGCAGGCGCAGGCGTCCTGCCGAATGATCCGCAAAATAACGGCAATGACACGGATATCAATGTTTATTTCAAGGGCGGAGAGTCGTACAGGATAAGTGACCTGGCGGCGATCCCGATCAAAGGGCAGACGGGCATTGTCCGCATGTCTGATGTGGCAGAGCTCAGGGATGAGACGGGACCGATCACCATCCTGCGTACGGACAAGCAGCGCGCTATCATCATCGGCGCGAATCCCGGCGAGCAGGATCTGAACGGGCTCATCCAGCGTTTCACGAAGGATCTCAATCAGACGGGGCTTCCGAAATCGGTGAATTTCCGCTTCTCCGGACAGGCTGACAGTATGCGTGAAAGCTTCATAGAGCTTTTGTCGGCACTTCTCATGGGGATGCTCCTCGTGTACATGATCCTCTCCGTCCTCTATGAATCGGTGAAGACCTCTTTCATCCGCATGTTCTCGCTGCCTTTCGGTCTGATCGGCTCACTTCTCTTCCTCTTCCTCATGAATGATACCATCAATATTTATTCCATGATCGGGATCATCGTCATGGATGGCGTGGTCGCGAAGAATGGCACGCTGCTCCTTGACTATACGCTGACGCTCATGCATCAGCACGGCATGGCGGCGAAAGAGGCTGTCATAGCGGCCGGCCGTGCGCGTCTGCGCCCGATCTTCATGACGACCTTCACCATGATCGTCGGCATGCTCCCGACAGCCCTCGCACTGACGGCTGGCTCGGAGACACGAAGCTCTATGGCTTGGGTCATCATCGGCGGCCTCATCACCTCGACACTTTTCACGCTCCTCGTCATCCCGATGATCTTCCTTTTCTTCCAGAGGGAGAAGTGACTAGTGACTGGTGACTAGGAATTAGTAGCTAGGGATGAGTGGCTAGGGATTAGGTTTGCGATACGAGAGAACCGCTAATTTCAAATCTCCGCGGCGCTTCTATATTTTTATGCGCCGCACCACCATTTCTCATTTCTAATTTCTAATTTCTCATTCAAGTGAGGCTTTCATCCCCAATCAAGGGGCGACCCGCCCCTTGGGCTAACCCTGAACCCACCCCCCTTTTTGTGGTACAATATGACCAGAAGAATGACACGATCATGATGAGGAGGTGTTTCTATGAGATCATGGAAGAAACGCAGTATCTCTGCGGCTCTGGCGCTCACTTGTGTGGCGGCGCCCATGGCGCAGCCGATGACAGCGTATGCGGCGTCGACGGCGGAGAAGATCCTGTATGGCGCGGCGGCGATGGTTTTCATTTCCAGCTACTACTCCAAAATGGACGATGAGAGCCAGCTGCAGCTGCTGGATCAGTGCCAGCAGGAGACGGGCGTCTATGACTCGGCGGAAGCGGATAACCGAGTACAGACCGTGTACCAGAATCTGAAGGATACGGGGCATGTGCTGCGTGATTACAAGGTCTACGTGTCGCCGAGCGAGGACATCAATGCGTTTGCCAGCTTGGGCGGTGTGCTCTGCGTGAATAAGGGAACGCTCGATCAGATGGATGATGATGAGCTGGCCTACGTCATGGCGCATGAGATCGCTCACGGCGAGAAGCGACACAGCGTGAGCGGCCTCAAGAAGCGCGTGGGGCTGGTGACGGCGCTGAATATTTATCTCGGAGACGCCTCGTATGGCGAGTACCTTCTGGGAAATATCGCGGCGAACTATGTGTCGAATGCGGTCTTTACCAAGGATCAGGAAAAGCAGGCGGATGACTGGGGCTTCCAGTACCTTGTCGAAGCGGGCTATAATCCGGGAGGCGGCGCGGCGTCCATGGAAGTGCTGCGCGCGAAATACGGCGAGAGCTCGCCGTCAGGCATCAAGGCGGTCCTTGCTCCGGGCAATCACCCTAAGACCAGTGACCGCATCCATAAGAATCTCAAATGGATGAATGCGTACTCCGGCAAGCATGTCGAGGTCAAGGATGACTGGATCGTGGTGAATGGGGAGAAAGCCTTCTCACCCGCCCAGGACAATGCGTACAGCCAGAAGGAGCGTCTCTATCTCACCGCGGGCAAGCTCGTGAAGCTCTATCACGCAGGGCATGTCCCCGATGCTGTTCTCGAGGGAGATCGGATCTGCTGCGGAAATACGGTCATTTACGAGCTGTCCTCCGAAGAGGATGGCAGAGCCTATACCGAGGCGCTGAATCAGGGGATCCGGAAGGATCGCGGTGAACGTGTCGTCAGTGATTTTGATATCGATAAAAGGGGGAAGAGAGTGACTAGGGACTAGGGATTAGGAGTGACTGGTGACTAGGGACTAGGGATTAGTAGCTAGTGACTGGTAGCGGGGGATTAGGGGCTAGGGATTGGTCACCAGGGACTAACATCAGATTCCCGTATCGTCATTTCGAGCGAAGCGAGAAATCTTCCTTGCAGACCGATAAACGAAGGATGTGTAAAAGGAGAAACACATAGCACCAAGGCGTCGTTTCCGTACAGTGCTTATGTGATCTTGACCTGAGTGCAAGAAAGATCGAGGGCTGCGCTCGGGATGACGATACGGAAAAGGGTATCCTCAAAAAGTTTGAAAGCAGGGATGAGTGGCTAGTGACTGGAATACCAGCCTTCGACATCGCCATTATGTATACTCCGCGGCGCTTCTGATTTTTATGCGCCGCCCCTGCTGAACCCTCTGAATCTATAGAACCCGCTCCCCTTCTCTCGCATGCCATCAAGGGGCAGCATGCCCTCACGAGGCTAACCCTGAATCTTGAACCTTTATTTTCAAAGGACGATTTCCATGAAAAAATTACTATCCATTTTGCTTCTGTTGCTTATTGTTTGCGGCTGCGGGCTGGGCGCGCTCATCTGGGTGACACCGCCGCCGCCCACACCGCCAATGATCGCGCCGCCGCCTCCTTCGAAGGCAGTCTCGGCTGCGCTGATCGATGGGAATACGGGAGAGGTGCTGGCGGATAAGGAAGGGAGTCTGCGTATCTATCCGGCAAGTACGACGAAGATCCTGACCTGTATCATTGCGCTCGAAGAGGGCAAGGCGAAGCTCACCCAGAATGCGGTGATCTCTCCGCGCGCGATGGCGCAGGATGGCACGAACATCGGTCTTAGGCCGGATATGCCGCTCTCGCTTCACCAGTTGCTGTATGGGATGATGCTGATCTCCGGGAATGATGCGGCTGTGTCTGTCGCAGAGACGGTGGGTGGCTCGTATGGTCGTTTCATCGAGATGATGAATGAAAAGGCAGCTTCTATCGGTGTGCATGATTCCCATTTCGCGAATCCGAATGGTCTTACGGATCCGAACCACTATACGACGGCCTATGATATGGCGAAGATCGCGGCGTATGCGATGAAGAATCCTGATTTCCGTGACATCGTGAAGCGTCCTGTGTACCCGATGACGTATCGGAATGGGGTCTATCGCAATGTGGAAAACCGCAATGAATTTCTGACGAGTCACTATGAGGGGGCGAATGGCGTGAAGACGGGCATGACGGAAGCAGCGGGCGATTGTCTCGTTGCTTCCGCGGAGCGCGATGGCCGTCTCATGATCGTGGCACTCTACGATGATACGGATCGCTGGAAGGAAGCCAGGACATGGCTGGACTATGGCTTTGCGGAAGCGGAGAAGAAGGCGGAGTATGAAAGAAAGCTCGCTCAAGAGCCGAAGGTGTACAAGCTGGTGAACCAGCTCTTAGGGAGGGAGCCTCGTGACTAGGAGAAGGAAATCGCCGTTTCTGGTGCGGCTTTTCCCGCACAGCCCGTTCCTGCGTGTCCTTTTCGTCATCGTGGTTCTTCTCTCGCTCTACATCGTCTTGCACAGCGGGTATCATTTCTATCAGGTCCGCCAGCAGGAGACGTTGCTTTTGGAGGAGAAGGAGAGGCTGTCCAAGGAGAAGGCGGAGCTCGCAAAGAAGCGTGAGGATCTCAAGGATGACGGACAGCTTGAAAAGAAGGCTCGTCAGGAGCTCGGTCTTGTGAAGCCCGGAGAAGTGCCTTATGTGAGATGAGGTTGGTGACTAGTAGCTAGTGACTAGTGACTGGTAGCTAGGGAAACGCTGATTCACTCTGACAACGATTGAATCAGTGTTTCCCTAGTCACCTCTCATCGCTCTTCAATCTTCTTGCTATTCCTTAAAAAATCACGTATAATTTAATTCGTATTTATATCGCAGGCATTGGGGAGGCGGATGCCGTTTCCCAGAGAGGATTTTGTTGTTAGATGGCTTTAGAAGTCGGAAGTATCGTGGAAGGTACCGTTTCAGGGATCGCGAAATTTGGTGCGTTTGTGGAGCTGCCGGAAAACAAGGTGGGTCTGGTTCATATTTCAGAAGTCGCCAATGAATACGTGAGCGATGTGGCTCAGTATCTCAAGGTGAAGGATACGGTGAAGGTGAAGGTCATCTCCATCGATGCGAAGGGCAAGATCGCGCTTTCTGTCAAGCAGGCGCAGCCGAAGACGGAAGAAAAGAAGGAGGCACGTTTTCCGAAGAAGGAAGGAAGCGAGCATCGTTTCCAGAAAAAAGAAGGCTTCGAGGGAAGAGCTCCTCTGCATGAAGCAGCGCGTATGACCGAGCGCCGTCCGTTTGCCGGCGGTTATCGTTCGCAGCGCCATGAAGCCCCTGCTTCTTTTGAAGACAAGCTGAACCGTTTCCTGAAGGACAGCGATGAACGGCTTCTGGATCTGAAGAGAAATGTAGAATCCAAACGGGGCGGTCGCGGCGGCCGCCATTCTGACTGAGTATGAGAGGAGATGTAACGGGATGAGTTATGTCTCCTTTTGTTATGTGTTTTAGGGATGATGTATGCGGATTCTGTTGATGAATTTGCGTGACAATTAGGGAAACGCTGATTAAATCGCAGAGTCGGATTTCATATAGATTTTTATACATAGCTTCGTCATCATCTTCCTTAAATAGCTCGCTATTCGCGTTAGATGATTCCTCGCTCTGTATAAAAATCCAAGAATGAAATCTGACAACGATTGAATCAGTGTTTCCCTAGAAATGAGAATTTATAAATGAGAAATGGGGGTACGGCGCATCAAAATAGAAAGCGTCGTAAGTTTTATCAAAGGGATAGGTATGCTTGCACTGGCAGCATAGGATGAGAAGCTATTCTTTTATCACTTTATATGAAATTATATGAAACTCGCGGCGCTTCTACTTTTGCGCCGCACCACCATTTCTCATTTCGCATTTCTAATTTCTCATTCTTATGAAAACGGTAGAAGGATGAATGGAATATAGTGTATCACACGATATACCCACAAGGAGGCTCTTATGCGCGCGATCATTGATATCGGAACGAATTCGGTCCGTCTTTTGATGGCAGAGAAGGATGAAAAAGGGGAGTGGAAGATCCTCAGAAAAGAACTTCGCAGCACCAGGCTGGGGGAGGGCATGACGGATAAGGCGACCATCGGTCAGGGGGCGAAGGAAAGGACGCTCTCTGCCGTGGGGGAATTTACCGCCATGGCCAAGCTCGAAGGGGCGAAGGATATCTTCGCCTATGGTACGTCCATCATGCGCGATGCGTCGAATGGGGAGGAATTCGCTGATGAAGTGACGGCAGCCTTCGGCGTGCCTGTCCGCATTCTTTCGGGGAAGGAGGAAGCGTACTATAGCTACATAGGCGCGGCCGGGACGTCCGGCGTCATCACGTCCGTCGTCGATATCGGCGGCGGCTCGACAGAGATCTGCGTGGGATTCGGCACCGATGTCGGAGCGCGCCACAGCTTCCGCCTCGGGTGCGTGCGCTGCTCGAAGCAGTTCGATACTACCACGGCTAGAGGCCGCGGCGAGCTGAAGAAGCATTGCTTCACGCTTTTCCGTGAGACGGATCTCATGGAGTCCATGCGGAATGTCAAGCGCTGGATCGGTGTCGGCGGGACTGTCACCTCGCTGGCTTCGATGCTGCAGGAGCTCGAAGTGTATGATTCGTCGAAGGTGCAGGACTACGTGATCCATCCCGAGGATGTGTCGGAGATCCTCGAAAAATTATCCCCAATGTCCTATGATGACAAGTGCCATATGAAAGGCCTCCTGCCGTCCCGCGCCGATATCATCGTGGCCGGCGTCGTCATCCTAGACAGCCTTATGGAGTACTTCGCTCTCTCGGAGATCACGGTGAGCGACCGCGATCTCTCCGAAGGTCTGCTCGATGCAGATGTCATCTCACCGACAGAAAAGTAAGGGGTGGCTAGTGACTGGGGACTGGTGACTGGGGACTAGTGACTGGGGACTAGTGACTGGTGACTGGGGATTAGACTAGGAGACTGGGAGACTTGGAGACATCAGACTCTTGCGTTGCCATTTCGAGCATAGCGAGAAATCTTTCTTGCAGACCGATAAACGATGGATGTGCGAAAGCAGGGATGAGATACCTCAAGTGACTGGTGACTTGAATGCTGCTTTCGGGCATCGCCCTATACATATTCGCGGCGCAGCCGCCACCTTTATTCCTAATCCCTAATCCCTAATCCCTAGCTACTAGTTCCAAGTCCCTATTTTCCCAGGAGCGAACTATGAAAAAACAATCATCTCCTTTTATCGCGAAGATCCTCTCCTTTGCGAGGGAAAAGAAATTATGGCAGAGAGGGGAGCGGATCCTCGCGGCGGTATCCGGCGGGCCGGATTCGCTCGGGCTCCTACTCTTTCTGCATGACGTCGCAGAGCAGGAAGGGCTCTCTGTCGGCTGCTGTCTCGTGCAGCATCATTTGCGCGAGGAGGCCGAAGAAGAGGCACGGTATGTGGAGCGCATCTGTGAGCAGCTTGGGATACCCTTCTTTCGCAGGGATGTCTATGTCGAGGAGAAAAGACGCTTAGGCGGCGGCTCCGTCGAGACGGTGGCGCGAACGCTCCGCTATGAGGCGCTCAGGGAGGTGCGGAGGGAAGCGGGGTATACCGTGATCGCACTCGCGCATCATGCAGACGATCAGGCCGAGACGATCCTTTTTCATCTGCTGCGCGGGAGCGGCGTGCGCGGTCTGTCGGGCATGGCGCCAAAGCATGAGGAGCTGATCCGTCCCTTCCTCACGGTCACGAAGAAAGAGATCGAAGATTTCCTCACTGCCTTTCCGTATGCGCCCTGCCATGATGCCACGAATGATGAACTGGATGCGACGCGAAACCGCATTCGTCACCAGCTTCTCCCCGAGATGCTTTCCTATAATCCCAATCTGGTAGAGACGCTCCGGCATACGGCGGATATCCTTCGAGGCGAGGATGCTTGGATGGAGGAGACAGCAGAGGCCTGGCTCACTTCTCACGGGAAAGAGGGGAGCCTCGAGAAGGACGCCTTCCGCGCGCTTCCTCTCGCGATGCGGCGGCGTGTCCTCCGGCGGATGCTTATGCACATGGGAGAGGGATCCTCTGATTTTGAAAGCCTTTCGCGTCTCGCCCGTCTCGCAGAGAACGGCGAGACGGGGAAGCTCACTTCGACGGCGCATGTGGTGATGGAGATCGGCCGGCGCTGTCTCTATTTCTACAAAGGCAATACCAAAAAACAGGAGGAGGACGGTCTTTTCCTTCTCGCAAAGCATTTTTTTGAAAAGTTCACCCAAAAAGATGTGGATAAACAGCAAGAGATGGCTATAATAAGTGGCAAGGACCGCGCAGACACGCTCTGGCACATGGAGACCGTGCGACTTGGAAAGCTGCCGGAGCATCCGGCTCGTAACCAATACCTGCTGGATGCTGAAAAGGTGGGGGAGGTCAGGCTTCGTATGCCAAGACCGGGCGAGCGCATGGCGGCGCTGGGGATGGACGGGACGAAGTCTATCAAGCGCATCCTGCAGGACGCCGGCATCCCCGCTGCCCTCCGACCGTATTGGCCCGTTGCCGCTGATGAAAAAGAGATTTACTGGACCTGTCTCCTCCGCGGCAGTCGACACGGCCGTGTGACGAAGGAGACCAAAGAGTACCTGCTGCTGACGATCTGGTTCGGGCGGAAATGAGTGACTGGTGACTGGTGACTAGGGATTAGGGATTAGGGATTAGGAGTGCCGTCCCTTGATTGCGTTTGAAAGCCTCGCTTGAATGAGAAATTAGAAATGAGAAATGCGAAATGGTGGTGCGGTGCTTCTGATTTTTTATGCGCCGCACCACCCCCCTTTGAACCTCTTGAACCCATAGAACCCGCTGAACCTCTTTCGCAAAGAGTCAAAGGGCGATACGCCCCATGGGCTAACCTCGATTTATACTTTTTACTTCACATTTCATTGACAGGAGAATATCATGGAAAATTTATCGAAAGACATCAAAACCGTACTTGTGACGAAAGAGCAGATCGCAGCGAAAGTGAAAGAGCTCGGCGCTCAGATCACAAAGGACTACGAAGGAAAGGATGTCGTACTTGTCGGCATTCTGAAAGGGGCGATGCCTTTCCTCTGCGACCTGATGCGCTCGATCGATCTGCCGGTCACTTTAGACACCATGTGCGTGTCGAGCTATGGCAACAGCACCGTATCGAGCGGGCATGTCAAGATCAAGAAAGACCTTGACAAGGACATCCGCGGCAAGCATGTCATCGTGGTCGAGGATATTATCGACACCGGCATCACCATGTCCCACCTCGTGCCGCTTTTGAGGGAGAGAGGCGCGGCTTCGGTGGAGCTTGCCATCTGTCTCAATAAGAAGGAACGCCGCGAAGCGGATGTATATGTGAAGTATGTCGGTTTTGAAATTCCGGATGAATTCATCGTCGGCTATGGCTGTGACTATGCAGAAAAATACAGAAACCTCCCTGACGTCTGCGTGCTGGATCATAAAGTCTATACGAAGGCGTGACTGGTAGCTAGGGATTAGGGATTGGGGATTAGGATTCCCAAGTGACAGGTGACTTGAATACTACTTTCGGGTATCGCCGTTTACAAGAATCGGCGCTCGGGGGGTGCCGTAAATCGCCTGCTAGAGACGCATTTCCCCACTCTCTTTCATTCCGCCAGTGCCCTATCCGCCCCTTCGGGGCACCTTCCCCTCGAGGGGAAGGCTATTTATATCAAACAGCGGAGCCGCCACTGCACCCCTGAACCTTGAACCTTCTTTTCTTTGTTGCCTTTCCATATACTTATATGCTAAAATTAGATATTATTCAGAACTATCAATCTATGGGGTGAAAAAACCTATTGAATGGGTCGTTTATATTTCACAGGAAATATAGAGAAGGAGGAAAATATTGAATAAATTTGTAAAGAATGTGGCCCTCTATGTGCTTCTGATCATTATAGCGGTCTCCATATTCAATACCTTTGTTCATCCTCAGGAAAAACACTCGGAAATCACCTACAGCGATTTCATTTCGCAGGTCGAGAAGAAGAATGTCGACTCCGTGACGATGACGAACAATTCCATCAGCGGTAAGCTGAAGGACGGCAGCGAATTCGCTACCTATGCACCAGACAATGACGCGCAGCTTCTGCCGAAGCTTTCGGAGGGGGGCGTCATCATCACTGCAAAACCGCCGGAACAGCCGTCCTGGTGGATGAATCTGCTCTCTTCGCTGCTTCCGATCATCATCTTGGTCGGCGTGTGGTTCTGGATCATGAACCAGACACAGGGCGGCGGCGGACGTGTCATGAGTTTTGGCAAGTCCAGAGCGAAGATGACCGCCGAAGGCCAGGTCCACGTGAATTTCTCTGATGTTGCAGGGGAAGACGAAGCGAAGGAAGAGCTTTCCGAAGTGGTGGATTTCCTGAAAAATCCGGGTCGCTATACGGCGATCGGCGCGAAGATCCCGAAGGGCGTGCTCCTCGTCGGCCCGCCAGGGACAGGTAAGACACTGCTTGCCAAAGCAGTGGCCGGTGAAGCGAAAGTGCCATTCTTCTCCATCTCCGGCTCTGACTTTGTAGAAATGTTTGTCGGTGTCGGCGCTTCCCGTGTCCGTGACCTCTTTGCCCAGGCAAAGAAGAATGCACCATGCATCGTCTTCATCGATGAGATCGATGCGGTGGGCCGTCAGAGAGGCAGCGGCCTCGGCGGCGGACACGACGAAAGAGAACAGACGCTGAACCAGCTCTTGGTCGAGATGGATGGCTTCGGCTCGAACGAAGGCATCATCACCATCGCTGCGACGAACCGTCCGGATATCCTCGATCCGGCGCTGCTGCGTCCGGGTCGTTTCGACCGCCGCGTCGTCGTCGGCCGTCCTGACCTCAGAGGCCGTCTTGCGATCCTGCGTGTTCATGCGAAGAATAAGCCGCTGGAACCGGATGTCGATCTCAATACCATCGCAAAGAAAGTCCCGGGCTTCACAGGGGCCGATCTTGCGAACATGCTGAATGAAGCAGCCCTTCTGGCTGCCCGTCAGAACAGAAAGACGATCTCCATGGCCGATCTGGAAGAGGCCAGCGAAAAAGTCAGCTACGGACCGGAAAGAAAGAGCCATAAGGTGAGCGATGAGGAAAGAAGGATCACCGCGTACCATGAATCCGGCCATGCCATCATGGCGACCCTGCTGAAGGATGCGGATCCGGTGCATAAAGTCACCATCATTCCGCGCGGACAGGCGGGCGGCTACACCATGATGCTCCCGCATGAAGAACGTTCTTTCATCACGAAGTCGCATCTTCTCGCTCAGCTGCGCGTCGCTCTCGGCGGCCGCTGCGCGGAAAAGATCATTTTCAATGAGATCTCCAGCGGTGCCTCCGGCGACCTCCAGCAGGTGACCGGCATCCTCCGCAAGATGATCATGGAATGGGGCATGAGCGATCGACTGGGACCGATGATCTTCGGCGAACATCAGGAACAGATCTTCCTCGGCAAGCAGCTCGGCTCGGAAAGAAACTACGGCGAGACCGTAGCGACCATCATTGATGAAGAAATGCACAAGTACCTCGACGAAGCGTACAATGATACCATGCAGACACTGATGGACCATATGCCTGTCCTGGAAGCCATGGCGCAGGCGCTCCTCGAGGTGGAAACCATCGATCATAAGCAGGTGGAAAACCTCTTCAAGTATCACTCCCTCTATGCACCGGGAGAAGAACCGAAGAAGGAGGACGACGAAGAGTCTCCGCTTCCGCCGATGCCAAAGGATGAAGGCCCGTCGCCTTCCCTCTATAGTGAATAATACGATAGAGCTTGACAGAATGCCTCCGCTTTGCGGGGGCGTTTTCTTTTGCTTTTTGTAAAAGTTTGAGAACGTTTTAGGAATGTGAGACGAAAAAGTGGTAACATAGGGGTGACTGGTGACTGGTGACTGGTGACTAGTGACTAGTGGCTGGTGACTGGTGAGAGCAGCCCTGTTAAGGAAACACTGATTCAGTCGTTGTTCGATTTGACTCTGCGATTTAATCAGCGTTTCCTTAAACTACTCTTCTGAACCTATTCCCCCTTTTCTATCACTCTTTCTACAAGGAGATTCTATACAATGACACTTGACGAATTACAAATCGGCCAGTCGGCGCTCTTACAGACCGTCGGCGGAGAGGGCGCGCTGCGGCAGCATTTTCTGGATATGGGCCTCATCCCCGGAGAAGAGGTGACACTGGTGCGCTTTGCGCCTTTGGGCGATCCCATGGAGATCATGGTGCAAGGCTATGAGCTGACGGTCCGAAAAGACGATGCGCAAAAGATCGAAGTGACGAATGTGCATCAGGCAGCGGCGAAAGATAGAAAGCACCTGCGAGTGGAAACATCCACGTATCTTCATCCCGGTCTCGGTGAGCCCGGCAAGTATCATGAGGAGTCAGAGTACTCGGATGTAAAGCCAATCGAGGGCAGACTGACCTTTGCGCTCGTCGGCAATCAGAACTGCGGCAAGACAACGCTCTTCAACCAGCTGACCGGCTCCAACCAGCATGTTGGCAATTTTCCCGGGGTCACGGTCGATCAGAAAACGGGCGTGATCCGTGGCTATCCGGAGGCAGAGGTAGTGGATCTGCCGGGGATCTATTCTCTTTCTCCGTACACGAGTGAGGAGATCGTCTCTCGTGAATTTATCCTCAAGCAAAAGCCGACGGGGATCATCAATATCGTGGATGCGACGAATCTCACGCGCAATCTCTATCTCACCATGCAGCTGATGGAGCTTGGGATACCGGTGGTGCTTGCGATCAATATGATGGATGAAATGAAAAACAATGGAGGCTCCATCCTGATTAATGAGATGGAGCGGCTCTTGCAGATCCCGGTCGTCCCGATCTCCGCTGTCAAAAATCAGGGGGTGGGCGAGCTCGTGAAGCATGCGATCCATGTCGCACGCTATCAGGAGAAGCCGGGCATCACGGATTTCTGCGATAAGAATGACCACCATGGAGCTCTTCACCGCGCCCTGCATGGCATCATGCATCTCATTGAGGACCATGCGAAAGCGGCTGGCATCCCGCTACGGTTCGCAGCCTCCAAGCTGGTCGAGGGGGATCCTCTCGTGGAGCAGGCGCTCGCTCTGGAGGCCAATGAAAAAGAGCTTTTGCGGCACATTCTCGCACAGCTTGAAGAAGAGCGCGGCCTTGACTGCGCGGCTGCGATGGCAGATATGCGCTTCCTCTTTATCCGCCGTCTCTGCGAACGGACGGTGGTGAAGCCCCAGGAAAGCAAAGAGCATGCGCGCAGCCAGAAGATCGACCGCATCCTCACGGGGAAGTACACCGCCATCCCGATCTTCATCCTCATCATGGGACTGGTCTTCTTCCTCACCTTTAATGTCATCGGCGCTTTCCTGCAGGACGCTTTGGCAGACGGCATCGATCAGGTGACAGAGTGGGTGGATGCATGGCTCACGGCAGAGTCGGTGAATCCCGCCATCCGCTCGCTGGTGGTGGATGCTATTTTTCAGGGCGTCGGCAGCGTTATTTCCTTCGTGCCGGTGATCGCCGTCCTGTTTTTCTTCCTGTCTCTTTTGGAAGACGGGGGCTATATGGCCCGTATCGCCTTCGTCATGGATAGGCTGCTCAGAAAGCTGGGCCTCTCCGGACGCAGCATCGTGCCGCTCCTTGTCGGCTTCGGCTGCAGCGTACCGGCTGTCATGGCGACGCGTACCCTGCCGTCAGAGCGTGATCGACGCATGACCATCATGCTCATCCCTTTCATGAGCTGCTCGGCCAAGGTGCCGATCTATGCCTTCTTTACGGCGGCATTCTTTCCTCGAAATGGGGCGCTTGTCATGATCGGGCTTTATCTCTTCGGCATCTGCATGGCGATCCTGACCGCCCTCCTCTTCAAGCGTACTCTTTTCAGAGGGGAACCGGTGCCCTTTGTCATGGAGCTTCCGAATTACCGTATGCCCGGTATGAAAAATGTCCTGCGCCTCATGTGGGATAAGGCCAGAGATTTCCTCGAGCGTGCATTCACGGTCATCTTCGTCGGCACCATCATCATCTGGTTCCTGCAGAACTTTGATGTCCGTCTCAATATGGTGGCGGATTCCCAAGACAGTATCCTCGCCTTCCTTGCCGGCGCTGTCGCGCCTCTCTTTGCACCGCTCGGCCTTGCAGACTGGAAGCTTTCTACGGCGCTCATCTCCGGATTCATGGCCAAGGAGAGCGTCGTCTCTACCCTGACGGTCCTCTACGGGACGGAGGAAGCTCTCTCTTCGATCCTGACACCGGACATGGCACTCACCTTCCTGACCTTCTGCCTGCTCTACACGCCCTGCATCGCAGCGATCACTTCCGTCAAGCGGGAGAATGGGACGGGATGGGCTGTGGGGATGATTGCCTTCCAGTGTGTCGTCGCATGGATCGCCGCCTTCGCTGTGCATCTCATGCTGTCTGCCTTTGGCGTGGTATAAGGACAGGAAAACAAAATCGATCAAAAAGCTTTCATACGAGACTTTTCCGGATATGGCGTGCGCTCCGTTTTTTCCGGCGGAGCTAAGGGCGCATGACGCATGGACTGACCTTGACTCCCGAACGCCCCTTTTCCGGGCGCTCATCAATATCCCTCTTGACAGAAATGCCAAGGGAGATTATGATTACATCAACAACATAAACAAACCGTTGAAGCGGAGATAAAAACAGTACGTGCACTTACAGGGAGTCGGGGCAATGAGAAGCCGGCAGAACGCAGATTGTTAAATGGACCGCTGAGGGCGCAGTGAAAAGGGAGACCCCAGTAGCTTGCGACGTAGGGCATACGTCAGTTGCCGGAGATATGTTGGTATCTCGCTAAGAGCAGGGGTCATACCCTGAAGCAAGGTGGCACCGCGGAATAGTATCCGTCCTTGACAAGTTTTTGTCAGGGACGGATTTTTTATTTCTCCCTGGGAAGGAGCAGCCTATGAATACGAACCGGCGATGGTTTGGAAAGTGACTGGTGACTGGTGACTAGTGACTTGCATACCACTTTGGGGGATCACCCCATAAATAATTGCGGCGAAGCCGCCACCACAACCCTGAACCCTGAACCTTGAACCCTAACTAGAAACGGAGGCCCCAATCATGATCAAAGAAGCGATCCAGAAAATTGTACGAAAAGGCGACCTCAGCTATGAAGAAGCATACACCGTGATGAATGAGATCATGGACGGCAAGACCACACCGACGCAGAATGCAGCCTTTCTTGCGGCGCTCTCGACGAAGAGCACGCGGGCGGAGACGATCGATGAGATCTCCGGCTGTGCAGAAGCGATGAGAGAGCATGCGACGCCAGTCCCGCATCCGGGTATGAAGGTCCTGGAGATCGTAGGCACCGGCGGTGATGGCTCGAACAGCTTCAACATTTCCACCACGGCTGCTTTTGTCATTGCGGCGGCGGGCGTCACGGTCGCTAAGCACGGCAACCGTGCGGCATCCTCGAAGTCCGGCACGGCGGATGTGCAGGAAGCCCTCGGCGCGAACATCGCGCAGGATCCGAAGAAAGCGCTCAAGATGCTGGAAAAGGTCGGCTTCTGCTTCCTTTTCGCACAGAAATATCACGCAGCGATGAAGTATGTCGGCGGCATTCGGAAGGAGCTGGGCTTCCGCACCGTGTTCAATATCCTGGGCCCCTTGACGAATCCGGCGAATCCCGACTATTTCCTCCTCGGCGTCTATGATGGCTACTTGGTAGAGCCGGTCGCCAAGGTCTTGGATAAGCTCGGCGTGAGGAATGCGCTCGTCGTCTACGGCGAAGACCACTTGGATGAGGTCTCACCTTCTGCGCCGACGCAGGTCTGCGAGCTGAAGGATGGCTATTACCGCACGATGACCATCTGCCCGGAGGACTTCGGTCTCACGCGTGGCAAGAAGGAGGAGCTCGTCGGCGGTACGGCCTCTGAAAATGCGGAGATCACCAAGGGCATCCTGACCGGGAAGCTCCGGGGGACGAAGAGAAATGCAGTGCTCATGAATGCCGGTCTTGCTCTCTACGCAGCCAAAGCGGTCCCCACCATGCAGGAGGGCGTCGCAAAGGCGGCTGAGATGATCGACAGCGGAAAAGCGTATGAGAAACTCGAGGAATACGTCAAGGTGTCAAATCAGTGACTGGTGAGTGGTGACTAGTGACTGGTGACTAGGGATTAGTAGCTAGGGATTAGGAGTCTCAGGTGACTAGCTCATGACACCACCATTTCTTATTCCATCGAGGCTTTCAAACGTAATCAAGGGGCGAGCCGCCCCAGGGGCTAACCCCGAACCCTGAACCCTATCCCGTTTGAAGGATATTTGATTCTACCGATAAACGGAGTAATGATTTCCATGATACTAGACGACATTGCTGCCGAGACCAGGCGGCGGATCGAGCGGCTGAAAGCGGACGGCTACTATGGACGTCTGCATGAAGAAATGAAGCGCTTCACGCCGCTGACGGATGATCTGTTTTACAAGAATCTGGCAAGTGACGGGCTTTCCCTCATCTGCGAGCTCAAGAAAGCGTCTCCTTCGAAGGGGACGATCAGCGAGGACTTCCCCTTTGCGGCGATCGCAAAAGAGTATGAAGCGGCGGGGGCTTCGGCGATCTCCTGCCTGACAGAGCCGAAATGGTTCAAAGGCGATATCGCTTACCTGAAGAAGGTGGCGCAGGAGGTGAAGATCCCCGTGCTCCGCAAGGACTTTATCATCGACTGCTGTCAGATCGAAGAGGCGGCGCTCGCAGGGGCTTCGGCCATCCTCCTCATTGCAGCCATCCTTTCCGATGAGGAGATCAGAGAGTTTCTCTCCTACGCGAGGAGCCTTGGCCTTGGCGTCCTGGCAGAAGCACATGATGAGAAGGAAATGGAGCGGATGCTTGGCGCAGGGGCCCGCATCGTCGGCGTGAATAACCGCGATCTTCGCGATTTCACCATCCATCTGGAAAATACCGAGCATCTGGCAAGGCTCGTGCCCAAGGACCGTATCCTTGTCTCGGAAAGCGGCATGATGTCAGAGGCGATCGTGAAACAGATGCGAGAGGCCGGCGCCGACGCCGTCCTCATCGGCGAGATGCTGATGAGAGCGGGGGAGAGAAGAGGGAATGTGATCCAAACCTTGAGGGAAGAGAATCAATAGTGGGTTAACCCTGAAGTTTGAAAGCGGGGATGAGTAGCTAGGGATTAGTGGCTAGGGATTAGGAGCCTCGAGTGACTAGTGACTAGTGACTAGTGACTGGTGACTGGTGACTAAATGCCGCTTTCGAGCATCGCCACTATCTATACTTTGCGGTGCTTCCATATTTTTATGCGCCGCACCAGCACTCCTCACTCCTCACTCCTAACTGGCGAGCAAAGTTTTCATCCACAATCAGTGGACGAGCCGCACCAAGGGGCTAACCCTGAACCCATACAAGCAACCAACAACAATCGATCAACAAAGCGAGGTACCCACTATGAATACACGATTTGGCGAATTTGGCGGACAGTACATTTCGGAAGTCCTGATGAATGAAGCGGCGAGAGTACAGAAAGCATTCGAAGAATGCAAGAATGATAAAAGCTTCCAGGATGAGCTGCATGATCTCTATGTGAACTACACCGGTCGTCCGTCGATGCTCTATGAAGCATTGAACATGGAAAAGGACCTGGGCGGACCGCGCATTTTCCTGAAGCGTGAAGATCTGAATCACACGGGCGCACACAAGATCAATAACTGCATCGGGCAGGCGCTCCTGGCCAAGCGCATGGGCAAGACACGCATCATCGCAGAAACAGGCGCGGGACAGCACGGCGTGGCAGCAGCCACCATTGCGGCGCTTTTCGGTATGGAGTGTGAGGTCTTCATGGGAGAGATCGACACCGAAAGACAGGCTCTGAACGTCTATCGCATGAAGCTCCTCGGGGCGAAGGTACATGTCGTCAAGACAGGCTCCCGCGTACTGAAGGATGCTGTGAATGCAGCGATGCAGGAATGGAGCCGCCGCTGTGATGATACGCACTACGTCATCGGCTCGACCACGGGGCCGGCTCCGTTTCCGGAAATGGTCCGCTATTTCCAGAGCTGTATCGGTCGTGAGGCGAGAGCGCAGGTCTTGGAGCGTACCGGCCGCCTTCCGTCCAAGGTCTATGCATGTGTCGGCGGCGGCAGCAATGCAGCCGGCACCTTCTATCCTTTCGTGCAGGACAAGGATGTGGAGCTCATCGGCTGTGAAGCAGGCGGCAAGGGTATCGATACCCCCTACCATGCAGCGACTGTGAATCGGGGCCGCATCGGTGTCTTCCATGGCATGAAGTCCCTCTTCTGTCAGGATGATGACGGCAATATCACGGAAGTCTATTCCATTTCCGCCGGTCTTGACTACCCGGGCGTCAGCCCTGAGCATGCGTACCTGAACTCCATCGGCCGCGCTCGCTACGTGGCGATCACGGATGAAGAAGCCGTTGAGGCCTTCGAATACCTTGCCAAAACGGAAGGCATCATCTGCGCTATCGAGTCCGCTCACGCCGTCGCCGGCATGATGAAGGAGATCCGGACGATGGATCAAAATGACATCGTCGTCATCACCCTTTCCGGCCGCGGAGACAAGGACGTCGCCGCCATCGCCAGATACCGCGGAGAGGATATTCACGATTGAGGGAACTGGTAGCTAGGGACTAGTGGCTAGGGATTAGGGGCGCGAAGTGACTGGTGACTAGTGACTGGTAGCTAGTGGCTAGTGGCTAGGGATTAGGAGCGCCGAGTGACTGGTGACTAAGAGACCAGGAAACAGCAGACTCCCGTATCGTCATTTCGAGCGAAGCGAGAAATCTTTGTCATTCGCGGCTCAGTGGTCGATGTGTGGAAATCCCCAAACGGGAAGCCTGTCAGCAAGAGACCTTCGGGCATCGTCGTTATTTATACTCTGCGGTGCTTCTGATTTTTATGCGCCGCACCAGCCCCTTTGAACCCCTTGAACCTATAGAACCCGCTCCCCCTCTTTCAAACGTAATCAAAGGTCAGCACGCCCCACGGGCTGAGTCCGAACCTATACATACAGTAAAAGGAGCCTATGTATGAGCCATACAAGTGAAGCATTCAAGAAGGGGAAGGCGATGATCGCTTTCCTGACGGCAGGTGTCCCGTCGATGGAAGATACCGTGAAATATGTACTTGATCTGGAAAAAGCAGGTGTGGACCTGATCGAGATCGGCGTGCCGTTCTCCGATCCCATCGCTGATGGGCCGGTCATCATGGAAGCGGATGTGAAGGCGCTGGAGAACCATATCCACTTGCCGCAGGTCATGGAGCTGGTGAAGACGCTCCGCACGAAGACACAGATTCCGATCGTGCTCCTCACCTATTACAATCCGGTCTTCAATTATCCATCGGCTCGTTTCTTTGAGGAAGCGAAGGAGATCGGCATCGACGGCGTCATCATCCCGGATCTTCCTTTTGAAGAGCAGGGAGAGATCCGACCGCTCGCGGATGCGAATGGCGTCGATATCATCCAGATGGTCGCTCCGACCTCGGAAGAGCGTATCCGTCGTAGCTTGCGGCATGCGACCGGCTTTGTATATGTCGTTTCCTCCATGGGCGTCACCGGCATGCGCGGCCATATCCAGACTGACCTGCGTGAGATCATCCGCATCGCGCGTGAAACGACGGATACCCCGCTGGCTATCGGCTTCGGCATCCACACTCCGGAGCAGGCCGGAAGGATGGCCAAGCTGGCTGACGGTGTCATCACCGGCAGTGGCGTCGTGGATATCATCAATAAGAATGGCAGCGATGCCTCCGAGAAGCTCACCGCATATATCCGCGGACTGAAGGCAGGCATGGCGCAGTAAGAGCATAAAACAGGGAAACGATAGAGAGGCGCTCTATCGTTTTTTCTTTGGAGAGAATCTGTTACAATAGAAGAAAAGGAGGGATGAGAATGGATAACACAAGACGCAGAGCCTATATCAAAGAAAAGCTGGAGCAGGCAGATCACCGGCTGCGCGGGATGGATCTTGCGAAAGAGTGCGGCGTGAGCCGGCAGGTCATCGTGGGGGACATGGCGCTCCTTCGCGCCAGAGGGCTGGATATCATCTCTACGCCGCGTGGGTATTATCTGAAAAAAGAGAAAAAAGCCTGCCTTCGCATACTCGTCTGCCGTCACGACCGGGAGGGGACAGGAAAGGAGCTCACTGCCATCGTAAGAGCAGGCGGCATCATCCATGACGTGCGGGTGGAGCATGAGATCTACGGCGAATTGCACGGACAGCTGGAGATCAAGAGTGAAGAGGAGGCAGTGTCCTTTGTGCGTGCGATGCAGGACAGCGGATCTCCTCTCCTCTCGGATATCAGCGGCGGCATCCATACCCATCTCGTCGAGACAGAGACGGAAGAAGAGATGGCGCAGGTGATCCATGCGCTGAGGGAGATCGGTGTGCTGTATGAGTGACTAGTGACTAGTGACTGGTGGCTGGTGACTGATGCTTAGTGACGGTGACAGAGAGTAGGGAGTTCTGACGATGCAGGAATTTATCATACAAAAGGAAGAAGCAGGGCAGACGGTGATGAAGTACCTGGCGCGGCTCTTGCCGGAGGCGTCCATGGGGCTTCTTCGTAAGAGCATGCGCAAGAAGAATATCGTCCTCAACGGAAAGAAGATCGAAGGAAGAGAAAAGATCGCCGCAGGTGACAGCGTGAAGGTCTGGTTCTCCGATGAGACGATCGAAAAATTTCGCAAAAAGAAAGAAGAATCGCCAAAGCGTGACTACCCTGACTTTGAAGCATGGGTCCTGTATGAAGATGAAAACATCGTCATCCTCAATAAACCGGCAGGCCTTCTCTCGCAGGGGGACACTTCCGGCGCTCCGTCCCTGAATGAAGCCCTTCTTGCCGCGCGGGAGAGTGGAGGCAGCGTTAAGCCCTCCATCTGCCACCGGCTGGACAGGAATACCAGCGGCCTCGTCGTGGCAGGCAAGACCGTGCGCGGGCTGCAGGAAATGAATGCGCTCATCAAGGCGCGCGCTCTCACGAAGGTGTATCAGGCTCTCGTTTACGGGAAGACGCCGCCTTCGGGGATCTTGAAAGGGTACCTCGTCAAGGATCACGAAAGAAATCAGGTGCGCTATACCCCGTGCGCGGAACCGGGCGCGCTTCCCATCGAGACGCACTATGAGACGCTTGTAACGACAACGGCCCATGGCTGTACCTTTTCCCTTGTCCGTGTCAGGCTCGTGACAGGACGCTCGCATCAGATCCGCCTGCATTTTTCCTCCATCGGTCATCCGCTTTTGGGCGATCGGAAATATGGCAGCCGCGCGAGCCTTGCCGCATCAGAGGCGCTCCACATCCGCCGCCAGCTCCTTCACGCGGCCTCGCTCACCTTTCCTGTGCTTACGGATGATTTCGCCTATCTGTCCGGCAAGACATTCACTGCGCCTTTGCCGGCCGATTTCGCCTCTGTCTGTCATTTGGGTCGGTATGGCTTGACAGGTGAGAAATGCGGAAAACGGAATGGTGAGGGTTAGCCCGTGGGGCGTGCCGCCCTTTGACTTTTTGAGAAAGAGGGGGAGCGGGTTCTGTGGGTTCTACGGGTTCAGTGGGGAAGGTGCGGCGCATAAAAAACAGAAGCGCCGCGGAAGTTTGAAATTAGCGACTTTCTCGTATCGCAAACCTAATCCCTAGCTACTAATTCCTAGTCACTAGTCACCAGTCACTAGTCACTCCTAATCCCCAATCCCTAGGGAAACGCTGATTAAATCGCAGAGTCAGATTTTACAAGAATTTTTATACATAGCTTCGTCATAGCCTTCCTTAAATAGCTCGCTATTCGCGTCAGGTTATTCCTCGCTATGCATAAAACTTCAAGAGTAAAATCTGACAACGATTTAATCAGTGTTTCCCTAGCAACGATTTCATCAGTGCTTCCTTATATTTCATACAACACGAGGTGTATCAATTACGGATTCCAGATTTCTGATCGTATTTGCAGACATTCTGCTCCCTCTTCTCTGCGGCATGGGCCTTAGGCGGTGGGGGCTTTCGAAGGACATCCTTCACTGGATCATAAAGGCGAATGTGGTGGGCGTGTCTACGTTTCTTTCCATTGTTTCCTTCTGGTCGGTGCAGGTGACAGCGGAGCTTTTGTGGCTTCCGATCTCTACGCTGCCCATCTGTTTCCTGCCTGTCGCGGTCTTCTATGCCTTAGAGCGGCACCGCTTCTCGGATGCGCGGGAGCAGGGGAGCTACCTGATTTCCATGATGCTCGGAAATATCGGGACACTCGCGGGGCTCTGTGCGTATGTCCTCTTCGGCGCGGTCGGCTTTGCCTATGTACAGCTCATCGCAGTGCCGCAGATCCTGATCATCGTACTCTTCTGCTTTCCGATGAGCCAGTACTACTATGACAAGTGGGCGAATCACGGCGAGGGGAAAAAGATGGAGATCCATCTCTTGCGTCTGCTCTGCACGTGGAATCAGCTCCCTGCCGTCGGCGTGGTCATCGGTCTGACGCTTGCGGGGCTCGGGGTGGAGAAACCGCAGGCGGTCACGACGCTTTTCACGATCCTGATCCATGCGGGGGCTTGGATGGGGATGGTGCCTGTCGGCTATGATCTGAACCTTTCGGCAGCCAAGGAATATGGGGGAAGGCTTTGGCCGATCTTCCCGGTGAAATTCATCCTGCTTCCGGCGGTGATGTATTTCCTGACGAGTGTATTCGTCTCGGATGCGACCATCCTGACCTGCGTGGTACTCGCAGCCGCGGCGCCGACAGCCATCTTCGCTGTGGCGTCTTCGCAGCTTTATGGACTCAATGTCAATCTCGCAGAGTCCTCCTTCCTCACGACGACGCTCGCTTTCCTCTTCGTGCTGTACCCGGTGATCTACTGGTGGGAGAAAACGAATTAGGAATGAGGAATGGGGAATGGTGGTGCGGCGCATAAAAAACAGAAGTGCCGCGGAAGTTTGAAATTAGCGACTTTCTCGTATCGCAAACCTAATCCCTAGCTACTAATTCCTAGTCACAAGTCACCAGTCACTAGCCACTCATCCCTGCTTTCAAACTTTATGACGAAGCATTGCATGAAAATACATGCCAAATCGGCCTCTGCGATTGAATCAGCGGTTCCATAGTATGCAAAAAGTGTATCAAGTTCAAATTTCTGAACCTGATACGCTTTTTATGATATAAGAGTCGGCGCTTCTGAAATTTGTGCGCCTCACATTCACTCTCCACGGAAGCCAAGTGAGAAAAGGCAGATGTGGGGTGGCGGAGACTAACAGATCACATTCTCCGGCTCCCCTTTCAGGTATGCACGGAGGTTGTCCATCACGATGACGGCACGGCGGGCCATGGCTTCCTCGGTGAAGAAGCCGACGTGCGGGGTGAGGACGGTGTTTGGCGCAGAGAGGAGAGGATCGTCCTTGGCGAGCGGAGGTTCGCCGTCAAAGACATCGATGCCGGCGCCTGCGATCTTTCCTTCCCGGAGGAGGTCAGCGAGGGCGGCATTGTCGATGACCCCGCCGCGGGCGGTATTGATGAGGATCGCTCCCGGCTTCATGAGAGAGAGCTTTTCACGGGAGAGGAGGCCGCGCGTCTCGCTTGTGAGAGGCAGGTGGACGGAGATGATGTCGCAGGTGGAAAGCAGGGTGTCCAGGTCGGTGTAGGTGATGCTCGCTGCCTTCCGGGAGCGGCTGTAGCCATAGACATCGGCGCCGAATGCGGAGGCGATGTCTGCGACACGTCTTCCGATGGCGCCGGTACCGATGATGCCGAATTTCCGATGGCCGATCTCGATGCCCATGAGGCCGACACTGGTTTTGCCATTTCTGGCAGCGCATCCGCCTTCGGACAGCTTGCGGTAGAGGGCAAGAATGAGCGAGAATGTAAGCTCTGCCACGGACTCGGTCGAGTAGCCGGCACAGTTCGAGACGGCGATGCCCTTTTCTTTGCAGTAATCAATGGCGACATGGTCGACGCCGGTGAATGCGACGCAGAGGTATTTGAGCGATGCAGCTTTCGCGAGCGCTTCCTTCCGAAGCGGATAATTGGCAATGACGGCAAGGTCAGCATCTGCGAGGCGATCGCCCAATTCACACTGGTCTTTCGGCAGGCTGTCATAGGCGGTGATGGTGAAGCCGTCTTTTTGGAGATCCGCCGTCAATGTGTCAAGAAGGGCGCTGCTGATGGCGAGCGGCTGTGCGATGACGATGTGTTTCATGAGAAGGACTCCTTTCATTGAGGAAAAGCCCAAGGGGCGTGCCCCCCTTGATTGCGTGTGAAAGAGGTTCAGCGGGTTCTGTGGGTTCTACGAGTTCAACGGGTTCAACGGGGAAGGCGCGGCGCGTTCGTCATCCTGAGCGGAGAAAAACGTCGTATTTGAAAAAATGGCTTATCTGAAACAGGAGAACTGAGTCGAAGGATCTAAGCGCCGCAGAATATTATAATGGACGATGTCCGCAACAGGCATTTTAGTCACCAGTCACGAGTCACCAGTCACTCTGAGCTCGGAGCTCCTAATCCCTAATCCCTGGCCACTTTTTTAAAAGACAACACCACTCTCCCCGGCAGCTGGGAGAGGAAGACACCGGCGGTCATGGAGAGGACGCCGATCATCTGGCGGGCGGTGAAGCTTTCATCGAGGAAGAAAACACCTGCCATGCCGCCAAAGACCATTTCCATGCTGAGGATCATTGAGGCTTCGGTGGGTGGGAGATATTTCTGCCCGACGGCCTGCAGCGTGTAGGCGACGCCTGTCGAGAGAAGACCGGTATAGAGGATCGGCCACAGGGCGCCTCCGATGCCGGAGAGAGTCGGCGTTTCGAAAAGAAAGGCAAGAATGAAATTCAGGACGCCGGCGACGAAGAACTGTCCCGAGGAGAGGAGGATGGGAGAGAAGCGCTGTGTGAGGTAGGTCATGGCGTGGATCTGGATGGTGAAGCCCAGCGCACAGAGCAGCATCATGAGGTCGCCGGAGCTGATAGAGAAGTCTTCGGTGATCGACATGAAGTACACGCCGGCCATGGCGAGGAGAGCGCCTGCGATGTGCGTTATGCGGAGCGTTTCCTTGAGGAAGATCCCCATGATCGGCACCATGAGGATGTAGGTCGCAGTGAGGAAGCTGGCTTTCGAGGCGGTGGTGTACTGAAGCCCCACCTGCTGAAGCGTCGCACCGGCAAAGAGCGGAATCCCTACCATGAGGCAGGCGGCAGAGAGCGGCATATTTCTTTGAAGCGGCGGCGGCTCTTCATGTGTCGTAAGGATGATGGGGACGAGCGCAAGTGAGCCTAAGAGGAAACGGACGCCGTTAAATGTATATGGCCCGACGGACTCCATTCCGACCACCTGCGCGGCGAAGGCAAAGCCCCAGATGAGCGCTGCCAAGAGCAGCAGTAAACGGTATTTCATGGTATTCTCCTTTGGATGATGTATAATAGTTATTATAACAGATGAAAGTGAATGCTGCGGATGATTTCGCAGACTTGGAAAAAAGAAGTAGCCGGTGACTTGTGACTAGGAATTAGTAGCTAGGGATTAGGTTTGCGATACGAGAAAGTCGCTAATTTCAAACTTCCGCGGCGCTTCTGATTTTTATGCGCCGCACCACCATTTCGCATTTCTCATTTCTAATTTCTAATTTCTCATTCAAACGAGGCTTTACAGCGTAATCAAGGGACGACACGCCCCAAGGCAAACCCTGCACCATAAAAAGGAGACCATTTCTATGTCGATTCGTATGATCGCCATCGATCTTGATGGCACGCTCTTGCATGATGATATGACGATTTCCGCTTATTCGCGTGAGGTGATCCAAAAGGCGATCCAAAAAGGCTATGAGATCGTCGTCGCTACCGGACGCATGTGGGATTCGGCGAGATCGAAGGTGGCGCTGCTCCGCTTGGGCAATGTCCCCGTCATTTGTTACACAGGTGCATGGATCATGTGGAGCGAGACGGGCGAGCCGATCCTGCAGGACGGGCTCTCGGCTGATCTGGCGAGCCGCGTGATGCTTGCCGCGAGGGAGAGGGGCTGGGAGGCGACGGCCTTCTGGGACAATCATATTTATATGGAGAAGCCGAACGGCAGCGAGGCGAAGTACCAGAAGTATCGCACGCAGAAGCCGCAGTACCTGGGGGAGGCCTTCTATCATCCGCCGATGACGGTGACGCGTGTGGTTTTTGCGGATCCTTCCGAGGAGGAGCGAGGCCGCATCCGTGCCTTTCTGGAGAGCCGTTTCGGAGAGGAGATCACCGTCGTCTATCCGGGGGATGATTTCGTCGATGTGCATAAAAAGGGCATCGATAAAGCATCGGCTCTCTCCTTTCTAGCCGAGAGGAGAGGCATCCGGCCTGAGGAGATCATGGCCTTCGGCAATACGGAAAATGATGTGCCGATACTGCGCTACGCAGGCGTATCCTACGCCGTCGCCAATGCGGATGGGGTCGCGAAAGAAGCGGCCGGTCACATCTGCGCTTCGAATGAAGAGGACGGCGTCGCGAAGGTCATAGAGGATCTGGTAGCTAGTGACTGGTGACTAGTGACTTGAATACCGCCTTCGGGCATTGCCCTATATATATTTGCGGCGAAGCCGCTACCTTCCCCGCTGAACCCGTTGAACCTGTTGAACCCTTTGCACCCGCTACCCTGCCCATCCAAAAAGCTCGTTGAACGAAAATGTTCAACGAGCTTTTTGATTTCAAATAACCAAGCAACCAAAACGATCCTCAGTCCAGATGGAAACGGTAGCCGGAGCCCCAGACGGTCTCGATGCGTTCATAGGGATGACCGGCGGCATTTTTCAGCTTGTCACGCAGACGGTTGATATGGACGGTGACCGTTGCAGGTTCACCGATGGGATCGAAGCTCCAGATCTTTTCAAAGAGCTGCTCTTTTGAAAAGACTTCATTCGGATGCTGCACGAGGAAGAAGAGCAGGTCGAATTCTTTGCCGGTGAGTGGTACCTCCTTGCCCTTCAGGAAGACCTGACGGGCTTTCGGACGGATATTGAGGTCGCCGACATAGAGGCCCTGTTCTGCCTGCGGGTGGATGGTATCCGTCTGGGTGAGGCGTTTGTGGGTGGCGAGCTGCGCGCGCAGGTGCGCCATGAGCACGGTGCCGCGGAACGGTTTCACGATGTAGTCATCCGCGCCGAGACCGAGACCACGGACGATGTCAGCGTCTTCGGTGCGGGCGGTGGCGAAAATGATGGGCGCATTCGTGCGTTCTCTCATTTTGCGGCACAGAGAGAATCCGTCTTCTCCCGGCAGCATGACGTCCAGGATGATGGCGTCGATCTCGACCTCATCCATGATTTTCAAGGCTTCTTTGCCATCGGAAGCGACATAGGGCTGATACCCGGAGCCTTCGAGAAAGTCACGCTCCATATCAGCAATCTTCGGTTCATCTTCTACAACCAGTACTTTGATCATTGTGTGTTACTCCCTTCTGCCAGCGGGATCTCAAAAATTAATTGCAAGCCATTGTTGTTGACCGCCGAGTAGCGGCCTTTGTGTGCGGTGATGATCTCAGCCACGATGGCAAGTCCCAGACCGCTGCCGTTGCTGGTCTTGCTGCGGGCTTCGTCCGTGCGGTAGAAGGCTTCGAAAATGTGAGGCAGCTTCTCCTTCGGGACGCCCGGTCCATCATCGGTATACATGAATTCGGCGTATTTCCCCTTGACATGGAGGGAAATACGTACTTCGGAAATATCCTTATCTCTATATTTTATCGTATTTGTAAGTAAATTGAAAATAATTCTTTGAAATTCTTTTTCATCCACCATGGCGATGAGCGAATCATCCATGTCATAGGTCACATGCACCTTTCGGGAGTCGAGGTAGTCCTGGTCTTCTGCAATGAAGCTGCGGATGACCTTGCTGAAAGGGAGGGGCTGCGGATGACAGATGATGCGGCTCGTGGAGAGCTTGTTGTAAAGCGAGAGCTCTTCGATGAGGCGCGAGAGGTCATCTGCGCAGGAGGCGATCGAGTTCAGGTACTGCATCTGCTTTTCCTTCGTCCGCCCGAGTCCGAGCTGCAGAGCTTCGGTGTAGCCCATGATGGCTGTGAGCGGGGTACGAAGGTCATGTGCGATGCCGGAGAAAAGGATCTTGCGGCTCGTATTCGCATGCGCGCGCTCGGCGATACTGCTTTTAAGATTGGTCTGCATCGTGCGGAAGGTGTCGCACATCTGCCCGAGCTCGTCATCGCTGTAGTGATCGACGATGACATTGAAATTGCCATGCTGGATCGCTCGTGCAGCCATCGACAGCTGCTGGAGCGGGATCAGCATCTTGTTTCTGGTCATGTTGTAGAAATGGTAATTCATCCGGGCGGAGAGCGCGATGATGAGGAGCATGATCGCAGCAAAGGCACCGTAGACTTCGACCGAGTGATGCGGGTCATTCGCGGCAAAGTAGGTCGCAGAGAAAAGCAGCAGCACCAGTGCGGAGAAGACAGGGACGCAGATGAAGAGAAGGATCTGTATCATCATCTGCTGCGTCAGCCCGTTCTTCGTTTTCTCGAAAAGAAGGGCGTCTTTGATGGTCTTTTCCATACAAGCCTCGATGGGGAAGGGGAGACTGCGGGGCAATCTTGGCTACGAATGAAAGCCTCGCTTGAATTAGAAATGAGAAATGAGAAATGAGAAATGGTGGTGCGGCGCATAATAATATGGAAGTGCCGCGGAGTATAAATAGGGCGATGCCCGCTTTAGACTTTAGACATCAGACATCAGACATCAGACATCAGACATCAGACGTCTATTTCCGAGTCTCCCAGTCTTTTAGTCTAATCCCTGATACCTAATCCCTAGTCCCTAGTCCCTAGTCACTCATCCTCAAATACGAGCTCTACGGGACAGTGGTCACTGCCGTGGATCTCCGGGTGGATAGAGGCGCTTTGGATGGCCGGACGGAGGGCATCGGAGACGATGAAGTAGTCGATCCTCCATCCAATGTTCCGCTCGCGGGATTTTGCAAAGTAGCTCCACCATGAGTAGGCTCCCTTTTCATCCGGATGGAGGAAACGGAAGGAATCGGTGAAGCCTTTCTCCAGAAGGGCATTCATTTTTCCGCGCTCTTCATCTGTGAAGCCTGCATTCTTATGGTTCGAAGCGGGATTGGCAAGGTCGATGTCTTCATGGGCGACATTGAGGTCACCGCAGAGGATGACCGGCTTTTCCTGAGAGAGTCTTGCCATATAGTCTGCCATCGCATCCTCCCATGTCATGCGGTAGGAAAGACGCGTGAGGCCGCGCTGGCTGTTCGGCGTGTAGCAGACGATGAGATAGTGACTGCCGAAGTCGGCGGTGATGATACGCCCCTCCTGATCATGCTCCTCGATGCCAAGGCCATAGGTGACGGAAAGCGGTTCCCGCTTCGTGAAGAGTGCAGTACCACTGTAGCCCTTCTTCACGGCACTGTTCCAGTACTGGTGGTAGCCGGGAAGCACCATCTCGATCTGGTGCGGCTGCAGCTTCGTCTCCTGCAGGCACACGCAGTCTGCATCGAGTACTGTGAAAGCGTCCATGAAACCTTTCTTCATGCAGGCTCTGAGACCATTGACATTCCAGGAAATATATTTTAGTGTCCCCATGGGTGTTCTCCTTTGTGGGAATGATAAAAATTTTATAACACTACTTTTATTATACACTATCTAGCAATGGGAAGAGGGTTTAGGGTTAGCCTGTGGGGCGGGGGCGCCCATGGATTGCGGATGAAAGCTTTGCTCGAATGAGAAATTAGAAATGAGTAGCTAGGGATTAGGGGTGTCAAGTGACTAGTGACTAGTGACTTGTAACTTGTAACTTGAATACTACCTTCGGGCATCGCCATTATTTCTACGCCGCGGCGCTTCTGATTTTTATGCGCCGCCCCACCATTTCGCATTTTTCATTTCTAATTTCTCATTCAATCGAGGCTTTCAAACGTAATCAAGGGGCGAGCCGCCCCCAGGGGCTAACCCTGAACCCTAAACCCCGAACCCCCTTTTTATGCTATAATAAAGGCAATGCCACGTGGGCAGCTGTTGCAAGCAAAGAAGGAAAGGATGAAACCTGATGAAGAAAATTGTTGTGACTGTTATTGGTGCTGACCGTGTCGGCATCGTTGCCGGTGTAGCAAAACAGCTGGCGGAAGAGAACGTGAATATTCTTGATATTTCCCAGACCATCGTGGACGGGATCTTCGATATGATCCTGATGTGCGATATGGAGAACGCCGCATATTCCTTAAAGGAGATCCAGGATCATATGGGGAAACAGGGCGAAGCGCTGGGGGTAGAGATCCGTGTTCAGCTCGCTGACATTTTCTATGCTATGCACCGCATCTGAAAGGAGACACCATGCTTGATATAGAAGACATTCTGGCAACGGAGCGCATGTTTGACCAAAACAAGCTCGATGTGCGTACCGTTACCATGGGGATCTCTCTCCTTTCCTGCGTATCCGATGATGAGAAGACCCTTTGCGACAAGATCTACGATACCATCTGCCGGAAGGCAGAGCATCTCACCGAGGTCACCCATGACATTTCCAGAGAATACGGTGTGCCGATCATCAACCGCCGCATCTCGGTGACGCCGATCTCTTTGGTGGCGGGCGGGCTTACGACTGCCAGCTATGTGCCGATCGCAGAGACACTGCAGCGCGCAGCTGACACTGTCGGCGTCGACATCCTAGGCGGCTTCTCCGCACTCGTCGATCGCGGCATGAGTGCTTCGGACAAGAAGCTCATCGACTCCATTCCGGAGGCACTCGCTGCGACAAAGAGTATCTGTAGCTCGGTCGCTATCGGTTCGACCAAGGCTGGCATCAATATGGATGCGGTGAAGCGCATGGGCGAGGTCGTGAAGGAAACGGCAGAGCTCACGAAGGACCAGGACGCCTATGGATGCACGAAGCTCGTCGAATTCTGTAATGCGGTCGAAGATAATCCCTTCATGGCCGGCGCTTTTCACGGTGTGACGCAGGGAGATACCGCGATCCATGTCGGCGTCTCCGGCCCGGGCGTCGTGAAGCGTGCGCTCGAGGATGTGAAGGGCGCCCCCTTCGAAGTCGTGGCCAAAACGATCAAGAATACGGCATTCATGATCACGCGTCTTGGCCAGCTTGTCGCAGAAGCGGCGACAGAGCGTCTCCATGCGCCTTTCGGCATCATCGACCTTTCGCTGGCTCCGACCTCGGCTGTCGGTGACAGTGTCGCAGCAGTCCTTGAAGAAATGGGCCTTGAAAGCTGCGGCGGTCCCGGCACCACGGCGGCTCTCGCGCTCCTCAATGATGCTGTCAAGAAGGGCGGCCTCATGGCCTCTTCGAGTGTCGGCGGACTTTCCGGCGCTTTCATCCCGGTCAGTGAAGACCTCGGAATGATCGAAGCTGTTCAAAGAGGCAGCCTGTGCCTGGAGAAGCTGGAAGCCATGACCTGCGTCTGCTCTGTCGGCCTTGATATGATCGCCGTCCCGGGGGATACCAGCGCATCCACCCTCTCTGCGATCCTTGCCGATGAAGCAGCGATCGGTATGATCAATAACAAGACCACCGCTACCCGCCTCATCCCGGTACCGGGCAAGAAGCCGGGCGACATGGTCCAGTTCGGCGGCCTCATGGGCTATGCACCTGTCATGGGGATCAGCAAGTTCAAGGCAGACGAATTCGTAGCAAGAGGCGGCAAGATTCCTGCGCCTCTCCGCAGCCTGACAAACTAAGCGAAATGGCAATCAAAAAAGCACCGGCGTAAGCGGGTGCTTTTTTGTTGGGGTCAAAGGGTGCAAGGGGAGCTCATGGGGCGTGCCGTCCTTTAAGGAAATGCTGATTAAATCTGACAACGATTTAATCAATGTTTCCTTAATAGTGAATGAAAGTTTTTCTCGAATGAGAAATGGTGGGGCGTCGCGTAGAAATCAGAAGCGCCGCGATGTATAAATAGGGCGATGCCCGCTTGAGACTTTAGACATCAGATATCAGACTTTAGATTTCTGACGTCTGATATCTGACGTCTATCTCTCAGTCTCCTAGTCGCTAGTCACCAGTCACTAGTCACTAGTCACACTGCGCTCCTAGTTCTCGGATTTCCTGAATTTCCACATATATATCCCCACGCAGATCACCGCGGAGAGAAGGGAGCCCATCGGTGCAGCAAGGCCCATCGGAGACAGTGTCTCGGGGAAGAGGAGGATGGCGAGGTAGGTGCCGGGGACGCGGACGGTAACGATCGAGATCATATTGTGCAGGAAGGAGTAGATCGATTTCCCATAGGCAGAGAAATATCCCGAGAAGCAGAAGTGGATGCCGGCAAAGATGCAGTCGATGACATAGGTACGGAAGTATTCACCGCCAAGGCGCACGACTTCCGGCTCATGGCTGACGAAGAGTGAGATGATCCACTCGGCGCAAAAGTGGACGACGAGGGTCGTAAAAAGGCCGAAGATGATGCATACACGGATGCCGCACAGGAGCGCCTGCCGCCCGCGCTTATCGTTTCCGGCGCCTCGATTCTGTGCGGCGAAGGCGGCGACGGTCGAGAGCATGGCAGAGGGGACGAGGAAGAGGAAGCTGATGATCTTCTCCACGATGCCGACTGCGGCGGCGACTTCGACGCCGCGGCTGTTTGCGATGGCGGTGATGATGAGAAAGGAGATCTGGATGAGCCCGTCCTGACAGGAGATGGGAAGACCTATGGCAAGGAGCGTCTTCATGCGGAGGGCATCGAAGGAGAAGGACCTCTTCGGGAAGGCAAGACCAAGGTCGGTGCGGGCGAGGTACAAGAGGCAGAGGAGGACGGAGACGGCCTCGGAAAGAATGGTGGCTGCGGCTGCTCCGGCGGCCCCCATCGCCATGGGGCCGATGAGGATATAGTCGAGCAGGAGATTGATGAGACCGGCGAGAGCGACAAAGTACATCGGCGTCCTTGTATCGCCAAGCCCGCGGAAGATGCTGGCAAGGACATTATAGGCGACGATGAAGGGGATGCCTGCAAAGCAGATGAGAAGGTATGCCCTCGTATCCTCCCATGCTTCCGCCGGGGTCTTCAGCCAAGAGAGGATAGGATCGATCGAAAGGAGGAGGAGCACGGTGCCGACGAGGCTGAAGAGGGCAAAGAGCAGCACCGAGCTTCCGATGAAGCAGGAGGCTTCCTTCCGATCTCCGCCGCCCACCGCGCGGCTGATGGAGACGGTCGTCCCCATGGCGAGCCCGACGATGATGACGGTCAGCATGTGCATCAGCTGGCTTCCGATGGAGACGGCCGTGATCGGTGCGGCGCCATTGAAGAGACCGGTGATGAAGAGGTCGGCCATGCCGTAGAACGTCTGCAGAAAACAGGCGAGAAGGTAAGGGATGGCGAAAGCCATCATTTTGGGGAGCAAAGGCCCTTGCGTAAGATTGATTCCGGTCATAGGATCCTCTTTGTACAATGAATAGCCTGCCGCCTTTCACACAGGCTGCTGCTTCATGGAGACAATCATATCACAGGCGAGGCGCTTGCGAAATATGGCTTTTGCAGGTGGTCTTCTGCCTGCATTTGCTTTTTTCCCCTCTCTGCTATAAGATGAAGGACAAATGAGGTGATTGGTATGTACATGACAGCACAGCGCAAGCGTCTTTTTCAATTCTTCAACGATCATCCGGATGCTTCCTTCTCCGCCAGAGACATACAGGCTCTGCTGAATCGCTCAGAAGCGTCTGCGATCAGTCTCAGTGCGGTGTATCGCAATCTGGCTTCTTTGGCAGAGGCCGGGCTGATCTTGAAATCGGCGGCCAGTGATGGACAAGAAACATTGTATAGGTTCGTCGGGGCGGATGCCTGTCGGGATGAGCTTCATATGACCTGTCTTTCGTGCGGTCAGACGACCCATGTAGACCATGCGACCGCGCTTGCTCTCGCGCAGGCCTTGGCGGGCAATGATGAGTTTCAGATGAATCTGGGGCAGACCACCATTTACGGCTTATGCAAAAAATGCCGGGAAAAATAATTTGTTTCTTATACAAAGAAGGACCCGTTCGGGTCCTTTTAAATTTGAGAAAATTTCGCAAATCTGTTGACGGAAGAGCGGGAAGTGATTATAATGGGGTTCGTATTTGCGAAAATGTCGCAAATCTTTATGATGGTTTCTGCTTTCGAAAGAGGGGCGGCCGGAGGGGCTACTATAGATTTTGCGGATGCAGTATGCTGCCAGATCATGGCGGAGCGCATTGCCTGTCACAGGCAATGCGGGAAAGAAACCTTTTCCTCTCTGGTCACATGTCATCCCTGCTTTCAACCGTAAAGGAGTTCTTACTATGAAAATGAAAAAAATAGGTCTTTTCATAGCGACGCTTGCCGCTTGCCTGATAGGCGGCGTTGCATTGACAGGCTGCACGCCGGGTCAGAAGTCAGCAGCTTCTCTCCCGCCGGAAAAGAAGATTCAGATCGTCTGCACCAATTTTCCCGGTTATGATTTTGCAAGGCATATCGTAAAGGATCATGGCGAAGTCACCATGCTGGTGAAACCCGGTACGGATGTCCATAGCTTTTCTCCCTCGCCGAAGGACCTGAAAGCGGTGGCTGACAGTGACCTTCTCATTTATACGGGCGGTGACTCTGATGAATGGGTAGGGAAGATACTGGATGCGACCGGCAAGAAGCCAGGGAACGTATTTCGGATGATGGATGCCGTGAAGCTGTCAGAAGAAGAACATCCGGAAGGCATGCAGCCCAAAGAGGAAGCAGAGAAAGAGGAGGGTCCGGAAATGGATGAGCATGTATGGACCGCTCCTGCCAATGCCATTGAAATTGTCAAAAAATTGAATGCTTCTATTTCCAAGCTGGATGGTGCGCATGCGGAGGAGTATCAGAAGAATGCAGATGCATATATGAAAGAGCTCAGCGATCTGGATCAGAGCTTCCGTGATGTGATCGATCATGCAGATAGAAAAGAGATCATCGTGGGAGATCGCTTCCCCTTCCTGTACTTTATCAAGGAGTACGGTTTGACATATTATGCGGCGTTTCCGGGATGCTCCAAGGATACGGAAGCCGATCCGAAGACCATTGCCTTTTTGATCAATAAGGTCAAGGCGGATCAGATTCCCGTGATCTTCCATATCGAATTGTCCAATCAGCAGATGAGCCGCTCCATTGCAGAGGCGACAGGAGCCAAAGAGAGACAGCTCAATTCCATTCATAACGTCACGCAGAAGGATTTTGACGCCGGCGTCACCTATGTGGATCTGATGAGACAGAATGTCAAGACCTTGAAGGAGGCATTGAACTAAATGAGCGTATTGGATTGTCGGGATCTTTCTTTTGCATATGAAGGAAGACCGGTGCTGTCGCATGTAAATTTTTCTTTAGAAAAAGGGAGCTATCTGGGCATCATCGGTGAAAATGGCTCCGGTAAAAGTACTCTCATCAAAGGGATCCTGGGACTCAAAAAACAGGCGTCAGGTGAGATCCGTCTTCATTTGCCGGATGCGCAAAAGGGGATGGGCTACCTGCCGCAGCAGCAGACCATGAAAAAGGATTTTCCGGCCAGTGTGTGGGAGGTCGTATTGTCCGGCAGGCTGAGCCGGCTTTCCTTTCCTTATCGATACAGAAAAGTAGATCGGGATTACGCAGAGCATATGCTGCAGTTTCTATCCCTTTCCTCTTTGAAGAATCATGCATTCCGCGAATTGTCGGGCGGACAGCAGCAGAGAGTGCTTCTGGCGCGGGCACTAGCGGCGGGCAGTCAGGTGCTGGTACTGGATGAACCGGTGACCGGGCTGGATCCTCGCATCACGGAAGAGATGTATGCCATGCTGGAACGATGCATTCACGAGCTGGGGCTGACCATCATGATGGTATCCCACGATCTGCCCCGCGTGTTTCATGAGGTTCATCAGGTTTTGTATCTGGCGAAAGGGAAGCAGATGTTTTTCGGTGAGACAGAAGATTTTCTCAAAGAGCATCCCGAAGTCATACGGCAAGGAGGGATCCTGTGATGTCTGTTGTTCTGGAAATGCTGCAGTATCCCTTTATGGTGCGTGCGCTGGTGGTGGGTGTCCTGATTTCGATCTGTGCTTCGCTTTTGGGAACCAGCCTGGTCCTCAAACGGTACTCCATGATCGGTGACAGCTTGTCTCATGTGGGTTTTGCGGCATTGGCGGTATCTTATGCCTTTTATCTGGATCCGTTGGTGATCTCCATCCCTGTCACGATGGCAGCGGCTTTTCTTCTTTTGGAATTGAAGGAAAGCATGCGCATCAAAGGGGACGCGGCGACGGCGCTTTTTTGCAGCAGCGCTTTGGCTGTGGGGGTTTTGGTCATTTCTCTCACCAGAGGGATGAATACGGATGTGTCCAATTACATGTTTGGCAGCATCCTGGCGATGAGCAGCGCAGATGTATGGCTCAGCTTGACAGCGGGCAGCCTCATCATCCTCCTGTACATTCTCTTTTATCATCCCTTGTTTGCTGTGACTTTTGATGAATCCTTTGCCACCGCTTCCGGGGTGCGGAGCCATTTCTATCATCTGGTCCTGGCACTCATGACGGCAGTCACGATCGTGCTCGGCATGCGTATGATGGGCGCGCTTTTGATTTCCAGCCTGATCGTATTTCCAGCCATCACGGCGATGCAGATCTGCCATCGGTATCTGACCACCATCGAGGCATCCACCCTCGTGGGACTTGTCTGCTTTCTGGTGGGGATCACCCTTTCGTATGCATTGTCCATTCCCACCGGGCCCTGCATTGTCTTGATCAATCTGATCGCCCTCTTTGCGGCTATCGGCCTGCGAAAATGGAGAGAAAGAGGGCGCTGCGCTTGAAACGATGGGCTTTCTATCTGCTGCTGGGCATGCTTCCCGTACCAGGAGGCTGCGGCGTAAAACAGGTAGCAGGCCATAGGATACTCACGCACAAAACGGTGCAGGCGGGTACGTGGATTTTGAATGCAATTCCCGAGTGGAAAAGATTCCTTATAACGGGAAGGAAACCATCGTTGATGGAGAAAAGTACGGCTCTATGCACGGGAATAGCGATCGGCACTTGCAAGAAAAGCTGCTGCCTTACCGGCGGCGGCTTTTTTTGAAATACGTGTAGTAAAAAGTCTCGTATATATGATAAAATAATATAGTTATTTTCTTGTTCATGAATATTTTACAAGGGTCATCAGAATGAAACAGACAGATACAAAATCATCCAAAGACATAAAGCAGACAGATAGTCCTGGCCACTGGAAGATCTGGTGGGCGATCGCGACGCTGGTGCCTTTTGGCTTTTCCTTTTTTCTTTCCTGGTATTTCGGCGCGCCGGGCGGATTTGAGCTTTCTTCGCAGGTGAAGGTCTTCCTGCTCTTCCTGCAGGTCGGTTTTGTGACGGCCTATTTTATCCGGCACCGCTTGACGCGGGCAGCCGTGCATCTGTGGATCACCATCGGCTTTTTGTGGCTGCTCTCACTCATCGTGCCGTACCTTTCGACGCAGACGGACGTGGTGCTCGACATGTCGGATATGTCAGGCGAGCTCTCTGCGCCGCTCTATCTGTTCATCTCCTGCCTCTCTGCGGCATGGATCCTGCCGGGGAAATGGCGCATGATCGCGCGCATCGCGTGCGTCGTCCTGATGCTCCTTTATGTGGGCATCCAGTTCACATATGTGGGCTACTACTTCATCACGCATTCTCTGATCTCCATCAATATGCTTTTGGCGCTCGCGCAGACGAATCTTGCCGAGACGAAGGAGTATATCGATGTGAATATCCCGTATGCCGAGCTTATCCTGGGGACGCTTGCGATCCTCATCCTCGCGTGGCTCATCTTCCACAGCAGCCGTTTCTCCTTCAATGGCCGCCTTCCCGTTTCCCGAAAGGCGTGGTGGGCGATGGCGCTGCTCTTCTTTGTGAATGTCGGTCTCTGCTGTCTGTCCATCGGGGCGACGCGACTTGCGCATGTGTATTATGAGACCTACGAGACGCTTTCCAGCTTCTCCGATTTCCAGACGATGGTGGAGAAGCGCCGCCACATGTCGATCAAGGATCGCGTCCTTGCCGCGCAGCTCAAAGCGGCGCCGGACGGTGTCTATGTCCTCATCATCGGCGAGTCTCTGACTCGCGACCACATGGGTGTCTATGGCTATCACAGAAATACCACGCCTTTCCAGACAGAGGCCGCCGCAGACTCTCACTATACCTTCTTCAATCATGCCTATTCCTGCTACACACAGACCGTTCAGGTCCTGACCGAAGCCCTGACGGAGAAGAACCAGTACAATGATATGGAGCTGGTCGATGCCTACTCCATCATTGACATGGCAAGGCAGGCCGGCTTCCATACCACATGGATCTCAAACCAGTCCCGCTATGGTGTCTGGGATACGCCAATCGGTGCGATCGGAAGCGCCTGTGATGATCAGTACTGGATCAACCAGTATGTCGGCACAGATGTCGTGACGAAGGACTTCGACACGGCTCTCATCCCCTATCTGCGGAAGGTCGACCCGAAGAACCGCCGCCAGCTCGTCGTCGTCCACCTCATGGGCAGCCACGTCAGCTACTGGGACCGTTACCCGTCCGAGTTCTATCACTGGCCGGAGAGCATGGGAAAGGCACGCTCGACGGCTGACGTCATGAATGATGAGTATGACAACTCCGTCCTCTTTAACGACTACGTCGTCGAAAGCATCATGAACGAAGCCGTGAACTACATGAAGGCAGACAGTGTCCTCTACTTCTCTGACCATGGCGAGCAGGTCACTGAGCGTCCGGGGCACAATGCAGACCAGTTCGACTACACGATGGTGCACATTCCCTTCTGGATCTACACCTCGGATGACTACCAGAGGAGCCACCCGCGCACCATGAAGACCATGTGGGATAGAAGAAATATGCCATTCACCAATGACATGCTCTACGATACCTTCATGGGTCTCATGGGACTTACGGCGACTCGCTACGATGAAAAGTCCGACATCCTTTCCCCTGACTTTGATAAAGATGTGACGACGCTCATGACCATGTACGGCAATGTCATGGTCAGAAACGATACCGAGCAGCTCGGAAGCAGCAAGGAAGCAGAGGACGAGCGCTGGAACAATAATATCCATCGCCGCCGTCTCTTCGCTCCGTCTTTCGACTGGAGCCGGTATCAGCCCGTCAAGATCGCGGGAGAAGAGATCCCCGATGTACCGAATGCGGGAGCAGGGCAGTAGAAATAGGTTTTGAGGGTTCGCCCTTTGATTCCGCTTGAAAGCTTCACTTGAATGAGAAATTAGAAATGAGAAATGCGAAATGGTGGTGCGGCGCAAAAAATAATGAAACGCCGCAGAATATAAATAGGGCGATGCCCGCTGGAGATGTCAGACGTCAGATGTCTAATGTCTCCCAGTCTTTTAGTCTAATCTCCAGTCACCAGTCACTCCTAATCCCTAATCCCTAGTCACTTTACTTTATCCCCGAAAGGAGTCTACCATGCGTCTCAGACGTAAACCCTGGATCGAAGAAGCCATCAAAAATTACACCTCCATCCTCTTTCTGGAGGAACCGACCGACATGAAAGGCAAGTGGGAGACACAGTTTCCCCGTCCGGAGCAGCCGCTCCATGTAGAATTCGGCACCGGCAAAGGCCAGTTCATTTCCGGTATGGCCGCGCTCCATCCTGATGTGAACTACATCGGCATGGAGGTGCAGGAAGGCGTCATCTACTATGCCGCACAGAAGACTGCGGAGAAGGATCCGCCGGTAGACAATGTCCGTCTCATCTTAGGCGATGTGAGCGAGATCCTGAATATTTTTGACGAAGGCGAAGTCGATGTGATCTACCTCAATTTCAGCGACCCCTGGCCGAAGAAGCGCCACGCTAAGCGCCGCCTCACCTATCGTGATTTCCTGAAACGCTACGCCGTCATTTTAAAAGAGGGCGGTGAGATCCGCTTCAAGACGGATAACAAGGACCTTTTTGATTTCTCCGTCGAAGAATTTGAGGCCATGGGCTGGCAGCTTTCGGACGTGACCTATGATCTTCATGCCGCTCCCGTCCCCGGGGATGTGGAGACAGAATATGAAGAGAAGTTTTCCAGAAAGGGGAACCTCATATGTCGTCTCGTAGCGAGACGTCCCTGAAGGATACGAAGTATGTGCCCGAGTGTCTGAAATGGATGCTCATCGCGGCCGCCATACTGATCGCCATCGGGGCGATGAATGTCTATAATGCCACCTACTATATGAATATGGCGGCAGGCGATGGGCCGTATACCCACTTTGTGAAGCATGTCGGGGTCTTGGTGCTCGGTCTGGCCATCGGCGGCCTCGTGGCTTGGCTGCCGAAGGGCTTCATCCGCGGTGGGGCTGTCATATGGGTCGGATTCACCTTGGTGCTGCTCCTCCTCGTTGTTGTGGCCGGGCATCGGGCGAATGGCGCGACGCGCTGGATCATGCTCGCGGGTTTTTCTCTCCAGCCGTCTGAAGTCGCGAAAGTGACCGGACTCATCTGGACGGCATCCTTCTTGGCCAAGCGCATCCGGAAAGGAGAAAAAATTACACTCATCAAGCGATTGTTCCATCTTTTCTTCCATCTTTTTGGCAGAAAGAAAAAGGAGGACACCTTCCGCTCTATGATCGGGTACTTTCTGCCACTCTATGGGCCTCTCGTGATGGCACTCTTTGTTCTGAAACAGCCGGACATGGGGACAGCGGGGATGATTCTGCTCTTCCCCCTACTTCTCTACGTCTTGGCAGGACTGCCGATTTTTGAGATCTTCCTTGGCGTAGGGGGTGCGATCGTCACCTTTGCGATTCTCGTCATTGCTGAACCGTATCGCATGGACCGTGTGGTCGTACTCTGGGATCCTTTCTCCTATGCGGCGAACCGCGGCTACCAGACGGTGCAGAGCCTCATTGCGGTCGGCTCCGGCGGCTTCTTCGGGCAGAGCATCGGCGAAGGCATGTCGAAATTTCTCTACCTTCCCGAGCAGTACACCGACTTTGCCTACGCCGTTTTCAGTCAGGAATTTGGCTTCATAGGCTCTGTTTTCGTCCTCATTCTTTACCTCATTTTTCTTCTTGCGGGATTCTCCGCAGCCAGAAAGCTGAAGGAGACCTATGCGGCTCTTCTCGTCTATGGACTCACCATGCTGATCTCCGTGCAGGGCATCGTCAATATCGCGATGGTCATCGGCTGCTTCCCTGTCACAGGGATCCCGCTGCCCTTCATTTCCTATGGCGGTTCCTCGCTCCTCATGAATATCATCTCTGTCGCACTCATCTACGGCACCACGGTGCAGAGCCTTCGTGAGACAGATCTGGAGGAGCGAAAGCGCCGGATCGCACAGATGGAAGGGAGAGGGTGAGCCTCTGGTGTGCTGTTCCTTGATTGTGGATGAAAGCTCGATCCAAATGAGAAATGAGAAATAAGAAATGAGAAATGGTGGTGCGGCGCATAAAAATAGAGAAGCGCCGCGGAGGTTTGAAACTAGCGGTTTTCTCGTATCGCATACCTCATCCCTAGCCACTCATCCCTAGCCACTTGTTACCAGTCCCTAGTCACGAGTCACCTGACGCCATTTATCCTTACATCGCTCGCTAGTCGCGTCTCGTACTCCTTGCCTTGCATGAAAATACAAGAGTAAAATCAGACAACGATTGAATCAGTGTTTCCCGAGTCAGAATTTCCCTGGAGGCTGGCATGAAGTATAATGAAAATGACACGCTCGATGTGCTGACCCGGCGTCTTTCCTTGGCCGCTGCTGAGGGGAAAGGGATCTGTTTTCTTCCTGTGGGCTCCGTGAAGGGGGAGGGAGTGACAGCTCTTTGCCGGGCTGCAAAGGAGATCCGAAAGAGAACCGTGAAGCCTCTTACGATCCTTGCACTGACCATGGACATGGTCGCTATGGGGCGTATGGCACTTGCCATCAGGGCTTGCGGCTTCGAAGGCGCAGCGATCTGTAAGCAGGACGGGATGCGCTTTCTGGCCGCCGTGCATGGCGGGAAGCTTTCCGCGGAGCGGCTTTCCCCGTCTGACCTTGCATTTCCCGAAGAGAACGAATGGACACCCTACCATGAGATGGCTTTTTATCTGGGGATCACGCTCTATGCGGCGGGGATGGAAGAGGCGCTCCTTCCCGCGATGGATCGGGCAAGACACATGGCGAAAGAGCTTTTGAAGGACAAAACGGTTTGATTTTATGGGATAATGAATGAAAATAAAGAGTAAGCAAAAGCCATGAGAAACGGCGATTCTCATGGCTTTTGGTTTGCTTACATTCTCTTTACAAACTTTACTGTACGATGATAGATGGATTCCCGCTTTTTTTATATAATTTATTTATAAACAGGACTCGTTTTGCAAGGGGTTCGTATGTCTATCAAGGGAAACACTGATTCAATCGTTGTCAGATTTCATTCTTGGATTTTTATACAGAGCAAGGAATCATCTGACGCGAATAGCGAGCTATTTAAGGAGGATGATGACGAAGCTATGTATAAAAATCCATATGAAATTCGACTCTGCGATTGAATCAGCGTTTCCCAAGGTTCATATAGGTAAGGAAACGCTGATTGCAGCGCAAGACGATGGAGTCCGTGTTTCCTTGAGAGGAGCACGGAATGAATGAAACAGTAAAGATCTGCTTTGGCCTGATCGGCGGCCTGGCGCTTTTCCTGTACGGCATGAATACGATGAGTGATGCCCTGCAGAAAACTGCCGGGGAGCGCATGAAAAAGATCCTCAGCTTTTTGACAAAGAATCCGATCATGGGGGCGTTCGCCGGAGCGCTGGTGACGGCAGTCCTGCAGAGCAGCTCGGCGACCACCGTCATGGCGATCGGCTTCGTCAGTGCTGGACTGATGACACTGCCGCAGGCGATCTCCGTCATCTTCGGCGCGAATATCGGGACCACGATGACAGCACAGCTCCTGGCGTTCAAGCTCAGCGACTACATTTATCCCATCATTTTCATCGGCTTCATGCTGCAGTTTGTCGGCAAGACAGAGAAGCTGAAGAATATCGGCATGGTCATCTTCTCTTTCGGACTGCTCTTTGAAGGGATCGAGATCATGGGACATGTGATGAAGCCGCTCGCAGGCAGCAGCGTCTTTGTCGACCTGATGGCAGAAGTCTCTTCGACACCGGTCTTGGGCGTACTCCTCGGCGGCGTGATGACGCTGGTGGTACAGAGCAGCTCGGCTACGATCGCCGTGCTGCAGAATTTTGCGGCCCAGCCGGCAGCTGATGGCGTCAGCAGTGTCATCGGTCTTACCGGTGCGATCCCGATCCTTCTTGGAGATAACATCGGTACGACGATCACCGCCATTCTGGCATCGATCGGACAGACGAAAAATGCGCAGCGCACAGCGATCGCGCACAGCATTTTCAATATAAGCGGCAGTCTTGTCTGCCTGTGCATCATTCCGCTCTTTGCACAGTTCGTGCAGTACATCTCGCCGAGCGGCCGTGAGATCGATATCATTTCCCGTCAGATTGCCAATGCACACACGACTTTCAATGTCGTATGTACGCTGGCCTGGCTGCCATTCATCCCTGTCATGGTCAAGATCGTCAAAGCCATCATCCGCGGGGAAGACAAGAACCTCAAAGCCGCTTATGAGCCGCAATATCTGGATAACAATCTGCTCGATAAGCCGGCCGCTGCCATGTACCTTGTCTCTTTGGAGCTTGAGCGCCTGGTCGGACTGGCTGACCGGACGCTGAACCGGCTGAAGCTCGTCCTTGACAGCCAGCGAACCGCCAAGGACTATGAGGCCTTTCAAGAGGATCTGATGATCCTGGAACAGCTGCAGGGACGAGTCACCGAGTACATCACCAAGCTGCTTTCCGGCGGCTATCTGACCGAGCAGCAGTCGGAGGAAACGGCGAGGCTTCACTTCGTCACGAATAATATCCAACGCATGGGAGAGCGATGCAGGGATATGGATGAGATCTGCCGGCAGGTAGTCGCGCAGAACCGTGTGTTCTCCTCGGTAGCCAATGAAGAAATCGTGAAGTGCATCACACTTGCCCAGTCGCTTCTCTCGCGCTCTGTCGAAGCCGTGAAAACAGGCTCCAAAGAGATGGTGAACGATATATTCAGGGACACGGATCAGATGCGCCGCTCGGAGAGACGCTGCAATAAGGCACATCTGAAGCGTGTGAAAGCAGGCGAGTGCCATGCCCATATGACACCATACTTCTCCGACCTTCTCTACAACCTGAGCCGTATCGCGGACAACTGCGTCAGCATCGCAGAAGAAGCAGACACCGGTGCAGGATTTGCAGAGCTTCACAAAAATGCGAAGAAAATGGGATTCGTAGAGGGCAGCTGCGAGTCATGAAAAGGGATGCACCTTCCGGAGCTTACCGCATCTGTTTTCTGGCGAAGGGCAATAAAAAAGGTGATGTGAAATAACGATCATCTCATTTTCGCGTTCCATCTGCCGCGGGGGACTTGC
>ERZ773202.281-NODE-281-length-51789-cov-6.666796_pt1 | contig 51789 bp, 36 predicted proteins | sample MGYA00580998_ERZ773202 | MGnify/ENA primary metagenome ERZ773202 (study PRJEB29015, sample SAMEA2737803) | human gut metagenome | biome: human gut; feature: human-associated habitat; material: faeces | place: China | collected 2012 ...
TATGCTGAAATCTTTTAGAATCAAAACATATGATGAGGACACAGGATATGGACTTTTGCGCCATGTGCTGGTGAGAAGAGGGTTTTCCACAGATGAGATCATGGTGGTTCTTGTGATTGGTTCCCCGATCTTTCCTTCAAAAAATAATTTTGTGAAAGCTCTGAGAAAGAAATACCCACAGATTACAACAGTTGTGCTTAACGTCAATGATAAGAAGACCAGTATGGTACTGGGTGAGCGTGATATCGTCATTTATGGAAAAGGATATATCCGGGATACGCTCTGCGGATGTACATTCCGCATTTCTCCAAAATCGTTCTATCAGGTGAATCCGGTCCAGACAGAGAAATTATACGGACTGGCATTAGACTATGCAGGCCTGACCGGCAATGAGGCGGTGTGGGACCTGTACTGTGGAATCGGAACGATTTCCCTGTTCCTTGCAAAGAAAGCAAAGCAGGTATATGGCGTGGAGATCGTACCGCAGGCCATAGACGATGCGAAGAATAATGCAAAGATCAATGACATTACGAATGCGGAATTCTATGTAGGTAAGGCAGAAGAAGTCCTGCCGGAGTATTACAAAGAATATGAAAAGACACATAACGGAGAGACCGCACACGCAGATGTGATCGTGGTCGATCCGCCGAGAAAAGGCTGTGAGGAATCCCTGCTTCAGACGATCGTGGATATGCAGCCGGAGAAAGTTGTGTATGTAAGCTGCGACAGTGCGACACTTGCGCGGGATGTGAAGTTCTTAAGAGCGAATGGGTATGAGCTTAAGGATGTGACGCCTGTGGATCAGTTTCCGCATACGGTGCATGTGGAGACTGTGGTGTTGCTACAAAGGAAGAATATGTAGAAATCCTTGAATTTACGCACTTTGTGGAGTTTTTCAGTTTCAAAAGAATAGGCGAAAATCACAAAGAAAAGAGCCTTGTGAAGAAAGTAACCGTTGTTGTTGCATTAGACCTCGGTACGGGGAACACAAAGAATTCTGAATATGAAAATGAATAGAGAGCTATCAAATAATTGATAGATTATAGGGATACTTGTTAAAAGCGGGTGTCCCTATTTTTTATAGGGCATTCCAGAAATGGGGTGTCTTTTTTATTAAAATTTAGGAGGAAAACAGAAATGACAAACACAGCGTTAAGAGCAGAGAATAGCAATTCTCGTACAATTACTTTCAAGAGCAAGGAACACGAAAAATTTTATATGGAATATCTGAAAAAATGCAGATATCAGGATGTTTATCATCAGGCTCTGGTTTATTGCCTGGGTATCGACAGAGACACAAGAGAAAATGTGAATAAAATCTATAATTTTAAAACTGGATGTGTAAAAACGGAATCCCTGCAGGAAGGTTGGCAGACCAGTGGAAGTTTACGGATCGTCCGCATGGCATTTAATCTTTACTGCAATGGGACACCAAGTGTCGGAGATTATGAAGCAGAGGAAGATCAGTTAAAAGAGTGTCAGTATTATACCGTAGAAGATCTGTTTTGCTGCGGATATGCCCGGTATTTTTGGGAAGCCATTAAAATCCGTTATCCAGAGTATTGTTTTTACAAAGACTGGGAGGATATGTATGCTGAAAATTAGATTACAGGGTACTTTAAAGGATATTCAATGGTTCCGTCGTATTTTGGAAAAGCATAAAGAATTGGATGTTCTGGAAGTATCGGATGCGTATACGAACAAAGGAACAAGCAAATATTTTCGTGTTTATGTTGAAGTAGAAGAAAAAGAGTAAATCGGAGGAAAGTATATGTGTAAAGTAATTGCTATTGCAAATCAGAAAGGCGGAGTAGCCAAAACAACGACAACAATCAATCTGGGAGCCGGACTGGTGAAGTCAGGGAAAAAAGTAGTCCTGGTAGATGCTGATCCACAGGGGCACTTGACAATGGGATTGGGATTCCCTAAAAATCTCAAGGTAACATTAAAAAGCATGATGGAGAACATTATCATGGGACTGGAATTTGATCCGAAAGAAGCAATTCTGCACCATGAGGAAGGTGTTGACCTAATTCCGTCCAATAAATTGCTTGCCGGAATGGATATGTCTTTATTTACAGTAGAGGACAGAGAAAAGGTGCTGAAAGAGTATCTGGAACTGCTGAAGGATGAGTATGATTATATTCTGATTGACTGTATGCCATCCCTGGGAATGCTGACGCTCAATGCTTTGAGTGCAGCGGACAGTGTTCTGATTCCAGTGCAGCCACAATATTATGCGGCAGATGGACTCATGGAATTACTGAAAGTAGTTAAGGGAATCCATCAGAGGTTCAATCCGGATTTACAGATAGAAGGCATTTTATTCACAATGGATAATTGCCGTTACAATAATGCAAAGAGAAACAAACAGGTAATCAAAACTACATACGGAAGTGACATTAGGATTTTTGAGCAGACGATTCCGAGAACAGAAAGCCTTGCAGAAACAGCATCGGAGGGTGTAAGTATCTTTGCCTATGATGGAAAAAGCAAGGGGGCAGACAGCTATCTGGAACTGGTTCAGGAGGTGTTGAAACATGCGTAGACCGAAAAAAGATATTCAGCTTACCTCTTATGATGAATTACTGGGATTAGAGGAAACACCGGAAAAGAGTATGAACCAGGTTGTGGAAATAGATCTGGCAAAGCTCTATCCCTTTAAAAATCATCCGTTCCATGTAAATGATGATGAAAAAATGGATGAAACCGTAGAGAGTATTAAAACATACGGTGTTTTGACTCCTGCACTGGTAAGACCTCGACCAGAGGGTGGATATGAGATGATTTCCGGGCATAGAAGAAAAAGAGGCTGTGAACTGTGTGGAAAAAATACATTGCCAGCTCTTGTCCGAAATTATACGGATGATGAAGCGGTCATTATTATGGTAGATTCCAACATTCAGCGTGAAAATCTACTGCCAAGTGAGAAAGCTCATGCCTATAAGATGAAATACGATGCAATGAAGCATCAGGGAAGCAAGGGTGAGAAATATACAGCAGATATGGTTGGTGAAGCTGCAGGGGACAGTGGAAGAACTGTGCAGAGGTATATCCGTCTGGCGGCATTATCCGATGCTCTGTTGGAATATGTGGACAATAATAAAATTCCTATGATTGTGGGAGAAAAGCTGTCTTATCTGAAACCAGAGGAGCAGGAGTGGCTTCTGGAAGTGATTGCCAACAGCAGTATCTTTCCGACAAAGCAACAGGCAGAACAGCTAAAAGAATGCAGTGCAAATGGAAAATTAAACCAGAGTTATATCTATGCTGTTTTATTAAAAAAGGAAAGCAGTAAGATCAATGTGACGCTTCCGGCAAAGAAAATCGGCAATTATTTTCCGGAGACATATTCTAAAGAACAGATAGAAGAAGTCATTTTTATGCTTTTGGATAAATGGAAAGAAAACAAAGAAGGAGTAGCAGATGCAGAAGATACAGTTTGATTATTTTACAGGGATGGAAGCGGAACAATACAGCTTCTATCGTGTCCCTAAAGTGCTGTTTACAGAACCATGCTTTAAAACTCTTTCTTGCGAAGCAAAGATATTATACGGTCTGATGCTGGACCGTATGAGCCTGAGCATTAAAAATAGATGGCTGGATTCAGAGGACAGAGTATACATTATCTTCACTGTGGAAGAAATTGCAGAGCTGATGAACTGCGGAACCCAAAAAGCAGTGAAACTGGTAAAAGAGCTGGACAGCAGTAATGGAATCGGGCTGATCGAGAAGAAACGCCTGGGACTGGGAAAACCGAATGTTATTTATGTGAAAAATTTTATGATCGGAGAAGTGCCAGACCAAAAGCCAACGGATAGCTGTTCAGATTTGCAATCAGAGCAGAAAAATCATGGAAAATGTGCAGATCTGCAATCTGAGCAGGGAAACCATGAAGAATGTGCAAATCTGCAATCAGAAGCTGAGAACAGGGAAAAAACAGGCACTTTTCTGAATTGTGAAAATCATCATTCAGGAGTAGTGAAATCCACAATTCAGGATTGTGTGGAATCACAATTACAGAATGGTGAAAATCACAATTCAGGAATGATGAAAACCACAAATCAAGAATTTCCAGAATCACAATTCCAAAATGGTGAAAATCATCATTCAAGAATAGTGGAAATCACAAAACCAGAATATCCGAAATCACAATCTAATAATACTGATATTAACAAGACTGATATTAGTGAAACTGAGATAAATCAATCCTATCCAATCATATCAGGCAATCTGAAAAAGAAAAGGGATGTGATGGAGGAGATGCGGGCATATCGTGAAGTGATTCATGAAAACATAGATTATCAATATCATGCAAAAGAAGATGTGGATGAACTGGTAGAACTGATGATTGAAGTTATGATGATGCCGGAGGACAGTATGATTCGAATCGCAGGGACAGAAAAGCCAGTTGCTTTGGTGAAAAGCAGGTTTATGAAGCTGAATTATTCACATATCGAATATGTGCTGTTTTGTCTGAATCGAAATACGACCAAGGTTGGAAACATTAAAGCATATCTTTTGACTGCCCTGTATAATGCCCCGACAACGATAAACAGCTATTATCAGGCAGAGGTTAATCACGATATGTATGGAGGATAAAGGAACATGAGAAATATGATAAAAAAAGTTATTGTGCCAGCATTGGTGATTACTGTCTTGTTTGCAGTACTGAGACCGCTTTGTATCCAGGATGGGAAGTGCAATTATTTATTGCTGTTGCTTCTGATGGGGATACCATTCGGAATTGGAAAAATGTGTGTCTGGATGGTTCCAAAAGGTTTTGACCTCGGAGGAACGCTGGCAGTCTGGACAATGAATCTTCTGATCGGAGGATTGATCGGAAGCATCGTTCTTCTGGCAATGATTGGACAGGCGATCATTTATCTCTGCGTTTTTCTGATTACAGTTCTTACAGGGATACATAAAATACCGAGAATAAAATGAAATAGATTTTTTGAAAAGCAGCTAAGACAAAAATTAGCTGCTTTTTTTCGGGGAACTTTGCGACACAATGGCGTAAAGTTGGGACAAATTGCAGGAAAGGAGACACCGTATTGAGCAATCGTGCAATTTCCACAGAACTTATTGAATTAGGAGAACGGATCAGAAAACGCAGGCAGGAAATGAAGTTGTCACAGGAATCTTTTGCGGAAAAAGCAGGTATCAGTGTCAATACGGTCAGCAGGATAGAAGGAGGGCAAACGGCAATGTCTGTTGAGATTTTCAGGAAGATGATTGAGATCCTGGAAACAGATGCCAATATCCTGATGGGAAAAGAGGGGGACGATGCAGAAAAAAGAAAGCAGTTTGAGGAAGTATTTTATCGTATTCAGAAGATGGAATGGAAAGAGCAGAAAATTATTATGCAGACAATAGATTCGCTGATAGACAGTTTTAATGAGTACAGGTGAAATTTCACCATATATGGGGTGTAAAACAAAAAAACTCCCCATATATGCTAAGGATAATAGTTTTTTGTGCTGTTAAAATAGCAAACAGAGAGAAAGAGACAGAAACAAGGAAGGGAGACAGGATTGATGACCAGACAAGAAAATTTAATCTATCGGAAGCAGTGTCCCTATGATGCAATGGGAGACTATTCTGTTTTGATGGAAAATGAAAAGAACATAAAAACGGAAAGAAATGCAAAGAAGTCTGACCGGGACATCAGACGGAAAATAAAATAGAGGATGCTGTAAATTAGCAGAAAGGGCAGTAAGGAAGTTTCAGGCTCTCGTTAAAAAAAACGGGTGTGCCGGAAGCTGTTTTTTACTGCCCTTTTGCCAGTAAATCAGTAATAATCCTATCCTTTCTGCTGATGGGCTCCTGTTGCCAGTAGGCAGAAAGGTGGTAATTATGCTGACATTGCAGGAATTGAAACAGGTTGTAGGTAACAGGAAAGAAAAAAGAAAGGTTCCGTCCGCCAGGTATTTGAGAGAAAACGATGTGGCAGTTGTAAAGCATAGACTGATAGATGGTGCGGAAATTATTGCGTATCAGACAGGATATGTTTTCTATTGTGCAGGTGATTATGGAACGGTTTTTCCTTTATTTACCTGTCGAGATTATGTATATGAAGCAGGAAGAAAAATAACAGTTGTTAAGGAAGATTTTTTTGATAATCAGCCCTGGTATGTGCGGTTGATATTAGAAGGTGAAGATCGGCTGTGCAGGAACAGGGAGGTACGAGAACATAATAATTGCATTTCATACAGCCATATTTCAGAAGGCTGGTGCGAATTGGTGGATAAAAGGCAGAATGTACTTGAAAAACTGATCATAGAAGAAGCTATTGGAGAATTTATGAATCTGCTGACTGATCGGCAGAGACAGGTGATCCATCAAATTTATTTTCAGCAGCGTACACAAAGAGAAGTGTCACGGGTGTTTGGAATTACAGAACCGGCAGTATCAAAATGTATTTCACAGGCAAAGCAGAAAATGAGAAGAAATGCAGGCAGACTGATCGGAGTGCTTCAGAAGGGAGAATAAAAGATGCGTGGTAAAAAACCAAAGGAAAGACAACGGTATGTGCTGCGTGTAAATGAAACTCTCGTAGAAGTTACCAGAGACGTATATCTGGCATGGTACCAGTCAAGAAGAAAAGAAAGATACCAGCTTGAAAAAATGCAGAAAAATGGTGTGTGCGGAATAGAAAAAGTAGGGGAAACGAGTTACAACAGTTATTTGCATATATTATCACCAGAAGAAATAGTCATCAGGGTGTCAGAAATACAAGAGCTGCAGGAAGCACTGAAATATTTGTCTGAAGAAGAAATGGAATTGATAAGATTACTATTTTTTGAAGAGTACACAGTTAAAAAAACAGCACAGTATTTCGGGTGTTGTACAAAGACAATCAGGAACAGGAAAAACAAAGTATTGCAGAAACTAAAAGACAGGCTGGAAACTTTGTAAGTTTTTGCTGTTTCAAAAAATTTTCTAAAAAAATTTCAAACAGGTTAATTTTTGCCCTTTCACACATGCAGTTAGTGGAGGGGCAAATGTCTATTTTATTCAAAATAATTAATTCCCTCTAAAAGTGAACCTTGACAATTTCATATCAGCAGCAAGAGGATACCTGAATTTCCCAGCTACGCATCTGGCGGCGGGCATTCGGTGATAACGTGAAGGGCAATGGATGAGAGGCACCCTTGGCAGGAATGATTACGAATTACCTCTTGTGGCTTAATAGCTCAATCCTGCTTTTATTTAAAAGTCAATCCAAGACACAAGGGAGGTGGTTCCTATGATTGATTCATGCAGGTGTAAGCCTGAACGAAAGTGGAGTAAATTATCGAAGAAAGAGAGGACTCAGTCAAAATGAAAATGCGATTTAAAAGATTCTTGTCGGGATTTATGGCAGTTGCAACTTTGGCGTCTGTTATCGTTCAACCAGTCACGGTTTCTGCTTCTGAATTAGAACCAGAGCCAACTTCATTTGAACAGCAATATCCGGAACTGCAGGATGTGCAGGATACTCTTGATGAAGATGAAATTGTGAAAGCAAAGGATATTGAGATTCCCTATGGAGAAGAATTTGAAGTGGAAGTCGATCTGTCCGGTATAGAGGGCGTGAATGAAAAAAAGGTGAAAGTTTTATTCCATGAAGCAAAGAGTGAAGCCGGTACAGATTTTGACGCACATACACCGGATACCTACAAAGCTGTCTATGCAGTAGAGCCAGTCAGCGGTCACCCAGCTTACAGAGTAAGCAGAAACATTACGGTAAAAGAGCCGGAAACAGAAGCACAGACAAAGAGTTCTTCTGAAAATACAGCTGGTGAAGGAAATGCCGGTGAAACAGAAGATTCCGGTAATGCGGATGAAGATGCTGATTCGGACGGGTCAAAAGAAATTGTAACTGATCTTACAGATGAGCAGGAAGTGACGACAGATGAAGAATCCGGTCTGGCTGTTTCAGAAGTAATGGATCAGGCAGCGGAGAACGGTATCGACCTTTATTCTATGGAAGAAGGAGAAGCGGTTACTTTCATGGCAACAGACATTGCAACACAGAGTACCAAGAAAGTTACAGTAACAAGAGGAACCTGTTATCAGTATTCGGATTACGGGTATGGAAGTTATCTGACTTACAAATATACGGTTCAGTTTGGTAATGTTTCTGCAACAGCATATTGCGTGGAGCCTTCTAAATCCAGTCCGGGAAGTGGTACTTATGATATTACAAAGCTCAGTGATGGTAAGAAGCTGGCAAAGGTTTGTTACTATGGCACAAAGGCTTCCGGTGATGAAGGATTTTTCACAGAGGAAAATGGATATGGAAACCTAAGTGCAGGTGCCAGATTTATTCTGGTACATCTGGCAGCATCTTATGCTAATGGTGGAGATTCTGCCTTTTCCGGTGCAAGCGGTACAGCAAAGACACTTGCAATGAAACTGTATAATTACTGTATTTCACAGCCGGAGATTCCAGATGTAGATATGAGTTTTTCTGATGCAGATGTGACAGCCTATGTAGATGGCAATAGCCAGAGAACAAAGGAGATCACCTTTAAAGCGGATGAACTTCAGAGTATCACAATGAAACTCCCAAGTGGTGTGAAACTCCATAACGTGACAACCGGAAAGACAAGCAAAGCTGGTGAAGCAGTAGAAATCAGTGGTGGAACTAAGTTTTACTTATCTGCACCTCTTACACAGGTACAGGATGTCGCAGGAAGCTGGTCTGCAACGATGAAGGGCAGTGTAACAAAAGATTATTCTGCGTATAAGATCAGTACCGGCTCTGGTTCACAGGACCTGGCACTGGTATTTGGTGAAGGTGTTGATGATGAAAAATATGTGGACTTCAAAGTAACATGGGTACAGTACGCAAGTGTTAAGGTGATTAAAAAAGATGCAAAAGCAGACGCAAAGCTGGCGGGTGCTGTGTTTGGTTTATACAGTGATACAAACTGTACAAAGCTGATCACAAAGTTACCGGCAACCGATGCGAATGGGGAAGCGTCCGTACAGATCATTAAGACACAGGATACCGTATATCTGAAAGAGATTACAGCTCCGACAGGATACCGTATCAATGCAACTGCCTACAACGTAAAACTGGAAGTCAGCAAAACAACAACTGTGACTGTTCCGGATGAAGAACAGATGGGACAGCTGACTGTTTATAAAGAAGGTCAGGTTCTGACAGGTGCAGATGTTACCGAGAATGGAACAACATTTAAGTATGAGAAACGCAGACAGAAAGGTGCGATTTATGATGTGTATGCCGGGGGAGATATTAAAACTGCTTATGGTGCCAAGGTTTACAGCAAGGGTGATCTGGTCAAAGAGAATCTGACAACAGACTCGAATGGGGCAGTCATTCTGAAAAATCTGCATCTTGGTACATATATCGTCAAAGAAAAACAGGCTCCGACCGGATTTTATAATGCCGGGGAAGAAAAGTCTGTCACTCTTTCTTATGCAGGACAGAATGTAGATGTTGTTTTTTCTGAGACAACCTTTACGAATGACAGACAGAAAGCAGAAGTGATTGTGACAAAGCAGGATAAGGATACAGAAAATCCTCTGGATGGAGGAATTTTTGGACTTTATGCAGCCAGTGACATTAAAAATGCAGATGAAACGGTTGTCGTAAAGAAAGGCACTCTGATTGAGAAAGTGACAACTGGCAATGATGGAACAGCGAAGTTTACCGCAGACCTGCCGCTGGGATTTTCTTATGATGTAAAAGAAGTACAGGCTCCGGAAGGTTATCTGAGAAATGCGGATGATGTTTATACGTTTGCTTTTTCTTATACAAACGATAAGGAAGCAAAACTGACATTTAAGCATACCTTCAAAAACGAGCGTGTGACAGCAAAGATTTCTTTACAGAAGCAGGACAAAGAAACAAAGAAGGCAGTTCCACAGGGAGACGCTACTTTAGAAAAGGCGGTCTATGGACTGTATGCCCGTGAAGATATTGTCCATCCGGATGGAGCAACTGGCGTGATCTACAAAGCAGGCGAGCAGGTTGCCACTCTTACAACGGATAAGAATGGACAGGCTTCCGTAGATGGATTATACCTTGGTAATTATTATGTAAAAGAGATTACTCCGCCAACGGGTTACCTGGCAGATGAAGAAGAACATGAGCTGGTCTGCAACTACGAGGGTGATCTTGTAGCGGAAGTGAAGCGTGACTGTCTGTCTCTGGAACAGGTGATGAAGCAGCCATTTGAAATCATCAAGGCAGCGAACAACGGAAAGACAGATGCCGATTTACTGAAAGGTGCAGGATTTACCGCTTATCTGGTATCATCCCTGACAGTAAAAAAAGATGGCAGCTATGACTTTGATTCTGCCAAGCCGGTAGTGATCGGAGAAAATGGTGCAACAGAGATCTTTACAGATGAGAAAGGGTATGCCCGCAGTATTGCGATTCCTTATGGAACATACATTGTCCGTGAAACAACCACACCACATAATTATACTCCGGTCAATGATTTCATCGTACAGATTACAGAGAATCATCCGACTACACCGCAGGTATGGAGAGTGCTGCTTGACAAAGAGTTTGAAGCAAAGCTGAAGATCATCAAACAGGACGATGAGACAAAGAAAGCAGTCCTTCAGAAAAATACGGAGTTTAAGATTTTTAACCTGGATACAGAAAAGTATGTGGAGCAGGTAACAACGTATCCGACGACAGTAAAACATAAATCTTATTTTACAGATGAGCAGGGATACTTAATCCTTCCACAGAATCTGAAGATTGGACATTACCGCATTGAGGAAGTGAACGCACCTTATGGATATACGCTCAATGAGAATTACTATGAGGTGGATGTAGATTCCAATACAGCATATCAGATGGACGGAACTTCTGGCGATGTGATCATTGAGATCGCATACGAGAATCATCCGGTTAAGGGAGAACTGAACATCGTCAAACAGGGTGAGGTCTTAAATAGTTACAAAGATGACTTTACTTATCAGAAGGAAACTTTGGAGGGAGCAGTTTTTGAGGTATATGCTGCCGAAGATATTTATACAGCAGACTTCCAGAAAGATGATAACGGAAACCGTATCCTGGAGTATGCTTCCGGGGAACTGGTAGGAACTGTTACCACGGATAAGGATGGAAAGGCACAGATCACCGACCTTCCACTTGGAACCTATAAGATTGTTGAAAAGACAGCACCAGAGGGCTTTGTGTTAAACGAAGAAGCACAGACAGTAACATTTGAATACAAAGACCAGAAAACACCAGTCATCGAGCAGACAGCAACTTTTGAGAATGACCGTCAGAAAGTGGAAGTGTCCGTAGTAAAACAGGATGCAGAGACAGAAACGGTTGTGGCAGGTGCAGAGTTTGGCATCTATGCAAAAGAAGATATTCTGGCACATGAAGAAGTAATTGTGAAGGCAGATACCTTACTTGGAAAAGCAGTCAGTGGGGAAGATGGAAGGGCAGTATTTGACGTTGACCTTCCATTTGGTACTTACTATATCAAAGAACTTGCAGCTCCGGCAGGGTATGTCTCTTCTTTTGAGACTTTGGAAGTGACTGCCAAATATCAGGGACAGGATGTGAAAGTGGTAGAGCTGGAATCTGTATTTAAGAACCAGCCGACAAAAGTAACCTTTACGAAGTCCGATATTACGACAGGCGTGGAACTTTCCGGGGCAACGCTTACGGTGCTTGATAAGGATGGAAATGTGGTAGATACATGGAAGTCTGTAAAGGGTGAGGAACATCTGATTGAAAGACTCACAGCCGGGGAGACGTATACCCTTCGTGAAGAAATGGCTCCTTATGGCTATCTGATGGCGGAAGAAGTTTCTTTTACTGTGGACGATACTGCCGAGATCCAGAAGGTAGAGATGAAAGATGCAGTGCCAACCGGAACACTTATCATCAATAAAAAAGGTGAGTTCCTGGAGAAAGTATCTGCACTGGATTCCATTGGCGGATGGATGAAGCATCTGTTTGAATATCTTTCCGGTTCCCTGAAAGAGGTTACTTTTGAGGTTTATGCCTTAGAAGATATAAAAGCAGCGGATGGCGAGAGTGAAGATTACTACAAGAAAGATGCACTGGTAGCAACGATCACGACGGATGAAACAGGCGTGGCAAAACTGACAGACCTTCCTCTTGGCAAATACTATGTCAAAGAGAAAGAGACAGCAAGTGGATATGTCTTGGATGGAGAAACTCGTGAAGTAGATTTGACTTACCGTGACCAGAATACCGCAGTTGTTACTTATTCCGCTGACTGGCAGAACAAACGTCAGAAGGCAGAAGTGAACGTGCTAAAGAAAGAAAAAGATTCCGACCGTGTACTGGAAGGGGCTGTATTTGCCCTGTGCAATAAAGAAGATATTGTCAATGCAAAAGGCGATGTGATCCTGAAAGCAAATACGGTTATTGAGGAGCAGGCTACGGATAAGGAAGGAAAACTGACCTTTACGGCAGATCTGCCACTTGGCTATACCTACTATGTGAAAGAAACTTCCCCGGCACCGGGATTTGCGACAACAGACCAGGTACAGGAATTTACTTTTGAATATGGTGGGGCAGATAAGGAAACACTGTCTTATGCGTTCACTTTTGAAGATGAGCCGACAACCGTAGAGTTTACCAAAACATCCCTGACAGACGGAAAGGAGATTGAGGGAGCAAAACTAAAAGTCACAGATGAGAGTGGAAACACTGTGGATGAATGGACTTCCGGTAAAGAAGCACATATCATCAAAGAACTGACCGCTGGCAAGAAGTACACCATGACAGAAACACTTCCTGCGGACGGTTATGTGACAGCAGAGAGCATCACTTTTACGGTGGAAGATACCAGTGAAGTACAGAAAGTGGAAATGAAGGATGATGTGACAAAAGTGCAGATTTCCAAGACCGATATTTCTGGTAAGGAGCTGCCAGGAGCGAAACTGACAATCCTTGACAAAGATGGAAAGACCGTAGAAAGCTGGACATCTGAAGAAAAACCACACTATATTGAGATGCTTCCAATCGGGGAATATACCCTTCGTGAAGAAACTGCACCGGACGGTTATCTGGTTGCAGAGGATGTAAAGTTTACGGTCAAAGATACTGGAGAAATCCAGAAGGTTGTGATGAAGGATGAGGCGAAACCGGAGGAAACTCCAACAGAGACACCGACGGAAACACCAGAAACCACACCAACGCCGGAGACGAAAACCACAGAAGAAACAAAGAAATCGACTTCACCAAAGACAGGAGATAATACTCCGATTCTGTTCTGGATTCTGCTTGCAGGGGCTGGAATGGCTGGTCTTGGTGGCACAGTGATTCTTCGCAAAAAGAAAAAATAAGAGATCATAGGATTTTTCAGTAATGGATGAGGGCATTTATGGACACAGGATTCATAGATGCCCTTTTGAAAAATTTCAAGAGATGTGAAGGGAGAAAAGAAGATGACAAAAACAGTATTGATCGTTGCTGCGGCTGCAGTATTTCTGGTATATGGATTTGTCCTTTGGTGCTGTATCAAGGTGGGGGCGGAATCAGAAAAAGAATATATGAAACTGGCAGAAAAGAGAGGAAAGGAGCAGCAATGTGATAAATGAGGATAAGACAGCAGTGAGAGAAGAAAGGGCGTGGTGTGATTGCAGGATGAAGTGAATGAGAAAACAGTCTCACTTTGTATCCGCTGTGGCAAGGTCACTGCCAACTTGCTGAAAGCTGCCATGGTAAAGGCTCTTGCAAAGATGGAGCAGGAGAAAAAACAGCAGGGACAGAAAACAAACCAGAAGCAGCCCCAGAAGGAAAAGGAGGATAAGACCTACAAGGGAAAACAGAGCCTTGATAAGCTGATGAAGCAGAATGTACAGCTGTCCAACATTGAGATCACAGATGGAAACATCAAGTCTTTTGAACGGGTAGCAAAGAAGTACAGCATTGATTTCAGCCTGAAAAAAGATGTGACTGCGGACCCGCCAAGATACTATGTGTTCTTTAAGGCAAGGGATGCTGATGTGATGACTGCCGCTTTTAAGGAATACACGGGCAAGTCTCTGAATAAGGACAAAAAACCATCTGTGAGGAAGAAGTTACAGCAGGCAATCACCAAATCGCTTGCAAAGCACAGGGAACTGGAGAAAACAAAAGGAAAGGAGAAGGAGCCGTCATTATGAGCAGATTACAGAAATTGCTTGGTGTAGGAAAAGGATACCTGGAGAGGTTACCGCCGGTGGATGTACATAAGCTGCTTCGGATTGTTCTGATGAATCTTCCGTATATCGTGATCTTTTATGTGGGAAATAAGCTGGCATGGTTATATCAATACTGTGTGGGTGATTCCATGATAGAAAGACTGATGGTACTGGTCTTAAATTTCCAGATGGCATTCAGCAGGATTCTTCCAAGTATGCATAAAAATGAATTGCTGGTTGGGATTACAGGAGCCGTGGCGGTGAAGCTCTTGGTCTATATGAAAGGGAAAAATGCCAAAAAGTTCCGGCAGGGAGTGGAGTATGGTTCGGCAAGATGGGGGACGGCAAAAGACATTGCACCCTTTATCGACCCGGTATTTGAGAACAATATCCTGCTGACCATGACGGAACGGCTGACCATGAATGGCAGACCAAAGAATCCGAAATTTGCGAGGAACAAGAACGTGATCGTGATTGGCGGATCTGGCTCAGGAAAGACACGTTTTTATGTAAAACCCAACTTGATGCAGATGGGAAAATACATCAGTTATGTGGTCACGGACCCGAAAGGGACGATCATCATTGAGTGCGGAAAGATGCTGGTACGGCATGGATATAAAGTGAAAGTATTGAATACGATCAATTTTTCCAAGAGTATGCACTATAACCCCTTCCACTATATCCATTCAGAAAAGGATATTTTGAAACTGGTAAATACGATTATGGTGAACACGAAAGGGGAAGGCGAGAAGTCCAGTGAGGATTTCTGGACGAAAGCAGAGAGGCTTTTGTACTGTGCCCTGATCGGCTATATCTGGTATGAAGCACCGGAAGAAGAACAGAACTTTGCGACCCTGCTTGAGTTTATCAACGCTTCGGAAACAAGGGAAGATGATGAGACATTTAAAAATGCAGTAGATATGCTGTTTGAGGAACTGGAAAAGGAAGAACCGGAGCATTTTGCAGTGCGTCAGTATAAGAAATATAAACTGGCGGCAGGAAAAACAGCAAAGAGTATTTTGATTTCCTGTGGTGCAAGGCTTGCACCGTTTGACATTGCAGAGCTTCGTGAGATCATGAGCTATGATGAGATGGAACTGGATATGGTAGGTGACCAGAGGACAGCACTGTTTATTATCATTTCTGATACGGATGATACCTTTAACTTTGTTGTGGCGATGATGTACAGCCAGTTATTCAACCTGTTATGTGACAGAGCGGACGATGTACATCATGGAAGATTGCCATATCATGTCAGAATCCTCTGTGACGAGTTCGCAAATATCGGTCAGATTCCAAAGTTTGACAAGCTGATTGCCACCATTCGTAGCAGGGAAATCTCTGCATCCATTATCCTCCAGTCGCAGTCCCAGTTAAAGACAATCTACAAAGATGCAGCTGAAACAATCTTAGGCAACTGCGACACGATGTTATTCCTTGGCGGTAAGGAAAGTTCGACCTTAAAGGAGATTTCCGAGACGCTGGGAAAAGAAACGATTGATTTATATAACACTTCGGACACCCGTGGACAGAGCCGTTCTTACGGGATGAACTATCAAAAAACAGGAAAGGAATTGATGAGCCGGGACGAACTTGCGGTCATGGATGGCAGCAAATGTATCTTGCAGCTTCGAGGTGTAAGACCATTTTTCAGTGACAAGTTCGATATTACCAAACACAAACGGTATAAGGAGCTGTCAGACTACGATAAGAAAAATGAGTTTGATGTGGAAGCGTATATGCGGCATCGGATGGAAGTGAAACTGACGAGGACACAGGAATTTGACCTGTATGAGTTTTCGGAAGAGAGTCTGGCAGGAGAATTAAATACAGAAAACAAGGAAGCAGAGCATGTGAAAGATTCGGACACATAGCTCTTTTTTCTTTGCCCTTTTGGGAGGTGATGGATTTGAGAGATCATGAAAGGCCACCCGTAAGGGCAGAGCCGGAAAAGACTTCTTAAAGATAGAAAACAGAGAAATACAGAGATTTGAAAGGAGACAACGAATATGGCGTTTTTTAATCAGGCAATCAATATTTTGCAGACACTTGTGGTGGCGATTGGAGCCGGACTTGCAGTATGGGGTGTTATTAACCTGTTAGAAGGATATGGAAACGACAACCCAGGTGCAAAGTCCCAGGGAATCAAGCAGCTGATGGCAGGAGGCGGTGTCGTTCTGATCGGCACCCAGCTGGTACCGTTACTGTCCGGATTGTTCAGCTGAGAGAAGCAGGAGGGAGATGACTCATGGATCGGATATTTGAAGCGATTGAAGAATGGATGAGGAATCTTCTGACAGGCATGGTAAGTTCCAACCTGACAACAATGTATACCGATGTCAATGAAAAGACCGGTCAGATTGCTGCTCAGGTTGGGCAGACACCGCAGGGCTGGAATGGCAGCATTTACAGCATGATACAGAATCTTTCCGAGTCGGTCATTGTACCGATTGCCGGTATGATTATCACATTTGTACTTTGTTATGAGCTGATCTCCATGTTGACGGAAAAGAACAACATGCACGACATCGACACCTGGATGTTCTTTAAATACTTTTTCAAGATGTGGGTGGCAGTCTGGATTGTCAGCCATACCTTTACGATCACGATGGCGGTATTTGATGTCGGGCAGTCCGTAGTCAGCCGGGCAGCTGGGGTTATCAGTTCTGATACAGCGATCAATATAGATACGATGATCTCCACGATGGAGACGGCGATGGAATCTATGGAGATCGGTGAACTTGTCATACTGGCACTGGAAACGATGCTTGTAAGCCTGTGTATGAAGATTATCTCAGTCTTTATTACAGTGATTTTGTATGGACGTATGATTGAGATTTATCTCTATTCGTCCGTTGGAGCGATCCCGTTCGCAACCATGTCCAACCGGGAATGGGGGCAGATCGGGAACAACTATCTTCGTGGATTGTTTGCACTGGCATTCCAGGGATTTTTTATGATGGTCTGCGTGGGAATCTATGCGGTCCTGGTCGCAAACATCCAGATGTCAGATAACATACATTCTGCATTGTTCGGCGTGATGGCATACACGGTGATCCTGTGTTTCAGTCTGATGAAAACAGGAAACTTCGCCCGCAGTATCTTTAACGCCCATTAAGAAAGGAGGAACTGGCAATGGCATTTGTATCTGTGCCTAAAGACTTAACCAAGGTCAAGAATAAGATCATTTTCAATCTGACGAAACGGCAGCTGATCTGCTTTGGGATTGCGGCGGCGGTAGGGCTTCCGTTTTATTTCTTAAGCAGGGGAATTATTGGTTCCAGTAACGCAGCGACCGGGATGTGCCTTCTGATGCTTCCGGCATTTTTGTTTGCCATGTATGAGAAGGATGGACTCCCGTTAGAAAAGGTCTTAAAAAATATGATCACCGTAAAATTTATCCGTCCTCCGGTACGCAAGTACCAGATGGAAAATATGTACGAGAAAAAGGTATACCGTGGTCAAAAAGAAGAAAGGGGAACGAAGGGTGTTAAAAAGAAAAAACGATAGACAGCCGCCACAGAGCTTAGACGAATTATATCCGGATGATTACTGGCTGGATGAGGAGGATGGAGAAGAAGAACTTCCAGACCCCGCAATGAAAAGAAAACCAGTAAGCGGCAGACTGCATGATGAGCCTATGGTGACAGGGTATGAAGCACTGGAACGGCAAAGAGGTGTCCGCAGACCGAACCGGAAACTGACACGCAGGGAAAAGAAAGCCCTCAAAAGGGCACAGAAATATGAAGAAAAACTGCATAAGGAACATGAAAAAGCGGATAAGAAAAATGCAAAAAGGGAAGCAAAGCTGGCAGCCAGAGCAGAAAAGCAGGCAGTGCGTGACGCAAAGAAAAACGCAAAAAAGAAAAAGAGCAGATCTGTCGCAGCACCGTCGGGGCAGCGTCCGGCAGGAAAAGTGGTTTCCGGAACGAAAGGCAGTGGGACAGGAAAGAAAACACCGGATAGTGCCAGAGATAAGAGGATCACTGCACAGCAGTCGATTCCATACCATGAGATGGGAAGGGACGGTATCTGCCGGGTGCAGGACAAGTTTTATTCCAAGACGATCCGTTTTTATGACATCAACTATCAGTTGGCACAGAATGAAGATAAGAACGCCATCTTTGAAAACTGGTGTGATTTCCTGAATTACTTTGACAGCACAATTCATTTTCAGCTGTCTTTTATCAACCAGCACAGCAACATGGCAGAGTATGAGAAGGTCATCCATATCAATCCGCAGGAGGATGAATTTGATGACCTACGTATGGAGTTTGCCCAGATGCTCAATAACCAGCTGGCAAAAGGAAATAACGGGCTGATGCGTACCAAATATATCACATTTGGGATTGAAGCGGAGAATATCCGGGAAGCACGGCCAAAACTGGAACGTATCGAGTCGGATATTCTGAATAACTTTAAGATCCTTGGGGTATCTGCCTATCCGCTGAACGGAGAGGAACGGTTACAGATCATGTATGAAACCTTTAACCAGGACAGCAAAGTTCCGTTCCATTTCTCTTATGACGATGTACTTCGGACAGGGCTTAGTACCAAGGATTATGTCGCACCGACCAGTTTTGTATTTAAGAATGGAAAAGATTTTGAGATGGGCGGCACGATGGGAGCTGTTTCCTATTTACAGATCCTTGCACCGGAACTTACCGACAAGATGCTGGCAGAGTTTTTGGAGATGGACAGCAACCTGATGGTGAATTTCCATATCCAGTCCATCGACCAGATGAAGGCAATCAAGCTGGTAAAAAGCAAGGTGACGGATATTAACCGTATGAAGATCGAGGAACAGAAAAAAGCAGTCCGGGCAGGCTATGACATGGACATTATCCCTTCGGACTTAAATACATACGGTGGGGAAGCAAAAAGGCTTCTGGAAGATCTACAGTCCAGAAATGAGCGAATGTTCCTTGTAACAGCATTGTTCTTAAATACTGCACCGACCAAACAGGAACTGGAAAATGTGGTGTTCCAGACTGCCGGTATCGCACAGAAATATAACTGTGCATTGAAACGGCTGGATTACCAGCAGGAGCCGGGACTGATGAGCTGCCTGCCGCTTGCGGTGAATTTTGTACCGATCAAACGGGCACTGACAACGACATCCACGGCAATTTTTGTCCCGTTTACCACACAGGAATTATTTATGGCTGGGGAATCTATTTATTATGGATTAAATGCCCTGTCCAATAACCTTATCATGGCAGACAGGAAGAAACTGAAGAACCCGAACGGACTGATTCTTGGTACACCGGGTTCCGGTAAGTCGTTTGCGGCAAAACGAGAGATTGCAAATGCATTTATCGTGACGAAAGATGACATTATCGTCTGTGACCCGGAGGGGGAGTATTATCCGTTAGTCCGGGCATTTCATGGACAGGTGATCCGTATTTCCCCGACCAGCCACGATTATATCAATCCGATGGATATTAACCTGGATTACGCTGACGATGATGACCCGCTTTCCTTAAAATCGGACTTCATCCTGTCTCTTTGTGAGCTGGTAGTAGGCGGAAAGAACGGACTGGAGCCGGTTGAAAAGACCGTCATTGACCGATGCGTAAGGCTGGTCTATCAGGATTTCCTTTCTGACCCGGTACCGGAAAAAATGCCGATTTTAGAGGATTTATATAATCTTCTCCGTAATCAGAAAGAGCAGGAAGCACAGCGTCTGGCAACGGCACTGGAGATTTACGTCAATGGTTCCTTAAAAGTGTTTAACCATAGAACCAACGTGGAACTGAGTAACCGTATCGTATGTTTTGACATTAAGGATCTGGGAAAACAGCTGAAAAAACTGGGTATGCTGATCGTGCAGGACCAGGTGTGGAACAGGGTAACGGTCAACCGTTCTGCGAATAAGAGTACCAGATATTACATTGATGAGTTCCATCTGCTCTTAAAAGAGGAGCAGACGGCAGCATACAGTGTGGAGATCTGGAAGCGTTTCCGTAAATGGGGTGGTATCCCTACGGGTATCACACAGAACGTAAAAGACCTGTTAGCCAGCCGGGAGATTGAGAACATCTTTGAAAACTCGGACTTTATCCTGATGCTCAACCAGGCATCTGGTGACAGACAGATCCTTGCAAAACAGCTCAACATTTCCCCTCACCAGCTTTCTTATGTAACGAACAGCGGGGAAGGTGAGGGACTGGTCTTTTATGGCAGCACCATTATCCCGTTCAAGGATAAGTTTGATAATTCCCTGATGCTGTATGCCCTGATGACTTCTAAGCCGGATGAGGTGGAAAAGCGTAAGAAACTTGGTATCGGAGAACGGGACGATTAAAGAAATAAACGAAACAAAATAAAACAGAGTAGAGGATGAGCCGGAGGAATACTTCCGGCAATTTTTCTGCCCGGAAATCATGGAGGATTACAAGATGGAAGATTACAGAAACATGGAGAGATGCAGCGGCGAACCTTGCTGCATATTTGCAGAAAGAATCTGTGCAGACAATGAAAAGGAGATTTTGAAAATGGAAAAGGACACAAAGGAAAAAGTGACGGCTGATGAAATGATGGATGACCTTATCTATCTGGCGGAACTGATTGATTTCATGGGAATTACATCTTGTCTGGCTGTAAGGGGAACTTTAAGTGAGCGAATGACAGACAAGCTGACGGATTCCATTGCAGGGATGGCAGATGAAGTGTTGGAGAAATGGGAGGACTATCAGGATAAGACAGAATAACCGGGACAAAGCAGTAAAGGGGATGGTCAAAGTTGCAGGAGCATGAGTATAAGGCGAGAGATAAAACCGTCCAGAAGATGAGCCGGGATGGACTGCGGGAAGAAAACCTCCGGAACAAGGAAGAAAAAAGGATCACCGGGCGGGATACGGATACCGAGATTTCCCGCAGTGAGAAGAAAGAGGAACTGGATTTTAGTAAACGCAGACATGAACGGCTGAAAGAAGAACGGGAGATGGAACAGCCGGAGCAGAGTTCCAGAAAACCCAGATATAGTAGGGAACATGCAGATATATTGGATGATGAACAAGATATAGCAACTGATGCGGATATAGAAGAGGGGCTTACAGACGATAGCAGCGAGAACCCCAAATCTGCCTTTCGCACAGAGAGTATCCGTGGACAGCCAAGAGGGGAACGGGCATATCTGGAGACAGTTGCAGACAGCCGGGATCTTCGGAAGAAAAAGATGGTCAGGGATTATGCTGCAAAGGAAAGAAGGAAGGAAAAGGAGACTTCCAGAGAAGAAAAAGCAGCCAAAAGAGAATCTGCCCGTTACCGGGAAACTTCCGAAGTGATGGAAGATTCCCTGGATAAGTTCCACGAGGAGATCAAAGGCAAGTCCAAAAGGGAACGGGTGCTGAAGGAACAGCGGAAAAAAGTTTCCCGTCTGTCTTTTGGTGATGAGGGTGACGGCATGGTACATGGTGCCGGGATCGGTATCCGGAATCCGGCATCGGCAGTCAAAGATGCGGCAGTCACAGCAGCACACTGGAAAACGCACGAAGAAGAGGATGAAAATGCGGCAGTGGAAGGGGCACACCGGGCAGAGCTTGTCGGGGAAAGCCTTGCAAGGAAATCCATCTACATGCGGGAACGGCTGAAAGGGCGGAGGGAAGAATCCCGGAGATTAAAAGAAAGCGTCCTGGATGAAGCAGAAAGGAGCAGGCTGATATTTGAGACTGCCTATGGAAATGAAGCGAAGGACGCAGTGAAAAGAGAAGCAGAGAAGAAAAAGAAATCTGCCCTGCAGAAACTCTTTCAGAAGAAGCGTTACCAGAAGCAGTATCAGGCAGCCAGACAGAGTAAAAAAGTAAAGGATGCAGCGATCACTTCCGCACAGAAGTTTACGGAAAAAGCGAAAGATGCCGTCAAGATGGTGGCGGCACAGAACCGGGGGATTTTTGCCACGGTAGCTGTCTTTGCTCTGATCTTTGTGCTGATCGCAGCCAGTTTTACCAGCTGTACGGCATCTTTGCAGGGAGCTTCTTCAGCAATCATCTCTACCAGCTATTCCAGTACGGATGAAGATATTTATGCCGCTGAAAATGCGTACCGTGCCTTGGAAGAAGCACTGAATACACAGATTAATCAGATGGAATCCACCCATCCGGATTATGACGAATACCGGTACCAGATTGATGAGATCGGTCATAACCCATATCAGTTGATCTCTTATCTTACGGTAAAATACGGCGGCTTCACTTACGATGAAGTGGCAGATGAGATTAAGGAGATCTTCCGACAGCAGTATGGAATCACCACAGACTCTACCAGAGAAACAGTTACAGAAACCAAGACTGTCCGGGTAGGGGAGTCCTTGGGACTGGTTGTGACAAGTGGGTACTGTAACTGCCCGATCTGCTGTGGCCAGTGGAGTGGCGGACCGACAGCCAGTGGGGCAATGCCGACAGCAAACCATACGATTGCCGTGGATGCGGCGAATCCATTTGTGCCGATCGGGACCCATGTCGTCATGAACGGTGTGGAATATGTAGTAGAAGATACCGGAGCGTTCGCAAGATATGGGGTACAGTTCGATGTTTACTATGACAATCATGCGGCGGCATCCGCACATGGACACCAGACATGGGAAGCCTACATAGCAGACAGCAATGGAAACCAGGAAGTGCAGGTCACGACTACAAAAGAGGTGAACCGTCTGGATGTGACGATGACAAACCACAGCCTGGATGCCGTGTTAAGGAGCCGTATGACAGAGGAAGAACAGGAACGCTACGATGCGTATAACAAATATTACGGCAACCGTGATTATCTGTTTGATCTAAACAGCATACCCACCGGAAGCAGTGGATTTGGTTATGACATACCGGCAGATGCTTTATCTGATCCACAGTTTGCAAAAATGATACAGGAAGCAGAAAAATATCTGGGTGTTCCATATGTATGGGGCGGTTATTCCCCAAGTGGTTTTGACTGTTCCGGTTTTGTGAGCTGGGTTATCAATAACTGTGGAAATGGATGGAATGTCGGAAGATGTACTGCAGATGAGCTGCGGTCACACTGTTCGCAGGTATCTCCATCGGAGGCAAAACCGGGAGATCTGATCTTCTTCCAGGGAACCTATGACACACCGGGAGCAAGCCATGTGGGAATCTATGTCGGCAATAACATGATGATCCACTGTGGCAAGCCTGTCCAGTATACCAGCATTGCAAGTGCTTACTGGCAGGAACATTTTATGGCGTTTGGTCGTCTGCATTAAAGGAGGTGACAGGGCAGATGAACATGAAATTAAAAAAACTTCTGAATGATATTCAGAAAACGGAGGATAAGATTGCTGAATTACAGGAACACCTGAAGCGGCAGAATACATTGAGACAGCAGATGGAAGATATAGAGATCGTTAAGTCGTTCCGTTCCATGAAGCTGGACAGCCGCAGCCTGCTTGTCCTGCTTGACGGGATTCAGAAAGGAACCGTTACGATCCAGATGGATGAGGACGGTGGTATCACGGTGGAGGATGCAAAAGCTCCGCAGAAAAAGGAAAACAACACAGAAGTTCACAGACCACCTGTTGGTCAGATGACAGAAAGAGAGGTTTTAGACGATGAGGAATAAAGTGGTAAAGAAACTGCTTATGATTGCCATGGCAGTCACCATGATCTCCGGGACATCCATTGCTACGGTTTATGCAAATGCAAACCCACCGGCAGAGGAGACAACGACACAGGTAGTAGAAGAAACGGCAACAGAATCAACAGAAGATACGGAGAAGAAAGAGGATACCGGAAGGGTCACCGGGGAAGGGGATAATTCTGCTTTTTCTACTCCGGGAAATGCCCAGCTGGTGGATGATAAGGAAAATGATGATACGAAACAGTTCCTTACCATCCAGACCAAGAAGGGAAATACATTTTACATGGTCATTGACCGTTCCAGCAATACAGAAAATGTATATATGATGTCCCTGGTCGATGAGAATGACCTGGCAGAATTTCTGGATGAGACAGAAAAGAGCAAAGAAACCGAAGAATCAACCGTAGTGATCCAGGAAACCACACCGGAAACTACCCCGGTAGCAGAGGAGGAAACCGAAGTGAAGAAAGAAGAAAAGACAGAAGAAAAGACAGGAATGAATGTAAAAGGACTTGGAGCAATCGTACTTGCAGCGATTCTTGGAGTGGCAGGTATCGCCGTTTATAAAAAGCATGGACGTGGCAAAGAGGAGGACTATGTAAGCGAACAGCTGGAGTTCTCTGACGGACCGTATGTAAATGAGGAAGAGGATGAGGAAGAAGAATAAACTTCCATCTCCAAAGAAGCAACCAAAATAAGGACAGGGGCAGCCAGAGCAGTTTGGCTGCCCTTTTTTCAGAAAGGACAAAAAAAGCGTATGTCAAAATTTTTAGTGATCGCAGAGAAACCAAGTGTGGCACAGAGTTATGCCAAAAATCTGTCAGCTTATAAAAAAGAGGACGGATATTTAGAAGGGGAGAGCTGTATTGTCAGCTGGTGCCTTGGGCATCTGGCAGAGTATGCACAGCCGGAGGAATATGACCCGAAATATGAGAAATGGCAGTTTGATGACCTTCCGATTCTCCCGCAGGTCTGGAAGTTGAAAGTTTCCAGAGATAAAAAGAAACAGTTTGATGTGTTAAAAAGCCTGATGAACCGGGCAGATGTGGACTATCTGGTAAATGGCTGTGATGCAGGAAGGGAAGGGGAACTGATCTTCCAGAGAGTGTATGACCTTGCCGGATGCAGGAAACCGGTGAAGCGTTTATGGATCAGTTCCATGGAAGATACGGCAATCCGGACAGGTTTTCAGACAATGAAAGGAGCAGAGGAATACCGGAATATCTGCATGGCTGCGGTATGCAGGGCACAGGCAGACTGGCTGATCGGAATGAACGGAACTAGGGCATATACGACCTGTTATTTTAAACGTCTGGTTGTGGGCAGGGTGCAGACGCCAACGCTTGCCATGCTTGCGGAACGTCAGGATAAGATTGAGCATTTTCAGAAAGAAGCCTTTTATAAAGTAGCACTGACAGACGGAAGGCTTACGGTAGTTTCTGAAAATATTGCAAATGAGGAAGCAGCCGATCTCCTTGCTTCCTTATGTATGGATTCGGAAGCAGTGATTACACAGATAAAGAGGGAACAAAAGAAAGCGTTTCCTCCCAAACTTTATGATCTGACCAGTCTGCAAAGGGAAGCAAACCGTTACTTTGGCTATACGGCAAAGAAAACACTGGATATGCTGCAGGAATTATATGAAGAAAAGCTGGTCACTTATCCAAGAACGGACAGCCAGTTCGTGACGGAGGATATGAGGGATACCGTAGAGGAACTGGTAGGGAAAATGCCAGTCTTACTTCCGTTCTTGGATTATGGACAGCTGGGACATAACATCACCAGAGTGATTAACAATGCAAAAGTATCCGACCATCATGCGATTCTTCCAACAAAAGAAGCCGTAGAAAAAGGAATCTCTGATCTGACAGCGGACAAAAAGAACCTGATGATGCTGGTCTGCCAGCAGCTGGTGCAGGCAACAGGGGAAGAGTATCAGTATGAGCAGACGGATATTATGGTCAAATGTCAGGGACATGATTTTACCGCCAGAGGAAAAGTGCCGGTGCAGATGGGATTTAAAGCGGCGGGGAATGCCTTTAAGAACCAGTGCGTGAAAGCCAAGCCGGAAGAAGAAACGGAAAAAGAAACGGAAAAAGAAACTTCCATCCCATATGGATATGAAGAAGGAATGACGCTTTCTCCGGTAAAGGCAGAAAAGACAGTGCATTTTACTTCCCCGCCAAAACCATTCAATGAAGATACCCTCCTTGCCGCTATGGAAACCGCAGGGAATAAAGACTTTGATTCGGAGACAGAGAAGAAAGGACTGGGGACTCCGGCAACCAGGGCAGGTATCATTGAAAAACTGGTTTCTTCCGGCTATGCAGTCAGAAAAGGAAAGCAGATCTTGCCAAGCACAGAGGGCAGGGAACTGGTGAATGTCATGCCGGCTTATCTGAAATCTGCCGCAATGACTGCCGAATGGGAAAATCAGCTTTTAATGATGGAAAAAGGGCAGATCACCGATACACAGTTTATGGGTGAGATCACTTCTTTAGTCGGTAAGATTCTTTCTGTGTGCAGGGAAATACCGGAAACGGAAAGGAGAAGGTTCCAGAAAGTAAGGGAAGTGATCGGTAAGTGTCCGGTCTGCGGCTCTGATGTCTACGAAGGAAAGCAAAATTTTTACTGCTCCAACAGGCAGTGTGATTTTGCCCTTTGGAAAGAAAACCGTTTCTTAGGAAGCATGGAGAAAACACTGGATAAAAAGATGGCAGTGGAGCTTCTTGATAAAGCCTGCACCCATGTAAAAGGGCTGTATTCCAGAAAAAAAGATATAAAGTTTGACGCAGATCTTTTACTGACACTGGAGGACGGAAAGCCAAGGTTCCATCTGGAATTTCCAAAGAAGAAAAAGAAATAAGGCAAGGAGGTAGGCAGTATGTCGAAATTACAGGACATCCGGGAACTGGCACAGGAACATGCGGTATCAGTGAGCAGTTCACCCAGAGACTGGATGGATTATATGGACACAGCATCAAGGTTATATCGTTATTCTTTTTCAGACCAGCTTCTGATCCATGCACAGCATCCGGAAGCAACGGCTTGTGCATCACTGGAATTATGGAATGAAAAGATGTTCCGATGGGTGAACCGTGGTGCAAGGGGGATCGCCCTGCTTGACGAGAATGGTCATAATACCAGACTCCGGTATGTGTTTGATATTTCAGATACGCACATGGTGGCAGGCGGAAGAAGCCCTTACCTGTGGCAGATGCAGGAACATCAGCAGGAAGAGATCCTTACCCATCTGGCAGAAGCGTATGGTCTGGAAGAAAAAGATACAGGGACTTTATCGGATGCGTTGATGGCGGTTGCAAGGGAAATGGTCGCAGACAGTCTGGAAGAATATCTGGACGGCTTGGAATATGCAGCGGAAGGAACGTATCTGGAAGATCTGGATGAAGTTACGATCCGCAGTGATTTCCGCCAGCTTGCAACGGACAGTGTATATTACATGCTTTGCAGACGGTGTGGTCTGGAACCGATGGAGCTTCTGGAAGAAGAGGATTTTATGCATATCACAGATTATAACCGTCTGTCAGTTCTCACCTTCCTTGGAAATGCGGCAAGCCAGCTCAGTGAGAGTATTCTGATTGATATTGGAAAGACCGTACATAAAATTTCTCTGGAAGAAGCCAGAAAAGAGGTTGAAATTTCCAATGAAAGGAATTATAATAACTTTAACACGTTAATGCGTGAAAATAAAAATCAGGACGTAGAAAACAACAAAGAGGAAAATATCGAGAATGAAGGAGGAACCGACTATGGAACTGACATATCATCGCAAGGGGGATTACCTATTCCCGAACCTGACCGTCGAGGAGGAAGAAGTGACGATAGGGAAATACGGGATGCTTCGGAGGAGATTCCTGAAGGAACACAAGAACAGCCTGTATCAGAGCCTGTTCCTGACAGGAAAGCTGAACAGCCATCTGGCAGAGATCGAGAAGGCAGCACAAGAGAGGATGGACAGCCAGATGGAGAAATTGCTGAAGAACCATCCGGCACCGGACAAGGAAGCAGACCCGATGGCTTGGACAGCACATATGAACGCACTGATGGCAACAGCGGAAGAGAGCATCTTGACGGAATTGGTATACAGCTAGTTGAAGATACAAGAGAAGATGGACTGAGTAAAGCAGAGGAAGAAATCGCCTCTGCTTTATCTTTGCCCGAATATCCCACAGCAAATGAACAGAAAAGGCAGATTGGAGAAAGGGTAGCTGCTTTATATGCCGGGGAAATCTCCATCCCGGAAAGTGTGGTGGATGATATTTTACGGACAGGCGGAAACCGGACAGGAAGCCAGCTGCGTATCATCTATAACTTTATGAGTGAACAGTCACCGGGAGAATATACGGAGTTTGTAAAGCGTGAGTATGGAAAAGGCGGCAAAGGTTTTCAGATGGACGGAAGGGAATATTCCGTCTGGTTTGATGAAACTGGGATGCAGATCGCAGTCGGGCATACGGTGGCAGACCAGATTCTGGATAAAGCCTTTTTATCCTGGAAAGATGTCAGCAGACGTATCCATCAGCTTTTAAATCAGGGAGAATATGCCCCGCAGTCTGTATTGGATGTGGCAAGGGACAACGCATTGAAGGAACACGCACAGGCACTTGCTTATATGAAAGGGGATATGGCAGAAGGTGTGGCAGAGATTATCTTTGATGAAGCAGATCTGCCGCATCTTCGTAGTATTTATCCGGAAATCACGGATTATCTTACTGAAAAACTGCAAGATCCAGGGTGGCTTTCGGATTTGAATGAAAGACTGGAAGCACTGGCAGAAGCCTATGAGACGGACAACTCTCTTATGCGTTTCCATCATTATAATCCGGTCAATATCTCCAGACAGTTCCAGAAGTTTGCAGATGAAGTGATCCCATACCAGGCAAGAGAGGGATTTGCATGGAAAGAACAGCAGATGTTCATTACACAAGACGAGATCGACGCATTTCTTGTCAGAGGTGGGGCGTATTCCGAAGGCAGACTCAGGACATATTCCTTTTATCTGCTGCATGAGGATGAAAGATCGAGGACAGGTTTTATCAAGAAACAGTATGGGATCGGTGGAAGCAGTCATGCACTGTCTGGGGCGGATGATTCACACGCAAATTATGATGGAAAAGGATTGTTTCTTGCAAGAGGTACTTATGGAAATCCATATACATCAGTTTTATTATCCTGGAATAAAGTTGCAAATAGAGTAGCTTATCTGATAAAGAATGACCAGTTTCTGCAGGCAGAAGATTATGCTCGTATGCCGGAATATGAACGGGAACAGATGGCGAACAAGGTACTCCGCTTTTATGACCGTCTTCCGGAAGAGATAGACAGACCATTTACGGATGATTTCTTCTGGGAAAAACCAGGAAAAGAAATGGTGACAGTTTTAGAGAATCCAGAGCAGACAGAAGAACTGTTACAGAAGATGGATGCAGCATTGGCAGTTCTGCCATTAGATTTTGAGGCATATGGGACAAACTACCAGCAGAAAACAGAACTTCTTTCAGAACTTCACCAGTATGCAGAAGGAACCTATACGATTTTCCCGACACCGGAAGCAGAACCGTCTTTTGCGGAACCATCCGGGCACCAGATGACCATGTTTGATTTCTTGGATACGAAGGTAGTGACAGAACCGACCGTAGTAGATATGTCAGATGTGGAGGAAATAGAAGAGGAAGAGGTTACTGCCGAAGAATCTATTCTGGAAAGTCAGGAACAGGAAACAACGAAAGATTCTGAGGGACAGGAACCAACTCAACCAGAAGAAGAGACAACAGCTAAAACAGCAGAAGAACTGGCAGAGTCCTGGGATGAGGGTGTTTTTGAGTATCAGGGGTATCACTTTGAAGCAGTAGGGGTATTGCCGGAAGGACTAGAGGGAAAAGATCTGGTTGCACAGACCCGTTCCAATACAGAACTTCATCTGTCGACCTATCATACAGAAGATTTCCCTAAATATTCGTATGATGAGTTTTATGCAGTCAGCAATGCACCAACTGCCGATGTGTTCCGGTGCCTGGAAACCGGACGCAATTATATTCCCGGAGAAAATGAACTGTTTGGATATGAAGGAGAATTCCAGCCATATTTGAAACCGGAAGCAGAAAAGATTGTAACAGAACCGCATAACTTTCGGATTCAGGATAATGACCTTGGAGCAGGCGGTCCGAAAGCAAAGTATAAAGCAAATATGGAAGCCATCCATTTGTTACAGACTTTGGAGAAAGAAGAACGTCTGGCAACACCCGAAGAACAGGAAATCTTATCCCGTTATGTTGGCTGGGGTGGTATCCCACAGGCATTTGAGGAGAGTAACAGCAGCTGGGCGAATGAGTATCTGGAATTAAAGAATACTTTATCGCCGGAAGAATACAGTGCAGCAAGGGCATCGATCTTAAATGCTTTTTATACGTCCCCGACCGTGATCCGAAGTATGTATGAAGTACTGGAAAATATGGGACTGAAACAGGGAAATATTCTGGAGCCGTCCTGTGGTGTCGGTAACTTTATGGGACTGATCCCGGAGAGTATGGGCAAAGCCAATATGTACGGTGTGGAACTCGACCCGGTTTCGGGAAGAATCGCAAAACAGCTTTACCAGAAAAACAAGATTGCAGTACAGGGATTTGAGGAAACCAGTTATCCGGACAGCTTTTTTGACTGTGTGATAGGCAATGTTCCATTTGGGGCGTATCAGGTCAGTGACCGCAGATATGACCGGCATCATTTTATGATCCATGATTATTTTATTGCAAAATCCCTTGATCTGGTCCGTCCGGGCGGTGTAGTTGCAGTGGTAACTTCCAGTGGAACGATGGATAAGCAGAACCCGGCAGTGAGACAGTATATCGCAAACCGGGCAGAACTGCTTGGAGCCATCCGATTACCGAATAATGCGTTCCAGAGAAATGCCAATACCAGCGTTGTTTCTGATATTCTGTTTTTCCAGAAAAGGGACAGGGCATCCATTGAGGAACCGGAATGGTTAAATTTAAAGGAAACACCGGAAGGCTATTCAGTCAATGCTTATTTTGCAGAGCATCCGGAAATGGTGCTTGGTGAGTTTACTACAGAAAGTACCCAGTATGGAAAGCAGGAAGTGACCGTAAAACCAAAAGAAGGAATTACCTTAGAAGAACAATTAAAGGAAGCTGTCCAGAATATCCATGGTACGATCACGGAACTGGAACTTTCGGATACAGAGCTGGAGGAGGATGTTGTCTCTATCCCGGCAGACCCGGAGGTAAAGAATTTTAGTTTTACTGTGGTAGATGATGAAGTTTATTACCGGGAAAACTCTGTGATGAACCGCATGGAGCTTCCGGCAATGACAGCGGAACGTGTCAAAGGGATGGTGAAGATTCGTGATATTACGAATGAACTGATCCAGTGCCAGATGGAAGAGGGAAGCGATGAACAGATCACAAAGCTGCAGGGAAAACTCAATGAAGAATACGATACCTTTACAGCAAAATATGGTCTTATCAGCAGCAATGCCAATAAGCGGGCATTTAGTCAGGACAGCAGCTATTGTCTTTTGACTTCTCTGGAATTTCTGGATGATAAGGGAGAACTGAAACGGAAAGCGGATATTTTTACCAAAAGGACGATCCGCCGGGCAGAAACGGTGACTTCTGTGGATACTGCCAGTGAAGCCCTTGCTGTTTCCATTGGTGAGAGGGCAGGTGTTGAACTTTCCTATATGGCACAGCTTTCCGGGAAAACAGAAGCAGAGCTTACCGAAGAACTGGCAGGGGTGATCTTTAAGAATCCGATCAGTGAAAAATGGGAGCCGTCGGATGAATATCTTTCTGGAAATGTGAGGGAGAAACTGCAGATCGCAAAACAGTTTGCAGAAGATCACCCGGAATATCAGGTGAATGTGCAGTATTTGGAGCAGGTACAGCCAAAAGATCTGGATGCATCAGAGATTGAAGCAAGACTTGGGGCAACCTGGATCTCCGAGGATTACATTACACGGTTCATGGCAGAAACATTCCATATACCAAGATATTATGTAGGGAGCAAGGTCAAAGTCCAGTATGCCGAAGTGACCGGACAGTGGAATGTTATGGGAAAGAATGTGGACAGCTACGGAAATGCCCTTGTTACTTCCACATACGGAACACAGAGAGCCAATGCCTACCGCCTTTTGGAAGATGCCTTAAATCTTAGAGATACCAAGATTTATGACACGGTACAGGATGCCGATGGGGAACACCGGGAATTAAACCGGAAGGAAACGATGCTGGCACAGCAGAAGCAGGAACTGATCAAAGAGGAATTCAAGGAGTGGATATTTAAAGACCTGCACCGACGGGAAGATCTCTGTAAGATCTATAATGAACGATTTAACAGCATCCGTCCACGGGAATATGATGGAAGCCATATTCAGTTTGTCGGCATGAACCCGGAGATCACCCTGATGCCGCATCAGAAAAACGCAGTGGCTCATGTGCTGTATGGAAATAACACGTTACTGGCACACTGCGTAGGAGCAGGGAAGACGTTCCAGATGATCGCAGCCGGTATGGAATCAAAACGGCTGGGACTCTCACAAAAGAATCTTTATGTTGTGCCAAACCATCTGACCGAGCAGTGGGGCAGTGATTTCCTGCGTCTCTATCCGGGAGCAAATATCCTGGTGGCAACGAAGAAAGACTTTGAGCCGGCAAACCGAAAACGGTTCTGTTCCCGTATTGCGACAGGGGATTATGATGCCGTGATCATCGGCCATACGCAGTTTGAGAAAATCCCTCTTTCAAGAAAACGGCAGATTGCCATGCTGGAAGATCAGATCGCAGATATTACGTTTTCCATTGAAGAAGCGGCACATCAGGCAGGGCAGAATTATACCATCAAGCAGTTGGAAAAAACAAAGAAGAGTCTGCAGGCGAGGATGAAGAAACTCAATGACCAGACCAGAAAGGATGATGTAGTAACTTTTGAGCAGTTGGGTGTAGACCGGCTGTTTGTGGATGAGAGCCATAGTTTTAAGAACCTTTTTTTGTATACAAAAATGCGGAATGTGGCGGGTATCTCACAGACGGATGCACAGAAAAGTTCGGATATGTTTATGAAATGCCGGTATATGGATGAACTGACAGGCGGCAGAGGAATCACCTTTGCTACAGGTACTCCTGTATCAAATAGTATGACCGAGCTTTACACTATCATGCGTTATCTCCAGTATGACACACTCATGCGTATGGGTATGGGACACTTTGATTCCTGGGCGGCAACGTTTGGGGAGACAGTAACCGCAATCGAATTATCACCGGAAGGAACGGGCTATCGTGCGAAAACACGGTTTGCCCGTTTTTTTAATCTTCCAGAGCTGATCTCCATTTTTAAGGAAGCTGCGGATATTCAGACATCGGATATGCTGAATCTTCCTGTACCGGAAGCAGAGTTTATCAATGAAGTCTTAAAACCAAGTGAAGAACAGCAGGAAATGGTCAGTGCCTTTTCGGAACGTGCGGAAGAAGTAAGAGCCGGTCTTGTGAATCCAACGGTGGACAACATGCTCAAGATTACCAATGACGGAAGAAAATGTGCATTGGATCAGAGGCTATTAAATGAACTCCTTCCGGATGCAGAAAAAAGCAAGGTCAATACCTGTGTGGAAAATGCTTTTCAGGTATGGGACGAGGGAAAAGCAGATCGGACAACACAGCTGATATTCTGTGACTTGTCTACTCCAAAAGGGGATGGGACTTTCAATGTATATGATGATGTCCGAAACAAACTGGTTGCCAGGGGAATCCCGAAAGAAGAGATTGCGTTTATCCATGAATACAACACGGAGACAAAGAAAGCAGATTTGTTTGCAAAGGTACGGGCCGGGCAGGTGAGAATCCTTATGGGTTCCACTCCAAAACTCGGTGCTGGTACCAACGTACAGGACAGGCTCATTGCCCTCCATCACCTTGACTGTCCGTGGAAGCCGTCTGATCTGGAACAGCAGGAAGGACGTATCTTAAGACAGGGAAACCAGAATGACAAAGTAAAGATATTCCGGTATGTGACGGAGAACACTTTTGATGCGTATATGTGGCAGATTTTGGAGAATAAGCAGAAGTTCATCAGCCAGATCATGACCAGTAAATCCCCGGTCAGGGCTTGTGAAGATGTGGATGATACGGCACTGTCCTATGCGGAAATAAAGGCACTTGCCACAGGCAATCCGTACATTAAAGAAAAAATGGATCTGGATGTGCAGGTGAGTAAGCTAAAACTTCTAAAGGCAAACCATACCAGTCAGATTTACCGTCTGGAATCCGATATTGCAAAGAATTTCCCGGTACAGATCAGTGCATTGAAAGAGCGGATTGCCGGAATGCAGGTGGATTCGCAGGTAGTAAAAAGTGTGGATTTACAGGATAATGACACGTTTGCCATGACAGTAGGGAATGTCCTTTATGAAGATAAGAAAGAAGCAGGCGAAGCGTTGATCGCTGCTTGTGCAGGGTTAAAAACCGTCAGCACCGGCGGAAAGGTCGGGGAATATCATGGGTTCACGTTATCTGCTTCCTATAATATGTTCTCCAATGCGTTTGAACTGACGATCAAAGGAAAATGTTCTTATAAGCTGGAGATCGGAAAAGACCCGGTAGGAAATATGCAGCGTATCCATAACACGCTTTCTTCTATCGACAGGAAGCTGACGGAAAGTGAGCAGAAATTGGAAACCGTACAACAGCAGCTTGCTACTGCACAGGAAGAGGTAAAGAAACCATTTCCGAAAGAAGCAGAGCTGAATGAAAAGATAGAACGGTTATCCGAGTTAAATGCCTTGCTGAACATGGATGAAAAGGGCAATGAGACGATTATGGCAGATGAGGATATTGGCAGAGAAGGAAGTAACACAGACAGCAGGGATGCCGTAGAAGAAAAAGAACTTCCGGAAACAGCAGACAGAATCCATAAGCCATCTATTCTGGAACGCTTAAAGCAGGAGAAGGCACAGCAGAATACAGCGGAACCGACCGTTACACAGAAAACTGCAAAGAAAAAACACGAACAGGAGTTATAAAAGATTTCCCGTCAGAGTTTTCTCTGGCGGGGACATAAAATGGAGGGTTTGTTTATGGCAAATAATATAGAAAAACAGTTAAAAGAAATATCGGAACGGCTGGAGCAGGGAGTAAAGGAAATCTTTACATCGGAGCGATATACCGAATATCTGAATACCATGTCAAAGTTCCATAATTACAGCTTTAATAACACGCTGCTGATCACCATGCAGAAACCGGAAGCAACACTGGTGGCAGGGTATCAGGCATGGCAGAAGAAGTTTAACCGCCATGTAAAACGTGGAGAGAAAGGAATCCAGATCATTGCACCAGCACCGATCCGGGAGAAACAGGAGATTGAAAAGATCGACCCGGTAACAAAAGAGCCTGTGATCGGGGATGATGGACAGCCGGAAACAGAGATTGTGGAGATGGTGATACCGAGATTCCGCATAACGACAGTGTTTGATGTCAGCCAGACAGAGGGAGAACCGATCGCAGAACTGGAGGTGCCGGAGCTTACCGGAAGTGTACAGTTTTATGATACGTTCATGCAGGCATTGCAGAATATTTCTCCTGTACCGATCCGCATGATGAATGTGGAAGGGGAAGCAAAAGGCTATTATCACCAGACAGAAAAATATATTGCGATAAAGGAAGATATGAGTAATGTCCAGACGATGAAAACCGGAGTCCATGAAGTGAGCCACGCATTGCTGCATGACCGGGAAGTAATGGATGCGGAAGGCGTCTTAAAAGACCAGACAACAAAGGAAGTGGAAGCAGAAAGTATCGCTTACATAGTCTGCAACCATTTTGGTCTGGATACTTCAGAATATTCGTTTACCTATATCGCCAGCTGGTGCGAGAGCAGGGATATGAAGGCGTTGAAAGCATCTATGGATACCATCCGAAAAACATCGGCAGAGATCATTGAGAATATCGAGGCACAGATGTACGAGTTGGAAATGGAAAGACCAATCCGGGATACCTTCCATAAGGAAGATTTGATTCTGCATCTTTCGGGCAGCATGGGTTCCGAGTTTACTTATGATCTGATCGAAAATATGAGCAGGGAACAGTTAGAACAGAATGTGGAAGAATACGTCAGCCTTCTGGAAAGTGGTGAGATAGAGGAGAATGAGAAACCTCTGGAAAGTTTTCTGGAAGAAAAAGGTGCTGCCGTCACACCACTGTATGACAGCAGTGGGCACGGAGAGAACTATCCGATTGATTTTTATGATGTGGAGTATGATGCTGACACAGGAGTTATTTCTTTTTCTGATCTTTCTCCGAAAGAGCAGGCAGAGATGATCGTGCAAAAAGCAGAGTTCCCAAGAAATATTTTTTCAGAAGAAGAAAAGGCATTTGTAAATGAATATGCGGAAACTTTCCCCGGACAGGTGGAAAGACTGAATGACCTGGTATGGGACATGAGGGAATCTTACGATGAAGCTGGTTCAAAGCTGGTGTATGAAGTGATTCAGGCAGCAAGGGCAAACTTCCCAGCCAAGGAACCAGAGATTGCAGAAGAAACAGCCATGCAGTATGCTCACCGTCTGATTGAAACGGCAGAAGCTGCCAATACGGGAAACTTCACAGATTCCCAGAGAAATCTTATTGTGAATTTTGCATATAAGATGGATGACAAAGACGAAGTGCTTGGACTGGTGAACCGTATGATGACTGCAATCCGCAGACCGGGAAGTGAATATACGAGAAGCCTTATGAATGAAACACAGGCACAGATTGACAATTTCCCAGATGGCATGATTGGTTTTATGGAAATGCACGAAGCAGGAATCCGACTGGAACACATGTATCCTCTTGAAAAAAACAGGGCAGTAGAATTGTATCGTGAGGGTGCGGAAGTTTTTCTCTTACATGGAAATCCAGACAATCCAGAGCAGGCAGGACAGATTCTTGCAGAAACAGAAAATGCAATCCTGGGACATGACGGTATTTTTGGTATCACGGAAGCAGAATGGGAAGTACATAAAGAAAGAGAAGCAACTGCCGCCAGACAGGAAAAACTGGAACAGGACAGTGCGGAAAAGATTGATGAGACACTTCTTCTGCATGGAGAAAGCAGAAGGTTTGCCATTTATCAGATGGATAGTGGAGATGAGCATACTTATCAGTTTATGGGAATAGAATCCGCAAAGAGTCTGGGCTATACCATTGATGGAAAGGATTACCGGATGGTTTATGCAGCACCATGGATGCCAACGATCACGTTAGACAATATATTTGAACGCTTTAACATTGACCGACCGGAAGATTTCCGTGGTCATTCCTTATCGGTAAGTGATGTGATCGTGATAAACAGGGGTGCAGAGATTACAGCCTATTATGTAGATTCTTTTGGATTTCAGGAACTTCCGGAGTTTGTCCAGCAGAGAATGAACATGCTGGAACATAATTCCGTCAGGGCATATCCGCCAGTTTATAAAGGAACATTGGAACAGGCAATGAGAGAACGGGATGTGGATGCTTATCTGGATTCCAGAAAGTTAAACCTGGACTGTAAGAAAGCCATCGAAGAAGCCATCCGGGAGAATTTTGACGGGCTACACTTAAAGCAGGATGCGGCAAAAGAAGTCGTGGAACGCTTCGGAGAAGAACGTATGACGTTTGTTATGGCAAATACCATCCGTGAACTTTCTTATGACGGCAGATTTTCCAGACAGAACAAAGACTGGGCGGAGCATATCGAAGTCCCGGAAAATATCAGCCGGGGCAGAAATCTGAACCTGGATTATGTGATCGAAAGCCACCCGGCAGTTTTAGATGGGTTTATCGACAGGGCAAGAGCTGAGATCCGGATGCAGAGGATAGAACAGGCGATAGGAGAAAACGAAGTGACAATCACGACAGAGACAAGAGGATATGAAGCAGAAGGACATAACGGGACATGGCATACGGTTGATGAAAAGGAATATGCGGGGGAGAAGTTCTTCTTAATGGAACATGATGAATTTGGCTCCGATGTGGCAGGCATTATCGTAGCAGAAAATGGACAGCTTGTAGCGGAGGACTTATGGAATGGGTTTGATGCAGGAGCGTTAGAAGCTGTATCAGAATATTTGCAGGAAAATGGAACAACACTTTATGACTTGACGGAATTCCCGAAAGATTCTGTTGTAACCCTGCGGAGTGGACAGTTACTTACAATCGAAGAAATACAGGCAGTACAGAAAGATACCTGGGAAGAAACAATGGCAGGAAAAAATGAATCTGGAACGAATGTACGGTTTAATTTCCATGCAGTCAGTGAGGTGCAGCTGCCGGAAGGCATAAAGTTAAAAATGCCAGAAATCCATTACATTGATAATTTTTATGTGATGGAAGATGTAAATGCAGAGGGTGTAGTAAAAGTAAAACGGTATGAATCACTGGATGAAGCGATGCAGGAATATTTACGTCTGCCAAATCATCAGAAAAAAGTGCTTGGTATCCAGAATACGGAAACGATGCAGGAAAGCATGGATTTTATCCGATGTGAAAACGGGATAGATCGGCTGACCCATGCGTATGAACAGATCGGAGGGTGGCTGAATCCAGAAATATATGAAGCGGTAAATAAAATGGAAAACATGCTGGACTGGAATGAGGTACAGATCGCATATCAGATCGGAAAACAATACTTTACAATCCAGACCGCAGAAGATGGCTATGACTATACATTTTACAATGAAGATTATCAGGAGGATGATGGAGGAATCTATGACAATCCGACAATCTATGTAGATGAAGCTGCCAGTGATATTTTAGAAGATAAAGGGTACTCTCTGGAAGATGCAAAAGTAGTGGATTATGAAGAACTGATGGCAGATGTGGAAGAAGTTCAGGAAGAACAGATGCAGCGGATACAATTAGAAAAGAACTACCCGGCAAGTATTTTTGAAGGATTTCGCAGGGAAGAAGCAATGCAAACCTATGAAGGAATTGCAATGCAGTTTACCAGGAGTAAAGGGTATCTGACCATACAGGCAACAGAAGAAGGATATGCGTTTATTTTTTATGACTCTGACCTGCATGAAATCCAGGGTGGTGATTACGATAATCCAGACGCATCCATTCAGGAAGCCGCTTATGAAATTCTTAAAAGTGAGAGAATGGATGACATGGAATGTGTCAAAGTGGATTATAAAGAATTTGAAGAAATGACGATCCAGCACTCTAAAGATTTATTGCAGGAAGGGGAACTTCGTGCGACTTCTGAGATTGGAAGAAATGAACTGGCATTAAATAGCCTGAGCAGGGCAGAAGTTGAAAGAGGGGTTCTGTATCATGCACAGTCAGTATTAGAAGATATGGGAATGGAACAGGAGGTAGAGCTGCTTGCTGCAAGAGTGTATGGTTCCAGAAGCAGACAAGACCTTTACCGGGAAGATTCTGACCTTGATGTAGTGCTTTCTTATCGTGGCAATATCCGTGAAGACAGTTTCTTCAATGAATTAAATGCTCATGGTATAGCAATGGCAGGTATTAAGGTGGACATCAATCCTATCGCAGAAGAAAGAATCACTCTGGCAGAATATATGAAGGAAGCAGATGTTTACCTTGATCAGCAGGAGATTAAAAAGCTGGCGGTGGATTTAGATAATTTCAGCTATGAATATGACACTTACGAATATAAGGATACCGTTGAGAACAGGGAAGAACAGGTGGAGAAAATCACAGAGGACATTCTGAATAAGAAAACAGGGTGTTTAAAGGACTGGCTCGTTGAAGTATCGGAAGAGTCTGATATAGACAGTGATGTGATAACTGCCCGTTCTTTACTTTCCCGTCTGGAGGACGCAGAGAGATTTTCTATCTTTGACAAACAGCCAGAGCAGGAACAGCCAGAAGCCACGATCAGTTTTTATGTCGCAGAGTGCATGGAGTTTCCGGTCATGGGAGAGTACCATAACAACCTTACTTTAGAAGAAGCCATTAAAATATATGAGAGTATCCCAGCAGAGAGACTGCATGGGATTAAAGGAATCGGATTTGATCTGCAAGATGGTGATGAAGATTATTCCGGAGAATATGAGTTGATGAGTGCAGACCGGATACGGCGTGATCTGATAGATATGATTCCACACTATAAAGAAAGCCCTCTGGTGCAGAAAGCAATCACAGACATGGAAAAGTATCTGGATGAAAAGCATGGAAGGGTGCAGGAAACGGAACATGCGGCAGAAACAGCAATAGGAAGTGAACAGAAACCTTCTGCGGTTGCGGCAGACAGAAGGTCAGAGCAGGAACCGGTATCTGTAAGTCAGAGTCAGCCACAAAAGGTAGAACTTGTAAGCAGAGCAAAAGGTGAAGTGAAGAAATCTGTGCTGCAGTCTTTAAAAGATTTTCAGGCAAGGGCAAAAGCACAGGAGCAAAACAAGGCAACGGAGAAATCCAAGGCACATAAGAAGGGAGAGGTGGAATTATGATGGATCTGGCAATGAACTTTGACGCAGATGAATGTTTAGTAACGGCAATGTTTGATAAAGGAAACCGAAATGACACGATGGAGGCAATCGACCATATCATTCCTTTTCTGAAAGGCGATGCAGATATGATTGGGCTTGTCTGCAATACCATAAGAAAACTGTTCTGTATGAGTGATGAAGGTTATGAAGTTTTTCTTATGGATCTGGAAGAATATAAAATGAAACTGAAAGAGGAGGAAGAAGAATGAGTACAAGTCAGTGTGCAGTATATCAGGTAAAAGATACCCCTGAGTACCGGGATGTCCGTTTCCGTTCTTACGAGAAACTGAAAAGCGAAGGAAAAACAGTCCAGATAGAAAACTATCATCAGGTGTATATTGGAAGAATCCAGCCGGGGGAAACTCCGGCTGACATTAAAACACGCTTGCAGAAGCAGCGACCGAAAAACTTCAAAGGTCATTCCATCGGTTGCAGCGATGTGATTGTCATTACCGATGATGGAAAAACCACAGCTTACTATGTAAATAAAGATGGTTTTATCATCATTCCGGAATTTCTCACAATCAAAAGTTCTTCCGATACCAGACTTTCCATTGATACGACCGGATATGAAATCGAAGGAAAGAAAGGAACATGGCTTGCACAGGATTATATTCTGATGAACGAAAAGAAATGGTTTCTGATGGAACATGAGGAGTATGGGACAAGAGCAGCCTATGTGATTCTCAGTGAAGAAGGTGCCGTAGTTATGAATGACTGTTACAATGGTTTTGATGAAGAAGTCAGACGGAACATTCAGAACTTCATGCAGCAACAGGTAGAGCAGGCACAGGAACAGAAGAAACAACAGGAAATGCAGGCACAAGCCCAGACCGGACAGACACAATCCGGAGAAACACAAAAGAAGAAACCAGAGCTGGCAAACTGGCAGAAGGTTATGGATAATGGAGAATACCTTCGCAGTGCAGAGATGACAGAAGAAGCCAACTATAATATGATTGACGGACTGATGAACAACACTCCAAAGAAAAAGGATAAGAACGCTCCACGGAGATCGGTACTGAAACGACTTCATAATCATCAGAAGAAGATAGCCAGTCAAGGCAAAGGACAGCCACAGCAACAGAAGGCAATGGAAGAAGAGATGGAAAGAAAGAAGAAGTAAAAAAATTTTGCCGGAATTTTTGATGATAAAATAAAAAAAATGGTTGATTTTTTCTCTCAAATATCATATCATAATATTAACAGGACTCCCCGCACCTCTCACGCAAGTGATGTGTCCCATGGGGAGACATTTTATTTTTGGAGAAATAATGGTGAATACAAGTGAAACTAAAAATGAAAAGTTGAAAAATAATGAAGCAACTGTACAGGTAATGAAAAAACCGAAAACCTTTGCTCAACAAGTTGAAATTATTAAAGAAAAGGGTTTTATTATAGATAATGATACAGAATGTATCGGATTTTTAAAACAGGCGAATTATTATAGATTATCTGCTTATTTCCTTCCGTTTAGGAAAAAGGATGGGACGTATTTTTCAAATATAAACTTTCACAGAATTCAAAGAATCTATGAATTTGACAGTAGATTGCGTGGTGTATTGTTTAATTATATAGAAAAAGTTGAATTATACTTAAGAACGCAATTAGCTTATTACAGTGGACATGTTCATGGGGCTTTAGGATATATGGATGGGGTTATTTACAATGATAGGCACAATCATGAAAAGTTCGTGAAACTGTTAAATGTATGTATAGAGGAAAATAAAAGTACATCAGTAGTTCAGCATCATAAAGAAAAGTATGGTGGAAATTTTCCTATATGGGTTATTGTTGAATTTTTTTCAATGGGAATGCTGTCTTACTTTTATGCAGATTTACAGTCTGGTGACCAGAAATATTTAGCAAAAGAATTATATGGTACATCAGTGGCCTGTTTAAAAAGCTGGTTACGCTGTATCACGGATTTGAGAAACCGCTGCGCACATTATTCAAGGCTGTATTATTGGTCATTTCCCGCATTACCCAAAATGCCAAGGGAATTAGAAACATCACCAAACAGAAAATTGTTTTCACAAATACTTGTATTAAAATTATTATATCCAGACAAAAAAGAATGGCTCAACAAAGTCTTGATAGAATTAAAAGCTATTGTAGAAGAATATGAGAATGATATATCATTGAGACATATAGGGTTTCCAGAAGATTGGTATGAGCAGTTAGAAAAATAGAGATATATTATAAGGGACAGAGAAGTAATCTGTCCCTTTTTAATATGAACTATAAATTTGGCTCTTTTCTATCCTGTAGTTGCTGCTCACGATTTTTCCCAAGAATCATATCAATATTCGCAGACACAGTGCGAAGTTCCCGTTCATAATCCCGGTGATTAGAAAAATCTTCACGCTGTCTATCCCTCAATTCAACAAGCCGGTCCTTTTCGGCATAGAGAGATTTCATGGAAGGCAATTTATGCCCGCTAGATTTTTCTTTGAGTGTTCGGAGGGCTGTGTTATATAGGGACAGTTCTGTCCGGTGTTCGTCATAAAATTTGTCCTTATTGCGGCTCCTACGATAATCGGCGTACACATTTTTATATGCCAGATATTGTCCGGTAAAATGAATCTGCTCATTTACATCTTTAAGTTGCTGTTCAGTATCTTTTAAAGATTTTCTGGAAGCACTGGTCTGGTCTGATGCCTGATTGAGTGTTGCATGGAAATCATCAAGAGAATCATAGCCATGTTCCTGTATGTAGGCAACAGTCTGAGCCATCTGCTTCAATTTGGTGAGCTTTACTTTTTGAGCATAGGCTTCGCTCTGCTGTGCTTTAATACAGGTTTGCAGATCTATGACAAGTCGGAGATCTGATTTTATGAAAATGAATGGTGCTGGTATAGCAGAAGTATCGGAGAAAGGAACAGTTGGTAAATCTGTGGAAGTATTTGGAGCCTGCTGTTCCAGAATTCCTTTTTTCGGTTCTCTATGGGATTTCGTATTTTCCTCAAATGCTTTCAAGAGAAAATCTTCTGTGTATCTGGTCCCAAGAGTTCTTCCAGTGATATATTTTTTTCTGCCAGGGTGAAGGTAGCTGTACCGGTTTCGACTGATCTTGAAGATGATGTGATATTTTTCATCAAGGATTTTTGAAAATTCTTCTGGTGATCGGGCGATACTTGCAGCATCATCAATAGCGTCACGGAGAAATTGTTTCTCTGTCTGGTAACGAGTTTCTTTCGGTGTGATTCCATCTTCTTTCATTTTCTGATTTAGCTTATCTAATTTTTCTTGTCCCCGGCGTTGTGCCCAGTATTCTTTTTCGGTGATTTTTCTTTCAGCAGGAGTGAGCAGATTAACTTGGTGCAGCCCTTCTTTTTTGCACATATCCATGACTTCCTGTTTTAGATGGGCAAGATAGGCAGCACTTAGATGATGCTTATAACCGGCTTTTGCTTCACAGTCAAATTCCATATAGGGTTCTTGTGGTATATCATATTTACGGAGACTGTTAATTACGATATGCACATGGATGTTTCCACTTTTGTTATGACCGTCGGTATGAGTACAGACTAAAGCCTGATGACCGGGAAAGTTTTTCTTTGCAAAAGTCAATCCGAGTTGCTGGGCACGTTCACCGGTCAATCCACATTCATCCCTGTCTTTTGGGTCGAAGCTGATGATATAGTGATGGGATTTTATTTCATTGAAGTTTTTGTTCTTGTGATAGTAGCTGTTCAGTTCCTGACATTCAGATGCAAAAGAGAATGGATCACAGTTCAGACCGTCCAGATAATATTCTTCTCTCAGTATCATATGCCCTTCTTCATCAAGAATCGGTTTTGGTGTATACTCGTTGTGCTGGAAGATAAGATACCGTTCCGATTCTCCATAGTCAGAGTTTTTGTTTGCGATATGTTTAATTACTGCCACGAAAATCACCTGCCATTTTCATCACTTTATATTTCATTTCATAAATATCCCGGAGAGACTTTCGGATTTCATTTCTCATTTCAGAAGAGAGGATTCCACCCTGATTAAAATATCGGGCAATCTGATTTAGGTTGCTGCCAATTTTACCAAACTCGCTAATAAGTTTTTTTATTTCGGGAACATCTGCGGTAATTTCGTATTTGATGATGACTTTCTGGTTGACCAAGGCATTTCGGATAAAATCAGAAACCGTCATGCTGTTAGCCTTGGCTCTTTCTGCAAGAAGATCATATTCAGTTTCATTCATGCGTAAATGCACATCTTTAGTTTTTGCAAGAGTTTCCTCTTTCTTAGGTCTTGTCATTGATAACTTCCTTTCTTCGTGGTAGTGGTTTCATAAGAAAATCCAAATTTTGCGGCCTGCTGGGAAAGTAAGTGATGAAAAATTATCGCACTGTGACCATGTAAATGGAAACTAATACACATATCTGTGATTGTGGTCGAGGGTATGGGGAAACGAAATCCCCATCAAGTTGCAAGTGGTCAATAGCCCGGAAAGGGTTATTGTGCTACGTTGCGAAACTTGCTTTGATTTATGCATTTAGCCTTTGATTGAGAAGAGCGTAAAATTATGATAAAATATTAGAGATGTAATACAGATGGGAGTTACAAGAATATATGAAAAAAATACTTATTGTTGAAGATGATAATAAATTGAATGATGGGATCAAGTTAGCGTTAAGGAATGAGTTCTTTTGTTTGCAGGCTTTTTCACTTCAGTCAGCTTCAGACATATATAAAGAGCAGTCAATAGATCTAATTATATTGGATATAAATATGCCGGATGGAAATGGTATAGATTTTATGATAGAAATTCGTAAAACAGAAACTATTCCAATTATACTTCTTACAGCAAATAAGATGGAAATGGATATAGTTTCTGGCTTGGAATTGGGAGCAAATGATTATATTACAAAACCTTTTAGTCTGATGGTTTTACGAGCCAGAGTTAATGTACAATTAAGAAATGAGAAGATTTCAGAAGATGTGTATAAGAATGGTGATTTTTGCTTCGACTTTGGAAAAATGGAGTTTACAAAGGGAAACACTGTTTTAGAATTGAGTAAAACAGAACAAAAATTGCTCCGGTGTTTCATTGAGAATAAGGGTAAGAATCTAAGCCGTAGTCAGTTGATTGATTATATTTGGCAAGGAGATACGGAATATGTCGAAGAACACGCTCTTACAGTCGTAGTAAACCGTTTGCGGAACAAACTTGGAAATGATTCGGAATGTATTAAGACTGTATATGGAGTTGGATACACTTGGGCGAGAATTTAATCTTTTAGGACGAGCGGAGAAGTTATGAATAAGAAAATATGGATTGTTGCTCTGATGGTTTTGCTTATATTTTCAGTTGGTATTTGCTTGACCATAGTAATTTATTTTATGAAGCGTGAGAAGAGAGTTGCTGAAAAAATTCAAAGTATGTTAGATGATGCAATCTCTGGAAAATTTCAGGAGAAACATTTGAATGAATCCAGAATATCTCAAATTGAAAATAATATGTGGCGTTATCTTTGTGACCATGAAGTGGCCGTCAGTGCTTTAAAGAAAGAACAAGAGCAAATACAGGTACATATATCAGATATTTCTCATCAGTCGGTTCTACCAATTTCTAATATTGTGTTGTATTCACAACTTTTGGAAGAATGGATAGATATGCAGACTCTTGAGGAAAAGCAGGAAATTAAAAATGAATTAGCTGCAATCAGGGAACAAGCAGAAAAATTGGATTTTTTGATTGAATCGTTAGTAAAATTATCCCGGTTAGAGACAGGAATCATCCATATAAATATCAAAAAGCAGCCCCTGCAATACATATTTGATGCGATAAAAATTCAGTTTCAGGCAATCGCATCTAGGAAAGAGATACATTTTGAAGTGCCTGATACGGATGAAACAGCAGCGTTTGATATAAAGTGGGCAATTGAAGCAATAGCAAATGTTGTAGACAATGCAATCAAGTATACTCCTTATGGAGGAGATGTTATAATCCGTGTTATAGCATATAATTCCTTTGTCAGGGTGGATGTTACAGATACTGGAATCGGAATATCAGAAACAGAGCAGGCGAATGTATTTTCAAGATTTTACCGTTCTAAAATGGTAGGCGATAGATCCGGTGTTGGGATTGGGTTATATTTAGCAAGAGAGATTATGAAAGCACAAAATGGATATATTAAAGTCGCATCAGAAGTGGGGAAGGGAAGTACATTTTCAGTTTTTTTTATGAAAAAAGAAATATCTCAAAAGTGAGAGATTGTGGAGACTGGTTTGTGAGAATAGTATGGTATAGTCTGTATGTAGAAAGATACAGACTATTTTTTATGGGAAAGGATGGACGACAGTGGAAATCTTGAAAGTAAAAGATTTGAGAAAAGTATATGGTATTGGCGAGACACAAGTGAATGCGCTTGATGGGATTAATCTGACTGTGCAAAGAGGAGAGTTTGTGGCAATTGTCGGTTCATCGGGAAGTGGAAAAACGACATTCTTAAATATGGTTGGGGGACTGGATGTTCCTACCAGTGGGAAAATTATTGTTGATCAGAAAAAAATACAAGAGTTATCCGATGATGAGCTGACTGTTTTTCGACGTAGGAAAATAGGATTTATATTCCAGCAATACAATTTAATCCAGATGCTTAATATTTGGGAAAATATTATACTTCCATTGAAACTGGATGGTAGAAAAGTTGATGAAGAGTATATATTAGAAATTACACAGATCCTTGGCATTAGGGAGAAGTTAAATTTCATTCCTAGCAAATTATCCGGTGGGCAGCAGCAAAGAGTAGCAATTGCAAGAGCATTGGCTACGAAACCGGCCATAGTGCTTGCAGATGAACCGACAGGAAATCTTGATTCGAAAACCAGCCAGGATGTAATGGGCTTATTGAAAGTTACAAGTAGTAGATTTAACCAGACGATTATTATGATTACTCATAATGAAGAAATTGCACAGCTTGCTGACCGAATTCTGAGAATTGAGGATGGAAAAATCGTAACAAGGTAGGTGGAAAAATAATGAACAGCGAAAAAGAAATTAGGCTACATAGATATTTTATAAGAAATTGTAAGAAAAATACGCTGACCATTTTTTTTAGTTTTACATTAACTTTTGTTTTATTGACAGTCATGCTGGTTTTGCTACACACAAATCGTAAAATAGAGAATATACAGTTGAAAACAGAGTTTACCCCATCTGATTGTTATGTGGATGATTTGTCAGAATGGCAGATAAATCTGCTTCGGAATGATCCTCAAATTAAGTGGATTGCACTGCAACAGGGAATGCATGATCTTTATGGACGTAATGGGCAAAGGGTGTTATTGACAAAAAATGATGATACGGCAATTACGATGATGACAAAGATTACGGATGGCAGGCTGCCTGAAAAAACAGGGGAAATTGTCGCTGAGAGATGGGTACTGTTAAATCTGGGTATCGAACCAGTTATCAATCAGGAAGTCAATGTAATCAACGAGGAAACGGGGAAAGAAAAAAAGTTTAAGCTGGTGGGAATTTTATCGGATTCATATGGAAACAAAAAATATGGTCTGTTAGACTTATATACGGTCATGGAGAATAACAGTACAGATACCTACCTAGCTTATTTACGGTTTCAGGACTCTGTGAATTATGAAAGCCAAGTAAAAACTCTGCAAAAGAAGCTGGGAGTTTCAAGGGAGCAAATCAAAGAGTGTCCTGCAAGAGAGAAGCTGGGTGAGCTTCATTTGATTGATGTGGGAATCATTAGTGTTCTTCTGGTGATTTGCATGGTGGCATTTTACGGTATATATCGCATTGCTGTGTTATCAAGAGTACAACAGTATGGAATATTAAGAGCAATCGGTATGAAAAGAAAACAGCTCTATAAAATGATATTGTTGGAATTGTATGATATTTATTGTGTAAGTGTACCCATTGGAATACTGGGCGGACTTGGTGTAGCCTGGTTGGTTTTGTTCGTATCCGGTGACAGAAGCACAGAGGTTTATCTTTGTAATGAAACAGTGAAGTTCAGAATGATAATACCAGCCTGGCAGATTATTGAATGTGTCGTTGTTATCTTTCTTTTTATCAGTGTGCTTGGGTATTTACTTGGAAAAAAGGTTACACAGTATTCTGTCATAGATACAATAGTAGGGAAAGAAACAGAGGCGGGAAAACGTCTTTTCTATATACAGAATGCTCACGGCAAAATGGGTACATTGTTTCGGATGAGTTGCAAATATATCATGAAAGACTTAAAAACAAGTGGTTTTGTGATATTAACCATCTGTTTAGGAATAACGTTATTTACGGGACTTGCTTATAAAGCAAAAATTTTGAAATTGTACCGTGAAGATACTAGGGAAATGTATTACCTGAATGGTGAGTATGCTTTGACAATGCTGTATTTTGATGATGTAAGAGCCGGGATATCCAGACAAAACGTAGAAAAAATAGAGAATCTTGAAGGGATAAAGGCTGTTAAGACAAGTTCAGGACTTCCAATTCGTGTGATTGATGAAGACGGTATAGAAAGGAATGACACATATTATAATGAACGTAATGAAGCACTGGAGGAATTGTATGGTTATGGAAAAAGTGGCTATGATGGGAAAAATCAGATTTATAAATCTATGTTAATGGGATATAATTCAGCTGCATTAAAAGCACTTCAGGAATATGTGATTGAAGGTAGTTTTAATCCGGATGATATAGGAGAAGATGAAGTAATCTTGTCTGTTCTTCGGATAGATGATACAAAAAATAATGAGATGCCGGGATTTTACAAAGAGGGAATACCTTTAATGGAGTATCATGTAGGTGATGAGATTTCAATAAAATACAGGAAAGATTTGAAAACTAATTCCAATGAATATGAAACACTTGAAGATTATGATGCAGAATATATTTATAAAACTTATAGGGTGAAAGCTATTGTATCGTTTCCTTATATGTTTGACTGTAATAAAATACAGTATCCGTTATTGATTACCGCTGACCAGTATGTACAAAAAATCGCTCCAGAAAGCGGAATTCAATGCATGTACTGTGATGGGGATACGGATACAGATTTATCCCAACAGGATTTTTTAGAGCAACAGTTGATTCGGATTGGCAGTGAAAATTCTGATATATCAACACGCAGCTTGATTACGGAAAAGAAACAAAATGAAATGTTCTATCGTAAACAGATGGTGTATATTTATGGGATTTCTATTATCGTGTTTATATTGGTAATGATCAACATAATCAATAATTTCAGATATCGTATGCAAAAAAGGACCAGAGAGATCTGTATGCTACGTGCAATAGGAATGAGTGTGGCAATGATAAAGAGAGTGATGCTGTTTGAAAATCTGATATTAGGATTGGTGGCTGTTTTAACAGCATTTGTATTTTCACATCCAGTATTGAAATATTTGTATGAAGTGTCAGATATGCGGGCATTCGGGCATGAGTTTCGTTTTGCTTATACAGAATTTTTAGTTGTGGCAATGGGAACAGTGGTGATATGCATATTCCTTTCGTTTGGAATACTTAAATCATGGAAGATAAAGCAGATTATAGAAATAATGGGAAGTTTCGAATAAATTTTGAAGAATTCATATGTGTTGAAAGTCAGGTGATAAATCACGACATGATAGAAGTACATGATTAGGATTTGCGGTAGTTAAGACGCTTGTTGAAATTCTTTGGCAAGTATTGCTGCAAAAGTTCAACCTAATAGACTTAGTATTATTCTTGAATTATGAAGTGTTGAAGGCGCATCAATATAAATATTAATTACAGATGCCGAAAAGAGGTGGTTATTTGGGAGAGTTTTAATTTTGACAGTTAACGATAATGAAGAAGATATGTTAGAACGCATTTTATTATATTTAGATGACGAAACGAAAATTGTACAGTATGGGGCGACTTATAATGGAAATATTTGCTTTAATGGACTTTGTGTAGATGACCCGAAGCGAATTGTGGTTCGTGAAGGTAAAGAGATTGAATTAACCTATGCAGTAAACCATTGTATTTCGTTGAAATTGCCGTGGCTGTTCCTCATAGCGCTTGTTGCTGTTATGGGAGGTATTTATCTGATTTTTGTAGCATATGCCAAAGTTGAATTAAAGAAAGCGGAAATTTTGCCTGCCATACGGGAAGAATAGCAGTAAATCAGCGGAGTAATTAATAAATGCTGCTTCGCTGATTTTCAACTTTATCCGATTTCTTTAAAATATACGAGATTTGTAACAATTCAGCCTGATTTTCTGTCGGAAGCAAAGTTACATCGGATATTTATGTAACATTTGAATTGTATTATACCCCTCAGAAAGAAGAATAGTTTGTTATCAAAGTGCCGGACGATGATAAAAGAAAAAAGCCGTTGCACAGCAGTCTATCAACTTACTACAATAAAGAGTTGTTAAGTGGTGTAGTGTGTTTACAATCATAGAAAGTATAAAGGAAGGTGGTGCTTTTGGGAAGTTGCTGATTTTGTCCTTGGAAGATAACGAAGAACATATTATCAACAATATTTTATCATGTTTGAATGAGGAAACAGAAGTCTTACGACAGCAGATTGTCAATAAACGAAAACTGATATTTGATGGACTTCGCATTGATGAACATAAGCGGATTGTGGTTCGGGAAGATAATGAGATTGAGTTGACTTATACAGAATTTGAAATCTTATTGCTATTAGCACAAAATGCCGGAATAGTGTTCAGTAAAGAGCAGATTTACGATTGTGTCTGGAAAGAACCATATTTTGGCGATTATAATATTGTTATGAGTCATATCCGTAACCTACGTGAGAAAATAGAAGATAATCCAAGTAAACCAATGTACATACAGACAGTGTGGGGAGTTGGGTATCGCTTTAATAAAAATTTAAGCAGTGGTTTGTGAAAATATTCCAGATCACTGCTTATTTTTCCTTTTTAACACCCAAGAGATATTCACAAGATACATGAAAAAATTTAACTAATGATACAGACGGCGTGAAAAGTCAAGCTATTCTAGCGGAAAATTGAAGAAAATCAGAAGAATGCCAGGAAGACTTTCCTATGGAAATTTAATCGTACAGACGTTAGGAAAGTGTGGGAAATTTCGTCTGTGTCATGACATAGGAAGTGTTTGCTAGGTATCCTTTCATGCACTCCCGAAGGATGTGCCAATGTAGAAGGCATATGATTGTATTATTCGAAAGAACGAATTATAATAATATTCGGAGGAATGGATATGGATTATATGATATTAAAAGAAGCTAGTGCAAAATGGGGAGTAACACCTCGTTGGATAAATTATTTTTGCTCTGGTGGACGTATTCCAGGACCTGTAAAGATGGGAATGGTTTGGCTGATATCAAAATCAGTATAAAAACCTGTGGATGGTCGGACAAAACAAGGGAGAGAATTGTACCATGAATAGAATTTTGATTATAGATGATGACAGAGAACTGTGTGCCTTAATTAAGCGCAGCGTACAAACGGAAAATATAGCAGCCGATTTTTGTAATACCGGAAAAGAGGGCTTGCAGAAATTAAAAGAGCAGGAGTATCAGCTTGTGGTGCTGGATGTGATGATGCCTGGTATGGATGGC
>ERZ773202.288-NODE-288-length-51054-cov-11.631405_pt1 | contig 51054 bp, 48 predicted proteins | sample MGYA00580998_ERZ773202 | MGnify/ENA primary metagenome ERZ773202 (study PRJEB29015, sample SAMEA2737803) | human gut metagenome | biome: human gut; feature: human-associated habitat; material: faeces | place: China | collected 2012 ...
CTATAATTCAACTATTTCAAAGATCGAATTGCCCTTTTTTATTGGACAGTAATGTGTTTACAACTTGAATGGTGTAAAGGTTAACAAGGCTAATAAGGGCATCTTCATCGTAAACGGCAAGAAGGTTGCCAAGAAGTAAGCACACATTATATATATAATGAGAAAAGGGTAAATGTATTATCCTGCTCATAATATAACCTAACAAGAGGGTATGTCTACGACTTTGTCGCATGACATACCCTCTTCCTTTTATATTAGATACTTCTTCGTCAAAATTAGATACTATTTATATAGCTAAATATGCATGTTAGTAACCTATATCATTTTTTTAAAGTTTAAAATCAAAATTTAGAGACCATACGCTTGGTTGTAAAATTAAATTATTGTAACTTTGCAACCGAAATATTACACCTAACATATTTTCATCTTAAATAAACTGTAAAATCCCCAAAAATATGAAGAGTGAACTACTTGGAATGCTATCATTGACCGCCCTTTCTTTGGGTATGGTATCATGTAGCAGTGAAGACATTGAGACAACAGGTAACATTCTGACTGAGAATGCTCAGAAGTATGGCACACAATCATCGGAAGTAAACTTTTATTTCGGAGGCAATAAGATTGCAGGCTCACGTGGATGCGATGTAAATGGCAACATGTGGGGTGCAGAAATGCCAGAATATCCTACAGAAGAAGAAAAAGCTGGTATCCTTGACTATGTTCGCAAAAATCCTGGAGCATCTGTAGAATGGCCAGGCTATACATATTATTTTGTACAGCACGTGATTAGTGCACACAATAACTATAGCTATACAGACTGAAATGGTGCACAGCATAATGACATTGATGGTTCTGCACATTTGGACAAACTCGATATCAAAGAAGTTAGAGATTGGAATAGCTGGGAACTTGATTCTAATGGTAAACCTTTCAGTTGGGCAAGTTTGTACACCCATGTCAACAACTTCAATTCTGGTAAATGTGACAACGCCGCCACTCACAATGCAGCTCTTATGACTCAGGGTTTCCAGGGTGCACGTGCTCACGATTCATACGGCAATACAGATGTTGACAACTGGAGACTATACTACTGGAAAGGTAACTACTATCTTGGTATTGACTACAAGATGGTAAAGGGTGATGGTAAGATTGACCCAGATGGCATCTACGATGACTGGATCGTGAAGATTATACCTGGTAAGGGTGAAACTCCTGTTGTTCCTTCAACACCAGACCCAAATCCAGCTCCAAAGCCTGAGCCAACTCCTACACCTACACCTGAGCCAACACCAGTAGTACGTGAGGGCGAGGTTGAGTTCGACATCCATCAGCAGGAGCACAAGGATTGGAACGAGATTAAGACTTCTATCCACGTACGCGATACAGCTGCTGTTCACGTATTCCTCCCTATCCCTATGGAGAGTCAGGCTGTAGCTGACGACTTCGATATCCGTACTGGTAATGTTTATCAGTATGTTGAGAGCTTCGAAGCTAAGTTTGAATTTGCAGGTAAGGAATTCTCATTCCCTGTAGAAATCAACCATACAGCAACTGGTATTGATTTCTTGATTGACTGCACAACAGCAGAAGCTAAGGAAGCTTTGAAGTTGGCTCGTGGCGTATTCGACGATGGTATCACATTCGAGATTCATAGCTACGTAAATCCAGATGTTGCAACAGAGCAGATTTGGAATTGGCTTAAGACTGTGAAGTTGCCAAGCACTAAGACTTCACAATGGCCACAGGATGGCGACATCTCTACTCATGTACGTGGACAGGTTTCATCTGCATACCACATGGACGAGATGATTCATTTCGATGAGCGTCCATAAGGCGAGAATTTACAAAGCTGAATAAAGCAAACAATAATACTAAGAAAGTGTATCAAACAAATCACACAGTTTGATACACTTTTTTTGTGGTTATACCCCAGATAACAATAATACCATATAAAGACAATAGAGAAAAAGTAATGTTCATAGTAATATTATTCATATTCCTTGGGATTAGCGTAGGATATATCATACGCATAAAGATAGGCTGTGACAAGCAGCTATCTATAGGCACATGGACTGGAAGAACAACAACATGGCTGATATGGACGCTACTGTTCATGCTTGGCATAGAAGTGGGAAGCAACGAACAAATAATAAAATCGTTGCCTACATTGGGTGTTGAAGCATTGGTGTTGTCAGTATGCGGAACATTGGGCAGCTGTGCCTTGGCATGGGGATTATGGAAGATGGCTAAGCAAGATAAGAAAGGAGGCGAAGAATGAAAGGTAGTTTGATAGTGGTAGGCTTTTTCATTCTCGGACTGATAGTCGGACACACCAATTGTATGCCAGAATGGGTGATGGAAAGCGATACAAGTTTCATAGCGTTATGCTTCTTGTTGTTCTTCGTAGGCTTAGGCATAGGAATGAATCCTGATATGAAGAAAGATATCAAAAGCCTTAGCCCACGATTGGCACTACAGCCTTTGGCAACGATATTGGGCTCATGGCTCGGAGCTGTGGTGGCATACTTGATAATGAACATAGACCTCACAAGCGTCTTGCAACATCGAAGCCTTAGCGACTGTTTGGCTTTGAATAGCGGCTTTGCATATTATTCGCTATCGAGTATTTTCATAACTGAATATCGTGGAGCAGAACTTGGCACCATAGCCTTGCTTGCTAATATAATCCGCGAGATGACAACGCTATTGCTAACACCATTATTGGCAAGATGGTTTGGACCATTGGCTCCTATATCTACAGGTGGAGCTACAACCATGGACACCACCCTACCAATAATCACTCAAACTATTGGTCAACGCTATGTTGCCTTGAGCATATACCATGGTTTCGTTACTGACTTCAGCGTACCTTTCCTCGTTACCATGTGGTGTATGCTGTAGTAAACAGACTGTAATATACATATAATATTGCTGTATTATGATTGAAATATCTATGAAGTACCTTTGTCACAGAATTTAAGGCTAAAGATAAAGGGAATCATAAAAACAGCAATACAATGAATTGCCTCAAAATGCTTGGAATTAGTAAAGGGCATGTCACTCGAAAGTGGCATGCCCTTGTGGTTTATCTTATTACATATATAAATCATTAGATTTGATCCAAAGCCTGCTTGATATCGGCAAGGATATCTTCTACATCCTCAATACCTACAGAAAGGCGAATAAGGTCTGGAGCGATGCCTGCCTCAAGAAGTTGCTCTTCGGATAGCTGACGATGGGTGTGGCTTGCTGGATGGAGCACACAAGAGCGTGCATCAGCTACGTGGGTAACGATAGCTATCATCTTAAGGGAATCCATAAACTTGATGGCTGTCTCACGGTCGCCCTTCAAGCCAAAGCACATCACACCGCATGAGCCATTAGGCAAATACTTCTCGGCAAGAGCATGGTCTGGATCATCGGCAAGACCAGAATAGCGCACCCATGCAACACGTGGATCGTCGCGGAGGAACTCTGCCACCTTCTGTGCATTCTCGCAATGACGAGGCATACGAAGATGCAATGTCTCAAGACCGAGGTTGAGAAGGAATGAATTTTGAGGACCAGGAATAGAGCCAAGGTCGCGCATGAGCTGGGCTACGAGTTTAGTGGTGTAAGCCATCTTGCCGAAAGCCTTGGTATAGGTGAGTCCGTGGTACGACTCGTCAGGAGTGCAAAGACCTGGGAACTTATCAGCATGTGCTTCCCAATCAAAGTTGCCGCTATCTACAACGCAACCACCCACCTGTGTGGCATGACCATCCATATACTTGGTGGTAGAGTGTGTAACGATGTCGCATCCCCACTCAAAAGGACGGCAGTTGACAGGAGTTGCAAAGGTGTTGTCGACAATAAGAGGCACACCATGCTTATGAGCCATATTAGCAAAGCGCTCTATATCGAAGACATTGCAACCTGGGTTAGAGATGGTTTCACCAAAAAGAGCCTTGGTGTTAGGCTGGAATGCTTTCTCTATTTCTTCGTCAGAAGCTGCTGGGTCGATGAATGTACAATCTATGCCAAGCTTCTTCAAGGTTACACCAAAGAGGTTGAAGGTGCCACCATATACTGAATTGCTAACAACGATATGTCCTCCAGCCTCACAGATATTAAAGACAGCATAGAAGTTGGCAGCCTGGCCACTCGATGTGAGCACAGCTCCTACTCCACCCTCAAGGGCAGCAATCTTAGAAGCCACAGCATCGTTGGTAGGGTTTTGAAGACGTGTATAGAAATATCCTTCTTTCTTAAGGTCGAAGAGCATAGCCATCTCTTCTGAGTTATCGTACTTGAAAGTGGTGCTCTGGATGATAGGTAGCACACGCGACTCACCATTCTTTGGAGTCCATCCAGCCTGCACGCAGAGGGTGCCAATGTGTTTCTTTTGTTCCATGTTGTTGGTTGTTTAATTATTAGCTTTTTATAATATTAGGCATTATAAGCAAAAAGCAGTTCCTGCCGAAAGGGGCAAAAACTGCTTTTTATCTCTTTGCGATGAGTTCTTTTTACTCGCCAGTAACGACACGCTTTTCCTTGATACGTGCCTTCTTACCTGTAAGAGCACGGAAGTAGTAAAGCTTAGCGCGACGTACCTTACCATGCTTGTTAACTTCGATTGAATCGATGTTAGGTGACTCGATAGGGAAGATACGCTCTACACCTACAGTACCAGACATCTTACGAACTGTGAAACGCTTCTTCTCACCATGACCTGTAATCTTGATTACAACACCACGATAGAGCTGGATACGCTCCTTTGAACCCTCGACGATTTTGTAAGCGACTGTGATAGTATCACCTGCCTTGAATTCAGGGAACTTCTTGCCGGTTGCAAATGCTTCTTCAGCAACTTTAATTAAATCCATTGTTTTGTTTGATAATTAAATATTGTTTGTCGTTCCAACGTAACATTCATTGTGACTCATCCACAATCAGCGGTTACGCCGAAAAGCGGTGCAAAGTTACTACATTTTTCCTAACTAACAAAGAGTTAGCGACTTTTTTACTATAATTTAGGTATATCTTTAGTACAATGAAAGAATTGACAAAGAAACTTTATTTGGCAGTTTGACTTTTTTCTCGTATTTTTGCACAGATATTTTATAACCCATATATGAAAAAGACAACAAGACATTTTATTGGCGCCATTGCCTTTGCGGCAGTATGTGGCGCTTGCGGCTCTTCTTGGCATATGACAGGAATTGAACGCACAAGAATAGTGGTTGACGACAAGTATGACGCTTATCCTAATACCGAAGCCAACGAGTGGCTTAAGACATATAAGCAAAAAGTAGACTCGGTGATGTGTCCGGTGGTAGGTCAGATAGCTCACGACATGAGAGCAAAAAAGCCTGAGAGCGACCTCTCTAACCTATTGTGCGACATCTTGGTATGGGAAGGACAGCGCAGAGGCGAAAACCCAGACTTCGCAGTATATAATATGGGAGGTATGCGTGCTTCTTTCTTAAAGGGCGACATTACATATGGTGATGTATTGGCTGTGGCTCCTTTCGAGAACAAGATTTGCTTCCTCACTCTTACTGGCGAAAAGACTTTGGAATTGTTCCAGCAAATAGCAAGCGAAAAAGGTGAAGGATTGAGCCACGGAGTAGAAATGGTGATGACAAAAGACTATAAGCTGAAGTCGGTGAAGCTACATGGCAAGGAGATTGATCCTAACGCCACATATCGCATTGCTACTATCGACTATTTGGCACAGGGTAATGGCGGATTGTTGGCTTTTAAGTCGGCAACAAACCTTGTATCACCACAGGACAAAGCCAACAACGCAAGATTTATCATCGTTGACTATTTCAAGGCAGCTATGGCTCAAGGAAAAACTGTAGATAGCAAAGTGGAAGGAAGACTGGTTATTGAATAAATAAAGAAAGGAGCAAGAAAATGAAAAATAATATGAATATCATGCGTACTACCATCACTGCTTTGGCGATAGCTTTGATGCCATTATCAATGGCGGCACAGAAGGTTAAGCAACTAACAATACTTCATACCAACGACACTCATAGCTGTATATTGCCTGTGAAAAAGAATCTTGCCGATACCACATTGGCTGGCAGAGGTGGTTTCGCACGTCGTGTGGCTGTACTGAACGAAGAGAGAAAGAAAGACCCAGACTTGCTATATTTCGATAGTGGCGACTTTTCTCAGGGGTCTGCATACTACACAATGTTCAAAGGTGATGTAGAAGTGGGACTGATGAACAAAATGGGAATTGCTGCCTCTACTATCGGCAACCATGAGTTTGACTTCGGCGTAGAGAATCTCGCACGACTGGCAGACAATGCCAACTTTCCTATCCTATGCAGCAACTACGATTTCACTGGTACCGCTCTCGAAGGCAAGATTAAGCCATATATCATCATTAAGCGCAAAGGACTGAAGATAGGTGTGTTTGCGCTTGACCCAGAGCTTGAAGGTTTGGTAAGTGCAAAGACTTGCAAAGGCGTAAAGTTCCTCGATCCAAGAGTAAAGGCTAAGGAGATGAGCGAATTCTTGAAGAAAAAGAAGAAATGCGACTTGGTTATATTGATTTCCCACCTTGGCTGGGGCGACACCAAATACGAGGATCCAAGCATCATTGCTAATAGCAGATATATCGACTTGGTGTTGGGCGGACATAGCCACAGCTATTTCCAAACATTGAAATATGCAAAGAACCTTGATGGCAAGGATATTCCTGTAGACCAGAATGGTAAGAATGCAGCATTCATTGGTAAAATGACATTAACCGTCGAGAAATAACAGATAAGCAGATTGTTTATATCATATAAGTTTATCCTTATATTCTATAATAATAAAGGGTGGAATTCTAATTGTTTAGAGTTCCACCTTTATCTTTTATTCGAAATAGAAGCTCAGTACAAACATCTTGCTACGAGCCTTGTTTACTGAGTTTGTATAAGGTAACTTTGATACGTCGCGGATGTGGTTGGCATGGTCGGTGTCAAGACAGTTTGTTAAACCATAAAGGAACTTAATTTCTGGACGTATTTTGAAATATGGCAGATAGAAGTCGCAACCTAAACCTGCTTCAATAAACAGATCATATCTCTTTAACTTCAAATAATCATCGCTCTTGCCCGTGAGATTAATCATTGGGTTAAGACCTACAAGCATATACGGACGATGATTGTTAAAGCGCTGAGAGGCGTAAATAAGGTCCATAGCTGCAGATATATAAGCCGACTTAATATTCTGTGTCTTCTCATAATCTTTAGCTCCTGCAGCTTGGGATGTTAGATTAAGGAATGTTAGATGGCGAGTGCCGAAATACATGGCTGGAGCAACACGAAACTGAAACGACTTGTTCAACCTTAGCTCGCCAACGATACCTACTGTGAAACCATTGTCCCAACGGTCTTGGTCACAAGTAATCAAAGCTTCACCCGTGGTTCCATCCTCATTTGTTATGGTCTGCATACCTACATTTACAAACTCCAAATCTTGAAGATGGGTACCTGCTACAATTCCAAAATGGAATGGACGTAGATCTGTATAAGGACGATTTTCTACCGTTCTCTGCTGGGCTATAGCATGCAACGAAGATAGCATGCAAAGCGCAATAATAAGCATATTATATCTTAATATCTGACTATTTATCATTATCTAAACTCATATAAAATTATATAAACCTTTATTATAAACGCACAATAACGACTGTTATTGCATAGACAGCTATTAAGAAAATGTTTAAATTATAAAAAAAAGCAATACCTAATTGTAGGTATTCCAAGATAAATGTTTATCTTTGCATACACAAATCAAAATGGGCAATACCTAAAAAGTATAAGCCCAGAAGAAACTGAATTTATTTACTTAATTTAAAAATATTATTATGGCTTACGTAATTAGCGACGACTGCATTGCATGCGGTACATGTATTAGCGAGTGCCCATCAGGAGCTATCTCTGAGGGCGAGAAGTATTCAATCGATCCAGAAGTTTGCACAGAGTGTGGAACTTGTGCTGACGTTTGTCCTAACGAGGCAATCTCTCTTGGCTAATCGATAGACTTCGACAAAAAGACATAAGGGTGCAAGGTATTAGCCTTTGCACCCTTAATTATTTAATATCCTTGTGATTAGCCGTTGCTACGGCTATTATCACCAAAACAAACTACACAAAAATTATGAAAAGCGATCCAAAAGATTGTCTCTATTGTCAGAACAATGAGACATTGCACAACCTTATGATTGAGGTTGCAGAATTGTCTGTATCACGTGTGTTTATCTTTAAGGAGCAGACCTATCATGGTCGTTGCCTCGTGGCTTACAAAGACCATGTTGACGACATTAACCTCCTTAGCGACAACGACCGCAACGCCTTTATGGAGGATGTGGTAAGGGTTACACGCGCTATGCAGAAGGTGTTTAATCCAGACAAGATTAACTATGGTGCATATGCAGATACCTTGGAGCATCTACATTTCCACTTGATACCTAAATATGTTGGTGGACCAGACTTCGGTGGGGTATTCCAGATGAATCCTGAGAAAGTATATCTCACCGACGAGGAATATGCTGACATGGCTGAAGCTTTAAAGAATGCTCTTTAAACCCAAATCAATTATAAAATATTATTTAAACTAATCAACCAATAAAAATAATAAGGGTTGGAACTTCTGAAAGTTCCAACCCTCATTTCTTATTAGTGCAAGTACTATAAATAAGTACTAAATATCAATCTATCTTACTTCTTCTTACCAAGAGAAATGCTAAGAGCCTGCTTTGCTGTTTCGTTCTCTGGGTCAATCTCAAGAACCTTGTTCCAATAGATGTCTGCATTAGCCTTGTCGTTCTTTACCAAGTAGTAGTAGCCAAGATAACGATAAGACTCTACGAGACGGATGTTATCAGTTTTGTCACGGTTGGTATTAGCAGCAAGAGAAGTAGCCAAAGCCTCATAGAAAGGCTTAGCAAGACCTTCTGTTGTCTCAGGGTCGAGAGAAGAGTTGATACGAGCACGCATAAAGTTAGCGAAGTCTGTCTGTGTAGGATGAATCTCTGCAAGCTTTGCATAAACGCTATCAGCGCTCAACAAAGCAGCCTTCTGAGCCTCACCTTTGAGAGAAGAAGCCTGCTTCTGGTAAATAGTACCGAGACCTGCGAAATCGAAAGCAGAAGGCTTATCAACGTTACTCAAGTATTCGTTGTAGTACTTGATACCATTTGCATAATCTTCCATTGCAACATAAGTATCAGCAAGGTTCTTACGTGTCATGTTCAACTGCTCCTTGTTGTCCTTGTTCTCCTTTGCTGCATTATGGAACATCTCGATAGCCTTGTCATACTGCTTAGCATTCTTCAAAGCTGTACCATAATATGTATAGTCGAAACCTGAAATCTTAGCACTATCAGAGTTGTTGAACAAAGCATCAGCATACTTCAAAGCTTCGTCCGACTGGTTCATATCAGTAAGGTTGTAGAAAGCCAAACGGTTCCAAGCTGCCTTACGTGCATTCTTAGAAAGACCATACTTAGCAATCTCCAAGCTCTTGTCGCGCTGCTGAAGCATCCAAGAAGCTGTAGCATAGTTGGTGATATCCTCGTCTGCGAGCTTAGAATAGTCAGTTACCTTTGCATAAGCATCAACACTCTTTTGCATCTTGTTTGAAGAATAGTAGATACGAGCTACAAGAGCGTCTACTGCGATATCAGGGCGCTGTGTGCGCAACTCCTCAAGGTTTTGAGCAGCCTCCTCAGGGCTACGACCACGAAGGATGTTTGCATACTTAAAATATCCCTCAGGATCCTTAGGATCAAAATATTTTGCTTGCTGATACTGCTCTGCAGCCTTACCACCATCGTCAGCAAATACTGCGATGTCGCCAAGAAGGATAAATGCCTTAGCATACTTCTTGTTACGAGCAAGAGCGAGGTTAGCATACTTAGACGCATTAGCAGTGTCCTTAACTTCGAGATAAGCACGACCCATACCAAGCAAGACCTCAGGGTTCTTCTTGTTGGCTTTAAAAATAGCCTTAATAGCCTCGCCATCACCATGAGTCTTAATGAGCTTACTTACTTCTTCAATAACGGCATTGTTGTTCTGTGCCATTGCAGGAGCACCGAATCCTATCATCATGGCTCCTAAAACGAAATATTTAATTGCTTTCATAATATCTAATTAATTATAGATAGACATGCATTAGTGGGTCAAAATAAGACTCCATCTATTTGAATAAACGAACAAACTTCGATAAAGTTATCGTTATTCACCTACTTTAACATCTCTTATAGTAATGTTACCATATACTGGCAATAAGCCCGACTTCAAGATAATGAGCTGTCCCTTAGGCGAAGCTATAAAGCTTGCAAAGCCCCAAGGCAATCCGTTGATAGGATCGTTGATAAGAGCATAGACTGTACGAATTAGTGGGTAATTACCATTTAACAAGTAATATTGGTATGGTTTCCAACTATTGGCAGGAGTAGCTTTCGGTGCTTTACTTACAGCCATCAGCCTAATGTTGGAATTAAAGGTAAGATTGGTAGTATCTCTTTTATCATTGAGCCAATTGCTACCGATAATGCCGATGGCACTTGGCGTTTTTTCTACATATTTAATTACTTCGGCTGAAGTATTGGCTGCCACAACATTCTTACTCTTAATAGCCTTGCCACCAAGGATAGAATCTTCTGCAAAGTGAACAGCACTCGACTTAGGATTGTCGAACACAAGGGTAATCTCTCCCCTCTTAGACCCTGGATAGATGTCCTTCCAGTCATTAGCATCTCCATTCAAGATACGCTTGATATCATTAACAGAGATACAAGTGTCAGTATTTGACTTATGTACGATAAGAGCTAATCCATCGTACGCAATCTTTTGAGCCTTTGGCAAGAAGTTTCTATCCTTCAAGCCCTGAAGCTCTGCGTCTTTAAAATTACGCGCAGTGATGACAAGCCAAGTATTCTTAGCCTTTAAGAGATTGGTTATACCCTCACTCTCGTTAGTATAGATAGGCTTAATCTTGGCATCTCTATAAATCGATTCGAAGACCTCACGCTCTTCTTCGACTATTGGTTGAAAACTTTCGTCAGAGGTGATCGAAATCACCCCTGACGAATATGTATCTGTACGGCTGTTCTTGTTCTTCTTTTCATTACAAGAAGAAAAGACACATGCCGCAAGTGTTAATCCTACTAATATGTAAGATACGTTCTTTTTCATTTAGTTGTTTATTACTGTAATCTGAATGCTACAGGCACGTTGTACTTAACGCGCACTGCAGAACCGTTCTGCTTACCAGGAATCCAACGAGGCATAGCTCTAACTACGCGAGAAGCTTCCCTGTCAAGTGATGGGTCAACACCACGAACAACCTTAACGTCGGTAATAGAACCGTCACGCTCTACGACGAACGATACTACAACACGACCCTGTACACCATTCTCCTGAGCTACTACAGGATACTTGACGTTGTTGCTAAGCCATTCCATGAGGGCTGATGGGCCACCAGGGAAAGAAGGCATCTGCTCTACTACGTCGAATACCTTTTCAACTTCAGGTTTTGGTTCTGGCTGAGCAACGGCCTCCTTGATTTTGAGCACCTCACCATTTGCATCATCGTTACCCTTAACGTCAAGGGCACCGATAGCGGTCTTGGTGCTCATCAATTCGTCCTGTGTCTTAAGCTCATCCTCAGGCTTAACCTCATCGTCCTTCTTGATGACAGGTGCGGTAAACTTAACAGAGCTCTTAACACGCTCAACAACTTTCTCAGGCTGCTCAAGCTTAACCTTCTTCTGTTGCTTAACCTCTGCCTTATTCTTAGGCTGATTAAGAGCAGAGAGCTCAGCAACGCTTGTCTGAGCTACAGACTTGGTACGTGATTCCACAAACTTAACAAGTGAAATACCACCCCAGATAGCCAATGCAGCAATAAAGATAGTGATCAGAGAGTATAGGTTTCGCTTTCCGGCATTCTTACGAAGTCTGTAGGCTCCGTATTCCTTGTTCCTTCCTTCGAAGACCATCTCGGTCCAATCACGAGAAATCAAATCTATTTTTGCCATTTGTTCTTCTTTTTAATATAGTTAGCAATATATCGACTTACTCGACTCCCTTTTCTTTGAGAAGTTTCTCATCGTCAGGATTAATCTTGTCGATAACATACTTACCAATGCTGCATATCTGCATTTCGTCGAGAGCATCCACAAGGTTCTTGTACTTAGACTTGTCGGTAGCCTTGATGATGACTGTCATAGTCTGAATCTTCTCACCATTAATGATACCAGCCTTAATCTTTGACAATTCCTTTTGGTAAACAGAATCTGGCATTGAGTTTGTAAGGTCACCAGCCTTCTTTTCATCAAGCTTAGCCTTAGCCAACATAACCTGCTGAACAGGCTGTGTGCCATCCTCTGTTACGTGTGTAATCAGGACTTTACGAATACCATCCTTACCCCAAGTTGTTTCCTTAAGGCATGAAGGGTCATCATATTTAGGAAGTCCTGCAACATAATAAATCTTGTCATTGGCACCTACATAGATAGTTACTGTGTAAGAAGCCTTTGTTACAGACTTATCTTCATCTTCCATGTTCTTATCATTACTTGGCATACTCAATTCCATTGTCTGTGGCTTTGCCAAAGAGGTACAGAGCATGAAGAAGGTGATAAGAAGCATCATCATGTCCACCATAGGGGTGAAGTCTACGCGGACATTAATCTTCTTTTGTCTACTTTCTTTCTTTTTAGCCATTTGTTAGTCCTCCTTTGCCAATGTAGTGATAAGATAATAACGGTTCTCATTCATGTCCTGAAGTTCAGACATGATCTTTTTCACGATGCTGTATGGAGTAGCCTCATCAGCCTTGATAGCGATCTTGATGTCTGGATTAACGTCACGAGCCTGACGTACCCAAAGCTGGAATTCGCTTTCCTTACCGTCGATAGAGTCGGTAGGAATACCAAGACCTGGAAGCTGTTCAGACATGTCCTGAGTGCTCAAAGAAAGATATGCTTCAAGCTTATCCATAGGCGCACCCCACATAGGGTCGTTCTGGAACTTCTTAACCTGAGCCTTTGTAAGACTAATGCCATACTGACCAGTCATACCTGAAAGAACGTCAACGACGTCGTTCTGATTGTCCAAGCTCATGAATATCTTACCTGTCTTGTCGACAAGGATATTGAGCACGCTCTTTTCAGGCACCTTAATCTCCGATACCGAACCTGGAGAGTTCACCTTTACTGGCTCCTGCTTAACGAATGTAGATGTAAGCATGAAGAAACACAGCAAAAGTGTCATCACGTCCGACATAGGAGTCATATCTATCCAGACGTCGCTTTTCTTAATTTTTACTTTACCCATAGCGATAAAATTTTAAAGGGTTAGTAGAAAATTAAGCTTCTTCTGTATGGTTTGCTTCGTATGTCTGAGCGATAGTGTAACCAACCTCGTCAAGTGCGTATGTCAGCTTATCAATCTTGTTAGTGTATGTGTTGTAAGCAACTACAGCCACCCAAGAAGTAGCGATACCTGATGCGGTATTAACCAAGGCCTCTGAAATACCCAAAGAAAGAGCCATAGAGTCACCACCACCACCAGCAGCAAGAGCCTGGAACGAACCGATCATACCGAGCACAGTACCGAACAAAGCGGTAAGAGTACCGAGGGTAACGATTGTAGCGATGATAGGGAGGTTCATCTGAAGAGTTGGCATCTCGAGCTGAGTAGCCTCTTCGTGAGCCTGCTGGATCTTAGCAACTTTCTGTGCCTTCTTGATACCAGAAGTAGTCTCCATCTCGCAGTAAGCGTTAACTGAAGCGAGTACAACGTTAGCTACAGAACCCTGCTGCTTGTTGCAAAGCTCGCGAGCCTTGTCGAAATCATTTGCCTTAACAGCAGCCTTAACTTGCTGAACGAACTTAGTAAGAGAGCTCTTACCGAAAGCTGTACGGAGAGCGAAGTAACGCTCGATACTCAAAGCTACAACGGTAAACATCAAAGTAAAGATAAGGCCTACTACATAACCACCATGGTATACGGTTCCCATCAAGTTCAATGGACGGCCCTCGTGTGTACCACCTGCGAAGTTGTCAGGGTTACCGAGTACGAAGTACCAGAAGCCATAACCAAGGCATAAGCATATTGCCATTACCCAAATAGCTGATTTAATACCTGTGAAGCCCGAGCTTTTCTTAGGGCTTGCTGCATTTGTTTTTGTTGCCATAATGTAAGTGTTAATTTTTAGTTATTAATAAAATTAATTATAATTTTCTTTTTATAGATTTTTATCGATTGGTCAGACCGATGAGGGTTAGTTATTTCCCCTTTGGGGTAACAGAATCTATTAGTAGTCACGCTATTACACGACAAAACGAAAGACCATGTTATTATATTTCATTCAAAATAATAAAGTCTTTGTCTATATCTACTAACATTTTCCACGCAAAGATAACAATTAAACGGTAATTACAAATGCAATTAAGAAGTTTTAACGGAATATTTTTCACATGTCTTCTTTAGTGTAGTTGTACACCTAAGTTCAATTGTTATCTTTGCACGGTCAAACCTTGATAATATTTATCGTCTTACTTCAACTTAGCCAAAGTTTCCTTGATTCGCTTCATAGCCTCGCGGATGTTGTCATCGCTTGTAGCATAGCTCATACGGAAGCACTCAGGGTCGCCGAAAGCATCACCACCAACTGTTGCTACATGACCTTCTTCGAGAAGGAACATAGCGAGATCGGTAGAGTTGTTGATAACCTTGTCTCCACAAGCCTTTCCATAGAAGCTGCTGCACTTAGGGAAGAGATAGAATGCTCCTTCTGGAACATTAACCTCAAGACCAGGAATATCCTTTGCGAGTTCTACGATGAGATCTCTTCTGCGCTGGAATGCCTGACGCATAGTCTCTACACAAGTCTGATCCATAGTATATGCAGCCTCAGCAGCCTTCTGGCTTACAGAGCAAGGACCGCTTGTATACTGTCCCTGAAGCTTATTGCATCCCTTAACAATCCACTCAGGAGCTGCGATATAACCAATACGCCATCCAGTCATAGCATAAGCCTTAGAGACACCATTTACGATAATAGTGCGCTCTCTCATGCCTTCAGCCTTAGCGATACTTGCATGCTTACCTACGTAGTTGATGTGCTCATAAATCTCGTCAGCCAAAACGTACAACTCCTCATGGCTAAGGATAACTTTAGCAAGAGCGTCGAGCTCTTCCTGAGAATATACGCTACCGGTAGGATTGCTTGGTGAACAAAGGATGAGCATACGAGTCTTTGGAGTGATAGCAGCCTCGAGCTGTTCTGGAGTCATCTTGAAGTTCTGCTCAAAACCTGCATTCACGATAACAGGCTCTGCTCCTGCGAGCTTTGCCATCTGAGGATAGCTAACCCAGTAAGGTGCTGGTATTATCACCTCGTCGCCATCATTGCACAATGCCATCACGGTGTTACAAACGCTCTGCTTGGCACCATTAGAAACGAGAATCTCGTTTATGCCATATTCAAGTCCGTTCTCATTCTTTAGTTTAGCAACGATTGCCTTTCTAAGATCAGGATATCCAGGAACTGGTGAATACCTTGAATAATTCTCGTCGATAGCCTTCTTTGCAGCCTCCTTGATATGATCAGGAGTATTAAAGTCAGGTTCTCCTACACTCATGTTGATAACATCGATACCCTGCGCCTTCATTTCGCTACTCTTTTGCGACATTGCCAAAGTAGCAGATGGTGCGAGTCGATTGAGTCTATTAGATAATTGTGCCATGATATAAATATATGTTTGTATTATGCAAAATTACGTATTTTTTGTTTATCCCGAAAAAATGAAATAACTTTTTCACATATTAATCTATGTGAAGAGTATGTCCCATTCTATCACGTTTTGTCTTAAGATATTTGTAGTCGTATTTATTTGGCTCTATCTCAATTGGAACATTCTCTACGATTTCGAGTCCATAGCCTTCCAAGCCTACGCGCTTGGTAGGATTGTTTGTCATTAGTCGCATTTTGTGGATGCCAAGATATCTTAGCATCTGTGCGCCACAACCATAGTCTCTCTCGTCTGGTTCAAAGCCGAGGTGTATGTTAGCCTCAACGGTATCAAGTCCTTCTTCCTGTAGCTTATAAGCAGCTATCTTATTCATGAGTCCGATACCTCTACCCTCTTGCTGCATGTAGATAAGCACGCCTTTGCCTTCTTTCTCTATCATCTGCATAGCCTTGTGTAGCTGTTCGCCACAATCACAACGCTGACTACCGAGGATGTCGCCAGTAGCACACGAAGAGTGAACTCTAACGAGTACTGATTCGTTCTCGTTCCATTCGCCCTTAACCAATGCCATATGCTCCAAGCCATTACTCTGCTGACGGAAAGGAATGAGCATAAAGTCGCCATAGCGAGTAGGCATATGTACTTTCTCGCCTACTTCGATGCTTGTTTCCTTCTGTAATCTGTAAGCGATGAGGTCTTTGATGGTGATAATCTTCATATTCCACTCTTTGGCAAGAACCTGCAACTCTGGCATACGTGCCATAGTACCATCCTCGTTCATGATTTCCATCAAAGCACCAGCAGGATACAATCCTGCCAACTTACAAAGGTCAACAGCAGCCTCTGTATGACCAGAACGGCTCAACACTCCATTATCTTGAGCATAGAGAGGGTTTACATGTCCTGGGCGTCCGAAAGTAGAAGGCTTTGAGTTTGGGTCTGCCAACGCCTTAAGGGTTTCTGCTCTATCGTGCGCAGAAACACCTGTTGTGCATCCTTCCAATTTATCTACGGTAACGGTAAAAGGAGTACCCAAGACAGATGTATTCTCTATCACCTGCTTTGGCAAATCGAGTTCCTCGCATCTGCTCAAGGTGATAGGAGCACAAAGCACACCACGCGCATTCTTAAGCATGAAGTTCACCTTTTCGTCGGTAACTTTCTCAGCTGCTATAATAAGGTCGCCTTCATTCTCACGGTCTTCGTCATCTACAACGATAACAAACTTACCTTCCTTGAAGTCCTTTATAGCCTCTTCTATAGTATTGACTTTGAAATCCATATTTATAGTTTTATTCTTATACATTATTATATATAGGGGACATAAGCAGAATCATAAGAGAATACAGAACACTCAAAACTATTTGATTCTTCACTCTTCCCTCTTCACTCTTCACTTAACATCTCTCATTCTAACGATGATAGCCTGATTGATTTGGCGAATCTGTCTGAGGTCGCGATACAGACGCAGACGGAAGGTCCACATTCTGATATACAGCACCGCACCCACAGGCACCAGCACTCCTGCGATAATATTCAACCACTTATATTCGAAAGGTCGGGTGTGAGCCTTCGTTGCAAGTATTGGATATTTGTTCATCTCGTGGAGCAATATCTTATCCTTGGTATTTGCCAAGTCTTCGATTACCGATTCCAAGACTTCGCTTATGCGCTCAATCTCATTATCCTTCTTATATTTGAAGAATACGTCTATGATATTCGGAGCAGAAACCAATCGATGTTCCTTAGAATAAGCATCGATATCGGCATTCATCTGCTTCAGCACTATTGTATCATTTGCATAATCAGGGTCGTTGATGATAACCTCCTTTGCAAATACATGGCGTTTGAGTCGCAAGCCCAATAGTCGCATAAAGAACTCCTTATAGAGGTCGGCATTGAACACCATAGAGTCTTTGTTTGCCTTATATGTTACGAATATCGCTATAGGCGTAAGCACCACAGGTGCCAGTCCTTTACCAAACCATACTGCCCACATTCCACCACGTGCCATACGGTAGCCTGAGTTGTCGAGGATATAATAGACAATGAACACCAATACCGAGATAAGGATAGGATATCCAAGTCCACCCTTACGGATGATAGCTCCGAGTGGTGCTCCGATAAAGAAGAAGAGCAGACATTGCAACGCAAGCGTAAACTTATTGATAGCTTCTATCTCGTGCATTCTGAGCAGTCGGTCGCCATCACTTGTTATCATACTCCTGAACTCAAGGTCTGAGACTCGTCCCTGTACGCTATTCAAAGCATCGTTTACAGCATTTTTCTGAACATCCACAGATTTCTTTCCGAACAAGCTATCGAAGTTTGTCTTATCAGCCTTTGCCATCTTCACAGCATTCAGCGAGTCGGCTTTATTCAAAGACACGTTATAGAAATACATACGCTTGGCATCGTCATAATACGAGCGTCCGATGCTGTCGTAGACTTGGTTGATAGAGTCCATATCGTGGAATATCTGTCGCAATCCCTTACCCTTAGCATTGTTAGCCAATGATGCTGCATCTTGCATATTGAAGTCGCCATCAAAGTCAAGCACTATCTGCTTTGCCACAAACGACTCTCGACGATATGGTACCGATGCGCTATTACCAAACTCCGACGACTGCATATTCTCAAACCATTCTCCGCTCCATAATGTCAGCAGTAGGTGTTTCTTCTCTGCCGTAGTCTGCATCATTCCTGAGTCGGCAAGGATTATGGCTTGATCTTCGTAGCTACCTGTCATTCGGTATATCATCATACCATAGAGTTTACCTGTCTCTACATCCTTCTTCTGCACATAGATGTTGCAATTTGGTATTCCATCATAGAATATTCCCTCTGGAATCATAAGCTCCGGACTCTTCTGCTTCATAGAAATGAGCAACTGCGAGAGCTTCATATTGGCTTCAGGGCCAATATTGTTTTGAAAGTAGAACGACACTCCACATATCACCAGCGTAATGGCGATGAGTGAACGAAACGACTGCATGAGAGAGATACCTGCAGACTTTATGGCTGTAAGCTCATAACTTTCGCCCAGGTTACCAAACGTGATGAGCGACGACAGCAGGATAGCCAAAGGCAAAGCCTGTGGCACCAGCATCAACGCCATATTCCAAAAGAACTGTGCCAAGATTTCCACGGACAATCCTTTTCCTATAAGCTCGTCGACATATCTCCATACGAACTGCATCATCAGCACGAATTGGCAGATGAAGAATGTTCCTACGAAAAGTAGACCGAACTGCTTGGCTATAAATATATCTAATTTCTTTATTCGAAATGTCATTACCTTCTAAATTTGCACATTGTGCACATATCAAGGTGCAAAATTAGCACAAAAAACTCAAATTCTCACCTATTTTGTTTTTTTTATAATATTATAAGGCTACATAATGTTTATTGAGTGGTTTTATACGGCTATTCGAATTGGGCTATGCGACTATTCGAATTGGACTATGCGACTATTCGAATTGGACTATGCGGCTACTCGAATAGACCATAACGAGTATTCGCATCCGCCAAATGGAATATTCCTCTGAGCGAATGCGAATTCTCTTATTTTTCTATAACTATAGTTTCTTTGGAGTATAGATGGCGTTCCACCATGAGTCGTCGTTCTTCAGATATTTCTGAAACCATGCCATGATAGAGTTTATCCATTTGGTGCGTTTTGCAGGATCCATGATGCCATGGTTCTCGCCTTCTACTTCTATAAAGGCTGTTGGCACGCCTAATATTCTCAAGGCGTTGTACATCTGTATCGACTCTCCTATAGGCACATTGGTGTCGGCTGTGCCATGGGTGAAGAGGATTGGCTTCTTTATCTTGTCGGCATTATACAGAGGCGAACGCTCCACATAGAGGTCTTTGCGTGTCCAAGGGAAGCTGTTGGCAGCCGAGGTTTCGCTATACGAATATCCCCAATATCCTTCACCCCAATAGCTGGTGTGGCTTGATATTCCGGCATGCGACACTCCGCAAGCGAAAGGATTATCCTTTGTCATCATATACTGAGTCATAAAACCTCCGTAGGATGCTGATATGCAACCGATATGGTCGGCATCGCATTGTGGCACATCTTTCACAAACTGTCTTGTGGCATCGATGATGTCTTGTGCTGGTCCTTCGCCCATGGTGTTTACATGGCGTGAGGCCCACTCCTGACCAAAGCCTGATGCTCCAGAAGGGTTTACTACGAAGGTGATGTAGCCCAAAGCATTCCAATAGTGAGCAGGATAGTGCGAGCCATTGCCAAAGCGTCGCGATGTTGGCGAGCAACCTCCATAGTAGTGTACGATAACTGGATATTTCTTCTGAGGGTCGAAGTCGGCAGGCAGAGTGTAGAATCCAGTCACCTTATAGCCACGTGTGGTCTGCATGCTCCACGACTTCTCTGTGCCAAACGGCATATCGGCATAGTCGTCCTTGTTTGGTGCCAAGAGCAAGGAGGTCTTAGCATTCTTGGCTGGCGACGCGATGTTGAAAACCTCGTAAGGTACACACATCGAAGAACCATCAACAACGATGTTGCCGCCCTTGCTTGCTATGCTGAAATCAGAGATTACTTCTAATGGCATGCGCACCATCTTCGACTTCCATGTCTTTGTGTCAAGACGGAACAGGCTTACGCTATCTCTATTCTGAGCAGTATAATATAAGCAGTTGTCTGCCTTCGACCATTCCATTTCTTCGATACTTGTTTCGTCGTCGGCAGTAAGTGGAGTTACCTTCAAGGTGTTGGTATCCATCACGTACAGATGATAGTCGAATGTGTTTGGAGTTCTGCCTTCTGGCACTCTTTTGCCTATTCCATCAAAAGCCTCTGTACCTGCCTTAAACACCACGCGGTCTGTGCCTCCTGCATACAAGGCTCCACTTATGAAGCCGTCCTTATCCACGAGTTTACGTGTGGTCATGGTAGCAAGGTCGAGGTCGTAATATGTAGCCCGAGTGGTAGGACGCTTGGTTATAGAGTCGGAAGTTACACCAAAAAGGATGTGCTTGCCGTCGGGCGCAATGTCTGAAAGCCATACGCCATGGTAGCTATATGTTAGCTGTTGCACCAATCCTGTCTTGAAATCATATCGAGCCAACGATGTTCTGTTGCGCCAACCTGGCTGACGGTCGTCGGGATGTACTATTTCGAACACTCCTTCTTCCTTCTTTGGACCATCTGTAGAGTGCATTAGGATGGCGTAATCTTCTGTTGGCGATATCACGAAGTAATCGTCGGGCATGTCTTCTGCCAATATCTCTACCTTATTATTTAGTGGGTCTACTGTCTTAAGCAGGTTTTTGCCTCCAACTTTTTCGATATAATAATATCTGTCAGAAGTTGGCATCCATGTCATCGAGCCGTCAACGAAGCGCTTGCTGCCAGTCTTCAAGTCGGCAAGGATATACTTATATTGTATCTTGTTCTTCTCGTCATACCATCGATAGCCCATCAAAGCCCAACGGCCAGATGGTGAGAGAGATGGTGCAGTGGTAATCTTTGTGCCAAGCACATCGCGCATAGTAAAGCTACGCTTTCCTGTTTCTACAAACGACAGAGCATCGTTGGGCAACGATAGAGCCAAGCCTGTGCTGTCGGCAACAAACTTCATCACGATAGTATGTTGACCTGGCTGCAGGGTCATACCGGCAGTCTGCTCTACCCCATCGGCATAAACCTTATATTTCTTGGCGCCCTTTACCGAGAGTTTCAAATCTTTCAAGTATTTCGATGCCATCACATCAAACTTCACAAGATGAAGTTGGGCTGTATCTAACTTTAATACTGCAAGATTTTCCAAAGGCTTCTTATCGGCAATAGTCAGCGACAAACGAGTATCGAGCAGGTTGTCTGCCTTAAACTTATTCTGAGCATTGTCGATGCTGTCAAAGACTATTGGCGCCACCACCTTGAATGGTCCTGCATGTCTAACATGCGCAACATTGATGTCGGCAGCATTAATTGTTGTGGTCATAACCAAACAAAGTGTGGCTAAAGATAATTTCTTCATAATTATATTATTATGTATGATTATTCTTCAAACGTACGCTTTAGGCTCTCCCAACTTTGGAAGCCTGCCAACAAAGCCAACTTATCCAACGTTTCTTTAGTTGGCTTCTCCTTACCCATAAGTATTGCTGATAGTTTACGCCAAGCGTTAGCATCAAGTTTTATTTCGTGCTTAGTGAGAAAATCCGATAGTTTCCTAAATTCCCGTATCATATTTCTATAACATATTATCGTGCTGCAAAGTTAGTGCAAGTGAGTGGAATGACAAAAGAAAACACGAAGTTTTTCTTTTTCATTCCCGAACGCAGCCTAACTTATTAAAAGTTAGTGCAAGTGAGCGAAATGACAAAAGAAAACACGAAGTTTTGTATTGATAAGGATAAATATCATTATACGACGAGTAAATATTGTTATTATTATATCTATTTTTATTTTTTAGATAATCATAGGAAAATTATTCGTATATTTGCCAGCATTAACAGAACTATACTAACTATTATTTAACGAAAGAACCTAAAAGCATGAGAAAAACTTTGTTTACTTGTTTGTTGGCATTTGGTGCGTTAGCATCATATGCTCAAGTAGATCTCTCGAAGTATTTGCTACAAAACTATGGTTTTGACCAAGACTTCGACTATAAAGCGTCACAGTCGAATGAAGTTACGCAAGAAATTAAGGATGTGAAGGGATGGACAGCCAACCTTTCTGCCAACTACACCATCGTGGGAACCTACGAGTATGGATTCAAAGGAACTTTTAATACAGCCACCGTGCCTGCAAAAGGCTACAACGGAGAAGCTGGTGGTGGACTTGCCATTTCTACAGGCTGGGAACAGACTTTCTTGTTTAGCCAAGAGGTTACATTACCTGCAGGCACATATACTATCAATGCACCTACTTATAATGGTAGTAATGTTACTGCTGCCACTTCGCAGTTGGCATGGATTCCAAATGCAGGCACATCTAAGAAGTCGACTGTTACCTCTTATTCAGCCAACACCTGGACTTTGGACAAGATCACCTTTACCCTCAACACTACTACCAAGGGCAAGATACAGTTTGGTATGAAGGCGGCGGCAGGTGGTTCTGCCAATACTGCAAAGTTGGTGGTTGACTATGTTCAGATTCTCGGTGAGAATGTTGCTGCCGACAAGTCGCAGCTAAATGCTACCATCGCTTCTGCCAACAAATATTATGGCAACGGAAATGGAAATGGTGCAGCAGATTTAAAGTCAGCGATAACTGCAGCCCAGACTATTGCCGACAAAGCCGATGCCGACATCATAGCAATCTATGAGGCAACGAGTGCTCTTGAAGAGGCTATCAGCGCATACCGCAATCTGAACATTAGCGAGGATAATCCTATTGACAAGACGGAGTATATCCTAAACAATAGTTTTGAGGATGGTACAAAAAATTGGACTGTTGATGGTCTTGTATCGCAGGGCAACTCATCGTTCACAAAGAAAGAGGGTAGCAAATATATCGAGAAATGGGTAGGACAAGGCAATAATGTGGGCAACGCAAGCGTGAGCCAAACTATCACCTTACCTAATGGTATATATATGCTTACCGTGGCTGCACAAAACTTGAACCAAGCCTCAACTTCTCAGAAATGTGAGGGTGCAAAGATTTATGCAGATGGCAACGAAACTACTGTTTATACTCCTGCCAACTATAGCGTAAAGTTTACTAACCTCACGGGCAAGGCAACAATTGGTTTCGAGGCTGTTGATGCTACAGGCAACTGGCTTGCAGTAGACAACTTCCGCCTTGGTCTTATCGGAGAGATTACAAGCGATATTATCATTAGCGAAGTTAAGCGCTTAGTTTCTGAAGGCGAAAGCTTGCAGACTCAGATGATGTATAAGGCTGAAGCTCAGAATCTCGCTACAGCCATTGAACAAGCAAAGAAGATTACTGCAACTTCTACCGAGGCTGATGTAGCTTCTGCAGTAGAAGCTATCAACAAGGCTATCAAGGCTGCCATGGTTGCCATCACAGAATATCAGGCATTGCAATCTGCTATCGACAACGCTCAGGGTCAATATGATGTTGCAAAGAATGACGCCGACAAATTGATGGAAGAAATCAACAAGGCGCAAGAGTTGATGAAGAATGCAGAGGCTACAAAGACTGGTATCGACAACGAAATCATTGCATTGGAGAAGGCGTTGTTAGCATTCAATCTTGCTAACGCAACTCCAGGTTCTGGCACAGCACCAAAGGTTACTCTGACCAACAAATATGTGGCTACTGGTGCTACACAGGCATTGGTAAGAGCTACTGTGACAGGTTCAAACATTCTTGAGCGTGGTGTATGTTGGAGCACAGAACACAATCCTACTGTTCTCGACAATCGCACTACTAAGTCGTTCTCTCTAAACGGCACCATCTTCCACATCAAGGGCATGAAGCCTTCTACAGTATATTATATTCGCCCATACGTGATGAACAAAACTTATACCGTGGCTTATGGCGACGAGGTAAAGATTGTAACTCATCCTGCTGGCGGATGTACATGGTCGTGGAACGAGGGTGCTCCTGACGATGCTGCTAATACCCGTTGCCGTAATGCCATAAAGGAGACTATCGACTACTTCAACGAATGGACTGGTATCAAGGGATTCCATCTTACTGGCAACTATGGTTCGGGCACTCCTACTGCCGACTGTAGTTATGGTGGATGGATGCGCATTGGACCTAATGCTGCTTATCAGGCTATCGGAACCGTTCTTCACGAAACTGGCCATGGCGTAGGTGTGGGTACTCATTGGATATGGAACAACTGTTCTGATACTCGTCAGAATACAAGTAGCGGCAAATGGCTCGGTAGAGCTGCTACTGAGGTTTATCAGTTCCTTGAGAACAAATATACTGATGATTACTACTTCCAAGGCGACAAAACTCACGGTTGGGGTCGCAATGCCACATATGATTGGCTCGTAAATGGAGCCGACAAAGATAAGCACTCTGAATTGCAGTATGCTGGTGGTATGTGTATCATGTATGGTTTGTTCCTCGATGGTCTATGCCCTACAAGCAATCACCCAAATGGTATCGCTGGCTACACATACAACTTCGACGACTCTAAGAAGTATTATATAATGTGTAAGAATTCTGAGCGTGGTCTTGGCGATGGTCTTCTATTCCAACGTAACACCATCGCAGCATGGAAACCTTATTTCAACACCACTACCGAGGTCAACGACTCTGCTGCATGGTATTTGGAGTTTAACCCTCTCAACGGTTACTATTCATTCAAGAATGCTGTAAGTGGTAAATATTTGACTCGTTCTACTACAACATCTGGAATGTCTGTGAAGCAGACTTCTGTACCTTCTACCGCAGAGCAATTCCAACTTATGCCTGACCGCACAAACGTTACTCTTGGTGCTGGTAAGAATAAGGTTACTACTCATGGATATTGGTTTACATGGTACAACGATGGCAACAAGGCTATGAGTGCTAACGCATTGGGCAAACGTTCTGGTTATGGAACATTGGAACAGACAGCATTCAACTTCAGCAACTCTGCAACAAAACAACAATGGATTATCATCAGCGAAGACGAGTTGGAGGAATTTCGCCAAGCTGCTATAGCGACAAGTATCAAGGATGTCAATACAGATACAGCAACCAACAACTCGCAAACTATCATCGGCATCTATAACGTTGATGGTTCAAAGAAGAATGACATCTCACGTGGTTTGAACATCATAAAATACAACGATGGTTCTACCAAGAAGGTATACATAAAATAAAAATGCATAAATAAAATTAGGAGCTAAACTAGAATCATATTCCGTTTAGCTCCTATTTTATTTAAAAATTTCTTTCCACAATATATATGGAATTATACCGTTGTATTTGTATTATTTGTGGTGTATGTAACATTTACATTCTTTGGATTAGGTCCATACTGATTGTCTGGAGTGCTATCACTAACCATGAATACCAACAACACGATGGAACCTATCACTGGCAACAGACACCAAAGGATATTCCAACCAGAGCGATTTGTATCATGAAGGCGACGTACTGTTACTGCCAATGATGGAATAAAAGCTGCTAATGCATAAAGGATATATAATATATAACCACCAATAGCTCCACCGGCAGCACCTTCGCCACCACCGAATACTCCTCCAAGCATAACACCGAGAATCATAAAAATAAATACAGCGAGTAGGTTAAATAGATAGAAGAACCAATACTCCGAACGTCTTGCACGTCCACTAAAGTTAGCATAGTTGCCAAACACGCTTTTTACAGCTTCTACAAGTCCCATAGTTTTTAGTTTTTTAGTTTGTAATTAATATATAAAAATCTTTTGTCCCCACACAAAACAAGAGTTCTAATATAATTGTAGTAAAACCGTCAATAAATATTATGTTGCAAATATAATCTAAAAATTTAACAAAACAAATATTTTGCTACATTTTTTAATATTTACATATCATTTTCTTGTTTTTTAGCCCATTTTTATAAGCTATTCTACTATAAAAACATCGCAGAACAATACCATTTTCCATTATCACACAGTTCTTTTATACAATTTTTACACTCAATATTGCAAATACATTTGCACTCTCTTCGTTCAATCAATTTTTTGCAGTAACTTTGCACCAAGATTCACAAAACAAACAACAATAACAATTCGACATCTATGAAAGAATTAGCTCTTAAGTATGGATGCAACCCTAACCAAAAGCCATCAAGGATTTTTATGGAAGAGGGTGAGCTTCCTATCGAGGTTATCAACGGTAGACCAGGATACATCAACTTCCTGGATGCGCTAAATAGTTGGCAACTTGTTAAGGAACTGAAAGCTGCTACTGGCATTCCTGCCGCTGCAAGTTTCAAACATGTTAGTCCTGCTGGTGCTGCTATAGGCTTGCCTCTTAGCGACACTCTAAAGAAAATCTATTTCGTTGACGACGTAAAGATAGAACTATCACCTTTGGCTTGTGCCTATGCAAGAGCAAGAGGTGCCGACCGTATGTGTTCATACGGAGATTTCGTTGCTCTTAGCGATGTTTGCGATGCTGCTACTGCTACTCTCATCAAGCGCGAGGTTAGCGACGGTGTTATTGCTCCTGGATATACCGACGAGGCACTCGAAATATTGAAGGATAAGCGCAAGGGTACATACAACGTTATCAAAATCGACCCTAACTATGTGCCACAGCCTATAGAACACAAGCAGGTGTTCGGTATCACTTTCGAACAAGGACGCAACGAGATTAAGCTCGACGATCCTGCTTTGTTCGAGAATATCCCTACTCAGAACAAGACTTTCACCGACGAGGCTAAACGCGACCTTATTATCGCTCTCATCACATTGAAATATACTCAGAGCAACTCTGTATGCTACGTTAAGGACGGACAGGCTATCGGTATCGGTGCAGGTCAGCAGAGCCGTATTCATTGCACTCGCCTTGCTGGTCAGAAAGCTGACACATGGTGGTTGCGCCAATGTCCAAAGGTTATGAACCTTCCTTTCAAGCCAGGCATCCGTCGTGCTGATCGCGACAATACCATCGACGTTTACATCAGCGAGGAGCATGACGACGTATTGAGAGATGGCACATGGGAGATGTTCTTCACCGAAAAGCCAGAAGTTTTGACAATGGAGGAAAAGAAGGCTTGGATTGCTCAGAACACTAAGGTTGCTCTAGGTTCAGATGCTTTCTTCCCATTTGGCGACAACATCGAGCGTGCACACAAGAGCGGTGTAGAATATATAGCACAAGCAGGCGGTAGCATCCGTGACGATAATGTTATTGAGACTTGCGACAAGTATGGCATCGCAATGGCTTTCACAGGTGTTAGATTGTTCCACCATTAATTCATAACATAAACCCCATTTATAGCATGTCAGACAATTTCACCGACATCTTAGAAGGTGGCATCGTCTTCAAGAAGAGTTCTTCTGGAAATAAGGAATCGGACAAAGTGAAGACTAAGGCCAAGAAAAAGAAATACATCACTGGTGCCCACGGCAGCGGTTCGGCTAAACAAAAGGCTAAATACCGCGAACAAAGAGCCAACAGACATAAGTAATGTAAACAAACAATAATAGCGGCAAGAGAAATGCACACAGGCAGATCCTCTTGCCGCTATTTTTATTTTATATTAGCGCTTTAACAAAACACAGCTTTTTCTATTTCATTCTTTAAGAAGGAAGCAACATAGCCTACACTCTGAAAATAGAAACCTGTTGCAGTATTCTGCAAACGTTCAAAAGTGTCTGAAGCATAAAGAACATCTAAAGATTCTTTTGGCGAATAGCCATAAGTTTCCATAAGCCAATCTGCCAGCTCTACAGTTAGTTCATCCTTCATCATCTGTATTTGTTCTGCATTTAATCTTATCATAACGCCTTAAGTTTTTGTAGTGCCCTTTCTGTACCAAAGAAATATTGGAAAGTAATACCTTTAGCATATTTTAATTCCTCTACTAATCTTTGAAGTGATATTGCAATCTTCCTCCATTATTTCTACAAACATCAGATAACACACTCAAAGACTCCTCAAAAGAAAAAGTATGAAGAGTATCATAATGTTTATATAGATAATCCAGCCCTTTAAAACGTTTAAGATATCCATAGGCTTGTTTTGGCATAACACCAAACTTTGTCGCAAATTCACTTACTAATGCGACAACATAACCTACTGTATTATGTTCTTCCCTTGACATATCTTTCTATTTTTATTGCAACAAAAATAGTCAAATATTCCATTGATAACAAGGAAATCCTTCGTTTTCTATGGAATATTTGACTATTTTAACTTCTATACTATATCATCAAGTTTTTAGGGACTTTTTTACTTCCTTATACCTCCACTCTTTGTCAACGTTATGGTGGCATCATGGAGTTTGCGGTTGCCATGGTCGAACATCAAGGCTGGATTGAAACGAGTGCCACGAAACTTAGTTTCGAAATGTAGGTGCTCTGTTGTTGCACGACCTGTGCGACCGGTAAGTCCTATCACTTGGCCTGCTTTCACTTTATCGCCTGCCTTAACAAGGTTCTTCGACTGATGGCTATACAATGTCTCAAATCCATAGGCATGCTTTATGCGTATGCAATTACCATAGCCAGCAAAAGGACCAGAGGATATTACTACGCCATCGAAAGCTGCAAGTATCTCGTCATTTGGCTTTGTCTTTAGGTCTACTCCCGAATGACCTCGTCTGCCTCCGTAAGGACTGATAACCTTTGCTCCTGGTAGAGGATACGACCAATGTTTCTTTTCTATCTTTCTGAGGTCGAGCTTGAATGTAGAATTCTTCTTAAATGGGTCGTCATCAAGATTTGCCATCAGCCTCTTCGACTTTGCGTCGGCAACAACATTTATGCTAATTCTGCCACCCGTTTTTTTGCATTGCACCATCTGCTTTCTCAGCTTATGGCTCGACAAAGAGATAATGGTTTCTGGATTAATCTTCGAACCATTTATCATGATATTGAAGTCAAGGAATTCTCTATTTGAATCTCCACCAACAATAGCGATGGTATGTCCTGCCTTTACTTCCTGCCCAACTTTCACAAGGTTCTGTGCATTATGAGCATAAACGGTTTCAAGACCATTATGATGGCGAACAACAATCACATTGCCATGACCAGAGATATAGGTAGACAAGCGAACGGTTCCGTCAAACATAGCTTTCACAGCATCGCCCTTCTTGGTTTCAATCTCAAGGTCGTTGCCTTTCAATATAGCTTTACCTACTGGCAACGGGAACGAATATTCTTTATCTGGAAGTTGAGTAAAATCAATGTTTATGATATTACTCTTGGCAAAGAGACCTGGTGTTGGCACACTAATCTGCTGCTGTTCGGTGGCAGTAAATTTCTCACTTGTGGCAGACATTATCGTCAGCGACATCATCAATGCCACAACATAAATAGTTAGCTTAGATAGATTCTTTTTAATCATTTGGTTTCCTCCATAATTATTGCTGTATATATTCTGCCCGAGTTAATGCCTTGACGACGGGCAGAGAAAAAATCGTTAGAAGTATAGGTATCAACTCCTGATACCTTTATGTTTTCTGCAGGGATTCCTGCTGCAACCAACTCTCTGCGGTTGCATTCTGGTAGGTCGATATGCCATTTACCCATTTGCTTCGCTATGCCATTCATATCGAAGCCTGCAGAGGCAAACTGGTCGTAGACTTCCTGTCCTACCTCAAAGCTCTCTAATGATATGCCTGGACCTATCACAGCCTTCAACTTATCGGCATTAGAATGGTAGGTTGTTTGCATCTCAGCTACTGCCTTCGAAGCTATGCGCTTTACAGTTCCACGCCAGCCGGCATGTATAGCGCAGGCAGCATGATGCTCAGGATCGTATATTATAATAGGTATGCAGTCGGCAGTAGAAACGCCTATGCATACTCCACTCATCGATGTGAATATACCGTCCACTCCTTCTATCTCCTTAGCTCTCTCTTCCTCAGACAATGCCATAAAGTCGGGAGCTATAATGCAGAAGTCTGCTCCATGCACCTGATGTGGCAACAATATCTTTGTTGGCTCTATGCCTAATGTCTCGGCAAGTGATGCTTTATTGGCTGCGATATTCTCTTGCGAATCGCCACAATAGCTATTGATATTAAAGCTGCAATATGCGCCCTCGCCTACTCCACCATGACGCATGGTAGAGAAAGCACGCACACCTGGGGCTATATCGTATGATAGAAGCTGTGGACTATTCTTCATCATACTCATATTCAAAGTCGTCGAGGTCATCAACATCCTCAACATCGTCTTCGTCTATATATTCAATATCTTCGTCTTCGCCTTCTTGAGCAAGCTCCATAGCAAAGCGCGACATGTCTTTATCCCTATGCACAAGGGTGTCCTCGGCTGTGATATCTTGCAACTTATTGCTCTCGCTATTGAGTTCTTTCCATAGCACATCCTTCAAATCTGAGAGTCCGTAGCCTGTTACTGAAGAGATGAATACTACAGGTAAATCTTCTGGCAGATGCTCACGAAGCATATCCATCAATTCCTCGTCCAAGAGGTCGCTCTTGGTAACTGCCAACACTCTGTGCTTGCTGAGCATTTCTGGATTAAACTGCTCAAGCTCATTCAATAACACTTCATATTCGCGCTTAATATCGTCGGTATCGCCAGGAACCATAAAGAGCAACAACGAGTTGCGCTCAATATGACGCAAGAAGCGAAGTCCTAAACCTTTACCCTCGCTTGCTCCCTCGATGATACCAGGGATATCAGCCATCACAAACGACTTATGGTCTCTATATTCTACGATTCCAAGACTTGGCTCAAGGGTTGTAAAAGGATAGTTGGCAATCTTCGGACGTGCACTCGACAAGGCCGAAAGCAAGGTAGACTTTCCTGCATTAGGGAATCCTACCAAACCAACATCGGCAAGCAACTTCAACTCCATTATCACCGTACGCTCCTGCATAGGCTCGCCTGGCTGTGCAAAACGTGGAGCCTGATTGGTAGCAGTACGGAATTGGAAATTACCCAAACCGCCTCGTCCACCTTTCAATAGCATCACTTCCTGACCATCGTAGGTTACATCGCAGATATATTTTCCGGTCTCAGCATCATATACAACTGTTCCGCATGGCACATCGATATACATATCCTTACCGTCTGTACCATGACACTTGTCGCGTCCGCCGTTGCCTCCATGTTCAGCAAACACGTGGCGCTGATATTTCAGGTGCAACAAGGTCCAATAGTTATGATTGCCACGAAGGATAATGCTTCCGCCGCGACCGCCGTCACCACCATCAGGACCACCATTAGGATTGTATTTCACATGCCTAAGGTGCATAGAGCCCTTACCGCCCTTTCCTGAGCGGCAATATATCTTTACATAGTCTACGAAATTGGAATCTGCCATTTAAGTGAAGAATTAAAAAAGTGAAGAAGAAAAAAAGTGAAGAGTGAAGAGTGAAGAGTGAAGAATCATATAGCCTTAATGGTATTGGATTCTTCGTTCTTCACTCTTCACTCTTCCCTAAATTATTCGGCAATGCCGTCGATAACCTTGCAGATGTCTGCAAAGATTACCTCAAGCTGACCATCACCCTTTACGTGATGATGCAAGCCTTCGCCATCATACCAGCCGATGAGAGGAGCTGTCTGGTTGTGATAAACGCCAAGACGCTTCTTGATTGTCTCCTCGTTATCATCTGAACGACCGCTCTCGATACCACGCTTGATAAGACGCTCCATCAAAACATTCTCTGGAACATCCAATTCTATCATAGCTGCAATCTTATGACCACGCTCTGCGAGCATTTTCTTCAAAGCCTCAGCTTGTGGAATAGTACGTGGGAAACCATCAAAGATTACGCCCTTGTGCTCCTTGCCAAAGCTGTCGTAAACACTTGCAAGGATATCTATCATGAGCTCATCAGGGATAAGCTGACCGTTGTCAATATATCCCTTGGCTGTCTTGCCGAGTTCTGTACCATTCTTGATTTCTGCGCGAAGCACGTCGCCTGTAGAAATATGACCGAAGCCATACTTCTTAATCATCAGATCGCTCTGAGTACCCTTTCCTGAACCTGGGGCACCGAAAATAACAATGTTCTTCATTTTTACTTTTTTGACTAAATCTATTGTGTTGTCTATATTATTCTACGATTGTATAAATTTCTTTCAGGTTTCTGCCCTGCTGGTCGTAATCAAGACCATAGCCCACGATGAAGTCGTTAGGAATCTCCATTGCTGCATACTCGATGTTCAATGGCACCTGTAGCTTACCTGGCTTAAGGAGCAGAGTGCAGATATGTATAGACTCAGGGTTGCGTGTTCCCAACTGTTCTACCATACGCTTCATAGTGAAACCTGTATCTACGATATCTTCCAAAATAACAACAGTACGTCCTGCTATGTCTTCGTTCAAGCCAATAACTTCTTTTATCTTACCTGTCGAGGTGGTACCTTGATAAGAAGCAAGCTTCACAAAAGAGATTTCACATGGAATAGTGATATTGCGAATCAAATCGGCAGCAAAAACAAAAGAGCCATTGAGCACGGCTATAAAAAGTGGATTCTTGTCTGCCAAATCGTTATTGATTTTTTCTGCAACAGCTTTCACACGCTGCTGTATCTCTTCCTCGGGGATAAACGTTCTGAACGTTTTATCCTTAATAGTTACTGTGCTCATTGTATGTCGAATTTTGGATAATTTGTGGCAAAGTTACTTTAAAATGACGGAAAAACAAAAGAAAAGAATTGATTTTTGGCATATTACACAACAATAGGTATGAAATAAACAAAAAAAAGCTAACTATTGGGCTTTTATTAGTATTAATTTTGTATTTTTGCTGTCGATATGAAAATTTTCACTTCTGCTCAGATTCACGAGCTTGACAAATACACCATAGATAATGAGCCCATCGCGTCGACCGACTTGATGGAAAGGGCTGCTAACGCCATTACCAAAGCCATAATCGACGAATGGACCGAGTATACACCAATAGTAGTTTTTGCTGGTCCTGGCAATAATGGCGGTGATGCACTTGCTGTGTCAAGACTATTGGCAGAACGTGGATACGAAGTCCACACATATCTGTTCAATATCCACAACAAGCTTTCTGTTGATTGCCAAACCAACAAAAAACGTCTTGAGGAATGCAGCAAAATAAAATCTTTCACCGAGATTACTGTCAACTTCGACCCTCCTCAACTCACAGAGAACACATTGGTCATTGATGGTCTTTTCGGCTCAGGCATCAACAAACCTCTCTCTGGCGGTTTCGCATCGCTGGTTAAATATATCAACCAGTCGCCATGCAAGGTGGTTAGTATCGATGTGCCATCGGGATTGATGTGCGAAGACAATACTTTCAACATACGTGCTAACATCATTCGTGCCAACATGACGCTGACTCTTCAGCAAAAGAAATTGGCTATGATGCTCCCTGACAACCAGCTGTATATTGGCAAGTTGAAGGTATTGGATATAATGCTGAGCCATGAGTATATTGAGAATACCGACTCTAAATATTATATCACTGAAGAAAAGGATATAAGAAACATGTTGCGCCCTCGCTACGACTTTGCTCATAAGGGCAACATGGGCACAGCGCTCATCGTAGCTGGCAGCTATGGCATGGCTGGCGCTGCGATATTGTCTACAAAGGCTTGTCTGCGTAGTGGTATCGGAAAGGTGTGCGTACGAACTCCAATGCTCAACTATCAGATAATGCAAATCAGCGTTCCTGAGGCTGTATTGGTTATGGACAACGACGAGAAGGTTTTCTCTGAATCTACTGATGCCAACGACTACGAGGCTGTTGCCATTGGTCCTGGTCTTGGTCAAGCTGAAAACACCGCTGTTGCCTTGATGGCTCAGCTCAAGCGCACACAATGTCCTATTGTTGCCGATGCCGATGCTCTAAATATCTTGTCGTCGCATCAAGCTTGGATGCAACAGTTGCCACGACATATCATCATGACTCCACATCTTAAAGAGATGGACCGCCTTATAGGCAATGCTTGCAATGGCGACTATGAGCGTTTGACTAAGGCTTGCGAAATGGCTGCTCGCCATGAGGCTTATATTATTCTGAAAGGTCACCATACTGCTATCTGCACTCCTGAAGGAAGGGTTTTCTTCAATAATACAGGCAACAGTGGCATGGCAACAGCTGGCAGCGGCGATGTGCTAACAGGTATCATCACAGGTTTGCTGGGTAGAGGATATTCAGAACAAGAGGCTTGCATCCTCGGTGTCTATCTCCACGGCCTTGCTGGCGATATTGCTGTTCGCGAACTTGGCAAAGAGAGCCTCATCGCATCTGATATCATCGATTATCTGCCAAAGGCTTTCAAGCTTCTGGAAGAATAACAAATCGTAAAAACCTAAACACAAGAATATAAACATGAATAATATTATTTCCACCCTACTGCTTTCTGCTGCAGCTTCTCTTTCGGGCTACGCTCAGCAGGCTAATGAGGCAATATCTTACTATTTGCCTACTACGGCAGTTCATGTAAATTTGATAATAGAGAAGACCAATTATACTCCTGGTCTGTTGGCTGAATATGCACAAAGATACATGCGCTTAGACAATGTAAGTCTTGATGCTTATACCACGTATAGAATCATCGCTACAAATATGTATACTACTGCTGAGCCTGACACAGCAAAGCTTTTCACATTGGAAATCGACAAAAACCATTTCATCAATAACGTGTCGAAGACAGAAAAGGGGCTCTTGCTTGCTATCAATGGCGAGGGCAAAGACAACACCGTGATTCCTACGTTCACTCCGTCTAAGCCTCAACCTATATTGAACTCTAAGGACTACATGTCGCAAGATATCCTCTCGGCAACAAGCTCGGCTAAGATGGCTGAACTTACTGCCAACGAGATATTCGAAATCAGAGATAGTCGTACTCAGCTTGCTCGTGGCGAGGCTGACTTCATGCCTAAGGATGGCACACAGCTAAAACTTATGATGTCGCAACTCGACACTCAGGAGAAGGCTCTCATGCAGGTATTCTCTGGTGTAACAACCAAAGACACTACATTGACAACAATCACCTACCTCCCTACCTCTGAGGTCGAAAAGCAACCTTTATTCCGCTTCTCTAAGTATTATGGCATTGTAGACAACGACGACCTCTCTGGCTCTCCTTATTATATTAAGGTTGCCAAGAAGAAGACTTTCGACGATGAGCCTGCTGCAGCTGATGCCAAAAAGGATAAAAAGGAAAAGAAGGATAAAAACGACATCGGACTTAGAGTAAACATCCCTGCTAAGATGGATATCACCATATTCAATGGCACAGGCAACACATTGGCTAAAGAGCAATTCCAAGCTCCACAGTTCGGTAAGCTCGAGAATCTTAGCGGTGAACTATTCGGAAAGAAACAGAGCAGCCGACTAATCCTAAACCCGCAGACTGGTGCCATCTCTAAGATTGAAGCGCTAAATATTGCGAAATAAAAGAAAACTGCAAAGAGATTTATTCTAAAAAGCATATAACTAAAAAGGGTGATACCGCTTGGTATCACCCTTTAATATTATATGATCTAATCAGATTAGCACTGAGCGAGCTTACCGTCTGAACCGAGTACGTTCACAATCTTGTGGATGTACATCTTCTTCATGTTCTCGCGAGCTGGCTTCAAATACTGACGTGGGTCGAAGTGATCTGGATGCTCAGCGAAGTGCTGACGGATAGCTGCTGTCATAGCAAGACGTGAGTCTGAGTCGATATTGATCTTGCAAACTGCTGACTTAGCAGCCTTACGGAGCTGATCCTCAGGAATACCGATAGCAGCCTTCAAGTCACCACCGAACTTGTTGATAGTGTTAACCTCTTCCATTGGAACTGATGAAGAGCCGTGGAGTACGATTGGGAATCCAGGAAGCTTCTTCTCGATCTCAGCAAGGACATCGAAAGCCAATGGAGGTGGAACCAATACACCGTTTACCAATGTGCACTGCTCTGGAGTAAACTTGTGTGCACCGTGTGATGTACCGATAGAGATAGCCAATGAGTCACAACCTGTGCGTGTAGCGAAGTCGATAACTTCCTCAGGCTTTGTATAGTGAGACTCTGCTGCACAAACCTCGTCCTCAACACCAGCGAGAACGCCAAGCTCAGCCTCTACAGTTACATCAAACTGATGTGCATATTCTACAACCTTTCTTGTCAAGGCGATGTTCTCCTCGTATGGAAGTGAAGAACCGTCGATCATTACTGAAGAGAAACCATTGTCGATGCAATCCTTGCAAAGCTCGAATGAATCTCCGTGGTCGAGGTGGAGAACAATCTCTGGATGCTCGCAGCCGAGTTCCTTAGCATACTGTACAGCGCCCTCTGCCATGTAGCGAAGGATAGTACCGTTAGCATAGTTACGTGCACCCTTAGAAACCTGCATGATAACAGGAGACTTTGTCTCTACTGCAGCCTGTACAATTGCCTGCATCTGCTCCATTGTGTTGAAGTTGAAAGCAGGAATAGCATAACCGCCTGATACCGCTCTCTTGAACATCTCACGGGTGTTCACGAGACCCAAATCTTTGTAATTTACCATAATTGTTTGTTTATGTTTAAAAAAACTAATATTCTTGGTTTTTATCCGCTGCAAAATTAGCAATTATATTTTTTCTTGCAAAATGTTGCATGTTTAATTAGTGTTCCAAATTTTATAAAATGCTAAAACACGCTTGTTTTTCGGGGGCGGTTCACAGTTTTGCAAATTCCGCTTTACAATTTTCCTAAGATATACCAGTTTTTGGTCTTTTTCTCTTATTCTTCACCCTGTTTGTGCTTTCTTGTCAACTCAGAAGCAAACAAAAGCACTACGAAATAGCCTATAAAAGGTATCATAAATGGCAATACCAGATTGGTTTGGTCTGCCACATAGCCCATCAGTAAGAAGAAGCAGCCACCGATAGGTGTCATCATCAAGAGCGATGATGCACTCTTGGTAAGATTGCCCAAGCCTTGCAAAGCTAAAGTGAAGATGGTTGGGAACATAATGGCTTCAAATAGATAGTTGCAAACAAGGGCTATCATAGAACATTTGCCCAAATCGAGCAACACAAAGCCTATACATACCACACTTCCGATACCACAGTATAGTAGCATCAGCTCGGCACGCACCTTACGCATTATCCATGAACCAAAGAATCGTCCTACCATAAAGAAGCCCAACGCCACGGTCAACACTATCGAGGCTGTATTATCGTCCATCCATCCCTGACCAGTCACAAAGTTGATGAAATAGCTATTGATAGATATCTCGGCTATCTCGTATGCCAAAAGGGCGAAGAGGCCGAATACAAACATAGGATGACGCTTAAAAAGCTTCATTATTCGGGTGTCCTGTATGCTATCTTCTTCTGTTTCTTCGTGCTTTATCTCTGGCAGGTCTACTCTTGAGAATACCACGGCTATACACATCACCAATACTCCAAGCACTGCGTATGGCACAACAACATTGCCACCATCTGAACTGCCGTTAAACAAGAACTGACCTACGGCATAGGTAGCAAACAAGCAGCCCAAACCATTAAACGACTGCGAGAAGTTTAGTCGGCTTGATGCTGTCTCCTTATCGCCAAGTTCTGCTGCATAGGGGTTGGCAGCTGTCTCCAAGAATACGAGTCCGCAACCTATTATAAATAGCGGACCAAGATAGGCATAGAAGGTTCCTATCTCTGCACCTGGTATAAAGAGCAATGCGCCAAAAGCAAAGAGGGCGAGTCCAAACACCACTCCTCGTCTATAGCCTTGGCGATTGATAAACCAGCCGGCTGGTATTGCCATAAGGAAATATCCCAGATATGTTGTCACCTGTATCAACGACGACTGGGTTAGGGAAATGTCGAGCGAGTTTTGGAAATGCTTGTTCAATACATCAAGGATGGCTCGTGCAAATCCCCACAAAAAGAAGAGCGAGGTTATCAAGACAAAGGGCACGAGATACTTCTTGTCTGTCAATGTTGGTCGATTTGTTTTCATTAACTATATTTTTTATTGTTCTAATCGAATAATATCTTCCCATAAATGGAAAGTATATATTACTAAACGGAAGAATTCCTTAAAAATTGTTTCTTACGCATAGTTTTCTCATTCTTGATAGGCTTTTCAAAAACTCTTTCCATTATTTGTCAATACAAGCTAAAAACTGTATCTTTGCCACTATATATATACAAAAACTCACAAAACTATGACTATCAACCATTCAAAAACAATTATTTCTTCAATTGTTCTTTTAGTCTTGTCTGTATCAACCTCGTTTGCACAGCCAAGGGCTAAGCGTTGGGTTATTCCTAACGACACTTTCAAACCTGTAAGTTTCGACGTCAAGACTTCACAACCAGAACAAACAGTACTGCACTTTGGTGCTTCAGATGCTTGGAGTATGCTCTTTATTGGTACATGGCCTGAGCAACAGCAGCAACAGATTGCCGACTGGCTATTCAGTACCGAAAATGATGCTACTGGCAAACCTAAGGGTATCGGCCTATCGCTATGGAGAATGAATCTCGGAGCTGGCAGCTGGGAACAGGGCGACTCATCATATATAAATAGAGGTACTCGCACAGAATGCCTACTACAACCTGACGGAACTTGGAATTGGAATAAGCAACTACCACAGCGCAAATTCCTCAAAATGGCTAAGGAGCGTGGTGTGCCTTATCTGCTATTGTTCTGCAATTCTGCTCCTGTGCAGTTCACAAAGAATGGACTTGCCACCAACACAGGTCGTGGTGGCGACATCAATCTCAAAGATGATTGCTATGATGATTTTGCTCGTTTCCTTGCTAATGCAACAAAGGGCATTGAGGAACACGACGGGGTAAAGATTGATTATGTCAGTCCGGTCAACGAGCCTGATGGGCACTGGAATTGGCAAGGACCTAAACAAGAGGGCTCACCTGCAACAAATCGTGAGATAAGCCATTTGGCTAAGGAAACAAGCAAAGCTTTCAAGAAACTTAAGCTCGACTCTAAGATTGTGTTAAGCGAAAGTTCCGACCTTCGTTGTTTGCTTGGAGAATATAAAGCAGGATGGCAACGTGGCTATACCATTGCCACTCTCTTTGGCAAAGATAGCGTAAAAACATGTGTCAAGGGGTTGTATGGCATACCAAGCGTGGTGCTTGGTCATACCTACTGGACTAACACTCCTATCGACACCATGCGCTCCATACGTCTTGCTCTACGCGACGAACTAAAGAAATACGGACTCGACTATTGGCAGAGCGAGGTGTGCATAATGAGTAATGATGAAGAGATTGGTGGTGGTGGAGGTTTCGACTTCTCTATGAAGACTGCTCTTTATGTTGCTCGTATGATGCACTACGACCTTGTATATGGCAATGCTTGTAGCTGGTCGTGGTGGCGTGCTGCTGGCGAGAACTATAAGGATGGGCTCTTGCGTATATATACTCACGATGGTATGAAAACAGGGCATGCTGTCGACTCAAAACTTCTTTGGGCTATGGGCAACTATAGTCGCTTTGTTCGTCCTGGCGCTGTTCGACTTGATATTGATGCCTACAACGACGAAGGCGACATAGTGAAAGAGGGCGACACTCGCCCATACGGCACAATGCTTTCTGCATATAGAAACGTCGACGGTAAACTGGTTGTGGTAGCCATCAACTATTCCGACCGTCTATGCCCTATCACTCTCAACGTAGATGGCAAGCCGCATCGTTGGAATATGTATCGCACTTCGGATATCTCTGCTGAGAGCCTTCTGCCAATCGGCTCTGCTATCGACAAAACGACATTAACTCCTCGCAGTATAACAACATTTGTAAGTGAAGGGCAATAGCTCTTCACTTATTTTCTTGTCTCTACATTAAATTCGGTAACCTTTGATATAGTTTCGCCATTCTGCAATACAGAGCAGCATAGCTTTATTGTGCCATACTTCAGACGGTTGTCAGCTTTCACCATAGCGGTATATCTCACACCTTTATATGCACCTATCTTCTCTACACATACTGGCTGCGATATATATATATGCTTATTGCCGGTCATCTCTGCCACGGTTGGCACCACATTATATATTGGTTGCAAACCATTGTTGTAGACCTCAAACACTACCTTACACATTTCGCCTCGCGATATCGTTTCGTCTCCATCGGCATCTATGAAGCGTGCGTTTCTTATCTCTACAGTTGGTGCCGAATGGGTATACACATTGTCGGCTGGTGATGATGGTTGCTTATATTCGTAGTTGCCTGTAGCAGCATCTCCACCATCGAAATCGATACGGTCGTCACCACTATTGGTAGAATCATAGCCGCTATTGTCAAATCCGCTGTTGCCGTATTGATATCCATCGTCTTGCTGCATACTCTGATTGCGCTGTGCACGGCGTTGCTTCATCGCCTCGCGATGTTCTTCCATCTCGCCATGTGCTTTCTGGTCGGCAACATTGCCTATGGTGGCACCTACCATAGCACCACCAGCCATACCCACAATGGTTCCTATATCTGAGCCTCGCGGTCCGCCACTTATACCTCCTATTGCCGAACCGAGTATGCTTCCAAACTGTGCACCGGTATATGCTCCAGCGCCAGTATATGAGCTACAGCTGCTAAGCAATAATGTTGCTCCAACAGCACAAACCATCATCTTCTTCATATCTTTTACTTGATTTGTTCCTTTATATTTATAGGCATACAAAACTATCTTTGCAGCTTTTGTTTTCTGCAAAGATAATAATTTTTCTATTATCATCTATCGATTTTTTCCTAAATTAGCATAGGGAATTCCCTATACAATACAAAATGCCCTTTTTTATCAGCCAATGACTCAAGCAAATATCCTAATACCAATAGCTTATACATTCAAAAAGAAAAAGCCTCAACTATTTCATTTCTTCTCTTTCTGCAACCTTATATTCGTCGGGTTTCACAAATTCGAATTCGAATTCTGGCATATCGTCCTCTTCCATACGATAAGGCACAATTTTCTCCGTTACTGGTTTCACCTCGACCATAGCCACGCCCTGTGCAAGCATTCCTATTGCCTTAGCTGCCGCATACGATAGGTCTATAACGCGACCTCTACCGTATGGTCCACGGTCGGTAACCTTAACATCCACAGATTTATTATTGCTAAGGTTCGTTACTCGCAGTATTGTGCCGAAAGGGTATTTCTTATGAGCACACGTCAAACTATCATGATGTATTCGCTCACCACTTGCCGAGCGTGCTCCCGTGGCTTGTTTTGAATAATAAGAAGCCTTGCCTTTCTGCACATGATGCTTGTGCACAGCTGTTTTCTGTGCTTGTTTTTTCTGTGCAGAAAGACAAGGCTTTCCTGTTATCAATAGTGAAGCAAAGAGCATAAAAAACATACACACCGTCATTCTTATGGCGTTGCCTACAATCATTCTTGTGTTTATGTTTAACCTATTGCTTCCTATTCTCATCGTTTAATATTTCTTCACTCAGGCATCTCCGCCTTCATCCAGCATCTACGCCTTCATCCAGCATCTCCGCCTTCATCCAGCATCTACGCCTTCATCCAGCATCTCCGCCTTCATTTATTCACTTCGGTGGCATATTTGCCACCGTCGCTTATACTATTCCCTGAGCCATCATGGCATTAGCCACCTTCATGAAGCCTGCCACATTAGCGCCCTTGACATAGTCGATATATCCATCAGCCTGTGTGCCGTATTTCACGCACTGCTCGTGGATAGAATGCATGATATAGTGCAGCTTGTCGTCGACTTCCTTCTCGCTCCAGCTCAATCGCATAGAGTTCTGGGTCATCTCCAATCCACTTGTAGCCACACCGCCTGCATTGACAGCCTTGCCAGGAGCAAAGAGCTGCTTAGCAGCAACAAACTTATCCACAGCCTCGGCTGTGCATCCCATGTTGGAAACCTCTGCCACACACAATGGCTTGTGTGCCAATATGCGATCAGCATCCTCGCCGTTGAGCTCGTTCTGGGTAGCGCAGGTGAGGTAGATCTGTGCCTCTTGCTCCCATGGTTTCTTGCCTGCGAAGAACTGTGAGCCAGGGAACTCGTCAGCATAAGGCTGGCAGATATCGTTGCCTGAAGCACGAAGCTCAAGCATATAGGCAATCTTCTTCTCATCAAGACCTGCAGGATCGTAGATGTATCCGTCTGGTCCGCTGATGGTGATAACCTTAGCACCAAGCTGGGTAGCCTTCTGAGCAGCACCCCAAGCCACATTTCCGAAGCCGCTTATCGCAACTGTCTTGCCCTTGATATCGATATCGCGTGTCTGCAACATCTGATTTACGAAGTAGAGGGCACCATAGCCAGTAGCCTCAGGACGAATGCGAGAGCCGCCCCACTCGAGTCCCTTACCTGTCATAACGCCTTCCCACTGGTGGGTAAGCTTCTTGTAAGTACCGAATAGATAACCAATCTCGCGTGCTCCTACGCCGATGTCGCCTGCTGGCACATCCTCGTTAGGACCTATATTATGATAAAGCTCCTGCATGAATGCCTGACAGAAGCGCATAACTTCAGCATCGCTACGTCCGCGGATAGAGAAGTCGGAACCTCCCTTGGCACCGCCCATCGGCAATGTGGTGAGAGCATTCTTAAAGGTCTGCTCAAAGCCGAGGAACTTCATGATGCTTAAGTTTACAGATGCATGGAAGCGCAAACCGCCCTTGTAAGGACCTATAGCGCTATTGAACTGTACGCGATAACCGGTGTTTACATGTACCTCGCCATTGTCGTCAACCCATGGCACGCGGAACTGTATCACACGCTCTGGCTCTACCAGTCGCTCAATGAGTTTTGCCTTCTCAAATTCTGGGTGTTGGTTGTAAACATCCTCGATAGAGGTTAGCACTTCTTTCACAGCCTGAAGATACTCAGGCTCGCCTGAATGCTTGCGCATCAGCTCTTGCATTATTTTTTCAACTTCCATAGCTAAAAGGATTTTTAGGTTGTAGTATCATTATGTTATATTGATACGGCAAATATAGAGAATTCCACCCTAACAACCAAATAAAACTCAAAAATTTTATTCTTTTTTACTTTCTTTTTGTTGTTATCGCAAAAAGTAGTAACTTTATAGCCATAAAAACCTAACTACAAACACATAACAACCATGGAATCAAAGATACCACAGGAGTGGAACAAATTCTATCTTAAAGATGTGACGTTCGTCAACTTGATGATGCGTCGTGTGTATAATGTGCTTATCGTTGCCAATCCCTACGATGCCTTCATGCTCGAAGACGATGGTCGTGTGGAGGAGAAGATATACAACGAGTATATGGAGCTTGGCTTGCGATATCCGCCTACGTTTACTCAGGTTTCTACCATCGAGGAGGCTGAGAAGGTGCTACAGACTACCAACGTAGACCTTGTATTATGTATGCCGGGCAACGCCGACAACGATGCCTTCACGGTGGCTCGTGCCATAAAGGGTAAATTTCCCGACATCCATTGTATTGTGCTTACTCCTTTCTCTCACGGCATCACTCGCCGTATGCAAAACGAGGACTTGTCGATGTTCGACTACGTGTTCTGCTGGCTTGGCAACACCAACCTCATCCTTTCTATCATCAAGCTCATCGAGGATAAGATGAACATTGAGCACGACATCGAGGAGGCGGGTGTGCAGATGATATTGCTGGTGGAAGATTCGGTGCGCTTCTATAGTTCTATCCTACCTAATTTATATAGCTACATTCTTGTGCAGAGCAAGCGATTCTCTACCGAGGCGCTAAACAGACATTCTGCCACCATGCGTATGCGTGGTAGGCCTAAGGTGGTGTTGGCGCGCAACTACGAGGAGGCGTTGGCGCTCTACGAGAAGTATAAGGACAACACGCTGGGTGTAATCAGCGATGCGCAATTCCCTGTTAATGGCAAGAAGGATCCTGAGGCTGGCTTAAAGCTCTTGAGGGCTATTCGTGCCGAAGACGAATATGTGCCGCTCATCATGGAGAGTTCTGACTCTGAGAATCGTCAGCGTGCAGAGGCTGAGGGTTTCCGCTTTGTTGATAAAAACAGCAAGAAGATGAGCATCGACCTTCGTCGTATCATGGAGGAGCACATGGGCTTTGGCGACTTCATATTCCGCGACCCTAATACTCACGAAGAGCTGGTGCGCATACATTCGCTCAAGGAGTTGCAAGACAACATCTTCAAGATTCCGCGCGACTCTATGCTCTACCACATATCGCGCAACCACATGAGTCGTTGGCTCACGGCGCGTGCCATCTTCCCTGTGTCGGCATTCCTTAAGCAGGTGACATGGCACAAGCTGCAGGATGTGGATGCTCACCGTCAAATCATCTTCGATGCCATAGTGCAATATCGCCACATGAAGAATATCGGCGTGGTGGCTGTCTTCGACCGTTGCAAGTTCGACAAGTATGCTCACTTTGCGCGTATCGGCGAGGGTTCTCTTGGAGGCAAGGGCAGAGGCTTGGCTTTCCTCGACAATGTGATAAAGCGACAGCCTGAGTTCTCGCAGCTGCCGGGTGTGACGGTGCAGATACCAAAGACGGTGGTGCTGTGTACGGATATCTTCGACCAGTTTATGGAGCAAAACAACCTGTACCAGATAGCGCTCAGCGATGCTTCTGACGAAGAGATATTGCAGGCGTTCCTGAAGGCACAGTTGCCTGATTCGCTCACCGACGACTTCTTCACATTCTTCGAAGCCACGGGCAGTCCTATTGCTGTGCGCTCAAGTTCGCTCCTCGAGGATGCTCACTATCAGCCGTTTGCCGGTATCTATTCTACATATATGATACCTTGGCTATCTGACAAATACCAGATGCTCCACATGTTGGCTGCTGCCATCAAGGGTGTGTATGCGTCGGTCTACTATCGCGACTCTAAGGCGTATATGACTGCCACCAGCAATGTCATCGACCAAGAGAAGATGGCGGTGATACTGCAGTCGGTGGTGGGCAAAACGTATGGCGACCACTATTATCCTAATATGAGTGGTGTGTTGCGCTCTATCAATTACTACCCTATCGGCAACGAGAAGGCGGAAGAGGGAATAGCTTCGCTGGCATTAGGTTTAGGAAAATATATCGTTGATGGTGGACAGACGCTGCGTGTGTCGCCATATCATCCCGACCAGGTGTTGCAGACTTCGGAAATGGAGACTGCTCTGAGGGAGACGCAGACTAAGTTCTATGCCTTGGACATGGAGCGTGTGGGCGATGACTTCAAGGTGGACGATGGTTTCAACATCAAGCAGCTAAAGGTGAAGGAGGCTGATGCCGACCACTCGCTGACGTATATTGCTTCTACTTTCGACCCTTACGACCAGGTGATACGTGATGGTATCTATGAGGGTGGCAGAAAGATTATCTCGTTTTGCGGTGTGCTGCAGCAAGACATCATTCCGCTGCCTCGACTCTTGCAGATGTCGATGAAATATGGTGCCGAGGCTATGCGCCGCCCTGTGGAGATAGAGTTTGCATGCAACATCAACGACGACCGCACTGCCGACTTCTATCTCTTGCAGATTCGTCCTATCGTAGACTCTAAGCAGATGCTCGACGAGGATGTGGCTGCCATAGCTGACGACAAATGCTTGCTGCGTTCGCATAAGTCGCTGGGGCATGGTGTGGTAGAGGATGTGGTGGATGTTGTCTATGTGAAATACGACGACAACTTCACGGCTGCCAACAACTATCGCATTGCCGACGACATAGAGCGCATCAACCGTAAGTTCCTTGCCGAAGAGCGTGGCTATGTGCTTGTGGGTCCTGGTCGTTGGGGGTCGAGCGACTCATGGCTTGGCATACCTGTGAAATGGCCTCACATCTCGGCAGCAAGGGTTATAGCGGAAGTGGCATTGAAGAACTATCGTGTAGACCCAAGTCAGGGTACTCACTTCTTCCAAAACCTCACCTCGTTTGGTGTAGGCTATTTCACTATCGACAGCAACACCAACGATGGTATCTTCCGCAAGGATATCCTCGACGCTATGCCTGCCGTAGAAGAAACCGACTATGTGCGCCACGTCCGCTTCCCTCGCCCATTCCGCATCCTCATGGATGGCATGAAGCAAGAGGGTGCCGTAGTGCTCAGCGACTAACACCTATTCCTTTTAAGGAACACATATAACTAAAGATATTTAAATATTTATCCTTATATTTGGAGATAAATACAGAAATAACTATATTTGCTGCATGATAATAGAATACGGTATAGAAGCAAAATCTAACTCTGAGATAATATCAGAATTGGGAGCACGATTCAAAGAATATCGTTTGTTCAGCAATCTCACTCAGAAAGAGGTGGCAGCAAAAGCTGGTGTGAGCATATTCACCATCAGCCAGTTCGAGAAAGGCGAGGCAAGAAACATCGGTTTTGGCACAATCCTTTCATTATTAAGGAGCATCGGTTTCTTGCAAGAAGTAGAGAAGCTGTTGCCCCCACTACCTATGTTGCCCAACCAGATTAAGAAAATGAACGAAAAGAAAGAAAGGGTAAGGCATGAAAGATAATATCATACAAGTTCAATTATGGAACAAGGATGTTGGCTTGTTGTCGTGGGACGACAAGCAGGGCTGTTCTGTCTTTCAGTTCGATAAAGACTTTATACAATATGTTTGGAACATTGCTCCACTAATAGCTCCATTAGATTCTGCCTATGTTCAGAAATCCTTCCCTATGTCGGGCAACAAAGAAAAGCTTTACGGAGGTTTACCTGAATTCATTGCCGACTCTTTGCCTGACTATTGGGGAAACATAGTCTTTCAAAAATGGATGGAAGCCAACCATCTGCATCCAAAATCGGTAAATGCCGTAGATAGATTGTCGTTTATAGGCAAACGAGCCATTGGTGCCTTGGAGTTTCAGCCAGCGCATATCCAAGAAGACGCCTCTATAAACATCGAATTAAGTTCACTCTATGAACTTGCCAACAGATTGTTTTTAGACAGACAAGATGTAAATATCGACATGAGCAACAATCTGATAATGGAAGATTTGTATAAGGTAGGAACCTCTGCTGGTGGGCAACGTCCAAAAGCCATTATAGGTATGGATGAGGATACGGGCATTATACGTTCTGGACAAGCAGACTTGCCACCCAACTTTAAACACTATATATTAAAGTTCGACACCAGCAAACAAAATGAGCAACCCTGCACAAAGGTGGAAATGGCTTATTACCTAATGGCAAAGGATGCAGGTATCAACATGATGCCATCTAAATTAGTAGAGATAGAAGGAAGACAGAACTTCCTGACTCAGCGCTTTGACAGACATAATGGCAAGAAGATACATACTCAAACCTTAGCAGCCATGAGTTCTTTTGCCGATGCCTACGAAGATTTGTTTGTTGTAGGAAGAAAACTAAATCTATCTGCCGACGAGCAGAGTCAGCAATACAGAAGAATGGTATTCAATGTTATTGCTGAGAATGTTGACGACCATACAAAAAACTTTTCTTTTATTATGCTGCCAAATGGCGAGTGGCATATTTCGCCAGCCTATGACATCGTGTTTTCTGCAGACCCTGATTCTCATTTCTATCGCAACCATGAACTCACAATACTTGGCAAGCGAAAGAATATCACCAAGCAAGACTTGTTGCTCTTTGCTCAAAGACAAGACATCAAGAATGCTGCAAGCATCATAGATGAAGTAACAGAAGTGGTAATGAATTTCAAGACGTATGCCGAAAAGGTAGAAATCGATGATTATTGGATTCAGAAAATAATGAGAGTCATTGAAGAAAACTACAAATAGCCAGTCTGAGATTTTAAAGAAAACAACTCGTTTGAGATTTTAAAGACAACAAATACAACAAGTACAACAGATACAACTTCAGATAATTTTATGCTTAAAATATTCGTAGCATAATCTTTCACCGGTTGTATTTGTTGTATCTGTTGTATTTGTTGTTTTTTCTTTCATACAGAGCCGAGTTAGGCTCCACATTCGTGTTCTCAGTGCTATCCGTATGCGACAAAACCGATGATAACCCAAAAAGTCAGTCCTACGATGGCATTTTTTGAGACTAATGATACTTTGCAAAGTATCACGTGATACTTTGCAAAGTAATACGTGATACTTGCCCAAGTATCACGTATTACTTTTTTCGCTATCTTTTTTGCAAAAAAAGAGTGCATACCGCTTTGGCATGCACTCTCTGTATATACTATAATTAATCGCTATTACGATTAGTCTTCCCAAACATCAAAAGTATGCTCTTTTGAGTACTGGTTTTCGCTTTCCATTGTTGGATCACTCATAGTAGGTTCACCTGATGGACGACAATCCATTAATCTACTCATAGTAGACATAAGTACTGTTTCAATAGCCATTACCGAGATGGCTGGTGTCATATATGTTTTCTTCATAATATCTTTGCCTTTAAAGTTTATTTTCTTACTACTTTCTTACTACTTTCTTACCATTCACGATATACAAGCCTGGCTTAGCCATAGAAGCCACACGCTGACCATTGAGGTTGTAGATAGCCTTAGCATTCTCTACATTAGCATTTACGCCCTCGATGCCTGTAGCCTCGCCATTAAATGCGAAGCCCTTAGCGCCAGCTGCTTTTGCCTTAGGTACTGCCAAATAAGCTGTTCCTGCCTTTACATAGAATGCGCCACCATTGTCGGCACCCCAATAGAAGCCTAACTGAGTCTTATTTGTCCAATCACCATAAGCCAACTTATAGTATACCTTACCTGTCTCTGCGGTGAATTTGCCACCAGCTACAGAAGGCATAAGCATGTTTGCATCCTCAGCAAGAGCGTCTACGGTATAGTTTTCTACAGTATAGTAATTTACATTCGATGCTGTAGAATAAAGCATTATACCTGTTTTTGCAGGTATATAGTAACCACTAATCGTCTCGCTTCCTGTTGATGCTTCCTTAGATGCAAACATATTGCTTTTTTCTGTTATTTTACCATTAGCAACAGTTATAGCATAAGGTATAACTTGGTCTATAGGGAAGAATGTAACCTTATCGCTACAGAATGTAGCATAATAGCTTTCATCATCCTGAGCGATTAATTTCAATGTCTGTGCGGTGTAGGTAGGCTCGGCAGCTGCTTCAACTGTTGTACAATAGCCATAGTATGTAGCAACAGGCTGATTTGTAAATATTTCTATCTTAGACATACGGACACCACTAGAAGACTTTGATGATATAGTACCTACATTAGATATAACCCTAAGTTTTCCGTTTCCACTCAAAGGAGTGCCATTTTCGAAAGAATTTTCACCAGCTGCGTCTTTACCATTTACAACAACTTTCTTCCAAACATTTACTCCATCACCAATAGTCAAACTATTAAAGTTGTCACCTCCATATGTTCCTCCATAGACAACAACTTTTGCCAATGTACTCAAATCAAATTCTGCAGATTCTACATAACTATCTTTAGCGAACAAACGATAAGAAGTTTTATCAACAGTTTCGCCACTATAAGTCCAAGTATCATACTCAAGAGTTTGAGCAATTTTTACAGCAGTAGCACCAGTATTTTTTGAATCAGCAAATACCGCATAATAAGTAACGTTACCAGTTACAGTTGGTGCATCTGTTGCGTCTGTAAACAATACAGAAGGAGCATCATTCTGTGCTGCAGTAATTTCAGAGTTTGTCCATCCAACAAAAATCTTACCATTTATATCCTTAGGAGTTGTAGGTAATGTTGTAACCTTATTACCTTCATATACCTTAGTTGTTGGAGTTCCTTCAGTATATGCCTTACCATTTACATTCCATGCTACAGAATAAGAATTAGCATTTGACTCAAAACTAAATTTTACACTTATGGATTTTAAACGAATCTGTTTACCTGGTTTGGTAATTTTTATAGCAAGGTCCTTTGTCAGCAATGAAACATCAGTAGATTTTATGGTATATACAACATCTGTATATGCAGAACTTATTGGTAATTGACCACTTTGAGTTGATTTAACAGCAGTTCCACAATCAGAGCTATTAAATACAGTAAAAGTAGAAGCCTTAGGGTCTGTACCATTACCATATGTTGCACAATTTATAGTAATTACAACATCGCTATTTATTATCTTTCCTTGAAAAATACCGGGGATAGTTGCTACCGATTCTGTTCCAGATTTTGGGACAAGATAATATGAACTCTTATCTTCATAATTAGTAAGTTGCCAATCAGAGAGGCCATAAGAGTAAGTTTTGTTAAAAGTCTCCTGCGCCCACACATTCGCCCCCCCAAGTACCATCATGAGGCACACGAGAGCAATCATTTTTAAGTTAAGTAATTGATTTTTCATAATCATAGGAATTTTAATTATTAATTTTGAATTATCAGTCAAAGGAACGATGCGTAGACACATGTGCGCATAGTTAGAAAAGAGGACATGGGCTAAGCCTAAACGCAGAATGAGCATTAGCCTGAGGACAAACTTGCTGAGCTGGCAGATCGCTATCCGCATGCTCTACAGTAACACCATAGACTACTACACAATGAACGCAAGCGAGTTGCACTTGTTGATGATAGTCATACTGCAAAGTTAGCGCTTTTATACGAGAAGAGTGTTACAAAAAGATAAAAATCTTAAAACAAAAGGTAAAAAAAGTATAAATTCCTAATATCCACCACGTTTAGTCACCCGATTGCACTATGCAGATTACATTTTCTGCGCAAAAGAGCTACAAAATCACATACACACAAACCATGGATCACCCGACAAACATAGGGAGATTTTGCCTTGAGGGTGTTTTTAACATACAAAAGAACCAAAAAACGGCTCACCCGATAAACATTGGGGAATATTGATTACAACCAGTTAGGGAAGACTTT